>Ga0181525_10001987_pt1 | contig 17116 bp, 11 predicted proteins | sample PEATcosm2014_Bin_48_FD_121100 | JGI IMG/M metagenome (GOLD analysis project Ga0181525, IMG submission 121100) | Peatland microbial communities from MTU Mesocosm Facility, Houghton, MI, USA - PEATcosm2014_Bin06_10_metaG | ecosystem: Environmental > Terrestrial > Soil > Wetlands > Peat | place...
CGCCCTGCTCGCGCGCCGGCCACGAAGCCGGCCGCGAACCCCGCGAGAAAGATAGCGCGGTTCTTCATACGGCACCCCTTTCGTGCCTGGATGTCATGTGCACACATGACCTTCCCCCTGTGACCCAGGGTACTCATCCCGCTCGCTGCGACCGTGGCGGCCCCGCAACGTCACGACCGCGCTCCAGGTGCGCTACTCTTATCCGGGTCGATCCCGCGTAGCTCAATCGGCAGAGCGTCCGGCTGTTAACCGGCAGGTTCCAAGTTCGAGTCTTGGCGCGGGAGCTCAGAGATTTTTTTCGTTAGCCTGTGCGGTACGGATCAAGTAGCGCGGAACTCGCCCGCGCGAACCGCGATTAAACCCCGTCCGCGCCCCCGGCTGATCATCGCCATCCGCGCGCCGCCGCATCGTTATTTTGACCCGAACGAGCAGTGGTATCACTCCAGCGACGAGTTCCCGTTCCCCGGCACCTTCGCCGCCGTCATGACCGCTGTCTCTCGGCCGACAACCGATGGGACCATGGGACATCCTGTCGGCGGCCGACAGTCCGGAACCTCGTGATTTCGCTTATGACAGCTCCGCCAGCCAGCTGACCGACCGCCAGTGGATCTACGACTACGACGCCTGAGCCGAAGCCGTCGCCCTCACCTGAGCAGGGACCTCACGGGCTCGCGTCAAAGACGTGCAGGTAGCCCTCGACGGCCTCCCATAGTTCGTGCTCGGGATACCGACCGCCGCCTCGATGGTCACGGCGCCAGTCCTGATCCCAGTACCTGTCGCGAACCTCCCGAAGATGTCGGAGCGCGGTCTCCAGGTCGTCCCGCCGCTGTAGCCGCCGATCCGTCTCGGTCGGGGTCAGAAGGTGGAGCGCCGAGAAATCGCGTCTGGCCAGCGCGTCAAGGGCGGCACCTCCTCCGGCGGCAGATTGATCGCTACCTCAACCTGCACCGCCTCCAGTGGATCGGCCCCCTCCAGCACGTCGCCGAACACGTAGGCGGCCCGGACGAAAGGATCCTCCGGCGGCCACCGGCTCGCCCACTGGCACTTCGCCGCGAGCAAGCGAAGCTTCTCCACGGCACGCTGATACCTCACGGACACTTATCCTGCCCCGTACCGGCTGGTCGGTGCGTCCGGGGATCAGGGCTTATGGCACACGCCTGTCAAAAGAGTGTGCCCGCGGCGGTAACCAGCGCTCGTTCTGTCTAATAACTATCGTGGTGCGGGCAGGCGGCTGCTCCTTCCGCGCCGACGCGGATCGGCGCCGGACGAACGTCGGTAGCACTCCGGCGACCGCTGCCTATGCCCGGCGACTTGTAGGTCCCGTCGTGGAAGATCAGCGGCTCAAGTTCGGGGCGGTGGACCAGCGCGACCACCTCGCCCAGCACGATCAGGTGATCTCCGGCGTGGTGCGATTGCCGCAGCCGACACTCGAAAGACACCGTCGCGTCAGGAAGGACCGGGCAGCCGGTCACGCCCGCTTCGAACGGCACGCCGTCGAACATCATCGAGCCGGCCGGACGGTTCGGGTCGGCGAACCAGCGAGCGACGTCTCGCTGTCCCGCGGAGAGCACGTTGACCGCGAACGCCTCGGCCCGCTCGATCAGGCCGACGCCGCGGCTGTTCTCGCTGAGGCAGACCAGCACGAGCATCGGGTCGAGCGACACCGAAGAGAATGAGTTGACCGTAACGCCGTACATGGTGCTGTCGCCGGAAGCCACCGTGACGACCGTGACTCCGGTCGGAAACGAGCCCATCGCCTTGCGGAAGGCGCTCACCGCCGGGGCACCGAGCGCGCCGCCTACGGCGGATCCGGCCCGCAGTTCCTGCAGCGTCTTCATGCCTGGATAAGAGGACGGTACGGACGGCGTGGATACACCGAGTCGGCAAGTATCAAGGCGCGCCCGGCGTCCTCTGCATGAGTAGCCACTCATTGAAGCGGGGGATATCCCATGCCTATCCAGATAGCCGGTCGGCACGGCAACGGCGGGGCGCACGACGCCGCGCGCCGCAGCGTCCTGCTGACCGGTACATCGGGCGTCGTCGGAAGCGCCCTGCTGCGGCGGCTGCGTGACCTCGACGTGGTCTGCCTGGTACATCGTTCCCCGGTCTGCGGGCCGAACCTGGTCACCGTCCGTGGCGACATCGCCGAGCCGGCGCTCGGGCTGGCCGGTCCGGCCTACGCGGAGCTGGCCGCCAAGGTCGACGCGGTCATTCACTGCGCGGCGATCACAGACTTCAATCGCGCCGACGGCCGCCTCGAGGCGACGAACGTCGCTGGCACCGAACGTATAGCCGACTTCGCCGCCGCCGCGAACGCCACGCTGTACCACATCAGCACCGCGTTCGTCGACACCACGGTGGACGGTGACCGCGGCCGCACCGCCATCGGCTATGCCGCGTCCAAGGCGGCAGGCGAGCAGATCGTACGGTCCAGCAACGTCCCCCACGTCATCCTCCGGCCGTCGGTCGTCATCGGCGACTCGGTCACCGGCGAGATCGCCGCCTTCCAGGGCCTGCACCAGGTTGTGGCCGGGATGTTCGCAGGGCTAGTGCCGATGATCCCGTTCGACCCGGCCTGGCCGATCGACTTCGTCCCTGCCGATGTCGTCGCCGACGCCATCGCCTGCCTCGTCGAGAACCGCGTGCAAGAGGGCGAGTTCTGGATCAGCGCCGGCGATAAGGCGCTGCGCCTGGACGAGGGCGTCGCGGTCGTCACCGAGTTCGCGAGTGAACTAGGCGTGCGCATCGACCCGCCGCGGTTCGTGCCGCCAGAGATGTTCGACCGGCTGATCGGCCCGGTCTTCATCGATGCGCTGCCGCCCAGGATCCGCCGGAACGTCCTGCGGATGCTGGAGTTCTTCACCACCTATCTGCAGTCCGGCCAGACCAAGCCAAGCAGCCTGGACCAGCTCGCCGCACTGGGCATGACCCCGTTGCCCGACCAGCGCGAGTCGCTGCGGAACAGCGTCCGGTACTGGGCCGCCCGCAACGGCCACGCCCAGCAAGAGCCCGAGAAAGAAAAGGCAGCCTGACCATGGCGAGCCGGGAGGACGTGCTCGACCTGTATACCAGGCACGTCAACAAATCCCTCGCCAGCCTGGCGCGGCTGGTCGCGGCGCCGGTCGAGGTGGCAGCGAACGGGTCGAAGGTGCGCGGCAGCGACGGCCACACCTACCTTGACTGCGGCGGCTTCGGGGTCTTCCTGCTCGGTCACTGCCACCCGGCCGTCGTCGCCGCGGTCCGCGCGCAGCTAGCGCGCAATCCGCTGGCCACCAGGCTGTTCCTCAACCCGGAGCTGGCGCAGGCGGCCGGGGACCTCGCCGGCATAGCGCCGCCCGGCCTCGACTACGTCTTCCTGACCAACTCCGGAGCCGAGGCGACCGAACTCGCGCTGAAGCTCGCCCGCCTAGCCGGCAACCGTCACGTGGTCGCCATGCACGGCGGATTCCACGGCAAGACGCTCGGCGCGCTGTCGGTCACCGGGCGGGCGCAGTACCGCGACCCGTTCGGTCCGCTGCTGCCCATGGTCGACTTCGTGCCGTTCGGCGATCCCGGCGCGATAAGAGCCGCGCTGACCGAGCAGTCGGCGGTCCTGCTGGAGCCCGTCCAGGCCGAGGCAGGTGTCCGGCTGCCGCCGCGCGACTACCTAAGACAGGTCAGGCAGGCGTGCACCGAGGCCGGCGCGGTGATGATCCTCGACGAGATCCAGTCCGGTATGGGCCGCCTCGGCGCCTGGTGGGGCGCCGACCTGGCCGGCGTCACCCCGGATCTGCTGCTGGCCGGAAAGATCCTCGGTGGCGGCGTGATGCCCGTCGGCGGCGTCGTCGCGACGGCGCGGCTGTTCGCGCCGCTGAACGCGGACCCGCTGCTGCACTCCTCGACGTTCGCGGGCAGCCCGCTCGCCGCGGCCGCGGTCACCGCGACCATCTCCGCCATCAAGTCCGAAGGCCTGATCGAGCGTGCCCGTGTCCTCGGCCAGAAGGTCAGCGAGCTAGCCGCCGAGGCCGTCGCGGCGTACTGCCCGCACCTGGTCACCGAGGTGCGCGGCGCGGGCCTTCTCATCGGCGTCGATTTCGTGACCGCCGACGCCGCCACCGAGTTCCTGATCGGCCTGCTCGACTCCCGCGTCATCCCGTCCTACTCGCTCAACTCGAGCAACGTCCTGCGCCTGACGCCGCCGGCCATCCTCGACGCGGCAGACCTCGACTGGCTCGCCCGTGCCCTGACCTCAGCCGCCATGCACGTCTCCAAATACATGCCCGCCGCCTGAGAGCTTCCGGAAAGGAGAAAGCAAATGCGCTCCGTCTGCCTCCGGCTTCACGTGCCGCACAAGTCAGCCAGCGACGTGTACGCGACGCTCGCGGACTTCGAGCGATACCCGGAACTGTGCGACGCCGTCAGAAGCGTCGCCATCACCGAGCGGTCCGGCAACCGCACCGTTTCCACCTGGGAGGTCACCTTCCGGGCCGGCCTGCTGCGCTGGACCGAGCAGGACACGTTCGACCCCGGCGCCCTGAGCATCACGTTCCGCCAGCTCGAGGGCGACATCGCCGTCTTCGACGGCACCTGGCAGTGTCTCGACCGGGAAGGCCAAAACGGCACCGAGATTGCCTTCGATGCACGCCTCGACATGGGAATCCCGAGCCTCGCCGACGCGCTCGAGCCGATCGCGGTCCGGACGCTGACCGACAACATCGTCTCGATCGTGCGCGGCCTGGTCGGCACCGCCGACCTCGTCGAATCCACTATGGCTATCCCGACGCGGAGCAAACCATGAACATCCTGCGCGCCGAGCGCGGCACCCTTGACGCCTATCTCCCCGGCCTGGACACGTATCTCAGCGAGATGCCGCTGCTAGAGCTGGAGAAGCCAGGAAGCAAAGCGCTGCAGAAATTCAAGGAGCTGGGCGGCCCGGCCCTGCTGATACCCGCCGAGTACGGCGGCAAGGGAGCCTCCCTGCTGGACGCGGTGCGCATCCAGCGGGCGGTTGGAAGCCGGTCGCCGTCGCTTGCCGTGGCCACCACCATGCACCACTTCTCCGTTGCCTCCCTGGTCGAGCTGACCGCGGCGGGCAACGGGTTCGAGTGGGTGATGCTGACGGCGATCGCGGAGAACTCCTGGCTGCTCAGCTCGGGCTTCGCCGAGGGCACGCCGGGTCAGCACATCCTGACGCCGACCATGCGGGGCGTGCCGGCCGACGGCGGCATCGTCGTCAGCGGCACCAAGAAGCCGTGCAGCCTCACCTGGTCGATGAACCTGATGAGCGCCAGCGTCGCCGTCGCCGATCCAGCTACCGTCTCAGACCGGCTAGCGGTCGTGCTGATCCCGGCCGACTCAGCGGGCATCGAGCGCGCGCCCTTCTGGCAGACCACCGCCCTGGCCGCCGCGGAAAGCGATCAGGTCACCCTGACCGACGTGTTCGTCCCCGAGTCGCTGATCTTCTACCCGCAAGACGACCAGGCGATGGACCCGATCCAGGCGCGCGGGTTCGTCTGGTTCGAGCTGCTGGTCTCCGCCTCCTACCTCGGCGCCGCCACCAACCTCGCCGAGCGTGCCATCGCGCGCGCCCGGGGCTCGGACGAGGACCGCGCCTGCCTGGCCATCGAACTGGAGGCCGCCGCCGCAGCCCTCGAGCAAACCGCCTCCGCCGCCGCGACCGCCGGCGACAACGACGCCCTGCTCGCGCGGGCGCTCTGCGTGCGATTCGCGGCCGAGCGGGCCATCGAGCGGGCCGCCATGTCGGCCGCCGCGACCCTCGGCGGCATGTCGTTCATCGAATCGCCCGAGGTTGCCTACCTGCTAGGAGTCATCCGTGCCCTCGCGTTCCACCCGCCGTCTCGATCCGCTGCCGCCGGCCCGATCGCCCGCTATCTCGCCGGCGCCCCGCTGACCCTCTGACACGACGCGCAACCACATCTCGACTACATACTGGCTCCACCGGACGCGCACAAGAATCACTACCCCTATGTGGGTGACGATCCGGCAATCCGGGAGCCAGCACGGAACCGAATATAGGAAGCTATGACGGTAAAGGACCAGCATCATGCCTGGTCCGGGACCCTGGCCTTGGCCGGGAAGAGGGCGATCTGCATGGCGGAGTGGAATGTTCCCGGGTACACCGAGCTGAAGACGCTGGGCTCGGGCGGGTTCGGCCATGTGGTGCTGGCCAAGCATGACGCGTCCGGCACCCCGGTGGCGATCAAGTACCTGCGCGCCGAACTGCTTGCCGACCCCGACTTCGCCCGGATGTTCCGCGGCGAGGCTGAGGTGCTGGCCTCGCTGAACGATTCGAACGTGGTCCGCCTGTACGAGTACGTCGAGTCCGCGTCCGGCGCCGCCATCGTGATGGAGCTTGTCGACGGCCCGAGCCTGCGGCACGTCCTGTCCAACCAGGGCGCGACCACGGCAGAGGCGGCGCTCGTGGTCCTGGAGGGCTCGCTGCTCGGCCTGGCCGCTGCGCACCGACGCGGCGTGGTACACCGGGACTACAAGCCGGAGAACGTCCTCGTCAACTCCGGCGGCGTCAGCAAGCTGACCGACTTCGGCATCGCGGCGCGGACCGGCGACAGCCCGTTCCCGGCCGGCACGATCGCGTACGCGCCGCCCGAGCAATTCGCCGGCGCGCCGGTCACCCCGGCCAGCGACGTCTACGCGGCCACCGCCACCTTCTACGAGTGCCTGACCGGCCGGCCTCCGTTCAGCGGCGACACCGCCGAGGCGCTGCTCTACCAGCACATGTCCCAGCCGGTGCCGCTGGACCCGGTGCCGGAACCGCTGCGGCCGCTGGTGACCACCGGCATGGCGAAGGAGCCGTACAACCGGCCGACCGACGGGACCAGCTTCGTCGCCGCCCTCAACGCCGCCGCAGTCGGCGCGTACGGCCCGGACTGGAAGGAACGCGGCCGCTCGCACCTAGGCGAGGCGGCCCTCCTGCTGGCGGCGCTGTGGCCGTCGGCCGCGTCGCCCGCGGTCCAGGGCTCCGGCGTGGAGCAGGTCCACCTCGCCCGGCACTCGCAGGCCTCCCAGCCAGCGTCTCAGCCATCCGCGGAATCCCGTCACATCTGGCACGTCCGGCACCTGTTGCACCTGGAGCATCTGCGGCACCTGCGGCGGAGCACCAAGGCGATCATCGCGGGCGCGGCGGCGATCGTGGTCGTGGCGGCGGGCGCCACGGTGGCGGTCGCGCTGAGCGGCAACGGCGGCCACGGTCACCTGACCGCGCAGTCGGGTCCGACGTCCGCGTCGCAGAGCCCGTCGCAGGGCCCGACCCCGCCGGCCTCCACGCTCCCGGCGGTCACCGGTACCTCCCCGGCCAGCGGGACGACCGGCGGCGGCACTTTGGTCACGATCATCGGAACCCACCTGGACGGTCCCGTCACGGTCGACTTCGGCGCCAAGCCAGGGACGATCACCGTGGACCTCAACACGAAGATCATGGTCAAGAGCCCGCCCGGCCAGGGCACGGTGGAGATCACCGTGACCACCCCGGCCGGCACTGGCAAGGCGGGCGAGTTCAGCTATCACTCCCCGAGCATGCACACGGCGGCCCCTGCGGTCACGGGCGTATCCCCGGCCACCGGGCCGGCCGCGGGCGGAACCCTGGTCGCGATCACCGGGACCAACCTGGCCGACGCCACCATGGTCAGCTTCGGCGGCGTGGCCGGGATGATCAGCTCCGACTCCGCCACGCGGATCACGGTCAGCGCCCCGCCCGGCAAGGGCACGGTGGACGTCATGGTAACCACCCCGGGCGGCACCTCGACCGCGGGCATGTTCACCTACACCTCTTCCTCCGCGCCGCCCCCGGCCCGTCCGGTGGTCACCGGGCTCTCCCCGTCCAGTGGGGCGGCCGGAGGCGGGACCTCGGTCGCGATCACCGGGTCCGGCCTGGCCAGCGCCGGCAAGGTCAGCTTCGGCGGCGCGGCCGGGACGATCACCGCTGACTCCGGCAGCCGGATCACGGTCAAGAGCCCGCCGGGCAAGGGCACGGTGACGGTCACGGTGACCACTTCGGGCGGCACCGCCACCGCCGGCAAGTTCAGCTACAAGGCCTCCACCCCGCCGCCCCCGGCGGCTCCGGCAGTCACCGGGATCTCCCCGAACAGCGGGCCGGCCGCGGGCGGCACCTCGGTGACGATCACCGGGAAGAACCTGTCAAACGCCACCGGGGTGAGCTTCGGCGGCGCGGGCGCCAAGATCACCGCTGATTCCAGCACGAAGGTCACCGCGACCAGTCCGTCCGGCTCTGGCACGGTGGACATCACGGTGACCACGAAGGGCGGCACCTCGGCTAAGTCCAACGCCGACAAGTTCACCTACGCCACCCCCGCGCCGGTGGTCATCTCGGTCTCCCCGGATAGCGGGCCGGCCGCGGGCGGCACCTCGGTGACGATCACCGGCACGAACCTGTCGAACGCCACCGGCGTGAGCTTCGGTGGAACGGGCGGCAAGATCACCGGTGATTCCAGCAACCAGATCACCGCCACCAGCCCGTCCGGCTCCGGCACGGTGGACATCACGGTGACCACCGCCGGCGGCACCTCGGTCACTGTCAACGGCGACAAGTTCACCTACATCGCGGCGCCGACGATTACCTACCTGCGCCCGAGCAGCGGGAACCAGGGCACCACCGTGTACATCATCGGCACGAACCTGTCCGGTGCCACCGGCGTCAGCTTCGGCGGGGCAGCGGCGACGTTCACCGTGGTCTCCAGCACGGAGATCGAGGCGACCGCCCCGGCAGGCTCCAATACGGTAAACGTCACGGTGACCACCGCGGGCGGCACCTCGGGCGCTGTGCAGTTCACCTACAACCCTGTCATCGAGTAGGCCACCCGCCGCCAGTCAGCGCAGCGGGATGAGCCTCGCCTGAGGCGCGTGCGCGCCGGCACCCTCAATTAACGCTGTCCGCCTGCCGGACCCCCGTCCGAGGGACCGTTATCTGCGGCGCGGCCTGGCAGGCGGCCCAGTCCGCGCTGATCGCGCTCGCCGTCTGCACCAGCCAGGGCAGGTATTCCCCGGTCAGCACCGCGACCGGGGTCTCGGCGGCGTGCACGGTGACGTTCAGCGCCGCGATCGTCCTGCCCTCACCGTCGCGCAGCGGCGCGGCCACCGACCGGATGCCGAGAGCCAGTTGCTCGTCGGTGAGCGACCAGCCCCTTGCCCGTACCTCACGCAGCGCGGCGGCGCGCTCCTCGGCGTCGGGCTGCCATCGGGCGGTGATGCCCGACCTGCTCGGCTCGGCGAGGACCCGCTCCGCCTCGCCCGGTGGCAGGGCGGCGAGGAGCACCTTGCCGAGCGAGGTCTGCATCGCGGGGAACCTCGTGCCGATCGTCACCGCCAGCGCGATGATCTTCGGTACCGCGACCCGCGCTACGTACACGATGTCCGAGCCGTCCAGCTGGGCGATCGAGGAGGACTCATGGGTCCGCGCGACGAGTTTCTCCATGTGCGGGCGGGCGACCTCCCACAGGCCGCGCGAAAGCACGTACGACATGCCCAGGTCCAGGATGCGGGGGGTGAGCTCGAATCCGCCCTCTGCCGCCCGCACGTAGCCCATCTCCTCCAGGGTGAGCAGGATGCGCCGCGCGGTAGGGCGGGCCAGGCCGGCCGCGTCCGCCACCGCGGTCAGGGACATCACGGGTCGGCCCGGCCGGAAGACCCGGATCACGTCGAGGCCGCGGGCGATCGCCTCGATGAAGTCCCGACTGCTGTCCCGGCGTGCCACCGTCATTCCTCCCGCTCCGGCCTGGTGCGGCCATCGTTGCTAGGCACTGTAGCGCTGTCAGAAGCAAACGTCCGCATGGCGGACACGCTAGATTATTTCCCGGCGGCCGTCGGTCCGCACCGACTCTTGACAGTCGCCATAGAACGCGCCACGCTTCCGTTCAAGCTCTAAGTGTCCGTCTTGCGGACAGCTGTCCGTCATAGTTTTATTTCCGCCTCATCGTGGAGGTTCCCATGACCGCCGAATCTCATCGCAGTGAGCAGAACGTCGGCTCGGCCCACCTGACGCAAGCGGATCTGACCCCGGGGCGGCCGGTGGTGTTCCGCAATGCGACCGTGCTGACCATGGATGACGCGCACCAGGTTCTGCATAACGCGGATGTGCTCGTCACCGATGAGCGGATCGCCGCGGTGGGCCCCGGGCTCGCGGTACCCGACGGCACCGCCGAGATCGACGCCACCGGCGGCATCGTGATGCCGGGCATGATCGACACGCACCGGCACATGTGGCAGACCGCGATGCGCGGGTACGGCGCCGACTGGACGCTCACCCAGTATTTCGTCTGGTACTACCTGCAGTGGGGCAAGAAGTTCCGGCCCCAGGACGTGTACGCGGGGAACCTGCTGTCCGCGATCGAATCCCTTGACTCCGGCGTGACGACCACCGTGGACTGGTCGCACGGCCTGCAGACGATTGAGTACGCCGAGGCCGCGACCGACGCGCTCGAGGCGGTGCCGGGTCGCTTCGTCCTGGCCTACGGCAACATCCAGCAGGGCTCGTGGGAGTGGTCGACCACGCCGGAGTTCCGCGACTTCTATAACCGCAGGTTCGCCGGCAAGGGCGACATGCTCGGCTTCCAGATCGCCTTCGACATCCCGGGCGACGAGTCGTTCCCGGAGAAGGCGACGTTCGAGGTGGCAAGGGAACTCGGCGTGCCGGTCACCACGCACGCCGGGGTGTGGGCCGTCACCACGGATACCGGCATCAGGCTCATGTACGACAACGGGTTCTGCACGCCGGGCACGATCTACGTGCACGCCTCGTCGCTGTCCCCGGATTCCTACCACAAGATCGCCGCCACCGGCGGCTTCGTGTCGGTCTCGACCGAGAGCGAGTGCAACGCCGGCCAGGGCTACCCGCCCACCTGGAAGCTGCGCAGGTACGGCATCCCGATCTCGCTCTCCCAGGACACCAGCGTCTGGTGGAGCGGCGACATCTTCGCCGCCATGCGGGCCACGCTTAACGCGGACCGGGTGATGGAGCACTTCGAGGCGCACGCCGAGGGCAAGACCGTCACCAACCACTACCTGCGGGCCGAGAACGTCATCGAGTACGCCACTCGTGGCGGCGCGCAGGCGCTCGGCCTGGACTCGGTCGTCGGCAGCATCGAGCCGGGCAAGAAGGCCGACCTGGTACTCATCAAGAACGACAACTCGCCGGTCAGCTTCCCCGTCCTGCACCCCTACGGCCACGTGGTCTTCCAGGCGCAGCGCGGCGACGTGCACACGGTGCTGGTGAACGGCCGGGTGGTGAAGTACGACCATCGGCTGGTCGGCATCGACCTGGACCACGCTCGGCAGGCGATCGAGCAGACAGTCGATTACCTAAACAGTGAGCTCGGCGACGAGGCCTGGGCGCAGGGCATGTCCCCGGAAATCCCGGAGAGCAAGGTGCTCAACAACCCGTACACGTACACGGGTTCCGCCGCCTGGAAAGAGGAGCAAACCGAAGGGCAGTAGCAGATGATCAAGCTGGTCACGTTCGTGATCAGCGGCGGAGCGGCGGCCCTGGCGGCGTCATCGACGCGTCGCGGGTGCTCAGCGCGCAGGCCTCAAACGGCGAGACCACGCTGACCTTCACCGTCCTCGCGGGCATCGTGGTCGGCGGCATCCTGCTCATCGCGGTTGGTGCCGACGCATGGTCGCGGCTGCGGACATGACCTGCGCCCCGCCCGGCCGGCGGGGCATCGGCAGCGCGGCGAGCGGCCTGGTGCTCACCCCGGGCAGGGTGACGATGCCGGGATCGCACTCCACCGCCCGCAGCAGCGGACCCGCCGACCCGGCGGTGCCGCGCACGGCGAGCAGCAATGCGCGGTCGGGGAGGCTCTGCAGTACGGCGGGCTCGACGGCGTACTCGTAGACCCGCTGGGTGCCTGCGCTGTCGCTCCAGCTGGTGCCGTCGGCCCAGGACATGGCCGTGGACCAGTTCCTCGACGTGGAAACGCCGCGGGACCGCTGCCCGAGGTCGAGGGGGTTGCCCGGCCACCCGGCCCCGAAGGCCACGGTCCCGGAGTCGGAGACGCCGCGGCCGTCCGTGTCGGTCCGCGTGGTGGAGTCGTTCGTGCCCAGGGTCACGGTGCGCTGGGACAGCACGAACGTGTGCCGCCTGCCGATGTAGCTGGCCGCCTGCTCCGCCTCGGCGTGGTTGCCCAGCCGCATGAACGCGGCGGTCCCGCCGCCGAGCAGTTGCAGGCTGTCCTCGCGCAGGTGCCGGAACATCAGCGTGAGCGGAACGCCGCGCCGTTCGCACGCATCCGACAGGCGCTCCAGGTGCGGGCGGGTGATCTCGTCGGCCCCGGCGATGATGGCCGCGGGCGCGGACGCCGGGCTGGCGGAAACCTGCACGGTCAGCCACTGGATGGCAAGCGCGGCCAGCATCTCGCCGTGCGCGCTGCGCGCCCCGGCCTCCAGTGCCAGGCAGGTGTAGTAGGCAGGTCGCGCGTCGCCTCCGGCGCCGGGCGCGGCGGGGGAGCGGCCCGCGTACCTGGCCAGCTCGGCGAGGAACGCGTCCAGCCGGACCAGGTTGGGCCCGATCTGGCGCCGGTATTCGGCGGCGAACAGGTCCCCGCCGATCAGCGCCTCCTCTCGTGCACTCAGCAGCCCGGGCAGGACGGGATGGCCGAGCGCGGACTGCGCGGCGGCGGCGAGCCGGGCCGGGGTAACCCGCCCGTCCAACGCGCCGGTCAGCTGCTGGAGCACGCGGGCATCGACCGCGCGGTCCGAGCGGGCCCCGCCCGGTGCGCCGGCATGGATGGCCTCGGCGAGCGCTCCGGTGAGCTCGGCCGGGGTCAGTCGCGACAGCAGCCCGCACCGATCCAGGTCGGCAGGCAGTACATACTGGGCGGCCGGCACTCCCGCCTGCCGGGCGGTCGCGGTCAGCTGGCCGCTGGCGAGCTGACCCGACAGGTCCATCACCAGCAGCGGCTGGGCGGCCAGGATGGACGCGCCGTGCGTGGTCAGCAGCGCCTGCCAGCCTCGCAGGCTGCCGCCGAAGACGTCGGTCCGCCGGGTTGGCGACTCCGCGCTGCCCCATTCCGATTCCCGGCCGAGCCTGGCAAGCCGGCCAAGCCGTTCCAGCTCGCCGGACCGGTGCTCGGCGGCCCGCTCCCGCCACTCCGCGTGCGCCTGGTCGTAGTCCTGCTCCGGCCGGGCCGCGGCAGCCTGGTCGCGCCGATTCTGGAACCAGCATCCGGCCGTGTACCCCAGCCCGCAGCCGCCGACCGCCGCCGCCGCGAGCAGCGCCACCCACGCGTCGTCCGGATCGTGGCTGCCGTGCAAGAACCCGGCCAGCAGCAGAAACAGGAGCATCGCGGCCAGGCAGGGCCGGACCGTCCACCGACGGGCTCGGTCGTAGCGGGCCTGGGCGGCCTCGGCACGGGCCGCCGCCCGCCGACGCCACCGGCCGGCGTCGGGCTCCGGTTCCGGGTACGGCGCGACGATCGTGCGCAGATCGCGGAAGATCCAGCCCAGCCGGGCGCCGGGTGTGAACAGCCGTTCCAGCGCGAGCCGCGGCGGGGGGACGCTCATGGTGCCGGTGTCCTTTCCGCTGGTCCCTGCTCCGTGCGTCCGCCTCCCAAAGCCGATGATATGCCATCACAGGACCAATCCGTCACGAATGGCGACGAAGCACTTCCGGAGTGCAACTATCCTGGCCGTCGTGACGATCGGCGGCGCATGGCAGGTCCTGCGCAACCTGGAGGCCTGGCAGGTCACCCAGATCCCGCGCCGCCCCACCGACCGCCGCGACCCGTCCGCCGCCGCCCAGGACCAGCCCGACCAAGGCGCCGCCCAGCGCCTGCAGGCCCTGGTCTCCGCCTACCACTACGGCGCCCCAGCCGCCTTCTGCTGGCTCCGCGACCGTTCAGCCGGCCCGGTCCGCGTACTAGCCGCCGGCCCCGCTCTCCGAGCCGACCCGTACGGCGGCATGCGACCTGGCCCGGACGTCGCCCTGCGATCCGGCCCGGGCGTCGCGCCGCGATCCGGCCCGGACGTCGGGCAGCGGGCCGACACCCATCGCGGCCAGGTCGTGCTTACCATCCCGTCTGGTGCCCGGGCGGACCCGCTGCCCGTCGGCCAGGCCGCGGACCTGCTGGCACGGATGCCGTGCTGGGTGCGGCTGGCCGGGATCGCCGACGCGCTGCTGGCCGGGCCCGAGCCCGGGCGGCCGGGACCTCGTGACCGGGAGGCCCGCCCGTCGCTAGAGGACGGCCTGCTGTCGGTCTGGTCCGGTCCGTTCGCCTGGCTGGTCCTCGCCGAGCCCGTCACCGCCAGCCATCTCGCTGAGCTCAGCGACGAAGTATCCCTGGCTCTGACCGGCGCACAGCGCCGTGACAGCGGAGAAGCCCAGCTAGCCGCCCGCCGCCTGTCCGCGCGCCACGCCGAGATCCGTCAGGCCGCCGCGACCGGCCTATGGCAGGTCCACGTCCTGGCCGCCGCCGAGTCTCCGCAAGCCGCAGCCCAGGTCGCCGGCCTCCTGTGCGCCTCCGTCGACCTTGAAGGCATGCCCTACGCCCTGGCCCCCATCCCAGGCTGCGCAGCCCTCCCAGACGTCCTCTGCCCCACCCACACCACCGGATACGCGGCGAACCTTCCCATCCCGGCACTGCAACGTAATGAAACCGGGCCTTCACGACCTCCCAGGGTGGTGAATCCCGCGATTCATTCCCCCGATCCCGCCCCGGCCGCACCGTTCTACGCCTCCTCCCGGCTGGTGGCCGCGCTGGTCCGGCCCCCGGCCCGGGAGGTGCCCGGCATCCGGTTCGTGCTGCGGCCCGACTTCGACGTCACACCCGAGGCGGTCGTCGACTCCGCCGCCGAGGGCTCCGGGACCGCCGGGACCAGCCGGCCGGTCCCGCTGGGAACCGTCCTGGACTGGAACCGGCTCCCGGCCGGCGAACTCGCCCTTTCCCAGGCGTCGCTGAACCGGCACGCGTTCGTCTGCGGCGCCACCGGCGCGGGCAAGTCACAGACGGTCCGCGGCCTGCTGGAGGCTGCCACCGTGCGGGGCATCCCGTGGCTGGTAGTCGAACCTGCCAAGGCCGAATACCGGCTGATGGCCGCTCGGCTCCCGGGCACCGAGGTGATCAGGATCCGGCCTGGCGACCTGGCCGATCCGCCCGCCGGGATCAACCCGCTGGAGCCCGCGCCCGGCCCGGACGGCGCCCGGTTCCCGTTGCAGACCCACGCCGACCTGGTGCGGGCGCTGTTCCTCGCCGCGTTCGAGGCTGACGAACCCTTTCCCCAGGTCCTGGCCGCGGCGCTGACCCGCTGCTACGAGAACGCCGGCTGGGACATGGTCACCGGCGAGCCCGCCCGTCCCGGCCTGCTTCCCGCCTACCCGTCGCTGGAGGACCTGCAGGCCACCGCGATCGAGATAGTGGAGGAGATCGGCTACGGCCGTGAGATCACCGACAACGTCCGCGGCTTTGTCACCGTGCGGATCTCCAGCCTGCGCCTCGGCACCACCGGCCGGTTCCTGCAGGGCGGCCATCCACTGGATTTCGGCAGGCTGCTCAAGGCCAACGTGGTCTTCGAGATCGAAGATGTCGGCGACGACAGGGACAAGGCGTTCCTGATGGGCACCGTGCTGATCCGCCTGGCCGAGCACCTTCGGCTGCGCCAGCGCGCCGAGGGAGCCGCCGCTCCCCGGCTGCGGCACCTGTCGGTCTTCGAGGAAGCCCACCGCCTGCTCCGCCAGCCCCGTGGCCAGACAGGCGGCCCGGCCGCGCACGCGGTGGAGATGTTCGCCGGCCTGCTTGCCGAGATCCGCGCCTACGGCGAGGGCCTGATCATCGCCGAGCAGATTCCGGCCAAGCTCGTCCCCGACGTGATCAAGAACACCGCCATCAAGATCGTCCATCGGCTGCCTGCCGCCGATGACCGCCAAGCGGTCGGCGCGACCATGAACCTCACCGACGACCAGTCCGCCTACCTGGTCACCCTGGCCCCAGGCGAGGCAGCGGTCTTCACCGACGGAATGGACTACCCGGTCCTGACCCGGATGCCCGACGGCACCGCCCGCGAAACGACAGCCTCGTGCTCGGCCGCCTCTCCGGCCCCGCTGATCACCCCTCGCAGCCCAACCTGCGGCCCAGACTGCCGCGCCGCCCCGTGCAGCCTGCGTCAGGTTCGCGCCGCGCAGCGCGCCGCCGCCCAGGACCCGCGTATTACTGTGTGGGCCGAACTCTCCGTGCTGGCCCACCTGACCGGCTGGCTCATGCCCGTCCCCGCCCCCTCCTTCACCGCCGACCTGGCCGCCATGGAGTCAAGGCTCCGCGACTGTGCCCTCTCCCACGCGGTCGACGCCGCCGTCGCCGCCCGTACCCCGGCAATCTCCCCCCGCGTCAGCGGTCCGGCCCTAGCCGCCCACATCACGGCCGCCATGCGCGCCACCCTGGACGAGCACCGCTGGCTCTGCGACCAGCAAGAGCCCTGCTGGCTTGCCCCGCCCTACCGGTGGGCACTAGTCCTTGACTCCCTGCGGGCGCGCCACCGAAGCGACCCCGCCGCCACTCCCCACCCCGCCACCCCTGACTGGGAAGTCGCCTACCGCCGCCCGATCCCCGGCTACACCTGCGCCCGCCAGCTCGAGGAGGTCCAGCGCTGGTACGACGCCGACCAGCGCGACCCATGCCAGGTCCGCGCCGTTACCTACGGCGCCCGCCCAGCTACCGCCCTCGAGCACGCCGTCGGCGCCCGCGCCGAGGACCCCGACTGGGACCAGCGCCTCACCGACGCCCTGACCGCTTTCCGCGACTGTCACTGGCCCCGCGACTACCTGCTCCCCGCCGGGGTCTGACCGTCGGCCCGTCACTGCCTGCGACCAGCTAGCGCCACTAGAGAGTTCTGCGAAATTGCCTCCCGGTCACGGGCCTTAGCCGTCCTGGTGGTGCTGTCCAGTAGCGGTGTTATCCAGCAGAAGCGATTGCCCGCGCCGTAATTACCCCCTGGATTTGCTGCCGCTTACCCGGAAGGCCTGCGGTCATGTCCCGGGCGGCAGGGCCCGGGCCGGAGGGCCCGGGCCGGGCCGGGCATTAATACCCGGGCCTTTAAAGGACCGGCGCTGACCGGGCCGGGACCTTCGGATAAGGGCGGGATACCCGGGCCTTAA
>Ga0181525_10001989_pt1 | contig 17107 bp, 23 predicted proteins | sample PEATcosm2014_Bin_48_FD_121100 | JGI IMG/M metagenome (GOLD analysis project Ga0181525, IMG submission 121100) | Peatland microbial communities from MTU Mesocosm Facility, Houghton, MI, USA - PEATcosm2014_Bin06_10_metaG | ecosystem: Environmental > Terrestrial > Soil > Wetlands > Peat | place...
GATTCCGCAGTTATAAAGTGGACTGCCGTACCCAAATTCCCAAGGGAACTTCGGTTGTCTTCTTCCATGGCCACCCTCGACCCCACGAAGTGAAGTCCGGTTGGGTGCCGGAAGTCTGGAAGGTGGGCGGTGGCTCAGGGATTGAGTGGATTGTGCAGGCCAACGTCGATGACGCAACCCTGAAGGCCAACGTCGAATGGGCAAAAGCGCATGCACCTCATTGGCTCGAGCGTGGTGACGACGCGCGCACGGCGGTGATTGTGGGTGGAGGGCCGAGTCTGGCCGAGACCTTGTTCTACATCCGAGGCATGCAGCAGGCCGGCGCCAAAGTGTTCACGGTGGGCAATGCCTACGCCTATCTCAAGGACCATGGAATCACACCTGACGCTCATGTTTTGGCCGATGCCAGACCCGAGAACCTCAGTTTCGTGCCTGTGGAGTCGGTCCCTAAGTATTACGCCTCCCAGTGTCATCCGACGATACTGGCAGCCGCGGGAGGCGACCTCATCTGTTGGCATGCCGCCGGGACTGTCTATGAAGACCTCGTGCAGGGTCACTGGGGGCTGAAGGTCGGAGGCGGGACGACGGTAGGGATGAAGGCCATTGCGCTGGCTTTCGCGCTGGGTCATCGGCACTTGAGGCTCTTCGGCTTCGACTCGAGCTACGGACCCTCCCACCATGCTTACGATCAGCCCCTGAATGACGGGGAGAAGACGCTCGACGTTCGTATGGGAGGCCGGTCGTTCAAATCCGCCCCCTGGATGGTCACCCAGGCGGAGGAGTTCAAAGAGCTCATCCCCATGCTCCTCGCAGAGGGTTGCGTGGTGCGCATATTTGGCGACGGGCTGATTCCTCACATCGCATCCCTTCTGAAGCCGCCCGCCGTGGACGAACGGGCCAGCCAGCTATTGGAATGGCTGGAGCACATCCCGCACCCTCAGGGAGCTGAGATTGGCGTATTCACGGGGGAGCTCTCCTCTCGATTGCTGGCGCGCCCCGATCTCGCGCTGTATCTCGTCGATTCATGGACGACCACAGAGCAGGCTTCGGACTATGCGCAGTCGGGGGATTTCCATGCCGCGCTCTCTCAGCGCGATCAGGACGGCTATTTCGAGCAAGCCCTGGAGACAGTGGCTCCCTTCGGGCATCGCGCCAAGGTGCTGCGCATGGATTCGATAGAGGCCGCCAATTGCGTCCCGGACGGCTCGCTCGACTTCGTTTTCATCGACGCCGATCATTCCTACGAAGGCTGCAAGGCGGATATCAAGGCGTGGCTCCCGAAGCTGAAACCTTCGGGCTTCCTCTCCGGCCACGATTATGATCACCCCGAGTATCCTGATTTCGGAGTCAAGCGCGCGGTGGACGAGATCTTCGGGGCGCCTGAGAGGGGAGCGAATTACACCTGGCGGGTGCGGCTCGCCGAAACCTGGAGATTGGTTGTATGAGCATTGACATGCCGAATTTCGCCCCTCCCCGTGCGCTGGAAAGTCCCAAGGGTGACTTCAGCAAAGTGCTCTACGGCAAGGCCGGAGAGGCGGGGCAGGGCCTGGACGGGGAACTCATCGTGGAGTTCTATATCAAGCCCTACGCGATGGAGTATCTGACCGAGAGCATGGGGTTCCCCATTTTTCAGGATCGGATCTGGGTGCGGATTGTCGCGCCGGGCAATTCCCGCACGGTCTGGGACACGCTTGCCGCGGGGATTATCTACGACACCGCGATTGATCCGCAGTCGAACGAGTACCACACGACCTGGGAGGTCCTGGGTCAGTGTCCGAATGGCGATCCTCCGGACGCGGCCAAGTATCCGAACGCCTGGGCACGCTTCATGAGACGGGGCGAAAAGGCCGATGACGGCTGGCCGATCGAGGAGTGGGGCGTGGTCACCCGCTCCTACGCCGAGTCTCTGAAGATGCTCGCCATTCCGACCGTGGAAGCCCTGGCCGCTTTGAGTGACGCGAATGTCGCGCAGGTCATGGGCGGCCGGAAGTATCGGGATCTTGCCCGTGCGGCCCTGAGCGAGCGCGAGCGCAATAAGATCGTGGCCTCGGCACAGGCGGAAGCGACCCGGGCTCAGGAACGCTCCAACCTCCAGGACGAGAAGATCAAGCAACTGGAGCAGACGATTGCCCAGATGCAGAACCAGTTCGCTCAAGGCATGCGCCAACAGCCCGTGATGGGTCAGCAGACACCTCAGCCGGCGGCGATCAAGCAGGCCAGCGTGAAGACCAGTAAGCGCTCTCAGGCGATTGCGGCGGCCGCCGAAGCGGAGGGCTAGATGTCGCTCCTCACGATCGTGGCGCAGACCTTCGGGGAGATCGGCCTTCCTCCCCCCACTGCGGTCGTGGGCAACACGGATGCGAACGTCATCAAGGGTCTGGCCCTGGCGAATCGGGCGGCATGGATTCTGCGCAGCACCCCGAACGCGGACGACTACTGGCAGGCATTGCGGAAGCAGTATCTGTTCAATCTGCTGGGGATCGGCCCTTTTACCGGCACATTTACCTACAACTCCAATGTGATCACCGGCGTTACCGGTACCAACCTGGCTGGCGTTCAGGTGGGCTGGCAGATCTCCTCCGAATTCGCGCTGAACGACACGATGGTGACGGCGGTGAATTCGGTTGCGGGAACGGTGACCATGAGCGAGAACGCCAATGTCACCGCAACGCAAGGAACGGGCACGGATGTGAGCCTGGCGTTCGGGCAGGAAGCCTATCCCTACCCTTCCGACCTCGATCACTTCGTGCCACAAACAGGGTGGGACCGCAATTTCCGCTGGCAACTGCTGGGTCCGGTGAATGCCCAGGAGTGGCAGGTGCTGAAATCCGGTATCAGTCCGGTGGGCCCGCGCCTGCGCTACCGGCTCACCGACAACATGATCTACATCAATCCGGCGCCCTACGTTCCCACGGGCCAGTCGAGTCCGATCTCGGACCTGCTGGTCCTCGAGTACGCCTCGACCAACTTCATTGCCGTCGCTGCCGCCCCGACCGTTCCGGTTCAGACCAGTTTTCAGGCCGACAGTGATGTGTGTGTCATCCCGGAGGACCTGATCACGCTCTCGCTCAAATGGCGCATGCTGAAATCCATCGGCATGGCGTGGGCGGATGAGTTCACCGAGTACGATGACGAGCTGGCCAAGATCACGGGGCGTCAGAAGATGGCGCGTAATCTGCCCTTGAATGCTCGAGCTTCTGGCATCCGGCTGCTCAACAGTCAGAATGTGCCTGATACGGGGTTTGGCAGTTAAATGCCACGCGCCAGCGCCATCCGTGCGCTTCGCTTCCAGCAAGCCCAGCAGGTCCAGGCGACCGGGTATGTGATCGCCGCTCCGGTGGGCGGCTTGAATGCCCGCGACGCCTTGGCGAACATGCCCGAGACGGATGCGATCCTGCTCGACAACTGGTTTGTCCAGCCCTCATGGGTGGAACTGCGACGCGGCAAGAGCACGCTCGCCACCTTCACCGGGACCTGTCAGACGGTTGCGGCCTATAACTCCCTCTCGGGTACGAACCAGCTCTATGCCGGGGTCATCAGTTCCGGGGTGGGTTCACTCTACCGCGTGGATAATGCCGGAGGCGGGGTCGTCACGGTAGCGTCCGTGGGAGGCGCGGGCCACACGATCCAGGCCGTGACCAGCACCCAGTATGACTGGCTGCAGTTCGGGACGGGAAACGCGGAAGTCTTGTATCTGCTGAACGGTGCCGATAACCCGATCCTGTATGATGGAACCACGTTCTACTCGATCACCGCTGTGAGCTCCCCGTATGCCCTGACCAACGGTCCCTCCCCCCTTACTTCCCTCTCGCAGGTGGTGCGGTATAAGTCGCGCCTCTGGTTCGTGCAGGCCGGCACCTTCAACGTGTACTACCTGCCGCAGAACGTGTTCGCGGGTGCTCTGACGCTCCTGCCGATGGGACCTAACTTCAACCAGGGCGGTTCGCTCGCCATGATTGCGACCAACAGTGTGGATAATGCGGCCGGCATCAACGACTACATCGCCTTCATCTCCACCCAAGGAGAGGTGGTGATGTATCAGGGGTACGATCCGGCCCAGGTCGCGACATGGTACGAGGCCGGACACTTCCAGATCGGGCGCCCTCTGGCCACCGGACGCAGAGGCTGGTGCAAGATCGGCTCGGATGCGGCGGTCCTGTGCATCGATGGCCTGACGCCCTTATCCAAAGCCTTGGTGTCCGATCGCTCGCAACCGGCGATCGCGATCACGGATAAGATCCGCTCGGCGATCAACTTCGACGCTCAGGCCTACGGGGCCAATTTCGGCTGGCAGGTGGTCCTGTATCCTCCCGGCACGAAGCTCGTCATCAACATGCCCACCGTGGTCAACTCCACCAGTTATCACTATGTCCAGAACACGATCTCGGGCGCCTGGTGCACCTTCGGCAAATATAACTCGCCCTGGAACGCCATCTGCTTCGAGCGCATGGGGGATAATCTCTACTACGGTACGATAGGCTCGGTAGCGCAATGCGACACCGGCACCTCGGACGATGGCAAGTCCTACGTGGTGACTGCAAAGCCTGCCTTCAGCTACATGCAGGACCGCGAGCAACTGAAGATCTGGACCCAGTGCCAGCCGATCTTCCAGGTGACCGACGATATGATCCTCTCGATCAACATGCTGGCGGACTTCGACCAGACCGCCGCCACCAATACCGTGCCGCTATCCACCGGCAATGCGGCGACCTGGAATGTCTCCCTGTGGAATACCACGTTGTGGGGCGACGACGAGCAGGTCATCAAACCGTGGATCGGGCTAGCCGCTTCAGGTTATGCCGGCTCGATGGAGATGCGCGCCAATGTCATGGGCATCACGGCCAAATGGCAGAGCACCAACTATCTCTATAAGCCCGGTGGTTTCTTCTACGGAGCGCCTCCCAATGGCTGATCTGCAGATTCAACTCATGCGCGCTTCCTTGCCCGAGGTGACCGCGGAGGAATTCAACATCCTGATCACCGGGTTGAAACAGCTTCCCTACGTGGTCAGCCAGCCGCTGATCGACAAATTCCGCGAGCACGTGAAGGCGCAAATCGGAGAGACCAATGCCTTGGAGCGGTAGTGGGGTTTATACCCGGGGCTACGCCAGTTGGACCTCCGATGCCTCCAACGGCCTGCCCATCTCGGCGACCAAGTTCGACACGGAGGACAACGACTTCGCCGCTGGCATTCAAAACTGCCTGACGATCGACGGGCAGAACAAGCCCAATGCGACCCTTACTTGGGCGCAAACTCTTGCCCTGACCAAAGGCACGGATTCCACGGTTTTCTCGATTGCGCGTACGGGCGGCAGCAACAACCCCTCCCTGATCTGGTCGGTCGCGGACAGTGCCGATACCGTAACCGCAAGCCTTAACACGGGTAACATGGCGCTGGTTTTCAATCCAACCCTCTATACCTTCGGCAATACCACTGATAACCCCGCGATGGCTTTCGACACGGCCGGTCTCACGGTCAACATGTCGAATGTCGGCGGCAGAGTCCTTACTCTGAATGGATGTACAGCCGGGCAGGCAGTATTGGGATTTCAGACCGCTACAGTGCCTTATGGCTATCTGGGAACCGCCGGCGCGGTCAACCAGCTCATCATCGGCTCCGGGATTGGGGATTTGATGTTCCGGTCGGAGAATAAGAACATCCTCTTCAGTACCAACGCGGGCACGACGATCAATGCGGAACTGACCTCCGCGGGCGCGTTCGAGATCTCCGACAACGCCGCCTCCCCGACCCTCTTCAATGCCGGCTACATGGATGCGCCGCAGAACAACCAGAATGGCAATTATTCTCTGGTGCTCTCGGATCGCGGCAAGAGCCTCTGGCATAACTCAGGTTCCGCTCACACCTATACGATTCCTGCGAACGCTTCGGTCCCCTTCCCGTCCGGGACCTGCATTATCGTCAGCAATGCCACGGGGGCCGGGAATCTGACCATCGCCATCACCTCCGATACATTGACCTGGGCGAACAACGGCTCGACCGGCTCCCGGACTCTGGGGCCGTCCGGTATCTGCGTGCTCTACAAGCAGTTCGCGACCGGCTGGCAGATCACCGGTCCGGGACTTTCGTGAGCATTCTCGGCATTTTCCTAGGTGCCGGAGGCTTTACCCCCCAAACGAGCACCTATGCGAGCGCGGGCACCTTCACCGAGACCATTCCGCTCAATGCCACGGGAATGGTGGTGCAGGTCTGGGGCGCTGGAGCGGGCGGAGGCGGGACACTCAGTGGCGGAGGGGGAGGGGGGGCTTCGGGAGCCTATGCCCGGACGTCGCAATCGGTAGCCGGCCAGGGGGGCAAAACCATGTCCGTGACCGTGGGGGCCCCGGGGGCGGCGGGCGCCGGAGGGGCAGGCGCGACCAATGGAACCGGGGGGGGCACCTCCACGGTGAGTGCCATTACCTTCGGGATCTCCGCCATGCTGTGCGCGGGAGGCGGGGGAGGAGTCGCCAGTGTGGCCGGGAGCGGCGCGGGCGGCTCGGCGGGAGCGGCCAGCGGGGGAACTGTCGTCAATACGTCGGGCAATAACGGCACCATCGGCAATGGTGTGGGTGGTAGCGGGGGGCCCGGCGGGGCAGCGGTGGCAGGTCTGCTGGGTCAGACCGCGGGGGGCGGAGGAGCCGGAGGGACAGCCGGCATTTTCTCCGGGGCCGGCGTGGCCGGTAACACCGGATTGGTGGTCTTCACCTACACATGAAGCACATTCTCGCCAATCAGGATGAGATGGTCGCCCGGTGGGTGGCCTCCAGAATGCCGATCTTCGAGTTCGGCTCGAGCCCCTACACCGCTTTGGGACTGATGACCCAGGCGGGGATCATCGCCGGGGTGGTCTACCAGAACTACACCAAGATCGATATCCAGATGCACGTCGCGAGTATCGCGGACAAGCGCTGGCTCAACCGGCACTTCCTGGGGGAATGCTTTCGTTATCCGTTCGAGCAACTGGGCTGTAAGCGGGTCACAGCGTTGATCCCGGCAAAGAATCAGACCGCCGAGGCCTTCGACAAACGCTTGGGCTTCAGCTATGAAGGACGGATTCGACAGATTCTCCCCGACGGGGATGATTTGCTTTTGTATGGCATGCTCCGTGAGGAGTGCCGCTTCTTAAAGGTAGGGCTGAATCATGGGCGCAAACAACATTCGACCCGGGATGGGTGGCGGCATGAGACCCCCTCAGTACTCCCCTCCCGCCGGAACCCCTAGCGGGATTCCCGGCGCGTCCTATCCGGTGATGGGTTCGGCTCCCGTGAGCCAGCCTCAGGCGAGGTACGCCCAGCCCATGCCTTCCGCGCAGCAAGGAATGCCCCATCCGGGCATGGGCGCGGGGATGCCTCCTCAAGGGATGCCCCAGGGACAGATGCCGCAAGCATCTCAAGGGGCCAATCCGCAGCAGCTCGCCACCGCGCTCACCCAGTTGGGAGGAGGACGTCAGTAATGGGCGGGTCGAGTGCCCCGAGCGCGCCGGATCCGTATCAGAGTGCGGCGGCTCAATATCAGTATGGAACCGAAGCGGCGTCCTACAATGCGGCCTTGGACAATGTGAATCAGGTCGGCCCCACCGGCTCGACGACCTATGCTCAGACAGGGACCAGTCCGACCGGAGCACCGCAATACACCTCGACCACGCAGCTCTCCGCGCCCGAACAGGCGTTGCTCACCGGCTCCCAGCAGCTCACCGGCGAGAGCCAGGGACTGGCCGGCGAACAAGCCGGCAATGTCAACAACGCGGTGAACAACTGGCAGCTCCCGAGCGAAGGTCAGAACGGAGAATTCGGCGAGCAGGCCATGCAGGCGGCCTATGGACAGGAAACGGCGACGATGGACCCCTATTGGAGTCAGTCGCAGGAGAGCCTCGATGCGTCCTTGCGCAACTCCGGCGCTACCCCCGGGACCCCGGCCTACGACAACGCCATGCAGTCCTTTCAGGCCAACCGCTCGAGCGCCTATGGACAGGCGGAGAACCAGGCCTTCGGTCAGGGCCTGTCGGCGGAAGGGCAGCAGATCAGCGATGTGAACTCCGCGCAGGGGGGGCAGATTGGTAATTTCTTAAGTCTTGCGACCGGACAACCGGTGGGGACCGGGACGGGCGCGTCGGGGAACTCCACCACGGGCTCCTCGGTCAGCGCGCCGAACATCATGGAGGCCTTCAACAATCAGTATCAGGGCCAATTGGCGCAATACAATGCAGGTGTCGCCAGTAGCAACACCGATCTGGGTGCGGCGGCCAGTCTGGCGGCGGCAGCGATTCTCGCCTAGGAGCCTTTCATGAGCATGACCCCCCAGCAGATGCAGATGATGCTGGCGATGTATAAGCAGCAGTTTCCCAACGGACAGCCACAAACTCAACAGCAACAGCAATTGGCGGGTATCGATCAGGCGACCGCCAATCTGGGTGCTGGAGCTCCGGCCGGCACCAACCGCACAGCCGGGGGGGTCAATGGAGCCGCCCAACTGATCGCCGCGCTCATGAAGGCCCAGAAGCAGAAGCAGATCCAGCAGGGCCTGAACCAGACCCAGGTGCAAGCCGGCATGCCGGCCGCGCAAGCCGCGCAGGGTTCGGCGATCGATGACTACATGCAGCAAAATCCGGTCGCGCCGATCACTCCCGGGAGCTGAAGATGGACCCGAACGACACCCAGAATATCCTGCAGTACATGAAGCTCTTCGGCCATGCGCCCGCGGGTATCAGCCCGGAGAACCTGAAACTGATCCAGGCCCTCCAGGCGGCCAAGGCACAGCAGCCTGCCATGACGGCTCCCGCGGCTCCTCCACGTCCGCTATACAACCGCGCCACTCCCGGCTTCACGGGCGCTATCAGTGATGCGGTGAAAGCCGCCGCCGCGACCGGGGCACCGCGGGCGATCACCCAGACGGGCGTCCGTAACGCCCAGTTGGAAGCGGCCAATCAGTGACGCCCGAAGCCCTCATGCGGCAGAAGCTGGCTCTCGCCCTGCGACAGGCGAAACGCCGTCCTGTGCGTAAGGAGGACCTGCAGCCGGGAACCGGCACCAACGAGGCCGGCCCTCCGGTAACGACCAATAAGACGCCGAACAACTGGCCCGAGGATGGGGATGGCTGATCCTACCTCTGTCGCCTCCGTCCCCCCGGGGGTAGATCCGAGCGACTGGCTCAAGACCCAGCGTCAGATGCAACTGGCCCAGGCCCTCCAGGGCATGTCGCTGTCACCGGTCCAGAACGACCTCCAGCAGCCTCAAGGAGGGGGCAAGTACTACCAAGCCGCGCGCGTGCGACCGATCGCAGCGCTTTCGAAGCTCGCGGAAGCGATGATGGCCAAGAAAGGCTTCGATACCGCCCTGCCCGCCATGGCCCAGCAGTATGGACAGGCGCAGCAGGCGTTTGCTCCCGGGGGTCAGATGACTCCCGGGACACCCCAGCAAGCCGCGCCTCCGGCCGCCGATCCGAATGCGCAGAGCGTGCAACCGGCGCTGGCCAGACCTCCGGGCCAGAGCTTCGCGCAGACCGTGCAGAACAGTCAGCCGCGCGTGAGCCCGACCAATCCGCTGAATCCTTCCGGCTTACCGGCGAATGTCATGCTGCGGCTATATCAGTCCGATCCGGCGAAGTACGCCGCGATGCTCCAGGGCACGCCTGAATGGCAGAACGCCCTCCGAGCGGCCAACGGCGACCCGAATCAGGCGATGGCCATGATGCACGCCCAGGCCGTCAAAGCCTCGACGGTTGAGGCGCGCCCGGGAGGGTGGGTGCAGGGACCTGACGGGCAGTGGAAGCAGTTGCCGCAGGGTGGGCCCGGCCAGCACCTGGCGCTCGATCCGCAGGGGAACGTGTCCTCGACTACCATCCCGGGTTACAACCAGCAAGCCGGGGCGCTGGCAGGAACCGAAGAGGCCGCCAAAGTGGCCAACAAGCCTCTGGAAGTGGACATTGGCGGCGGCGCCAGGAAGCTGGTGTACCCGGGCGCTCCAGGTTCGGGCATCGGCCTGCCGCCTGCGGCGCGGCCCGCGCCGCCTTCGAACGCGCCGCAAGGCGTGGGACAGACCCCGACCAACAAGTACTTCAGCGCGCCGCCTTCAATGGGCCCACTGCCGGGCGTGCCTCCGGCGGGCTCGACACAGCCCCAGGCGGATTGGCTGAAGAATGCGCCCAAGATGAACATCCCGAATACCCCGGGTCAGTCAACCGACAGTTACCATCAGAAGATCCTCGACAAGTCCGCTGACAAACACATCGAGTTGGCGGACAAGTATGGCTCGGAGTCCGATCTGGCTGATCAACGCATCGCATTCAACAAGGAGGCGCTAGGAGTGCTGCAGGGCTCTGAAACCGGCCCGCTGTCTGACACGCTCACTCACTTGAGCGCGAAAGCGCAGGAGTTGGGTCTGAAACTCCCCTGGTTGCCCGATGCGAAAACCATTGAAAACACGCAGGAATTGAAGAAATTTCTACTTCGCAATCCACTGCTGTCGCTCAAAACAACATTCGGCGGACGTCCCGCCGCGAGCGAGTTTCAGGTGCTGGCGAACGATGCCAGTCCGTCCCCGCAGATGTTGAAAAGCACCATTGCTCGACTGGTTCAGATGGATTCAACACAGGCTGGCTATGTAAAGCAACGTGCGACCGACTATGGGCAATACCAACAAGCCGGTGGCGACCCAACCCGCTTCGAATCGTACTATGCCAATACGCATCCTTTCGCGAAGACACTGGAGTCGGCATCTGGCAAGACTACGACTCCGGCCAAAGAGGATATCGAGGCTGAGATGCGGCGACGAGGCTTGCTCAAATGACCGACCTTTCGAGCCTGTCGGATGATGAGTTGAAGGCGCTCTATACGCCCGCCTCACCGGCAGCCTCCATGAGCGATGACGAGCTCAACAGTGCTTACGCCCAAGCCCATCCGCAGGTCGATGCGCAGGGTCGTCCGTGGAAGGACGATTGGGTCCAGCAGGCCGGACGTCAGGTTGGATTAGCGGGTCGCTCGGTCATCAACGCGGTCGCAGGACTTCCGGAGATGGCCGCCGATGTGGGAGTTGCGGGGCGCAATTTGGTGCATAACCTCTCCAACGGGGAGATGCCGATCCTGGCGGACTTCAATCCATTCGCCAAGTCCGGCGGCTCGCATCAGGAATACGAGCTGCCTTCGCATAGTTTCAATCAGGCGCTCACGAGTGCGGGCGTTCCAGCTCCCCAGAACCTGACCGAAGGCATTACGGGCGCGGTCATGTCGGGAGTCGCGGGCGCGAGGATGCCCAATCCGGAAGTGGCCGCCACGCCAGCGGGATTCGTGAACGAGGCACAGGCGAAAGCCCAGCGACTGGCGTCCTCGCTGAGCAAATCTCAGGATGCCGGGCTTGTAGTCCCTCCTTCCACCACGAATCCTTCCTGGTGGAATAAAACGCTCGAAACGATTGGCGGCAAAGAGGCAACGCAAAATCAGGCGCGGGTAATCAACCAGAGCGCCCGCAACGCCGGGGCAGCCGCCGATCTGGGGCTCAAACCCGAAGTCTTTACTCCTGGGGCGGTTGCGGCAGTCAAGCAGGAAGCGGGCGGGGCTTTCCAGCAGGCTCGCAGCATTCCCCGTTTCAATGCGGATGAGACTTACAGCGCGGATCTGGATAGAGTGCTCAGTCAGAACCGGGGAGCCAACGCAGACTTCCCAGGGGCTTCCAACCCGGATGTCGAAAAGGTGGTCGAGACCTATCGGCAACCGAGTTTCACGGGCAATTCTGCTGTATCTGCCGTGCAGCTTCTGAGGCAGAAAGCAAGCGACGCCTATCGCAACGGGCAAAGCGAGTTGGGGGCCGCTTATAAGGGCGTCTCGGCGGCGATTGAGCGTCAGACCGAGCGGGGTGCATTGAGCCTGGAGCAGAAGCCCGAGCCGCAGCAATTCTCACTGGATATGGGCTTCGCCAAGCAAGGCGATATTTCCGCACGCCAGTTGGTCGATAAGACAGTTCCCACCATTCATGGCCCGGAAGGGGTGAATGGGCCGATGGTCTATGACTCAGCCAACGGGAGCTGGAAGATCCAGCCCCAGACCCAGATCAAGACCGTGCAGGAGACGCGTGAATTGGGGCCTTCCCAGCAAACCGGTCTACCCTTCAGTACTCGCGCCCCAGAGTCCTTCGGACCTCAGCCACAGGCAGCCCCCCAGGGGCAGTATTCGACACTGGTTGACGCTCTCCGCAAAGCCCGTAAGACCTATGCGCAAGCCTCCACGATCGAGGAGGCGATGGACCCCGAAGGCAATGTGCTGGGGCCGAAACTCGCGGCGGCTTGGAATCGGGATGAGCCGCTCTCGGGCAACGTTTTAGCCGCAGCAAAACACGCCGCGAGCTACCCGAAAGCCAACCTGCCGGCGAACTCGAGCAACGTCAGTCATCTGAACATGTATGGGGCCCCGGCCTTAAGCGTGCTGGCCGAGCATGCCACGGGATCGCCCTGGGCTTTGGCAGCGGGTGCCGCATTGCCTCTGGGGCGCGCGGGTGCGAGAAGCTACCTGCTCAGCGGGATGGGTCAGGCCGGCGGGTTACCGGGACAGACCTCGAAGGCCGCCGCGCTTGCCCGAGCGCTCTCGAAGCCTTCCGTCATGGCCGCCGGCTATGATGCCAGCCAGAATAGCCCGTAGCATCCGGCGATGAACAGGACCCCCCCGATCAAGGTCATCAGAACCATCGACTTGACCCACTCCCAGATCTCAGTCGGCGTGCACTTCCAAAAGCCGTATACGAGCAAGCCGAGTGCGAAAAGATCGACGTTCGACACTGAAGTCTCCTATCCAGTTACAGGCTACGCTACACCTGTATGACCACTGGATGTAAAGGGACGCAGGTCACAGTCCATGCCCATTGATGCGAATACGCTCATTCCGAGCCTCTGGGCGACGCTCCAGCAGCCCGCGCCGACTAATACGTGGCCGCTGGGCTCTCCGACGCTTACCTGGTCAAATATCTATTTGGGCAACGGAAGCCCAGCTTTAGATCCGACCAGCGGGATTATTGGCTATTACCCCCGTACCCCCGCCGAGTTCCCAGCCGGGGTGACGCCGGTCAACTTTGCGTACGGGGCTGGCCTGGTTGACAGATATCAATCAAACTCAATACCGGGCACGACTGACATGCATGCCGGCATTGTGGCGGCAGCGGCCCAGGCTGCACAAGGTGGCGCGCCGGTTACGTTTTTGGCCGAGAAGTATTTCATCAACACCAACACGACTATCAATGCGCCGTGTGTCTTCAACAATCCGGTCATCACCCTGGGGGCTGGAATCTCCCTGAGCGGGATACAGAATCCATATCTGCAAACCGAATGGTTCGGTGCTAAAGGAGATGGCACCACGGATGATGGGGCAGCCTTCCAGGCGGTGATCACGACCTGCGCCAATTGCGGCTACATCCCGGTGCAGCTGCTGGCAAAGACATACAAGGTCCTGCGCACACTCAATATGTCCGGATCGACCGCGCAGAACTCGAATACCGTTCCGATGTATGGAACTCCGGGGACCAATCAGTCGAGCACCAAGCTGATCACCAGCGGACTCGGGGTGGGCGTACCGCTGCTGAAATGGCGCGGCGGCTCGGGCGCGATCTCCATGGCACAGGTACGCGATATCTGGTTCGTGGGTGATAGCAATACGATCATTGCCAACTCATCGGGTTTCGGTGGACTCAAGTTCGTACGCTGTACTTTCGATACCAGCGCGCAGGGATTATTGCTCAGCAATGATGATGCGGGATCGTTTACCGAATTCACCTCGACTGAGGATTGTCTGTTCACGGCGACCTGTGTAAAGCCACTTCACTACACGGTAACCGGTGGTCTGAGTTCTTTCAACGGAAGCGGCTTGGGTTCACGTACGCTATGCAATCTGGCCTCTGGCGGAACTCTGATTACCATCGATTCGGGGTGCTTCGTTTATCAGGCTCCATTGGACATCCAATGTTGGAATGCAGGACCTGCGACACTCATTGCCAACAGCTCCGGAACCACCCCGGGTTGTACGTTTCTGGGTCGCATCACGGTGGAACAAACGGGTCTTCTCACCTTGGCCAGTGGCAACTCGGTGTATTTCTGCGGCACGATGGCCAGCAACAATGAGAACTGGACTGCCGGCACACTGATCCAGACAGCCGCCACTCAGCTCAACAGCAACGGCAGCGTCACGCCTCTGGGAATGCGCCGGGGATATAAGCTCGCCGTCGCGACGGGCGCCAATATCCTGGCGGTGGCCATTCCGACCAGTACACGCTTCATGAACGTGCTGATCACAGGCGCCGGCTATACGTTCGAGTATGTCTTTGTAGTGGGTGGAGGCGGAGGGACTACGGCGACTCAGCTGGCCGCGCTACAGGCCAACAACGGCGCAGGCTACGGTGGGGCGACCTTTACCGTCAATGGTTCTGGCCAGTTGGTGGCTACGAATGCCGCTTTTCCGGCCAGCGGCCTCACGGCGTACTATTCTGAAGTGCAATTGAATGCCAACGTCTCCAACAGCTTCTTTGGATTGATATAGGGAGCATCATGAACAACGCGGGGTCTATGGAGGAAGGTACGCTGCCGACAGAACAGCGACCGGACTCCGAGAAAGTCGGTATCGCGAAGCTGCTGTTCGGCTTCACGGGCCTGTACGAGCGCTGGAAGAATGAAATGCCGGGTGTGGAATCGCGGAGCCACAAGCCGTTCGATTCGGGCCCGCAGCATGAGCCGGACTTCGAGAAACGCCTGCACGAGCTCGAGGGACGCATCGAGGAATCCGAGCGCGAGCCACGGCGCACCGTCTATTACGGCAACCACCATGCGCCGCCGGAGAAAGATCCCGAGCGGCACCAGCGCCGGGTCGTATGGGACCTGTTGTTCAAGATCGCCTTCTGGGTCATTACGGCCGCAGTGGGCTTTGCCTACGGGCGCCTGTGGGATCACGAGCACCGCATCTCGGTCATCGAAGGTCGGGAGGTGCCGCATGGAAGCCCCTGAGCAGAACGTGCCCGGGCGGGAAGCTCACGCGAGCCGGGCGGATAGGGGGTCGTCGATCAATCAGTTTACCGAGCACTCCAAACTGCTGCCGTGGCTGATGCTGTGCGCGGTTCTTTCAGGCTTTGCCGTGTCCCTCGCCCTGGTGTGCGGGGCCACGTGCTGGTGGCTCGCCTTGCAGTATCATGTGCTGCAGGTGATCGTGCAGGACCAGGATGCGCTCATGATGCGTTCGGGTCTGAAGGAACCGGAGGATTCCATCTGGGGGCCATCCGGCAACCTGCGATATCCGCTTCACAAACCTGAGGAGAAGAAGTGATGGGTGGCGTCGTATGTCAGATGATCGTGCGGTCGAGGTTCCTGTTCACCGCAGTTCCCACGGATGCGTCGGATATCATCCTGTTCGATCAGCAGATCCGCGAGGTCCATTCGAATACCGAGTACTCGCAGTCGGTGGTGAATGAAACGGACAACGCGGCCGCGATCGTGAAGATCCTCTCCGTACCCTCCTCCAAGTGGACTACGGCGAACCGACAGTTGCTGTTGGATACGGTAAACCAGGTGTGTGGTGGTTATACGTGACCGTGCATGACTTCTCAGACCTGATCATCGCCTTCGGGGTGATCAGTGCCAATGCGCTGGCGTGGCGGGCTGCAGCCGCGTCGCAGCGCAACGGTGAGAAGATCGACACGACCAACCTGAAGGTTGACGCCAGTAACGAGAACATCCACAAAATCGAGATTGCAACGAATCACATGAAGGACGCCCTCGTTGCCTCGACCGCCAAAGCCTCCCACGCGGAGGGGCTGGCGGAGGGGAAGGCCGAGAAGGCCAATTCCACCCCATGAAACTCAGCCCCTTAGCTCTTGCGATCCTGGAATTTCTCGAAGAACTGCGCCTCGAAGCCTATCAGGATCAGCACGCCGTCTGGACGTGCGGATATGGCCATACGGGACCGGATGTTTCACGTGGAACAACCTGCACGGCAGAGCAGGCCGGTGTGTGGCTTGCCTCCGACGTCGGTCGCTGTGAGCGCGCCGTGGGCATGATGCTCCAGCAGCCCCCGACACAACGTGAATTCGATGCGCTAGTGCTGTTCGGCTACAACGTCGGACTGACCGCACTGAAGGATTCCAGCCTGCTGGCCTCGCTCAACGCTGGCGACAAGTCGGATGCCGCGAACGACTTCCTAGCATGGGATCACGTTCAAGGCGTCGTGAATGCCGGTCTGCTCAAACGTCGCAAGCTCGAGATGGCGCTGTTTCTCGACGTTTGATTGAACGCGTTCAAATGGGAGTCCTGCGGTAATTAGTCGCAGTGAGCCGCCGAACTAGAGTTTACCTCAGGCCATGCAGGGAAAGGGCCTTCGGCTTGCCTGAAGAAACCAAAGGCTTATACTGAGCTTTATGCAATCCATTCTCGCGCTGATTAGTTTCCTCGGCTCGCACGCGACGAAGATTCTGGGCGGACTGACCGCCACGGCCTCCTACCTCAATGCCGAGGGGATCATCCCGAACGGCCAACTGAAGTACTACACCGCAGTCCTGGCCGTGCTGACGATCTGGCGCGGCATCTTCAGCGGCAACGCCTACAACAAGGGCGTAGCCGATGGCCTCACCAGCACCCCTGTGACCACCCTCACCAAGGCTCCTCAATGAACTTTTTCACCTCGCTCGCACAAGCGTTGAACGGCCCGTTGGGTGCCATCAAGAACCAGGAACTCGCCGTGGTGGGCCCCGCGCTTGCTGCTGTGATCCCAGCCGCGCTCGCCAATCCGACCAGGGCAGGCCTGATCGCCGCGGCCGCTCCCGCGCTAATTAAGATCGCGGCCGTGCAGCCCCAGGTCATCGAGGAGCTGCTGCTCGATCTCTTTGCGGCCGTGGGACAGCTCACGAGCGCGCCGGCTTCTCCGGCAACCCCCAAGACGGGCTGACGGAACGGTCACGCCCTAGCTCGTAAAGGCGTTTCAGATCGCGTTTGTGTTGGGCCTGCATACCTTCCTCAGTTTGCCGCTTGATGCGGATGTAGCGAGCCGCACGCATCGAGAGCGGGCTGCCTTCTACTTCAAGATCGTCCACGATGTCACTCACCGGGCTTGCCCACATCGCGCCTTATCTGCCGGAGACGTTCCGTGTAAATCAC
>Ga0181525_10001991_pt1 | contig 17100 bp, 17 predicted proteins | sample PEATcosm2014_Bin_48_FD_121100 | JGI IMG/M metagenome (GOLD analysis project Ga0181525, IMG submission 121100) | Peatland microbial communities from MTU Mesocosm Facility, Houghton, MI, USA - PEATcosm2014_Bin06_10_metaG | ecosystem: Environmental > Terrestrial > Soil > Wetlands > Peat | place...
CAGCCGACTTCCGTGGTGATTCACGGAATGGACAAGATGGAATATCTGGAGCACACTCTGGAAGTCGTGAAACATTTCAAGCAGTTGACCCCGGAACAAATCGCCGCATTGGCGGGCAAGGCTCAGCCGGCCGCGCTAGCCGGCAAGTACGAGCTGTTCAAGACCACCGCACACTTCGACTCGACGGCCAAAACCCATCGTGGCTCGGGTAAAGCACGGCCAAAATGCGGTTCGCGGCATGGTTATTCGCTGTCGTGCTGAAGCTAGGTCTACGGATGGATTAACCGGAGCAGACGCGCCCCCGTGGCTCAGCACGTCCCAATGCGCATAGTTGTCCCCGACCTCAATCTAAGTCAAGGCCGGAAGCGCCTTCCTGGCCTCTCTGTCCGGGTCGTTCTTGGCCACCGACGCATCGTCGAACACCATAGTCTCGCCTTTAGCTTCGGAGTATTTGGGCCACTTGGGAAGTCCCGCGCCGTTTGGATCGCCGGTCTGCATGAACCGGAGCAACGCGCCGGCCATTTTCGCGGATACCGCTCTGGGGCGCGCACCGCCGCCGGTGTGGGTCAGCATCAGGTCCGTATTGTAGAACCAGAAAGAGATGTCCACGCAGTGGAACGCCCGGATGCGGCTATCGAACAGCGGCGGCTGCCAAGTGAACCAATCCACGTAAACCGGAGCAGGCTGCCTGGATTTGACGTCGGCCAGCGCCACCACGCCCTGCCGGTTGCTGCTGGCGAGCGACCAGATTTCGACGGGCTTCCTGCCTGGAAACGCCTTCGCGTAAGCATTCGCTACGTCTTGGGCTTTGTCGCCGAAACCGCCGCCGAAGCCGGCTCTGGTCTTGAGCCTTTCCACCACCTGGTCCATGGTCATCGACTCCAGGGCGGGATCGGCCCAACTGACCGACTGTTCGTTCTCCACGGAACTGATGATCATCGGCACATTCGCCGCCGTCGGAGCCGCCACGGGGTCGTAAGGATTTTGCGGCAGAATTTGTCCGTCCACCACGGGACTGAAGCCACGCATCATGCCACCGCCCGGGCCGGCTTCGCGAGCCAAATTCTGCTGGGCCTTGGTGGCGATCGCATAGAAATCCTTCCAGGGCATGGACTGCAGTTTATCGAGTTCGGCGGGAGTCAGGCCGGCCTCCTTCAACACTGCCGCGCCCAGTTTTTCGGAGAAGTCCTTGTCCGCCGCTTTCCGCGAGGCGCCGCTCAGCACCACCGCTTTGTGAAATAGCCCCTTGGCGGAAGGCATGGCGGTCAGGATGCAGACCTTGGCGCCGCCGCCCGATTGCCCCATGATGGTGACGTTGCCGGGATCGCCGCCGAAGTTGGCGATGTTGTAGCGCACCCACTCGAGCGCGGCCACGATATCCAGCATGCCCACGTTGCCGGACGCGGCGAATTTCTCCCCGCCCACGCCGGCCAGATTGCAGTACCCAAAAGGACCCAGCCTGTGGTTGATGGAGCAGAAGACCACATCACCCAAACGGGCGAAGTTCTCGCCGTTGTAGCCATCCTGTTCGATCCCGTTGCCGGCGGTGAATCCGCCGCCGTGAATCCAGAACAGCACCGGTCGCTTCTTGCCGTCGCTGCCGCCGGGAGTGAACACGTTGATGCGCAGACAATCCTCGCTCACGTCGTCGTAGTTCCAATGATCGCGGAAGGAGAAGTATTTGTTTGCGTACCGGTTCTCCATGTTCTGCGGCGCCGAATTACCCCACCATAGAGCGGGATACACATCGGTCCAGGCCTTGGGTTTTTGCGGAGGCATGAAGCGATTGGGGCCGGAGGTATCCGCCCCGTAAGGAACGCCGAGATAGTACTGGATGCCGCGCAGCACATATCCCCTGACCTTGCCGTATTCCGTTTCCGTTAGCGCAATGTTGTCGCCGACGAGCAAAATCGGCCCATCCTGGCTCTTCGCCATGGCGTTTTCCGGGACCCCGGCCATCGCCGCGGCGCCAATGGCCACGCTGGCCGAGCTCGTTCCCACTGTCCGCATGAACTGCCGTCTGTTGGATTTCATAGTTTTCAGATCCTTTCTAGCTGAGAATAACCCATAGCCGCGCATCAAGCAGTGCCACGCCGGCCAGCGGATCGCAGCATAAGTATCGCTGCATACAGGACGATCGCCACCACCAGCCACCGCAGCGCGTTCAGTGGCAGCGATTTGACCACAAAGGCGGCCAGCGGCACGCCCAACAGGCCGCCGATAGCCAGGCCCGCGGCTGCCGGCGCGAAGTAAACCCGGCTCCATAAGAACCGAATGCTCGCTACGGGCATGAGGAACGCCGCCGATCCCATCATGATCGGGAACGCCGCCACCGGATTCATGCCGAGCAGACTCACCATCGTGATCGAAGGAGCGTAGGTTCCGACTCCAATCGTGCTCAGCGCGGCAAAGACGAAATTGCCAAACATGCCGGCCGCCAGCCGCCAGCCGCCCAGCCGCAGGGCGTCGCCGCCCAATGGAAACAGGTTGAATTGGCGCATCAGCAGCGCCGCGGCGGCCAACAGCAAAGCCGTTCCCATCGAGAGCTGCACGGTGCGGCGCGACAATCGCGCGACCCGCCCGGCTCCAACCCAGGCGCCGGCTACGGCGCTCGCGATCAGCAGCACCAGGGTCATGACATCCACTTCGATCGCGGAAATATAGATGAAGGCCTGAAAAATGGTGGGCAAGGTGTGGCCGGCGTTCAGCGTTCCCGGAATCAGTTCGTCTGGGACCATGCGTCTGAATTTGAAAATGGCGGTGGTGGTGGCGAACGAGCCGATACCCAATGTGTCGAAGAAGTTCGTCACGAAGCCCGTGGCCAATAGGAGCGGCGAGGGCGCCGGACTGGCCTTCTCCCTGCGCGCTCGCCGCAGTGCGGCCACGAATACGGCGGCATAAGACAAGGCGAAGCCCGCAAGCGCAACGAAAATGGCTGCTTTGGCCTGCATTACGGTCGCGGGCTCGCTTACGCGCTGCCGATTTCGCAAACCGGGTCGCCCAGCACATCCATGCGCGGCGCGATACCGAGCCCCGGTGCGGTGGACGATGCCAAGCGGCCATTCTGGCGTTGCGGCGCTCCGTCGGCGATACTGACGGTCACATAGCTGTTGAAGTCCGTTGACGAGAACAGCATTTCCCCAGGAGTGCTGTGCGCCAAATGCGCGATGGCCGCGGTAACGATGTCGCCGCCCCAGGTATCCTCGATGGTCATGGCGATGCCCAGCGAAACGCACAGGTCGCGAATCTGGCGCGCCTTGGTGAGCCCGCCAACCTTTGAGATCTTCAGGTTGATCACGTCCATCGCCCGGTCATGATAGCCGCGAAGTACCAGCAGAACGTCATCAATGACTTCGTCGAGGACCATGGGTCTATCGGTGTGCTGGCGCACGGCGAGGCATTCTTCGTAGTGCCGGCAGGGCTGCTCGATATAAACGTCTACTTGCCGTACGGCGGCGGCGACCCGGATGGCCTGATGCTGCGTCCAGCCGGTGTTGGCATCCGCGATCAGGACATCCCCGGTTTGGAGTTCCGCGGCCGCCGCCCGGATGCGCTCGATGTCGGTATCCGGGTTTCCGCCGACTTTCAATTGAAACTTGGTGTACCCCTGCGTGCGGTAAAGCTGCACCATTTGCGCCATGGCCTCCGGAGAATCCTGGGATATGGCCCGGTAAAGGGGAAAGTCGGGGCCGAAGCGGCCTCCCATGAGCACGGCCACGGGCTGGCCCGCGGACTTGCCCAGGATGTCCCAGCAAGCCATGTCGAGAGCCGATTTCACGTAGGGATGGCCGCGCATGGCCCGGTCCATGGTTTGGTTGACCACGCCGAGTTCGGTGGGGTCGAGCCCGATCAGGTGAGGGGCCAGCTCGGCAATGCCCGTGCGGGCGCCTGCGGCGTATGCCGGAAGGTACGCCGGGCCTAGTGGGCATATTTCGCCGTAACCGCTAATCCCGGCGTCTGTGAGGATTTCGACCACGGTGGAGTCGAAAACAGTCACTGAATTGCCGCCGGACCACTTGTAGCTGCCTTCGTGCAAGGGGAGATCCGCACGATAAACCTTAATTTTGGTAATGCGCATCGAAGGAATCAGTATAAGCGACCAGCGCCCGGCGCGGCACGTCGAAACCACGCCGGACCTTTCTCTCGCGCCGATTCGCTTCCGATACGGCGCTAGGACTTGTGGGACTAATCTCGATAGCTCAGTGCTGACCATTGCTCCAGGAGCTCGCGGACAACCCCGCCCAGGCGTGTGACGGCATCGCGGAGGTTGGAGGCACCCAAGCCATGAACGATGAGATTGCGGACCTCCTGGCAGCTCAGTGCGGTCTCGAACTGCGCCATGCTGAGTTCGCCCTGCGAATACAGTTGGCGAATCAGGATCGAGGGTGCAAGCCGATCGACGGGCAAGGCAACTCGTCGCGCGTGGAAACGCATCATGCGCTCAAAAGCAATCCACACGATCAAATACGCAGCTCATTTTCGCCCCGATCCACTAGGCGCTGCGCCTCTTCGAGTCGATGTGAAATTTCTTCCCATGAGAACACGTCTCCATTCTCATCCTCGGCAGGCAAAGCGGAGGCCAAGACGTCCTCATCCGTAACCAACACAAACCGCCAGCCCTTATGGCGTTTTACCTCCTCGGCAACGGCACGCAACTGATCGAAGGAGGTCTTCTGTGCATGAGTCTTGACTTCCACGATTGTCGTGAAATCTCCCTTTCGGGCAATGAAGTCCGGGCGATAGGCTCCCAAATCGAAGGGATGGCCGTCGATTCTGGCTCCGCAGTGACCCTATAGCCGGCACGCCGGTATCGCTCCGCCACGGCGTTCATCAGGGCTTCATGTTGAACTTGGGTTGACGTGCTCATAGGTATTCTTCCAAGGACTTCGAACTGCTCACCTTCACGTAAACACACTCTTGACCTGAAGTGAGCCCGGTAAGCGCCAACGCGTCGAAAGTCCCGTATAGCGATCTTCTGTGACTCTCAACATCCGTGATGAGTGCATCGTCAGAGAACACTAAGCCAATGAGAGCATCCTGAATCGGCTTCACGATGTTGTCGGTGTCCGGAGGCGAAATGTCGCATAAATAGACCAAGGTGAGGTGAAGGTCACCGGCCTGAATCGTGGGCTCTTTCCATACTTTTGCAGCCTCAGACCGAACAAAAGCCTGCCAAGCCCTAAGATTCGTGCGCTTGGCCTGCAACGACAAGGGACGTCGCGGGATCAGGGATTCGAGTTTCTCCACTTTTGAGCCTCGTCAGGCCTGGGTCTGCTCTTTGTCGCGGTTAACTGTCCCCCAACCATCGTACCTCACGATTTGCGCTGCGCGTGTTCCTGGGGCGCAGCCGCAAATCGCGGGCCTTCGGCCACTCGGAAGTCCGATCTGTGCATTCGGCCCCGATAAACGCGCTTGGGACCGCCGAAGGCGTCCGACTGGGCGCAGGGGCGTGCGACCTGTCCGAAACTGGGGACCAGCACAAGAAACACTCGTCCAGTTCTCAAATTTTTCGGAGAGAACTTCCCGCCCTCCGCCACGAGATTGCTTCGTGCAAGGAGGAATGCTCATGGACGAACGCGAGCGGCGCCACGCCATTGACGTCACGCTTTCACAACTGGACAAGCAGTTCGGCAAAGGCGCCGTGCTGCGTCTGGGGTCGGGCACAATTGTACCGGTGGCGGTGATCTCCAGCGGCTCGATCTCGCTCGATACCGCGCTGGGGGTGGGCGGTTTTCCGCGCGGCCGGGTGGTGGAGATTTTCGGGCCGGAGTCTTCCGGCAAGACGACCCTTACTCTGCACCTGATCGCCGAGGCGCAGAGGGCCGGCGGAGTAGCGGCATTCATCGACGCGGAGCACGCGCTCGACCCCGGCTACGCGCGCAAACTGGGGGTGGACGTGGATAACCTGCTGGTGTCGCAGCCGGACCACGGCGAGCAGGCGCTCGAAATCGCCGCGGCGCTGACCGGCTCCGGAGCCATCGATGTGGTGGTGGTCGATTCGGTGGCGGCGCTGGTGCCCAAGGCCGAACTGGAAGGCGAGATGGGCGACAGCCACATGGGGCTGCACGCGCGGCTGATGTCGCAGGCCCTGCGCAAGCTGACCGGGGTGGTGAGCCGCACCGGCACGTGCATGGTTTTCATCAACCAGATCCGCGAGAAGATTGGGGTGATGTTCGGCAATCCGGAAACCACCACCGGCGGCCGGGCGCTCAAATTCTATTCTTCGGTGCGCGTGGATATCCGGCGCATCGCCGCGATCAAGGACGGGGACAGCGCCATCGGCAATCGCACGCGCGCCAAGGTGGTGAAGAACAAGGTCGCGCCGCCGTTCCGCGAAGCGGAGTTCGACATCCTTTACGGTGAAGGGATCTCGCGGGAGGGCGACCTGCTGGATCTGGGCGTGACGCACAACCTGGTGGAAAAGAGCGGCTCATGGTTCAGCTTTCATGCAGAGCGCATCGGCCAGGGGCGCGACAATGCCCGCCAATTCCTGCGCGAGCACCCTGATTTGTGCCGGAATCTGGACGGCGAATTGCGCAAGGCATTGGGGCTCGAGAGCGCCCAGGACCAGCCCCGCAGGGCGGTGGCAGCGGTGGTAGGCGGCGAGACACCCGTGAAAAAGGCCGTCTGACGGGCCTTGCACGGCTCATCCTCCAAAAAAAGCCCAAAAATAGGGCTTTTCGGGCATGTTTTCTCTTTACATCGACTTTCGCATTCACTTATTATTGATACGTAATCGAGGCCGCCGCTGCATATCGGGCGCGTGGCCGGCGCCTTAATCTCGATGGATGGCGTCCTTGAATGTGAATCGATGGTGAGAACCAAAGGAGATCTATGGCAAGTCAACGTATGACGCAGACGGCACTAGTAAGGCACCTGGCCGAAAGCACCGGAACGAACAACAAAGTATCCCGCCAGTTCGTGGATTCGCTCGCCAGCCTGGCGATCGGAGAAGTGAAGAAGAACGGAGTTTTCGTGCTGCCGGGTATTGGACGGTTGGTACGTCAGGACCGTAAAGCCCGCCTGGGCCGCAATCCCGCGACCGGGGAATCGATCAAGATCCCGGCCAAGAAGGTGGTAAAGTTCCGCGTGGCGAAAGCCGCCAAGGATGCCATCGTCCCGCCCAAGAAAGCGAAGTAGGCGGAACCGAGTCCAATCGGCAAAATCCCCGCGAGCCGCTACGCGCGTCCGCGGGGATTTTTTTCCATCGAGATATTTGGAGCCTGAATGAGATCCGCCCAACTTGCGGGCAGCCTCCGGAAGCCTACTGCTTCTTCTCGTCGTCGTTCTTCATGGCGTCCTTGAAGTTGCGGATACCTTCGCCCAAGCCCTTCGCGAAGTCTGGAATCTTCTTGGTGCCAAACAGCAGCACGATGACCACCAGAATCACGCAAAGCTCAGGAAAGCCAATAGATCTCACAGGGCCTCCTATTCGATACTATTGTACAGGAAACTGCGGAATGCGGCGCAACCGGTCACGCGGCGGAAGTCGCGTTGGAAGCGCGCGGCTCGAAGGTGTAGCCGAATCCCCGCACCGAATGAATAAGGCCCGGATTGGTGGGGTCGATCTCGATCTTCTGCCGCAGGCGGAGAACATAGACGTCCACGGCGCGGTCGGTAATCGCGCGATCCTGGCCCCAGACTGCATTCAACAGTTGCTCGCGGCTGAAGACCACCCCCGGACGGCTCATCAGGAATTCGAGCAGCCGGAACTCCGTGGCGGTCAGGTTGAGCAGGTTCCCGTTCAGGCGCGCCTGGCAACTGCCGCGGTCGAGTTGCACGCCACCCGCGTCCAGCACGCGCGCCGGGGCGGTCTGATTGCGGAACTGCAGCTTGATGCGGGCGATCAATTCGCGCACGAAAAATGGTTTCACCACGTAATCGTTGGCGCCTAATTCCAGGCCCACGATACGGTCGGTTTCCGACGCACGCGCGGTCAGGAAGATGATCGGAGTGCTCAGCAGATCCGGGTCCTTGCGCACGGCTTTGCAAATCTCCAGGCCGTCGTAGTCTGGCAGCATGATATCCAGCAGGATGAGATCCGGCCGCACCTGGCGGCACAAGTCCAGCGCGCCTTTGCCGGTTTGCGATCCGGCCATGGCAAATCCTTCCTTCTCGAGGTTGTATTTCAACAGGGCAAACAGATCGGTGTCGTCTTCAATGAGAAGGATTTTCTTCATGCGGCAGCCGCCTTTCCGATGCGTCCACCTTAGAGCGTAAACAACATATGGTTACTGGGGCGTTACGGAAGCGTGAACTGGGGATTAAGTTCTCGCGACTTCTGGCGATGGGCCAGTGGTTTTACGGGAGTCCTTCAAAGCGGTACCCAAATCCGCGGACGGTAGTCAGGTAGCGCGGATTGTCCGGCTCCGTTTCGATGTGTTCCCGCAGGCGGCGGACGTGCACATCCACCGTGCGCGGCGTCACGAAGCGCTGCTGGCCCCAAACCTCCTCCAGAAGCTGATCGCGGCTGTAGGCGCGGCCGGTGTGGGTCAGAAAGAATTCCAGCAGCTTGTATTCGGTGGAGGTCAAGTTCAGTTCGTTGCCGCGCAGGAACACGCGGTGCGCGCCGCGGTCCAGTTTGAACGGCCCGGCCTCGATCGCCGTATTTTCTTCTTCGTCACGTTCGGCGCGGCGCAGGTGGGCCTTCACGCGGGCCACCAATTCGCGCGGGCTGAACGGTTTGGTCATGTAATCGTCGCCGCCGATCTCGAGGCCGAGCACCCGGTCCACCTCGTCGGAGCGGGCGGTGAGGAAGAGCACGGGCGTGCGCGCCAACACGGACGACTGGCGAATTTGGCGGCAAAGCTCGAATCCGTCGTCTCCGGGCAGCATGACGTCCAGCACGATCAGATCGGGCTTCCAGACCTCCAGATCCTTCAGGGCGCCCTTGTTGCCCGCCAGCACGTAAGACTGATAACCGCCGCGGGTCAGATTATAGTCGAGCAGCGCGGCCAACTCCGCCTCGTCCTCCACAATTGCGATTCTCTTTGCCATCAATATCCGGGTGGTCTCACTTTATCGCGGTGACCACCACCGAAGCCAGGGCGCGGCCGCGGTTGCCTGTCGACCAGTCGTAAAGCGTAAAGCGATAGCGGTCCCCTTCCGCGATCCAACTGGCCGTACACTTTTCGCAGGATCGCCCGGTGCCGAATTCCCTTTCCGGAGACGGCTTTCCGCCTTCGACCGCAACATAAACACGGGCATGCTCGGCGCCCACGGTGGACCAGGTCAGTACCGCAGTGCAATCGACTTTGCCCGGCGGGATCCGGCACGGATTCGGCGCCGCCGTGATGACGCCGGACATGCCGCCCGCTCCCGCGGCGGGCCCATTCAGCGCCGTGACCGTGACGGTTGCCAGGACCGCGCCGCGGCTCCCCGTGGAGAAATCCACCAGAGTGAAAACATATTGCGCGCCTGCTTCGATCCAGCTCGCGGTGCACTTGGCGCACGCCGGCTCGGCCCCGAATTCCCTCTCCGGGGTTCCACCCTTGCCTTCCGCGCGGACGTAAACTCGCGCCTTTTGCGCGCCCTGGGTGGACCAGGTCAAATAGGTCGTACAGTCGTGCGCGCCGGGGACGATTTCGCACGGGTTGGGGTTGGCGGAGATGGCACCCGTTGCGCCCAACGCGGAACCCAGCGCTGGGAGTAAAGCCAAGGCGGCAGTGCGGAGCAGCCGCTCGAATCGATGGTTTTCCATATAGCTGCCATTCTGCACGATTGTGGGGCAGGTTGGCAACCTGCCGGCCGATTGGCAATCGGCCACTGTGTGCGGACGCCGCAGCGCATTTCTGTTAGGCTGGCACCATGACGGATCTGCGCTATCCCATCGGCCCGTTCGCCTACGCCGGCGAAAGCACGGAAGAACAGCGGCGAGGCTTCATCGACCGCATCGCCGCGGCGCCGGCGCGCCTGCGCGCGGCCGTGGCGGGCTTGACGCCGGAGCAACTGGACACGCCCTATCGCCCAGGCGGCTGGACGGTCCGCCAAGTGGTGCACCACGTGCCCGACAGCCACATCAACAGTTACTGCCGCTTCCGCCTTGCGCTGACCGAGGACGCGCCCAGCGCCAAAGGCTACCACGAGGACCGCTGGGCGGAGCTTTTCGATGCGCGCACGGGGCCGGTGGAAGTCTCGCTCACCTTGCTCGAATCGCTGCACGGCCGCTGGGTGCCGCTATTGCGCTCCTTGACTCCGGCGGATTTCGCGCGCACGTTCCTGCATTCCGAGCTTGGGCCGGTCACGCTGGACCGCAACCTGGCGCTGTATGCGTGGCACGGCGATCATCACGTGGCGCATATCACTTCGCTGCGCGCGCGCATGGGTTGGGCCTGAAGCGCGCCGGCGTCTCCCTCATTCGGAGCGCGGCGCAGCATAGTATCCGTTGCGCGCCTCGACGGTCAGTTTGTGCCCGTTTTCCAGCTTCACCTTCAACTGATGAAATCGGCCGTCCGCCTTGCCCGCAGGAACAAAGCCCAGCAAATAGTGGCTCTCCGGCGTTGCCAGTTTGCGGAAGCTCAAGGCGAAATCGTTCCCGGTTACATAGGTGCCACCGGTCCCGTGCGCCAGGTCCACCAGCATTACGGGATTCGTCGGATTATCGTAGCGCGGCCTGGAATTCATGGCGCTGGCGGCGCCGGCGCCTGCGCCGGTGTAGTCGGTCGCCTCGCCGACGTCTACCGCGCTGATCGACACTTTGGCGCGAATGGCAGCGTCAATCAGATCCGCTTCTTCCGTGGTTTTCTCATGCCCGATGTGGAATCCTGACGAGACCAGGATGATATCCCGCCGCGCCGGCAGCTTGGACATCTTGTTCACCACGGCCTTCAATAACTCCGCCTGGAGCGTCTGCGCTTGCGAAACGCGGCACAATTGCGGCGGACGCAATTGCAGCCGCGATAAGGCTTCCTGCAACTTCGCCCGGTCGTTTGTGAAATCGAGTTGCACGGTGCATGACGACATGAAGATGGCCGCGCGATCGCCAGGCTGAAGGGCGCCAAGTTGCTGCGCGGCGGCATCGCGAATGCGCTTCAGATCGCCGAAATCCCGGATGGTGATGTCGTCGAAGAAGTACGCGACGAAACGCGCGGGTATTTCTATCGTCCCCGCGCCAGCCTGCGTTCCGGGAGCCTGTGCGGCGGGCAGCGAGCGGTCCGGCGCGGCCTGAACGCCGGGAGTCTCCACCGAGAAACTGGCGATCTCCTGCCGCTTTCCGTTGTCGAACAGTTGAAAATCGTCCTTGCCGAGATTGCTCACCACGTGACCGTCATGGTCGCGAACCACCACGGGGACCTGGATCGCAGTGACGCCCGTCTTAAAAGTCTCGCCGGACTGTGTCTGCGCCGCCGCATTGGACAGCGCAGCGAGAGCCAGTACAAATAGAAGCGCTGCACGCATGATATGGTTTCCTTCCACTACTCAGTTGCCGGGGATTTGCACCCCGGCATTCTCAGCCGTAAGCTGTTGGCCTTCGTCGTCGCGCACCACCAGCCTGACCAGATAAGCGCCGGGCTTCATGGCGAAATCTGTATTGACGGTGAACGGAGGCCTTTGTTCCAGCCCCTGTACGGTGGCGTCGCGCAGACGAAGCTGCAGGATCTTCTCGGTGCCGGCGATGAAATTACCGTTGGCATCGAACACCGCGGCCACCATGGTCAGGTCGTTCCGGTTCCGGTCATCCGCCTTGCGCAGGTGGATCAGCTTGAGGTCCACGCTGGCCAGCACGTTCAGCTTAGCCTGGCCGCCGTCTCCGGTCACCTGCGTATGCATCTCCACGGGAAGATCGTGGATCTCGTCGCGCGAGAACACCGCGTTCTCAATCTCCTGCTTGGAAGCCTCCACCGCGTCATCCGAGGTTTTCGGAGCCCAGTACCCGCGGCGCGCCTGCAGGCTCACCTTCTCACCCGTGTTGATCGCCACTTTCAGAGAATGGAAGCTGCCATCGAGCTTCAGATTCTGTGGCACGAAGCCCAGCACGTAGAGGAATTCGGGCGCCGCTGCGGCCTTCCGGATGCCGCCGGCGAAATCGTTGTTGCGGTTTAGGGTTCCGCCGGTGTCCTCCGCCAGCGCGATGAGCTCATCGGTGTTGGCCTCCTGCTCAATCTGCCTGAATGCAACCTCGTCCTGGATGGTGCTGGCGGAGGCGCCCGGCCGGCAGGCGTCGAATGCTGGAATGGTCCAAACACCGCGCGCGTCGACGCTGCCGATGAGCACCTTGGATCGAATGGCGAGTTGGATCAGATCCGAGCTTTGATTCTGGAGATCCGGTGGGACAAAGAAGCCGGGAGATACCAGAACCACGCTCCGTTGTCCCGGCACCGTGGCCATGCGCTGGACTACGATCTTCAGTGCCGCCAGCACTGCGCGCGTCTCCTGCAGTCCGCTCGAGTACGCATCGCGTAGTTCGATCACGGCGTTATTGAAATCTCCAATTTGTTCAACGGCGACTCTCAACGCCAGCGATTTGGGAAGATCCGCCTGCGTGGGTTGGAGTCCGACCTGCTGGTCCACTTGCACCGCCTGAAAGTAGCTCACATACATACCGCAGGTGCCGAGATCGGGAGCCCTGATGGGGTTGGGAGTGACTTTTAGCAGCGATTCGTTGAACTCCTCGGGACGATCGGTGAAGCTAACGCCGATCCGGCCCGAAGTCGTAAAAAGGGCCACGCGGTCTTGCGACCCAAGCGATGAGCGGATGTATTGTTGGACCGCGGCGCGCACTTGAGGCAAGTCCTCGAAGCGGATGTGCACGTCGTCAAATACAAAGGCGACGAAGCGGTTGGGCGGCAGCGGCGGAGCGGGTCGCGCCGATCCGCCCGCAACCGACCCGCCCGCAACCGACCCGCCCGTTACCGACCAGCCCGTTACCGACCCGCCCGTTACCGACCCGCCCGTTACCGACCCGCCCGTTACCGAGCCACGACCGTTAGGGAGTGGTTGTGCTCCCGCCTTCTGAACGGAGAACTTCGTGATTTCCTGCCGCTTGCCTTTGTCGGAAACGCGGAAATCGTCCTGGCGGAGGTTTCCTACGGCATGCCCCTGGCGATCGCGGACCACGACGGGAACCTCCACCAGATTGCTCCGCACCTTGAAAGTCACCGGTTCGTCACGCGTGGTCACTTCGTCGTTGGCCGGCGGCGCGGCCGGCCGCCCCACGGCGGAGGGCGCCGTGACCAGAGTCGCCTCGGGGAGCGCCTCAGCCTTGGCGGCGGCGCCCGTAATGCCCAGAGCTGCGGCGGCCTCCTCGCTTTGCCTGCGCGCGAGTTCCTTCGCGTCAGGCGCAAAATACCCTTTCCGCGTCTGAATATCGAGCTTGTGCCCGCTGGCTAGCTTTACCGTCAGCAAGTGGAAGCTGCCGTCCGGTTTCAACACGGACGGCGAGAAGCCCAAGACATAGATGTACTTTGGCGTTGCGCCGAGCCGTCGAATCGCACCCTTCAGGTCGTTGGTGTCGGCAATGAAGCGGCCGCCAGTGCCATCGGTCATCTGACTCTGAAACATCTGGGAAGAAAAGCCGCTGGCCAACGCCAGGCCGCGCGCATCGAGGCCGTTGAATACGACGCGCGACCGCACCGCATCGCCGATCAACCGCATGGTCTCCGGCACCAGCGACCATGCGCATGTCCCTTGGTTATACAGGACCAAACCGGACGATATGAGCACCACGGTCCGCTGGCCCGCGAGCCTGGACATGCGGCGCACAATGTCTCCGGACAGCATGACCACCGCTCGCGATTCGTTCTCGATGTCACGCTGAATCTGGCATGCCGACGCTATCGCCGGGTTCGGGAGGGCCGCCCGAAGCCTGAACAACGCCTCCTTCAGCTTGGCGCGATCGAAAGTGAACTCGATCATGACTGTGCCCGATGTGGTGAAAATGGCCACGCGATCGGCGGGCTGCAGGGTATCGAGAAACTTCAACGCCGCGTCGCGCGAGTAAACCAGGTCGCCGAAGTCCCCAATGTTGCCGGGTCCGCTTTTCATGTGCAGATCGTCGAACAGCAGGGCGACGAAATGCTCCGGGATGGTCATCGCCGCCGCATCCGTCTTGCCTGCGGCGCGTGGGTTTCCGGAGGGCAGACTCCGGTCTTCGGCCACCTGCCCCGCGGTGTCCTCGATCGCGAATTTCGTGATTACCTGCGGTTTGCCTTTGTCGAAGATCTGGAAGTCCTCTTGGCGCAGATTCCCGACGGCGTTACCCTGGGCGTCGCGCACCACCACCGGCACGAGCACCAGATCGGTTTCGGCCTTGAACCGGACCTCGCTTTGTGCGTAGAGGAGAGCCACCCCGGCAACGGCGAGATAGCGCGCCAGATGCCTCGGAATGCAGGTATACATAAGGCTGCTCCAGTAACAATCGTACTCTATCGGGTCCCGCCGCGGTCCACGGCGCGCCGGCTGCTCAAGAGGCATTCCCAAGGGTGCCTCCAGTTCGACGTGGACTGCCGGTTCCCCATCTCCGAGGAGGAACCTTTCATCCTACACCAGAATGTCAAAGATTGACACCGGGCTGTTTTTTGAATAAACTCAAAGTCGGGTGAACCATGGACCAGATGAACGTGTCGATGACGGATCGTCTCGCAGGCTACGTGCGCAGGAAAGTGAAAAGCGGGCGGTACAACAACGCGAGCGAAGTGGTCCGCGATGCCTTGCGCAGGATGGAAGATGAGGACGCCAGGACGTTGCGGCTTGCCCGGCCCACAGCAGAGGATGTCCTCGCGGATCTGACGACGTTGCAACTAGACGGCATCCGCCAGCGCGTCCGGGCGAGCATCGATTCGATCGCGGCCGGCGAATATCGGGAATACGAAGGACGCGAGGGGCTGAAGAGGCTCGCCGATGGGGTTAAGGCGAGAGGGCGCCAGCGCCTCGCCAGGGAAATCTCCGGCCAGTGATGCGGTATCGTGTCTCCAGGGACGCGGAACTCGATCTCGACGAAATCTTTCAATACTGGGCGCTGCGGGCGAGCGTAGAGGTTGCGGACCGGCTCATCGACAGCATCACCGAGCGGTTTTGGTTGCTGGGCGAACATCCCGATGTTGGGAAACCATTCGATGAGCTCGCAGCCGGGGTGAAGTGTTTCCCAGCGGGCAAATGCCTTATCTATTATCGCAGGACGCGCCGGGCGACAGAGATCCTGCACATCTTCCACGGCGCTCGGGATCAGCAACGCGCCTGGTCCAGCACCTAAGGATGGCTCTGCCTTTGTTCCAGCCGGCCTTGCCCTTGATTCCAGAGGAAGTAGCGCGCGGCCGGCGGCACCGCCTCCTCTCGACTCACGAGATGCACGCGCGCGGCCGGCTGACCGGAATTCATCTCCACGCATTCAGGAAATCCGTTGGAGAGAAAATAGACGCCTTCCATCCGGTCAGGCAGGCCGCTTACGAATACGGGGCGGGGATCTTGCGCCAGTTCGCGACCCAGTGCGGCGCAAACTTCGGCGGCGGCGGCCGGAGTCGTGCGCCATGGACGCAGGTTGTGCTCGAGCGCCGCCACATTGAATGCGATCAGAGCCGCGCCCATCGCCCAGGTGAGTTTTCCTCGATCGGCGCAATCCAGTACGGCGGCCCAGAAAATGGCGAGTCCGGCAAGCGGCAGGTACAAAACCCGGGCGCCCGCGAAGTCCGGCTGGAACATTAACAGATGCTGGACCGGTAGCACGGCGGCCAGCAGAAACGCCAGTCCCGCCAAGGGGCGCGCCCGCCCGCCAATGCCTGCCCCGCCACGCGCCGCAAAAACAACCAGAATCGCCAGAAAGCCGATCGCGGCCGCCTGCAGCCACCACTCCGGCGGCGCAGACCAGTTCACGGGAAAAAACAGGAAGGCCCATTGCCGGAAAAACAGCGCCTCCGAAGTGTGCAGCGGACGCGATCGCCACACGGCGCTGACGCCGGTGCGGTCGGCATATCCGCCGATTCCGCCGAGCGCCCACCAGCGGTAGGCAAAAAGAATGGCGCAGACCGAGGCCAGCGCCAGACTCGCCGCTATCGCGCGGCGCCATTGCGCTCGCGGTAGGGCCGGCAGCAGGGCGATCGGCAGCAGCGGCAGACAGAATGCCGATTCCTTGGTGTAGACGGCCAACGCCGCGCAGACGGCTAACGGCAAATACCACGCCCGCCGCCCCGTGCGGCAATGTTCCAAGGCGGCCAACACCGCGCATAGGGCGAACAGTGCGGCCAGCAGATCGAAGCGCGCATCCACCCAAGCCACGGTTTCCGCGCGCGATCCGTGCAGCGCAAACAACAGCGCCGCCACCAAGGCCACCGCGCGCCGCGTCCCCAGCCGCGTCAGCAGCAAGTAGACCAGGCAGGTGTTGGCGGCATGCGCGGCCAGACTCCACAGATGCCAGCGCATGGCATGGCCGCCCGCCCAATAGTAGTCGAGCCAGTAGGAGATGAATCCGATCGGGCGAAAGAAGAGTCCGTGCCCCCCAGGGATCCGTCGAAACCCATCGGCGAGAATCCGCCAGTTGGCGTGCGAGGCTTCCAGGATGTGCCGATAGTCGTCGTACACGAGCGGCGATCTCAGGTTGGGCCAGAACGCCACAACCGTTGCCGCTATGAGGACGGCCAGATCCACCCACGCAGTCCTGGGCTCGGGCGCGGGGCCGCCGGCACCTCTGGCGGCGATCAGGACCAGCAGCACGAACGAGACCGCGACGGTGGCGGCGGCATTGACGGGCGAACTCACTGCGACCAGCGCGGAATGAAATGGACCCGCCACAAACCGGATGGCAAGCAGCGCCGCTGCCAGGGCCATCAGGGAGTAGAGCAAAAAGAAGGGGAATCTGCGCAGTTATCCAGTTTAGCTCTTGCAGCACGCAGAGGGGTGCGCGACATCAACAACGCGACTTGAGCCGACGGATCGTACTGCCCTTGGTCTTGTCCATGCTCACCTGCTTTTATCTGCGTTCATCTGGTGCGCCAGGCCAAGCCTGGCTGGTCTTGTGAGATGAAAGGAGCTCACCATGTGAATTATCCATGCGACATGTAGCCGATCGAGCGTGGGGCGGGGCAACCCGTCCGGCGAAGCCTCGAAAGGCGAACCTGTGAGCTGCAGCGCAAGCGAACCCGTTCCGGCCTCGTGACGCGAAGGAAGTGG
>Ga0181525_10001992_pt1 | contig 17095 bp, 19 predicted proteins | sample PEATcosm2014_Bin_48_FD_121100 | JGI IMG/M metagenome (GOLD analysis project Ga0181525, IMG submission 121100) | Peatland microbial communities from MTU Mesocosm Facility, Houghton, MI, USA - PEATcosm2014_Bin06_10_metaG | ecosystem: Environmental > Terrestrial > Soil > Wetlands > Peat | place...
CAAGGGCGGCAAGAAGGGCACCGGCGGCCGATGCTCTCCCGGCGACATCGTGCTCAGCCTGGTCAGCAACAAGTCCAGCTACGGCGCCGGGGAAGATCCGCGATTCGAGGTGTACGTCGTGTCGACCGCGCCTGCCGCCTGCACGTTCGGGCTCGGCCCGGCCAGGCTCCAGGTGCAGGTCACGTCCGCGGGCCGCGTCGTCTGGGATTCGGCCGACTGCGCGCGGGCCGGCAGCAGCCGGGTCGCCACGCTCAACCGCGGTGTCCCGTCCCAGGAATCGATCACCTGGAACCGCACCAGCACCCTGCCCGGCTGCGCCACGCTGACCTCGTCGGTGCGCCCCGGCAGCTATCAGGTACGGGTCAAGGACGGCGGCGCCGCCAGCGCCGTGCTGGCGATCAAGCTCACCCGGTTAGAGCTCGGTCCCGAGCACCGCGGACAGCGCCTGCCGCACATCCTGGACCCCGATGACCTGAAGCGAACCCGCGAGGCTGGCCGGGTCCGCGGGGCCTGCCGGGTCCACCGGGCCCGCAGGCACGATCGCGCGGCGGAAACCCATCCGCTCCGCCTCGGCCAGCCGGTGGGGCAGCCCTGAAACCCGCCGGACCTCTCCGGCCAGGCCGACCTCGCCGATCGCGACGACACCGGCCGGCACGCTCAGGTTCGCGGCGGAACTTGCCAGGGCGACGGCGATGGCCAGGTCGACCGAGGGCTCGGTAAGCCGGACGCCGCCCACCGACGCCGCGTACACGTCCTGCTTGCCCAGCTTGACCCCGGCCCGGCGCTGCAGCACGGCGATCACCATGCCGACCCGGGCGCCGTCCAGGCCGGACGTGGCACGCCGCGGCACCTCGAGCGCCGAGTAGCCGACCAGGGCCTGGACCTCGGCCGGCAGCGGCCTGCGTCCCTCCAGCGTGACCGTTACGCAGGTACCTGGTACCGGCTCGTGGTGCTGCGACAGGAACAGCCCGCTCGGATCGGGCAGGCCGATGATGCCGTACTCGCCGAGATCGAAGCAGCCGACCTCGTCGGTCGGCCCGTACCTGTTCTTCACCGCCCGCACCATGCGCAGCTGCGAATGCCGGTCGCCGTCGAAGTGCAGCACCACGTCCACCAGATGCTCCAGTGCCCGCGGCCCGGCCACCGAGCCGTCCTTCGTGACGTGCCCGACCAGGATCGTCGCCAGCGAGCGTTCCTTGGCGACCGCCGTCAGCGCGGCCGCCACCTCCCGGACCTGGGTAACCCCGCCAGGCACGCCGTCCACGTCGGCGGCGGCGATCGTCTGCACCGAATCGATGATCAGCAGCCTCGGCCGGACCTGGTCGACGTGCCCGATCACCGCGTCCAGGTCGGTCTCGGCGGCGAGGTAGAGCTGGTCGCTGATCGCGCCGATCCGGTCGGCGCGCAGCCGCACCTGGGCCGCGGATTCCTCGCCGGTGATGTAGAGCACCGGCCCCGAATCGGCGACCAGCGCGCCGGCCTCGAGCAGCAGGGTCGACTTGCCCACGCCGGGTTCGCCTGCCAGCAGCACGACGGCGCCGGGCACCAGCCCCCCGCCGAGCACGCGGTCCAGCTCGTCGAGCCCGGTCGGCCGGGCGCTCGCCTCGGCGGCGTCGACCTGCCCGATGGGCACCGCGGGGGTGCTGACCGGTGCCCCGCTGCGGTGGGCGACCCGGGCCAGCCGGGGCGCTCCCGCCTCCCCGACCGTCCCCCAGGCCTGGCACTCGCCGCACCGTCCGCTCCACTTGAGGGATTGCCAGCCGCATTCCGTGCACCGGTAGCCCGCCGCCCCTGCCGCCGACTTCGCCATGGCCTGCACGATAGCGGCTGCCACCGACATTCTCAGTAAGCTGGAGGCGAGACAACGAAGGGAGCTCGGCGTTGAGCGGCGAGGCGAGGGCATCGGGGCCGCCGGTCGCCCTGTCCACCTCCTCGGTCTACCCGGAGCGTACGCCGGATGCCTTCGAGATGGCCTCCAGGCTGGGCTACGACGGCATCGAGATCATGGTCTACACCGATCCGGTCAGCCAGGATGCGGACGTGCTGCGCAGGCTGAGCGACTATCACCAGGTCCCTGTCGTCTCCGTGCACGCGCCGAGCCTGCTGCTCACCCAGCGCGTCTGGGGCCGGGAACCGTGGGAGAAGCTGCGCCGCGCCAAGGATCTGGCCGAGCGGCTCGGCGCGCGGGTCGTCGTGCTGCACCCGCCGTTCCGCTGGCAGCGCGATTACGTCCGCGGCTTCGAGAAGGGCCTGGCCGAGATGGGCGAGGAGACCGACGTCATGTTCGCGGTGGAGAACATGTACCCGCTGCGGGCCGGTGGCAACGAGGTGGTGCCCTACGCCCCGACCTGGGATCCCACCGCGCTCGACGTGCCGCACGTCACGCTGGACCTCTCGCACACCGCCGCGTCGGGTTCCGACGCCCTGGCCATGGCCGCCGAGCTGGGCGGCCGCCTGGCCCACGTGCACCTGGCCGACGGCACCGGTAATCCGGCTGGCCCGATACCGGACGAGCACCTGGTGCCTGGCCACGGCAACCAGCCGTGCGCCGAACTCCTCGGCCGCCTGGCCGCGACCGGATACAACGGCGCGGTGGTGGTCGAGGTCAAGACCAACCGCGCCGCGACCGGAGCCGACCGGGTGGCGGACCTGGCGGAGTCGCTGGCGTTCGCCCGGGAGCATCTGTCGCTGCCCGCGGGCCGCGCAGCAGGAGGGTAATCCGCAGCGTGACCCGAACCGCCCAACGGTAATCTGGCCGCCATGGCAGGAACCCTGATCACCGTCGCCCCGACCGGCGCCGAGGCCGACAAGGCCGCGGTGCCAACGCTTCCGGTCACCCTGGACGAGCTCGTCACGACCGCCAAGGAGTGCCAGGCGGCCGGGGCCGCGGTCATCCACGTGCACATCAGGGATGACGCGGCACAGCCCACGCTGGACCGCGCCCGGCTGGCCGACACGGTCGCGGCGCTGCGCGAGGGCACCGACCTCATCGTTCAGCTCTCGACCGGTGGCGCGGTTACCGACAGCTTCGCCAACCGGCTGGCCGTGCTGGATGCCGGGCCCGACGCCTGCTCGCTGACCTGCGGAACGGTCAACTTCGGCGACGAGGTGTTCGCCAACCCCTGGCCGTTCGTCAAGGACCTCTACCGGCTGACCCAGGAGCGCGGGGTCGTCCCGGAGTTCGAGCTGTTCGACATCGGGCAGGTGGCGACGCTGCACCGGCTGCTCGCCGAGTTCGGGCCGCCGGCCGGCGGGCACGTGCACTGTGACCTGGTGATGGGCGTGCCCGGCGGGATGCCGGGGGACGTGCCGACCATAGCCGCCGCGGTGGCCGCGTTGCCCGCGGGCGCGACCTGGTCCGCGACCGGCATCGGCCGCAGCACCCTGCCCGTGCTGCTGGGTGCGCTCGCCGCGGGGGGCCACCTGCGGGTCGGCATGGAAGACACGCTCTCCTACGCGCGCGGGCGCCCCGTTAGCCGCAATGCCGAGCTGGTGGAACGGGCCGCGGAGCTGGCCAGGATCGCACAGCGGCCGCCGATGCGTCCCGCCCAGGCGCGCGCCTTCCTCGGCATCGGGGACGCGCACAGCTGAGCGATGCGCTTGCTGATCGTTTGCAATTGCAAGCATTACGTGGCACGCTGAGGGCATGCGGAACTCAATCGGCGAGTACATCAGGGAGCAGCGGGAGCAGGCGGGGAAGTCGATGCGCCAGCTCGCGCAGGCGGCCGGCGTGTCCAACCCGTACCTGAGCCAGATAGAGCGCGGCCTGCGCAAGCCGAGCGCCGACATCCTGCAGCAGATCGCCAAGGGTCTGCGCATTTCCGCGGAAGCGCTGTACGTGCAGGCCGGGATCCTCGAGGACAGGCCGGCCGACTCCGGGGTCCGGTCGGCGCTGCTCGCCGACCCCGAGCTGTCGGAGCGGCAGAAGCAGGTCCTCATCGAGATCTACGAATCCTTCCGCAAGGAAAACGCCGCCGCGGCCGCGCAGGCGTTGGTCACCGAGGACGCGCCGGCCGAGGCAGCCGCGTCGACGGCGGAAGATGCTCCGTTCGCCGACGCCGTACCGTTCCCCGAAGACGCCTACGCGGCGGACGATGCCCTGTTCGCCGGCGGCGCGCCGTTCGCCGGCCGCCCGGGGGCACCGGACCCGGTCGGCGTAGCCGATGTCGCGGGCGAGAGGATTCCCCCGGTTAGACCAGAAACTGTCTCCGATTAGGTAGCGTGATTCACGTGTCCTTTGGTGCCTACACCCCGCTCAGGGATTTCTTCTTTGCTCTAGGTATCGCGGCGTTCATCGTGGAGGCGTGGGCCTTCGTCGACGCCATCAGGAGGCCGTCGCAGGCCTTCGTCGCCACCGGCAAGCAGACCAAGCAGCTGTGGCTCATCATCCTCGGCGTGGCGGCCGTAGTCGGCCTGTACGGGGCGGCCTACGGCGTCGGGCCGATCTCCATCCTGCCGGTCGCGGCCTTCGTCGCGGCCGCCGTCTACCTGGCCGACGTCCGCCCCAAGGTCAAGGACTTCCGCAGCGGCGGCGGGACCAGCAACGGTCCCTACGGCCCCTGGTAAGGGCTCAGAGGATTAGCAGCGTGACGGGGGTCGCGACCAGGAGGGCGGCGGCTAGGCAGATCGCGGCGAAGGTGACGGGGGGGAGCGGGCGTACCGGGTGCAGCAGCCTGGCGACCCGGGCGGCGACCTCGCCCTCGCCGGCCGCCAGGGTACCCGCGGGTGCCCGGCAGGCGCCTGCGGTGCCGAACCGGACCAGCGCGGAGACGAGTTCCCGCGCCGGGCGGGCGCGCAGGGCGCGGTCGTCGGCCAGCATCTCCACCAGCAGCGCAACCGCCCGTTGAGCCTGCCCGCAGGTGGCCGACCGAGGGAACGCGCGCAGCAGCGCGCTGAACGGCAGCAGCACCAGGTCGTGGCGTTCGCGCAGGTGGGCGCGCTCATGGGCAAGCACGGCCGCTAGTTCGGCCGGGCCGAGCAGTTCCAGGGTGCCGACGCTGACGACGATCTGCGATCGCAGCCCGGGCAGGCAGTACGCCGCGGCGGTGGGGTAATCGACGACCAGGGCGCCTGGCACCTTCGGGTCGCCGTGGGCGAGCAGCCTGAGCAGGGCCCGCTGGCGTCGCCTGGCCGTGAAGGCGGCGGCCGAGGCGGCGACCAGCACCCAGCACAGCGAGGCGAACAGGGCCAGCCCGGCGCCGAGGCAGGCCAGCCTGACGCCCGCGATGACCGTGGCGGAGACGCTGTCCGCGCCGAAGACGGCGGGAAGCAGGGCACCGATGTGCGAAACGGCGCCCAGGCCGAGCACCGCGCGGATCAAGCCGATCCGGCTGCCCGGCATGCCGAGGCCGATCAGCGTGCCGACCGCGGCCAGGCCCGCGGCCAGCCCGAGTGCCTGCCAGAGCAAGATGGCAGCGGCGGGCGACCGGCGCGGCCAGCTTGCCGACACGAGGGCCGAAGCTCCGAGCACGCTCCCGATGGCGACCGCGGCGAGCAGTGCCGCGTCAGCGAGTCCTTGCATCTCCTTCGCCGTCACCTTCGAGTACTTCAAGCGCTTCGCGCAGCGCGTCGGCCTCGACCCCGGAGACCGACTGGGCGAATCGGGTCAATGCGGCAGTACGGTCGCCGGTCTGGTCGAGCGCACTCAACATCAGCTCGGCGACGTACGTCTCCTTGGTCGCGGAAGGGCAGTAACGCCAGGCACGACCGTCGCGCTGCCGCCTGACAAATCCCTTTTTCGCGAGCCTGTCGAGCACCGTCATCACGGTGGTATGGGCTAGATTGCGTTCGGTCAGCCTAGCACTGACCTCGCGTACGGTCAGAGAGCTATCAGTTCCCCAGAGTACATCCATAATGGCACGCTCAAGATCACCCAACCGGTTCACGGTCGTCAATGTACCCGCAATGCGGGCAACCGAATAGCCATGGGGCCATGGAGATCACGCTTGCCCAGGGGGATGTAACACCACAGCAGGTAGATGCGGTGGCTGAGGTCACCGATCAGGGTCGGCGAAGCGCGCGAACGCACGCAGGTTGGCGAGGCTCTCGCCGCGCTTGGCGCGCCAGGCCCATTCCCGGCGGATCGCCGAGGCGAAGCCGAGTTCGAGGACCGTGTCGAAGTTCTCGTCGGAGTAGCTGAGCACGCAGCCGAGCAGCCGGTCGATGTCCGCGATGCTGACCGCGCACAGCGGCAGCCGCCCGGTCAGGTAGACGTCGCCCACCGGGTCGAGGGTGAAGCGGACGCCGTACATGCGCCCGTTGCGCTCAAGCAGGAAGCGGTAGAAGGCCGCGTGGTTCTCGTCCGGCTGGCGGCAGAAGAAGGCCTCCACGCCCAGGCTGTGCGCGCCGACTACCAGCCAGGTCATCGTGGCCAGCTTGTGCTGACCCTCGAGCCGGACCAGGTACGCGCCCGGCCGCGGGCTCTCGTACTCCAGCCCGAGCTCAGCCAGCGCCGCCTCAATGGAAGCAGCAGGATCCTCGCTCATGCGGGCGCGGGGGCAACGGCCGAGATCACTGAACCGGTATACACGCTCATGGCCTCGCAGTACACCTCGATAAGCCGGTCGGCCGTCGCGGGCCAGCCGAACGCCGACGCGTGCTCGAGCGCCCCGCGGGACAGCGAGGCAAGCCGCCCAGGCGACTCGAGCAGCCCGGAAAGCACAGCGGCGTACGAGGCCGGGTCGTGCCCGTCGACCAGGATCCCCGAGCGGCCGTGCCGGACCGCGGTGTGCAGCCCGCCCACGGCGGCCGCGACAACCGGCGTCCCGCAGGCCTGGGCTTCCAGGGCAACCAGGCCGAACGACTCCGAGTGCGACGGCACCATCACCACGCTCGCCGCGCGGTACCAGTCGGCAAGCTCGCGGTGCGGGCACGGCGGCTCGAACCGCAGCCGCCCGGACAGCCCGAGCCCGGCGGCCAGCCCCTCGAGCCGCCCCGGCGCGCCGATCTCGGTACCGCTGGGCCCGCCGACGAAGACCACGAGCAGCCGAGAAGCCAGCTCAGGCGAGGATCGCAGCAGCTCCGCAGCGGCGTGCAGCACGATGTCGGGCCCCTTCAGCGGCTGGATCCGCCCCGCGAACAGCAGCACGAAGGCGTCCGACGGCAGACCGAGCCGGGATCGCGCTGACGCCTGCGAGGAAGGCCTGAATACCGAAAGGTCGACGCCCGGGCTGACCGTGCTGACCCGCCAGCTCTCCGCGCCGTAGAGCTCGACGAGCTGGCGCGCCTCCTCCGCGGTGTTGGCCACCAGCCGGTCAGCGGCGGCTATCACCTCGCCCTCGCCGCGGATCCGCGCGGCGGGCTCGGCGGAGTCGCCGGCCGCGAGCGCCAGGTTCTTGACCTTGCCGAGGGTGTGCATGGACTGGACGAACGGCACCCCCCAGCGCTCCGCCGCCACCGCGGCGACCTGGCCGGACAGCCAGTAGTGTCCGTGCAGCAGGTCGTACCGGCCCGGCGCGAAGGCTGCCTCGGCCCGCAGCACCCCGAACGTGAACTGGCAGATCTGCCCGGGCAGCGCGTTCTTGTCCAGCTCCTCGAACGGGCCGGCCACCACGTTGTGCACCAGCACGCCGGGCAGCAGCTCGACTACCGGGGCCAAATCCGGGCAGACCGCCCGGGTGAAGATCTCCACCTCGACGCCGCGGGCGGCCAGCTGCCTGGCCGCCTCGACCACGTAGACGTTGAGCCCGCCCGCGTCGCCGGTGCCCGGCTGGTCCAGCGGTGAGGTGTGCAGGCTGATGGTCGCGATCCGCCGGGGGTGGGAGCTGGGTCGCGACGCATGGTGCACGATTTAAACCAACCCCGCCGGGCCGCCGGCTGTTCCCACCCGGGGCTGAGGCTAGGCTCTTAAGCCATGAAAACCCTGCTGCTGCTCCGCCACGGCGAGAGCGAATGGAACGCGAAGGGCCTGTTCACCGGCTGGGTCGACGTCGGCCTTTCCGAGACAGGCAGGCAGGAGGCGGCGCGCGGCGGCCGGCTCCTGACCGGCTCCGGCCTAACGCCGACCGTGGTGCACACCTCGGTGCTGACCAGGGCGATCCAGACCGCCAACATCGCGCTGGAGGAGGCGAGCCTGCTCTGGCTGCCGGTACAGAGGTCCTGGCGGCTGAACGAGCGGCACTACGGCGCGCTGCAGGGCAAGGACAAGGCGATGACCCGGCAGGAATTCGGCGACGAGCAGTTCATGCTGTGGCGCCGCTCCTACGACGTGCCACCGCCGCCGATCGCCGACGACGATCAGTTCTCCCAGTCCGGCGATCCCCGGTACCGGGACCTGCCGCCGGAGGCAAGGCCGCGGGCGGAGTGCCTGAAGGACGTGGTGGCGCGGCTGCTGCCCTACTGGTACGACGCGGTGGTGCCCGGCCTGAACCGGGGCGAGACGGTGCTGGTCGTCGCGCACGGCAACTCGCTGCGCGCGCTGGTCAAGCACCTGGACGGGATCGGCGACGCGGCAATCGCCGAGCTGAACATCCCCACCGGCATCCCGCTGCTCTACGAACTCGACGACGCGTACCGGCCGGTCGTGCCCGGCGGCCGCTACCTGGACCCGGAAGCGGCGGCGGAAGCCGCGGAAGCGGTCCGTAACCAGGGCCGCTGACCAGCCGAGCCTGGTGCATACGGCACGAATCCGGCGTTGCGCGACATTAGCCGCTAAGTGAACAACCCTCGAATATCCCCAGCCAAACGGCAATGCCGCTGTTTTCAAACGCCTGGTACCGCATACCATGAGGGTGTGAGTCTGCACTGGTCACGGCCTTGTCCTGACTGCCCGGGCCTCGCCCGAATAGCGGAGATCGCGTGGCGATAAGAACGAGGGCGAGCGGGCCCGGTCCGGCGGTCCGTGCCCCGCGTGCCACCAGGCGCCGGGTGGCCCAGCAGCCCGCCCGGCTGCCGCCGGGCATCGCCTCGGTCCTTGCCGTGCTCTCCTCCTCGGCCGTGGTCCTGGACAGCAACGACCGGGTGCTGCGGGCGAGCGCCGCGGCCCGCGCGTACGGGATCGTCAAGGGCGATCGGCTGATGGTCAGCGAGCTTGCCGCGCTGGCCAGGCAGGTGCGCAGGGACGGGGAGATCAGGGAGGGCGAGTTCGAGGTCCCGGTGCCGAGGTTCGGCGGCCGGACCACGAGTTTCGCCGTCCGGGTGGCGCCGCTCGGCGCCGCCGTCGGCGGCGGCGGACTTGTCCTGGTGCTCGCCGAGGACCAGACGGAAAGCCGCCGGGTGGATGAGGTCAAGCGGGACTTCGTGGCCAACACCAGCCACGAGCTCAAGACCCCGGTCGGCGCGCTGGCGCTGCTCGCCGAGACGATCGAGGACGCGGCCGACGACGCCGAGGCGGTGCGCAGGTTCGCCGGCAAGATGCGCCAGGAGGCGCAGCGGCTGACCAACCTGGTTCAGGACCTGATCACGCTGTCCAGGATCCAGGCGGTCGAGCCGGTGCCCGACCCGCGCCCGGTCAACCTCGACGCGGTCGTCGCGGAGGCGCTGGACCGGTGCCGGATGAAGGCGAACGCCCGCGGCATCACCCTGCAGTGCGTGGGCACGCACGGCCTCACCGTCCTCGGCGACGAGGACCTGCTGGTCACCGCGCTGCGCAACCTGCTGGAAAACGCGGTCGCCTACAGCCCCGAGCGGACCCGGGTGGTGGTAAGCACCAAGCGGGCCAGCGAGGGCAACGCCGAGCTGAGCGTGGCCGACCAGGGAATCGGCATCCCCGAGCGCGACCTGGAGCGGATCTTCGAGCGCTTCTACCGGGTCGACCCGGCCCGCTCGCGAGCCACCGGCGGCACCGGTCTCGGGCTGGCCATCGTCAAGCACGTGATGGCGGCGCACAACGGAAGGGTCACGGTGCGTAGCGTCGAAGGCGCGGGATCCACGTTCACGCTCTACATTCCGCTCCGGGGCGAGCATGCCAACGTCAGCCCCAGCTAAAGACCGCCGGCCCGAACCCGACCTGGAGGGATTGAAGTGACACGCGTGCTGGTCGTCGAGGACGAGGACTCGTTCAGCGACGCCATCTCCTACCTGCTCCGCAAGGAGGGCTTCGAGGTCGCGGTCTGTTCGACTGGACCCGACGCGCTGGACACGTTCGACCGGACCGGCGCCGACCTGGTGCTGCTCGACCTGATGCTGCCCGGCCTGCCGGGCAGCGAGGTGTGCAGGTCGCTGCGGGAGAAGTCGAACGTGCCGGTGATCATGCTGACCGCCAAGGACAGCGAGATCGACAAGGTGGTCGGGCTCGAGCTCGGCGCCGACGACTACGTGACCAAGCCGTTCTCCTCCCGCGAGCTCGTCGCCCGGATGCGCGCGGTGCTCCGCCGCCGCGGCGAGCCGGACGACGTGGCCGAGTCCGCCCTGGAGTCCGGCCCGGTCCGGATGGACGTGGACCGGCACGTGGTCACCGTCCGCGGCGGCACCGTGCAGCTTCCGCTGAAGGAGTTCGAGCTGCTCCAGGTGCTGCTGCGCAACGCGGACCGGGTGCTGACCAGGATGCAGCTCATCGACCGGGTCTGGGGGGCCGACTACGTGGGTGACACCAAGACGCTCGACGTGCACATCAAGCGGCTGCGCGCCAAGATCGAAACCGACCCCGCGCACCCGCAGCACATAGTCACCGTCCGCGGCCTTGGCTACAAGTTCGAGTCGGCCGCCGCCTGACCCTGACCAGGGATACCACCGATCGTTCGGCAAAAATCAAAAGATTTATTAGTCCGAACGAGCCGTGGTGCGCGGTCCCCGGCCGGCTACGACGTGGGTGACGGGCTGGGCGTCGCGGTGGGCGATGCGGTGCCGGATGCGCCGGGCCTCGGCTTGACGTGGTGCTTGGCCGTCGGGGTCGGCGTCGGCGCGGGGGGCGGCGGCGAGTACGTGGCGTAGTCGTAGGCGTCCGGTTCGACCGGCACCTGCAGGGTCACCTCACCCGCGTTCTGGAACGTCAGCTGGAGCTCGACCGTGTCCCCGCCGCTCAGCGCGGTGGTCAGGTTGGTGAGCACGATCTTGGGCACCTGCCCGTTCAGCTGGACCAGGCTGTTGGGCGCCAGGTTGACGGGGCCGCCGATCAGCCGCACCGAGGCGGCGGTGCCCGGGGCGGCGACCGATTGCAGCACGTCGTTGCCGGTCGCGTAGAGCGCGAGGAAGACGCCGGCCTGCCCGCCGGTCTGCAGCTGCCCGCCGAGCGCGGGCCCGAGCACGAAGGCGTCGTCGACGGTGACGTCGCCGGAGACGGTGCTCTGGCCGAGCGCGGCCGGGTGGAAGTCCTGGGTGGGCGCGTCAAGGCCTGCCTCGCATCCGGCGAGCGCCGGGACCAGCACGGCTACGGCGCCGAAGAGCAGGCGGCGGGTCCAGCGGGTCACCTTAACGGCCTCCTCGGTTTTCTCCGTCGGGGACGGTGAAAATCGTAGCGGCATGCCTTTCCGCGCTGACGCCGGGGTTACGGCTGGGCCGTGGCCGTCTGCTTGGTCCCCCGCTGGGTGGGGGACGCCGTGCCCGATGGCCGGGCGGAGGCAGAGTGGGAGGGCGTGGGCGCGGTGGCTGAGGTCGAGGCCGCCGCGGTTGACGACACCGTGGTGGATGACGCCGTAGTCGGCCGGTGGGTGGGCTGGACCTCGTGCCCTGACCTGTTGGCCGGGCTGAACGTGGCGACAGAAAGCATCGCGCCCGCCACCAGGCAGACCGCCAGGATGCTGGCGAGCAGCGGCATGATGGTCCCGCTCCCGCGCAGCGGCGCGGACAGCCGCCGCAGCCGGTTGCGCCGCCGCTTCGCCCGTAGCTCGCGGTGGTAGGCGATGACGTCGCGCTCGAGCTCGCGCGCGTCATCAGGGACCTGGATGTCGAGTGGAGAATCATCCCATCCAGCTCCGCCGCCAGGATTCACCGTCACCTCCGGCGCCAATCACGACCCTGTCCCTCAAGTATGGCGCCGCCAGCGGGGTGCTGCGCCATCAAGGTTCGATGAAGAAAGATGCGGGGTTAAACCGCGTAGCTGGGGTAGAATGAAGCGACTTCATGCGCCTCCCGATGGCAGTGCCGACCGTGGCACGGCCATCGGAATGGTGTGGGCGCGAGGCGGCCATTGCCCTACTGACCTGCATATTTGCGGACAAGAGCATTTTATCGACACGCCCGTACGTGGTAAGATGGCCTTCAGCGGAAGGGGTACTTGCCACATGTCTTTCAACGTCGGCGATACCGTCGTCTATCCCCACCACGGGGCTGCTCGCATCGAAGCGGTTGAGACTCGCACCATCAAGGGCGAGGACAAGACCTATCTGGTCCTCAAGGTCGACAAGGGAGACCTGACAGTACGCGTTCCCGCGGACAATGCCGAGCTAGTAGGCGTTCGTGACGTCGTAGGCGCCGAAGGGCTTGAGCGGGTCTTCGAGGTGCTTCGTGCGCCGCATACCGAGGAGCCGACCAACTGGTCCAGGCGGTACAAGGCCAACCTGGAGAAGCTCGCCTCTGGCGATGTGAACAAGGTGGCCGAGGTCGTCAGGGACCTGTGGCGCCGGGACAAGGAGCGCGGCCTGTCCGCGGGCGAGAAGCGCATGCTCGCCAAGGCACGGCAGATCCTGGTCAGCGAGCTTGCGCTCGCCGAGAAGACCAACGAGGACAAGGCCGAGGCGCTGCTCGACGAGGTCCTGGCGCACTCCAGCTAAGGGTTCGCAGCCGTGCCTGATCCGGTCGGTTTTCCGGTGCCCAGGGTCGGGGTCGGAGTCGATGTCCATCCGTTGACGCCTTCGCGTGAGCTGTACCTGGCGGGCCTGCTGTGGCCGGGCGAGGCGGGCCTTGACGGCCATTCGGACGGGGACGTGGCGTCGCACGCCGCCTGCACCGCGCTGCTTTCGGCGGCGGGTCTCGGTGACCTCGGCGAGAACTTCGGCACGTCCCGGCCGCAGTGGGCGGGCGCGTCCGGCGTCAGCCTCCTGCGCGAGACGTTCCGGCTGATCAGTGAGGCGGGCTTCGTCGTCGGCAACGTCGCGGTCCAGGTGATCTGCAACCGGCCGCGGATCGGGCCGCGCCGCGCGCAGGCGCAGAAGGTGATGTCCGAGGCGCTGGCCGGCGCGCCGGTCAGCGTGTCCGCCACCACCACGGACGGGCTCGGCCTGACCGGCCGGGGCGAGGGCATCGCGGCGATCGCCACCGCGCTGCTGCTGCCCGCGCCCACCGAGCGCTGACTGCCCGCCGACCGCGCAGGCCCGGCTTATCCCTTAGCCTTGACCGCGTGACGCTCCAATTCCATGACACCGCGACCCGCACCGTGCGGGAGTTCACGCCGCTCACGCCGGGGGAGGCGTCGATCTACCTGTGCGGCGCCACCGTGCAGGCGCCGCCGCACATCGGCCACCTGCGTTCGGCCGTGTGCTTCGACGTGCTGATCCGCTGGCTCGAGGTCAGCGGATACCGGGTCACCTTCTGCCGGAACGTCACCGACATCGACGACAAGATCCTGCGCGTCGCCCGCGCGCAGGACGTCTCGTCGTGGATCGTCGCCGAACGAAACCAGCGCGCGTTCAGCTGGGCCTATGACGCGGTCGGGTGCCGGCCGCCGGACCTGGAGCCGCGGGCTACCGGGCACATCCCGGAGATGATCGTGCTGATCCGCAGGCTGATCGAGGGCGGCCACGCGTACCCGGGCGGCGGCGACGTGTACTTCGACGTGCATTCCTACCCGGAGTACGGCGCGCTGTCCGGGCAGCGGCTTGACCAGCTGGTGCCCGCCGACGATACCGATGACGCGGGGACCAAGCGCGACCCGCGGGACTTCACGCTGTGGAAGGCGGCCAAGCCCGGCGAGCCGTACTGGGAGACCCCCTGGGGTCCCGGCCGGCCGGGCTGGCACCTGGAATGCTCGGCCATGTCGACCAAGTACCTCGGCCCGACGTTCGACATCCACTGCGGCGGGATGGACCTGATCTTCCCGCACCACGAGAACGAGATCGCGCAGTCTCGCGCGGCGGGCGACGGCTTCGCGCGGTACTGGCTGCACAACGGGCTGCTCGGGCTGTCGGGAGAGAAGATGAGCAAGTCCCTCGGCAACTCGCTGCTGGTCACCGACGTGCTGGACCGGATGCGCCCGCCTGAACTGCGCTACTACCTGGTGCAGGCGCACTACCGGTCGATGCTCGACTTCTCCGAGGACGCGCTGGACGAGGCGGTCGCCGCCTACCAGCGGATCGAGCGCTTCGTGGTGCGGGCCACCGAGATGCTGGGCGGCTTCTCCGGCGATAGCGCCCCTGGCGCCGCCGACGATGACCAGGGCGTGCTGCCGACGTCGTTCTGCTCGGCGATGGACGAGGATCTTGGCGTGCCGAAGGCTCTCGCCGCGGTGCACGCCTGCGTCAGGGACGGCAACCAGGCGCTGACCGCCGGGGACAAGACGGGCCTGCACACCAGCCTGGCCGGGCTGCGGGCGATGCTGGGGGTGCTCGGCCTCGATCCGCTCGCGCCGCACTGGTCGGGTTCCGACGCTGGCTCCGGCTCGGGTGGCTTTGGCTCCAGCGAGCGGCTCCGGGGCGTGGTGTCGGCGCTGGTGAAGCTGACGCTGGAGCAGCGGGACGCGGCCAGGGCGCGCCGGGACTACGCCACCGCGGACGCGATCAGGGACGGCCTGGACGATATCGGGGTGGTCGTCGAGGACACCCCAGAGGGCCCGAGATGGGAGTTGAAGCGGTGACCGGCTCAGGTGGCGGGCGTCCCCGGGGAGGCGGCGCCGGCGGCAAGGCCCCAAGGGGCGGGGGCGGTCGTACCAAGTCGGGCAAGCCCCGGCCGGGGACCGGCGGCGAGGGCCGCCGCAAGCTAGAGGGCAAGGGTCCCACCCCGCCCGCTTCGGCGCGCACCGGCCACCCGGCCCAGCGCCGGGCCGCTCGGTCCGGGCCTTCCGGGTCCGGGGCGGGTCCGCGGGCTCGGCGCTTCGCTGACGCGGAACCGCCGCGGTCGACCCGGGACCCGGCCGAGGCGACGCGGTCGGGCCGGACCCAGCGCGGCGCCGGGGAAGCGGCGGAGTTCGTCGCGGGCCGCAACGCGGTTGTCGAGTCGCTGCGGGCCAGCGTTCCCGCCGCGGCGCTGTACGTCGGCGCGCGGGTCCAGCACGACGAGCGGATCAGCGAGGCCATCAAGCTGGCCGCCGACCGCGGCGTGGCCGTGCTCGAGGCGGGCGCTTTCGAACTCGACCGGCTCACCGGCGGCGCGCTGCATCAGGGCCTGGCCCTGCGGGTCCGTGCCTACCACTACGCCCACCCCGACGACCTGCTCGCCCGCGCCGCCGACGCCGCCCAGCCGCCGCTGATCGCCGCCCTGGACGGGGTAACCGATCCGCGCAACCTTGGCGCGATCGTGCGTTCGGCGGCCGCGTTCGGGGCGCACGGCGTAGTCGTGCCCGCCCGGCGCGGCGCCGGCGTCACCGCGGGCGCGTGGAAGGCGTCGGCCGGCGCCCTGGCCCGCCTCCCGGTGGCCCGCGCCGCCAACCTGGCCCGCGCGCTGGCGTCCTACCGTGACGATGGCGTGTTTGCGGTCGGCCTGGATTCGGCGGGCGACACCGAGATCAGGGACCTGGACCTGGCCACGTCGCCGCTCGTGCTTGTCATCGGCTCGGAAGGCCGTGGCCTGTCCCGGATCGTCGCGCAGGCCTGCGACGTCCTGGTCAGGATCCCGATCGCGGCCCGCACCGAGTCGCTGAACGCCTCGGTAGCCGCCAGCATCGCCCTGTACGAGGTGGCCACGCTCCGGTCTCAGTTACCATGGCCCCACCCGGCCGGTGTAGCTCAGTAGGCAGAGCAGCCGTCTTGTAAACGGCAGGCCAGCGGTTCGAACCCGCTCACCGGCTCCAGGTCAGAGGGGTTATGGCCCCTTCTTGGCCAGCTCTGGTGGAATCAAACGTGGAATCAACGGGCCCTTCGGCGCTACCAGGCCGGTATGCCGGCGTGCCGCGCCGCCCGCGACTGCCAGCCGCCGCCGTCGCTGGACGCCTTGGTCCCGCCGGACCGGTCGCTGATCCCCCGATCACCAGAAGATCGGCGCACATCTTCAGTCGGCGGGAATGGCGTCTAGGATAAGGCCTATGGCCGCCCTGCCCGCCGACCCGGAACACGGGGACTCCCTCGATCCCGAGCGCATCCTCCGTGTGCTGCCCGAAGACGAGCGGGAGACGTTCCTTACTGAGTACCGCCACGCGGTGGGCGAAGCGCACGACCCGGCCGCTTGGAAGGATCTGCAGCAAGCCCGCCCAAAGCGCATCCCGAGGCCGGTCCGATCCCGCGTCCCCGCCTCGGCTCGCAGTCGGGCGCAATCGGTTGAGTAGCCACGAATGCGGTTCGTCGGTCAGCGGTCGCTGTGGCTTCGAAGCACCGGAAGCGTCGCGTGCAACGTAGTGCCTGCTCCTGCTGGGCTGATTATCGCGAGGGTTCCGTTGCTTGCTTCGATCCGGTCGAGCAGTCCGGTTAGTCCTGAGCCTTGGTTAGGGTCCGCGCGGCCCGTTCCATCGTCGCGGACCTCTATGTCCAGGTGATCGCCGTTGATGGCGAGTTTTATGGTGGCGCTGGCGGCGTGGGCGTGTTTGACGACGTTGGTCAGTGCTTCGGCGACGATGAAGTATGCGGTCGTTTCTGTGTCGGGCGGTAGCCGCGGCACGGTGGCGTCGAGTTCGATGGGCAGCGGGAAGTCGGAGACGAGCGATTCGATTCCGGCGCGCAGGCCGCCGCGGGTGAGGGCCGCGGGCAGGATGCCGTGTACCACGTCGCGCAGCTCGTTATTGGCTCGTTGAGCGTTGTGCAGCGCCTCGTCGATCAGGTCGGCCGCGGTACCGCCGGAGGCTACCGCTTCTTTCGCGAGTTTGAGCGCGATGATGGTGTGCACGAGGCGTTGCTGGGCGCCGTCGTGAACGTCTCGTTGCAGGCGGCGGCGGGTCTCGTCGGCGGTGGCGACGACGCGGGCCCGGGATGCGGTGAGCTTCTCCTTGTTCTCGGCGTTGGCAATGGCGGCGGCGGCGAGTTCGGCGAATGGGGCCAGGCGATCTTCGGTGCCGATCGGGAGCGGAGGGCCGGCCGAGCTGCTGGTGAGGATGCCCCAGACGCGTCCTTCGACGGTGACGGGCACGGCCACCCCGGCC
>Ga0181525_10001993_pt1 | contig 17093 bp, 16 predicted proteins | sample PEATcosm2014_Bin_48_FD_121100 | JGI IMG/M metagenome (GOLD analysis project Ga0181525, IMG submission 121100) | Peatland microbial communities from MTU Mesocosm Facility, Houghton, MI, USA - PEATcosm2014_Bin06_10_metaG | ecosystem: Environmental > Terrestrial > Soil > Wetlands > Peat | place...
CAAATCTCCGGCATTGTCGAGGCTCAATCGGGACAGCCCTTTACGGTCAATCGCGCCGGCTTTCAAAGTAATACAACTCTATATCCCGGCGCCGATCGCCCCGACCAGATCGCGAATCCGTTTGTGGCCGGACCCGTACCGTCGAATCCTGACCCGGCTTGTCAGTCGACTATCTCGCAAGGCGGACGTGCCGCCGATGCAGTTCACACCCCAGCCTCGTGGTTCAATGCGTGTGCCTTCTCCGATCCCAATCTGCTGGGTGAATATCGCTTCGGCACAGCGGGCCGCAACAGCGTGATCGGGCCAAGTCTCGTCGATGTGGATTTCAGTTTAGTGAGGATATTCAAGCTGAGTGAACGTCAGACGTTGCAGGCGGAAGTGCAGGTGTTCAACATACTGAATCATCCGAACTTCGATGTGCCCGTGCGCATATTCGATTCCAGCAACTTCGGCGCTCTCGATTCCTCGAATGCTTATGGAAATCGGCCGCCACGCCAGGTTCAGGTTGCCTTGCGCTATCGCTTCTGAGTTTCCGGTAGTGGCTCAGAAAACCGAAAACCACCAAGGGCACGAAGGTACACAAAGTAGAGCCACGAATTCCTTCGTGTACCTTAGTGTCCTTAGTGGTTCAAGGTTTTATGAGCCGCATTTTCAAAATGTGCGACCCCCGAATTTCTCGTCAGCCCGGTACTTCGTCGCTGACCACGTAGAACCCGACCAGCTTCGCTCTCCCAAACGAGGTCGTGATCGCGCAGTCGGTAGCGTCACGACCGGTTGCCATCAAGACGCGCCCGATGCGACGCGCATTGTGCCGTGCGTCGAACGTCCACCAGCGATCACCTAAATAGACTTCAAACCATGCGCTGAAGTCCATCGGGCTCGGCGCCACGATCACGCCAATGTCTCCCAGATATCCAGTGGCATAACGCGCGGGAATGTTGAGCGCGCGGCAAAATGTAATGGCAAGGTGCTGAAAATCGCGGCAAACTCCGACGCGTTCGGTATACACCCCCAACGCCGTGCGAACTGGATTCGAGAACTCGTATCCAAACGTGACCTTGCTGTGCACCCAGGCACACACGGCTTGCACCCGCGCCCAGCCTCGAGGAGCGTTCCAGAACAATTCCGCAGCAGCATGGGACAAGAGATCCACTTCGCAATACCGGCTGTTCATCAGGAACGGCAAGACGTTCACGGGCAATCGATCGATGGGAACCTCGGCTGCACCCGGATCTTCCGCATCAAGCAATCCCGAATCTTCTATCAAAGTGGAGTTCTGCAAACGGATCTTGCCAGGCGGAGCCACCAAACGGCAGGCCAGGTTGCCAAAAGTATCTTCGTAAGTTTCGACGTTCACCAGCGGATCGGTCTGCAACTCATCGGCCTCACGCAAGTCTTTCTTTCGCGAGGGATGTACGTTCAGCAACGTCACGATTGGCACTTCTCCAACCGTTTCGAACTGAATGTCGTAGCCAAGTCGAATCAGCATGAGGTGCCCATATTTCTCAATGCCAGCGAGCAACGAGTGAGATGCAATAACTACCACGGAATCGTTGCATCTTCCACATTTTTTCTTGCTGGTCTGGATTGCAAATTCGGCTCCAGCAATCGGTGTATGATGCGGATAGCTTCACTCTAGAGGGCAAAGTGACATATTGTTTGGGAATTATGACGCAGGAAGGCCTGGTTCTGGCTTCCGACTCCAGGACCAACGCGGGCTTTGATCAGGTCAACACCTGCCGCAAGATGTATCGCTTTGTCCAGCCCGGGGAGCGGGTGTTTGTAATTCTGACCAGCGGCAGCCTCTCCATCAGCCAGTCGGTGATCACGCTGTTGGGAGACGATTTCGATTCCGGACGAGGCCTTGCCACGGCAAATTCCCTCTATGACGCAGCCCGCATTGTCGGAGACTGCGTGCGTCGAATCTCCGATATCGACCGCGCTTCTCTGGAGCGCGATTCCTTCAGCTTCAACGTTCACTTGCTGCTCGGAGGGCAGGTTCGAGGGCAGGAGCCGAACCTGTACTTGATCTATCCGCAGGGAAACCCTCTCGCCGCCACCGAAGATTCGTTATACCTGCAACTGGGCGAGTGCAAATACGGCCGGCCGATCCTCGACCGCGGCATTCAGGCCTCAACCTCGCTTGAGGTTGCTGCGAAATATGCTCTGCTCTCACTCGACGCAACCATGCGTTCGAATGTTACCGTAGGTCCCCCGTTCGATCTCCTGCTGTACAAAAAAGACAGCCTGCAAATCACGCGCTACCGCCGTGTTTCAGCCGGAGACCGCGACCTGAACCTGATCCACTCGAGCTGGGAGCAGTCCCTGCGCCGCGCCGTGGAGCAGTTACCTGACATTGAATTCCAGCCTTCAGCCAACCTAAATCCCGCAGAAAGCACCAGAGAAGTCGTGCGATCAAGAGGATAGGTGGCTCGACCCTTGCGTGCCGTTTCTTAAATGGCGCTCATCACTTTTCCCGATCATCACATCCCCACTGATTGCGCTATGCTAGCGGGGCATTGAGCGCGGCACTATGATCATAGAGATGGATACGTCCGATCATAGTGGTGCGGAAGCCCTGCACCGCTACGAACTGAATGGCGCATACGACGAAATGTATAGCGCCGTGGACCATCCGCGCAAACAATATCGTCCACTCCATAACCTGCTTTTGAATCTTGGGCCGGATGAGTTGCGGCGCAGCAAACACGAGGCCGACCAATCGTTCTTCAATCAGGGAATCACGTTCACGGTTTATGGCAACGACAAGGGCACGGAGCGGATTTTCCCACACGACCTGCTGCCCAGAATCATCACTGCGGCGGAGTGGGAAAAAATCGAGCGCGGCCTGACGCAGCGCATTACCGCGCTGAATCTTTTCCTCAAAGATGTATACCACGAGGGGAAAATCATCAAAGACGGCGTCGTGCCCGGCAGCATTATCTACACCTGCAAACACTACCGCCGGGAAATGCGCGGCATCAAAGTGCCGCGCGATGTTTACATCACCGTGGTCGGCACCGACCTGATCCGGAACCCGGAAGGGAATTTTGTTGTCCTCGAAGATAATCTGCGCGTGCCCAGCGGCGTTTCCTACATGCTCACGAGCCGCCGGGTGATGAAGCAGATATTCCCCGGATTATTTCAGAAGTGCCGGGTGCGGCCGATTGAGCAATACAGCCAGGCACTTCTGTCGACTCTGCGGTCGCTGGGCCCGGAAGGCCGCGCCGAGCCCACTGTGGTTTTGCTGACGCCGGGCGCATACAACTCCGCTTATTTTGAACATACCTACCTGGCACGTCAGATGGGTATTGAACTGGTTGAGGGACGGGATTTAGTGGTCCACGACAACGTGGTCTACATGCGGACCACGTTTGGCCTGCAGCGCGTCGATGTTATCTATCGCCGAATCGACGACGATTATCTCGATCCGCTGGTTTTCGAACATGGCTCCTCACTCGGTGCTGTGGGACTTTTCAACGCGTATCGCGCCGGAAACGTGGCCTTTGCCAACGCGCTCGGAACTGGAGTCGCCGACGACAAGGCGGTGTACGCCTATGTGCCGAAAATCATTCGCTACTATCTCGACCAGGATCCGATTCTGGATGGCGTGGAGACGCTGTTGATGTCAGATCCGGCGCAGCGCGATCATGTCTGCCAGCGGCTGGATGAGTACGTCGTGAAAGCTGTGGGAGAGTCGGGCGGTTATGGGATGTTGATTGGCCCGCACAGCACCGAACAGCAGCGCTCGGAATTTAGGGACAAAATCTACGCCCAGCCGCGAAATTACATCGCGCAACCGACCATCAACCTCTCGACTGCGCCATGTTTTGTCGACGGAACCATCGAGCCGCGTCACGTCGATCTGCGTCCGTATGTGCTCTACGGAGAGCAAATTACGATTATCCCCGGCGGGCTTACGCGAGTGGCGCTGCGCAAGGGGTCGTTGGTGGTGAATTCGTCTCAAGGCGGAGGCTCGAAAGATACTTGGGTCCTGCAAAATTAAAGTTCTAAGAATCGGATGAAGTCGATGCTTTCCCGGGTTGCTGACAGCTTGTATTGGATGAGCCGCTATTTCGAGCGCGCCGATAACGCCGCGCGCGTGCTGAAGGCAACCTACGGCCTGATTCTGAATCCCGCCAAATTTTCCACCGAAGAGCGCTGGTTCCGCGCGGTTTCGTCGCTGGCTCCCGGGGCTGCGGCCAGCAATGTCGATCCGCAGCGTGCTTTGTTTTTGTTGGTAGCAGACCCGGAAGGGGCATTTTCGATTGTGAAGTGCATCAGCGGGGCGCGCGATAATGCCCGGCAAGTGCGCGAAGAAATCAGTTCTGAGATGTGGGAGCACTTGAACCGCTTGTTCCACGACGTGACCGGCTCTGTACTGCAACCCGATGACGACGCCGGCGCCATGCGCGTGGTGAGCCTGGTTCGCGAAGGCTCGTACCGGTTTAGCGGGGTTACCGGCGCCACGATGAATCACGACGAAGCCTGGCACTTTATCCAGTTGGGAAAATATATCGAGAGGGCCTGCAATCTCTGCGTTCTGTTGGACGCTTACTTTGTGCCCGACAAACACGCCGACGATTTGGATTGGGTGGGGCTGTTAAGCAGTTGTGCGGCGTTTGAGGCTTATTGCAAGGCATGCACGGCGGAACTTAAGCCGGAGCGGATCGCGAACTTTCTGCTGCTGAAGCCTGAGTTTCCTTTCTCGGTGCGTTATTCGCTGGACCGGATGCACGCCGCATTAACCGCGATTAGCAACCTCTCGTTGAGCCGCCGGACAGAAAAGATCGAACGATTAATTGGGCGTTTGCGCGCGATGGTGGCCTATGTACAGGTCACAGAAGTGATTCGCAACCTGCACAAGTATCTTGCCGAAATTATCGAGCAGTGCCGCGATCTGCATGCGGCGGTGCACGAAGTGTATATCGACTATCCGATTGAGGTTGCTTTCGAAAGCTAAACAGAATGTTCTACGCCATCCGCCATTTCACGCGCTATCGCTACAGCCAATTCGTCTGGCAGAGCATGATGGAAGTTCGCATGCACCCCAGAAGCGAGGGCAACCAGCGCTGCTTTGTTTTTCAGCTGTCGGTCAATCCGCGCGCGCGCATTTTTGGCTACACCGATTCCTACGGCAATCTGGTGCACCACTTCGACTTGCCTGCGCGCCACGGCCAGCTCACCATCATCACCGACGCTTTGGTAAATATCGACGAGCAGCCCCAGATTCCAGAGTCCATGGAGTATGCAGCCTGGGGAGAGTTGGAAGAACTGGTCGAGAAAAACGATTACTGGGACATGCTGATGCCTAGCCATTTCGCGCGCTCCTCGCCGGAGCTGGAGGAGTTGGCGCGGGAGATCGGAGCCAGCGAGAGAGATGGACGAAGCCCTCTGGCCTACCTGCGGGATATTAACTCTGGCGTGCATCGCACTTTTAACTACGTGAAGAAGAGCACGGCGGTAAATTCGCCGATCGAGCATGCGCTCAAGTCGCGGCAGGGCGTCTGCCAGGATTTTGCCCATATCATGATCGCCCTGGTCCGAAATGCCGGAATTCCGTGCCGCTACGTCAGCGGATACCTTTACCACAGCAGCGGGGATGCACACCCGGCTGCGGACGGAGCCACTCATGCCTGGGTGGAGGCTCTGCTTCCGGGCACGGGCTGGGTAGGCTTTGATCCGACCACAAACCAGCTCGCGGGTGAGCAGCACATTCGCACGGCGATCGGGCGCGATTATGCCGACGTCCCGCCCACCATGGGCGTGATGAAGGGCAAGGCGGAAACGCAGCTCCAGGTGCGGGTTCGCGTTACACCGTCGAAGGCCGTGCTTCCTCCCGATGAAGAGTTTGCGGCTGATGAAGAGTGGTCCCAGTTTCTTGACGAAACCCAACAGACGCAGCTGGTCGAGGCTCAGCATCATCAGCAGCAGTAGGCTGGCGCCGCGCGTCCCCGAATCTTTTTCCCACCCCCTGTAATAATTTGCCCCGCCCCGCGTCTTTACCTATGAAAGGCATTACAGGAGGCGTACCCTGCTGAACGTACTAGAGGAAACGGCAATCGCGATTCCTGACGAACTCGAGCGAGCCTTCCGGGACCACCATGGCCTGGTGTTCCGGACGGCTTACCGGATTACGGGAAATGCCGGGGACGCAGAAGACGCGCTGCAGACCGTTTTTCTGCGACTGCTGCGGCGGAGCGGGGATGCCGAGCCGCTCGAAAACGCGGAAAGTTATCTGCGGCGGGCGGCCATCAACGCGGCCCTCGATGTGATCCGCTCACGCCAGGCGGAGCAGACTGTTCCGCTTCCTGAAGAGAATTCTGCTCTGACGCCGGCTGCGCCGGCGCAGGCCGATGTTTCCGGCCTGAGGCAAGCTTTAGCGAACGCCATGGCCGGGCTGAAACCGCGGCAGGCGGAAGTTTTCGCGTTGCGCTTTCTTGAGGGACTCAGCAATCGGGAGATTGCCGAGACCCTTGGCATATCACAGGTGCTCGTGGCGGTTATCGTACATCGCACTCGTCAACAGCTTCGCAAGGAGCTTCGTCCTTACCTGGTTCATTCGTAAATGGGAGACAGATCATGAGCGATCATAAATTCGACCAATTCATTTCTGAAATTCGAAACGAGCACGTTAACGACGGGATAGTTTCCGAGGCTGGCGAACGCGTATGGGCCTCGATCAGCGGGTCTTCGGCCGCCGAGTTGAGCATCCACAAGTTGCGAAGCTGTGAGGATTTTACGGCAGTTGTTCCGGCGTATTTGGGCAAGAATCTGTCCGAACCTCGCAGGTTGTTGTTTGAAGACCATGTGCACCAATGTGTGGCGTGCAGGCGTGCGGTTGAGCAAGCCCGCAGCGGTGAGGCGCAGCCGGCGTGGCGACCGGAAGTGCGATCGAAGCTGCGACAGCAGATTGAGATACAAGCGCAGGTAGCGGATCGCAGTTTTCCGGTGTGGCAGTGGGCCATGGGCGCGGCTGCGGCTATCGTGGTCGGAGTCGCGGCGCTCGCGCTGGTCAACGGATTCTTTCCCGGCCAGCACACCGTTCGCGGCGACGTGCAGAATGTCGACGGGTCGCTATATGCGGTTTCCGATCAGCAAGTGCGCGTGATTCCGGTGGGCTACAAGATCAGAAATGGGGATGTGATCCGTACCGCAAAGGGTTCCAATGCGGTGGTCCGGCTGCTGGATGGATCGCTGGTTGAGATGGGCGAACGTTCTGATCTTTCTGTGTCTCGCGAGTGGAGAGGAACGACGATCCATTTGGATGGTGGCCGCATCATCGTGCAGGCCGCCAAGCAGCGCACCGGCCGCCTTTATGTTGCCACCGACGATTGCCTGGTCTCGGTGAAAGGGACAATTTTTTCCGTAAACCACGGAACCAAAGGCTCTCGCGTGGCGGTGATCGAGGGCGTGGTTCGAGTAGCGTCCGGTGAACGAACCACCGAACTGAATGCCGGCGATGAAGCGACGTCGAGCTCCAGCCTCTCCAAAGTTCCGATCCAGAACGAAATTGCGTGGAGTCGCAACTCGGCGAAATATCTCGCGCTGCTGAGAGACTTTGCCTTGCTGCAAAAGCAGTTTGAGGCGATTCCGGGGCCGGGGTTGCGCTACAGTTCCGACCTGCTGCCTTACGTTCCGGACCATACGGTGGTGTATGCGGCGATTCCTAATCTCGCGCCTACCCTGGCCGAAGCCGGGCAGCTTTTCCAGGAGAGACTGCAGCAAAGTCCGGCGCTGCGGAGTTGGTGGAGCGAACAGCAAAAGGGTAAAGGGCCGAAGCTTGCCAACGTGATTGACCAGTTGAAAACCTTCAGCAGCTATCTGGGGGACGAGATCGTATTCACGGTGGCGAAAGACGGCGCAACCTACAGTTCTCCGGTGGTGCTGGCCAGAGTGCGGCAGCCCGGACTGCAAGGGTTTCTGCAGGCCGAAATGAAGCGGCTCAATACGGATGGAACGCCAGCTGCGCTGCAACTGGTGCGGGGCCCTCGGGCTGCATCTTCGGTGCCGGGACGGCCGTTTCTGGTGTATGTGAATAACGACGTGCTGGTCGCGACTCCGGATGCCGCGGAGTTACAACGCGCAGTAGCGCGGATACAATGGTCCAGTGCCAGCCATTTCAGCGAAACGCCGCTTTACCAGCAAGTGGTCCATTCCTATCAGGAAGGCGCGGGCTGGCTTTTCTGCGCGGACATGGAACAAATTGTGGCGCGGCACGTATCTGAAGGCAGCAATCATCTGCCTCCGGGAATTGGAGACGTGAGATACCTGATGATGGAACGCCGCGAGGTCGGAGGCAAAACGGAAAATCGCGCCGCACTGACGTTCGCCTCCGAACGGCGTGGAGTGGCGTCCTGGCTGGCCGCGCCCGCCTCCATGGGCAGTTTGGAATTTATTTCTCCGGATGCGAGCATGGTGAATTCGCTGGTCATCAAGAACCCGAGAAGTATTTTGGAAGAGATGTTCCAGATGATAGGAACCGGGGATTCGAACTTCCCGCCGGAGCTGTCGAAGTTTGAAGCGAAGACCGGCGTGAACGTGCTGGATGACATTACAGCGCCGCTGGGCGGCGAGGTAACGATCGCGTTCGATGGGCCGGTGCTGCCTACGCCAAGATGGAAAGTGGTTTTCGAAGTATACGATCCGGCGACCTTGCAGTCGACCATCGGCAAGCTGGTCGCCAGTTTTAATCGAGAGGCGCCCTCATCCGCGGGCTCGCTCAAGTTAGCGCAACAACAGATTGGTTCGCAGACTTACTACACAATTCACAATCCTAACCAGCCGAATTTCGAACTCGACTACACCTATGTGGACAGCTATCTGATTGCTGGGCCAGACATAGCCACGGTTTCGCGAGCCATTCGAGACCACCAGTCGGGAAATACGCTGACCCATTCGCAAACCTTTCAGGCGCTTCTGCCGAGTGACGGATATACGAATTTCTCGGCGATCTTTTATCACAACATCGGTCCTGTGATTGGGCCGCTGGTGGACCAGATCAAAGCAGTTGGTACGCTCACCGCGGAGCAGCAGAAATCGATCGCGACGCTGCAAGCGAATACTGCACCGGGCTTGATTTATGTTTACGGTGAACCCGAGCGGATCGTGGTCGCGAGTGACACTGGCTTCATGGGCTTCGATCTGGGTACGCTTATGACGCTGGGCCAGGGCGGCCCATTTCCGCCACAATTGTTTTTAGGGCGAGATGTAAGTCCACCGGGCTCGATCCAGTAGTCCTATTCATATTCCAGTTCATGAGCATAGCGATTCAACGCGGAGCAACAGAGGAAACGAGTGAGCGGGCGGCTGCTGCTCCGCAAACGCCGGTCATTGAGTTGCAGGATCTCTCGGTCCGGTTTGGCAGCCGCGAAATACTGAAGAGCCTGAATTGTTCTTTACGCGGGCGCGCGATTGGCTTGCTTGGTCCGAACGGCGCCGGCAAGTCCACGCTGATCAATACTCTTCTGGGTTTCTATAAACCTTCTTCCGGCTCGGCGCGCGTGCTGGGTCATGACATCCGAATGCAGCTTCGGGTGATCCGCAGCCTGGTCGGCTACATGCCCGAGAATGACGCGTTCATCTCGAAGATGAGCGCGGTTTCTTTTGTGCAGATGATGGCGGAACTTTCCGGCGTACCGGCGTCAGCGGCGCTCGAACGCGCGCATGAAGCGCTGTTTTGCGTTGGACTTGCCGAGGCGCGGTACCGCGAACTGGGAACCTATTCGCTGGGCATGAAACAACTGGCGAAGCTGGCGCAGGCGATCGCTCATGGCCCCAAGCTGTTGATTCTGGACGAGCCGACCAACGGGCTGGACCCTTCGGCGCGACAACGCATGGTTCGCATGATCCGCGAAATCCGCGACAGCAAGGAGTTGCAGATCGTGCTCTGCTCGCATCTTCTGCGCGATGTCGAGGACACTTGCGACGAGGTGCTGATTCTGAATCGGGGCCGGATCGCGCATTATTCCAACCTGGAAGAAGAACGTAAAGCAAACAAGAGATTTCTGGAGCTGGAAACGTACGGCGCCAATGGCGATTTCACGGAGGCGATCGAAAGGCTTGGCTGCGAATGTGCCAAGACCGGGAACCGGCTGAAGATGATCCTTGCCGATGGAGTCGAGGTGCGTGACATCTACCGTATCGCCGCGGAACGCGACGTGCGCATCCGGCGGCTCAACTTCCGCCGCGACACTCTGGAAGATATTTTTCTGAAAGCGATGGAAAGTTGAAATGCGGCTTGCCGTGCGGGTTAGTATGCGGGCTCTAAAGTTGAGCGTTTTGGAGGACTACTGTGGCCGTCTATAGGCGCACGTACACCTCATACTCCGGCGCTCTCACTTCGGCGTGGTCCCGCTGTCTGGTTCTGTTTCGCTATTCGAGAAGAAATCTGTTTCGCTCGAAGCTGCAGACCGGATTGTTCGTTCTCTGCTTTTTCTATCCCTTGCTTTGCCTGATCGCGATCTATGCCGCTCACAACTTGAGTTTTCTGGAGAGATTCGGCGCGAACGATCGGATGCTCAACATCGACAACAAGTTTTTCTTCATCTTCATGAACGTGCAGGGCACCCTTGCGTTCGTGCTCACTGCTTTCACTGGGCCGGGACTGATCTCCCCGGACATTGCGAATGGCGCGCTGCCTCTGTATTTTTGCCGGCCGTTCTCGCGGGCGGAGTATGTTTTGGGCAAGGCTTCCGTGCTGGCGATCTTGCTGTCGCAGATTACGTGGGTTCCGGGCCTGGTTCTGTTCGTCGTGCAGTCGAGCCTCGCAGGACCTGAGTGGGCCTGGCAGCATCTGTGGATCGCCGGCAGCATCGTTCTTTCCTCACTGATATGGATTGCGATTCTTTCTCTGCTGGCCATGGCGCTTTCGGCGTGGGTGAAATGGAGAATCGTTGCCGGCGCGCTTCTGCTCGCCGTGCTGTTCTTCGGGGCTGGCTTTGGGCAGGCAATCAATGGCGTGATGCGCACCCATGCGGGCCATTTCATCGACATCGTCTATCTGATGGCCACGGTGTGGAATTCGCTTTTTCGTATCGACAGCGAGCGCTCCATGTCGTCCGCGGCAGCGTGGATCGCCTTGCTTGTGTATTGCGGAATCTGCCTCGCGCTTCTGGTGCGGAAGGTGCGCGCCTACGAGGTGATCAAGTGAGCGGAGCGGCGAACAACGATCGCATAGTCTTCGAAGACGTTTCGAAGTTCTACGGCGAGATTCTCGGAGTAAACCGGGTCAATCTTTCGATTCCCCCGGGCGTCACGAGCCTGGTGGGTCCCAACGGTTCGGGAAAAACTACATTGATGAATTTAATGACCGGGTTGGTGCGCCCCACGCGCGGGCGAATTCAGGTCCTGGGCCTAAGCCCCAGCGAACCGGAGAAGCTGTTCAAAATCCTCGGCTACAGCACGCAGTTCGATTCCTCTCCCAAGGGCCTGACCGGATTTCAGTTTGTTTCTTCCTATCTGCGCCTTGGCGGAATGGACTCTCAGACTGCGGATCAACTTGCTTGGCGCGCGATTGAGCGTGTGAACCTTACCGAAGCCGCCTCGCGCAATGTCGCAGGTTATAGCAAGGGGATGCGCCAGCGCATCCGGTTGGCTCAGGCGTTGTGCCACAACCCGCGAGTTCTGGTTCTGGACGAGCCTTTGAATGGGCTGGACCCGCTGGCGCGTGCGGAGATGATCGCGTTGTTTCGCTCGGCGGCGGCAGAGGGTTGTTACGTGATTCTCTCCAGCCACATTCTGCACGAAGTCGATGCCATCTCCGATCAAGTCATTCTGCTGAGCAACGGTTACGTGGTTGCGGAAGGTGAAATCCACAGCGTGCGCGATGAGATACGCGAACATCCGGCGCAAATTCTCATCCGTTGCGAGCGACCGCGAGAGCTCGCCTCCAAGATGATGGAATCGGAGCACACCATCGAAGTCGGCATTCACAACGACGAACATGGCCTGCTGATCAAGACCCGCGATGCTGACCGCTTTTATCTGATGTTGAATCACATCGCGTTGAATGGAGTTGAGATCGAATCCGTCGCTCCCGCCGATGACGATGTGAATTCGGTTTACGAATATCTGATCGGCAACGAAGAGGTGACGCGATGAGGCTTTGGTGGCAGCAGATCAAGTCCGTCATCCGGCTGGAGATGAGGAAGACGTTCTTTGCCCGTCGCGGCCTTTGGATCTACATCCTCGCGCTGTTGCCGCTTTTGCTCTTCATTGGCCATGCCTACGACATGTCGCGCAGCCGCGATCAAAGAGTTCACATCGCGCGCCTGGGTGAGAAATCCTTGACCAACCAGGATCTGCTCGCGGTTAAACCTGGCATGACGAGAGACGAGGTTGTCGCACACCTGGGAAGGCCGCCGATTCGCTTTCATTGGGACGAACAAAAGCGGCTCGAGTCGGGTGAGATCGAAACCGTTCCTCATGAAAATTGCCACTACTCTGACGGGGCCAATGACCTGTGGGTGGATCTCGCGGATGGAAAAGTGATCAGCGTCAATATCCGCAGCGGGTATAACCTGCCCGAGGATTCCGTTGTCTTCGCCGGAGTGTTCCAGTTTTTCTATTTGCGCCTCGCGATCTTCTTCGGTTGCCTCGGAATTTTCATGAATCTGTTCCGCGGCGAGATTCTCGACAAGAGTCTCCATTTTTATTTTCTGGCGCCGATTCGGCGCGACGTGCTGATGGTTGGAAAGTTTTTGGCGGGACTGCTGGCGACCTGCGTCATTTTCGTAACCAGCGAGTTGCTTCAGATCGTTGTCTTCACCTGGGGCTTCAGTCCAAATGCTCGCGCTCTCTATCTCTACCAGAACCACGGCTTGGCGCACTCGGCGGCGTATCTGGGAATTACCGCGCTGGCTTGCCTGGGCTATGGAGCTTTCTTTCTGGCCGCCGGAATGTTGTTTCGCAATCCCATTTTGCCGGCCGCGGCGATTCTGGGATGGGAAGCGGTGAATCCATTTCTTCCCGCATTACTCAAGAAATTCAGCGTCATCTACTACCTGAAATCGCTGTGCCCCGTGGATATTCCCAGCCCTCCGGGCATGCCGCCGTTGATGTCACTGCTGATCTCCAATCCCGATCCGGTCTCGACGCCCGTCGCAATTCTCGGCATCGTGATCATGGCGCTGCTGGTCCTGTATGTCTCCAGCTTTCAAGTGCGGCGGATGGAAATCAATTACACAACCGAGTGACACGCGGCTTAGAACGGTTGCTATAATTGCGCCCTTGGAGGTTGGCTAGTGACCACGGGCGCAACGGTCCTTTCGCCAGAACGCCAGAAGTTGGTGAAGCCAACTGTTTTCCATTCGAACGCCACCAAGCCTACCGATCCTCGTATTCCTTTTGCTGCGATACTCACAATCTACGCTGTGCTGGGCTGCACCTGGTTCGGTTTCAACCGCAATCCACTCCAAATTCTATTGACTGTGACCGCGGGATGCCTGATGGACATGGCTTTTCATTGGCTATTCCGCGGGCGCGGGCTGCTGGTGCCGTTGAGCGCCTACATTACCTCACTCTCGATCGCCCTGCTGCTGAACTATTCACACAATTACTATTTGCTCTTCTTGCCGGTATTCTTTGCCATTGGGTCGAAGTATCTGTTCACGTTTCAGGCCCGGCATATTTTCAATCCTTCTCTCTTCGGAGTTGTGGCTGCGCTGGTTTTGGGAGGAGGATTGTTCTCGCCTGCCCCCGCTTACCAGTGGGGCGGGACAGTGCTGGTGGCGGCGTTCATCGTCACGGCCGCTGTTTGTTTATCGCATCCATCGTGGGGCGCTGATCGTTTCTTTTCTTCTGTTTTATTCTCTGCAGACTTTGCTTCGCGCCTACGTCACGCGCTATCACCTGCCGCCTGAGGTGCTGTTTTTGAGCAGTCTCTCCGCGCCGTCCTTCTATCTGTTTACTTTTTATATGATGACCGACCCCAAGACTTCGCTGGCAAAGCCGCGCCAGCAGGTGCTTTGGGCGCTCGCCATTGTTTTGGTGGATCTTTGGTTTCACACCCGGCAGTCGCTGTATACGTTGTTCTATGCCTTGTTTACGCTAAGCAGTGGTCGATTCTTTTGGCTGCATGCCAGAGCGTTGCTACGGCAACGGTCATCTTATTTTCGCAACACATTTACGGTTGCTGTCGCTGTACGCGTGGTCTTTTTCTTAGCGCTTGGGGCCGGTGGATACTTCGCCTACGCGCAATTCATTCATCCCAGAATTACCTTGCATCCTGATTTCCACTTTCAGGCAATTTCTCCCGCGGAGTCGGGGATCGATTCGCAGCTGGGAAATGTGCTCAACGAAGTGGACCCGAGGGTGCAGCATATCGCCAAGTGGGTGCTCTCTGTCGGGGATGCGATTGCCGTGGGCGATTACGACAACGACGGCCTGCTGGATATTTTTCTTACCAATCCGATGAAGCGCCCCGAAGACCGTAACGCACTGTATCGCAATCTAGGCAACTGTCACTTCCAGCGCGTGGAGATTCCGGCTCTTCGCGAAATCTCGTTCCATCCCGAAAAATATGGCTTGGTCGGCGGTGCGCTCTTCGTGGATTATGACAACTCCGGAGCTCAGTCTCTGCTGCTTACGATGGCTTACGGCAAGACGCGGCTGCTGAAGAACATGCTTCCGGTGACGGGCAAGCCCGAGTTTGTCGACGTTACCGAGGCGTCGGGGATCGATGAGCACACGGTGTCGATCGCCGCAACCTTCTTCGATTACGACCGCGACGGGCGCCTGGACTTGTTTGTTGCCAACAGCATTGCGCCGTATCTGCCGGACTACCCGACTCCGACGCCGCTGAACATTTTCCATCTTCCCCAACCCGGGAAGGGAGATCCAGACTCGTCCCGTTCGCCAGTTTGAAGTGCTCGGTGGCGCACCACCTTGGTGAAAAATGGTGACAAGTGGCTTATCGCTAGTCTTCATGCGTCTGACAACTTGTTCGATAATTCGCTGTTATCGATCGCAAAGCGCATCACCTATATCGCCGGCGCTGCATGTTTAGTTGTCGGACTCATAGTCGGATTTCTTCTGGGCAAGCGCAAGCGTACCGCATGAACTATCTCCCGTCAGTTGCGGAGGCAGAGGTCAGCGCTCTTCCATCGTTTGAAGAGCTGCGGGATATCTCTGCTCGAGATGGCGTGGACGCCGCCACCAAGTTTCTTTATCAGGCAGTGCTCGATTCACCACAGCACGGATGGTTTATCAAGAAAGTGCAGCTTCTGATGCAGGAGCCACAACCATGTTCTCTGCCTGCCGATGTGAAGCTGGTAATCGTGCCCGGGGCTTTTCATCGAGAGAATCCGCGCTCCGGCTCGGATGGTCATGTCGTTCGCGAACAGGCCGCTCGCATGGGCTGGCCCATCGACATGATTCCCCTCGCCAGCACGGGTAGCATCGTTGAAACGCGCAGACCATTTGCAGTTGGCTCGGTCAACGGCGCGATTCGCGATTGCTTCTAGTCTCGGTGAGTAAAGGCGGATCGGACCTGAAGATGGCGATGAGTCAGCCCGGCGCACAACATGCTTTCGAACCGGTTGCGGCCTGGATCAATCTCTGTGGCATCCTTTCGGACACACCGCTAGCGGAGTGGCTGCTTTCCTGGCAGGTGGAGGCCGCTCTGAACCGCCTCTATTGTCAGATGATGGGCATGAGCGTGGAATTTCTTCGCGATTTGCAGCGTGCGCCCGGCAGCCCTTTGGATTTTAAGCTACAGCTACCTCCGCACATCCAGATGATCAGTGTGGTCGGTTTTCCGTTGTATGAACACCTCACCAGCGGGATGGCGCGGCGCTGCCACCGCCGCCTCGCGCCTCACGGGCCCAACGACGGCGGCATGCTTCTGGCTGATGTTTGCGCGCTGCCCGGACTGATCTATCCCATCTGGGGCGGGGACCACTACCTGCGCTCGGGCGGGGACATGCATCAACTGATCGGAGCTCTCTTGAGCTTTGTGGTACAGGAGCGGACAGCGTGCTCGTCGCCACACTCGACGACGCTCGCGAACAGATAAGCACCCAGCATCCGGAGCGCTTCCTGGCGTGGCCGGGCTGGTCGCACTTGCTCTATGCCTGGGCGCTCTCATTGATCAACGGGATCTGGTTCATGCTGGTCTTTGGCGGCTGTGATTTCATCACCGCCCATTGCGCTCTGCGCGTGCGCATTCATTTCGCTGCTGAGCTGAAGATTCCCTTCGTCCCCGCGATGACCGCGGTCTACATGTCCATCTACCTGATCTTTTTGGCGGGGCCATTTGTTCTTCGGACCCGGCGCGAATTTCGCGCCATGATCGCGACGCTGGCAGCCATGATCGGCGTTGCGGGCATTGGTTTCCTCCTAATCCCAGGGCAGTTGGCCTTCCCGCCTCCGCGCGAGCAAGACCTTGGCATCTGGGCAGGAATGTTCCACCTCGCAGACCGGCTCAACCTTGACTATGACCTTGTGCTCTCGCTGCACGTTGCCCTGAGCGTTGCTTGCATCTCAGCCTTCAGCACTCACACTGGAGTGACTGGAAAGATTCTCTTGTGGATGTGGGCGGCGGCAATCGCTCTCTCCACGTTGCTTACGCACCAACACCACGTGATCGACGTCATCACGGGATGGTTGCTGGCCATCATTTGTGTGCGCTTAATCTACTGTCGGCTGATCGTTGCGTAGCGCACCGTAGAGGTTGAGGAAGAACATGGTGGGCATGATGGCGGCGGGTCATCCCACATGCCGCTTTGTTGCAACGGTTTGCATGTCGTACGGCCTGGCCGCCATGAATTCCATGCGCAAAGCCCTGGCGAATGGTGGGCCTACGTTCATTCATTCGCTCGACCCCTGTCCAAAGGGTTGGGATTACGATCCTTACATCCCGCACGAACTTGGCGAACTGGCTGTCAATACTGGCATTTGGCCGCTTTATGAAGTGGAAGATGGCGTGCTGAAACTAACTGGCCGGACGCAGCAAATCGCCGCTAAGAAGATCCAGCGGCAACCGGTTAGAGATTACTTGCTCGGGCAAGGACTATTTGCCCACTTCACCAACGACGACATTGATTATTTCCAGGGTAAGATCGAGATGTGGAAAAAGTGGCTGGTTCCCGGCG
>Ga0181525_10001998_pt1 | contig 17074 bp, 19 predicted proteins | sample PEATcosm2014_Bin_48_FD_121100 | JGI IMG/M metagenome (GOLD analysis project Ga0181525, IMG submission 121100) | Peatland microbial communities from MTU Mesocosm Facility, Houghton, MI, USA - PEATcosm2014_Bin06_10_metaG | ecosystem: Environmental > Terrestrial > Soil > Wetlands > Peat | place...
CCGTCGCTGAAGTATTCGTTTTCCCTGTCCCCGCCCATGTTGGCGAACGGCAGCACCGCGATGGAGGGCGTGCGCTCCACGTGCGAACGGCCCGGCGTGGCGGCGGCCAGCAGCGCGTCCTTCACTTCCGCCATGGACTGGAACCGGTCGGCGGGCGATTTGCGCAGGCAGCGGGTGACAATGGCCTCGACCGCCGGCGGGGCCTCCAGCGATGCGGGCTGGTCGCGCACGATGGCCGCCATGACGGCGATGGCGGAATCGCCGGTGAAGGCGACGCGCCCGCTCAACATTTCGTAAAGCACCGATCCAAACGAGAAAATATCCGAGCGCGCATCCACGGGCTTGGCCTCGGCCTGCTCGGGAGACATGTAGGCGGCGGTGCCCAGGATGGTGCCGGCCCGGGTCATTCCGATGGTGGCAGTCGCGTCCGCTGCTTTCCCGCCGCAATCGGCGGCATGGGTCATCAGCGCGATCCCGAAATCGAGCAGCTTAATGCCGGCCGCCGTCACCAGGATGTTGGCCGGTTTTAGATCCCGATGCGTGATTCGCTTGGCGTGCGCCGCGTCCAGCGCGCTGGCGATTTGGACGGCGCACTCGAGGGCCCTCTCCACCGAAAGGGGACCTTTAAGTGGAGTGCCGTCGATGTACTCCATCACGATGTAGTCCGGACCGACATCGTAAATCTGGCAGATGTTGGGATGGTTGAGCGACGCAATGGCCTGCGCCTCGCGCTCGAAGCGCTCGCTGAACCGGCCAGCGGTGACTTTGATCGCTACGTCGCGCTTCAAACGCGGGTCTCTGGCCCGGTACACTTCCCCCATCCCTCCGGCGCCAATCAGCGCACGGATTTCATAGGGGCCGAGTTCCGTGCCTGGAGCGAGCGGCATGTGGGTGAATCAGCTAAGTTTAACCCGCTTGCTAATGTACATTGACGTTGGCGGCTGCAAATAGGTATAGAGAGCGGAAGCCGAGGGGCGTTAGGTAACGGACGTTCGATGCGTACCATCGCGCCGATTCCACACTCGGGACAAACGCGTTAACAATTCGCTTCATCGATGTGCCCCTTTCGCTTAGCCCGTTATGCGGCGCGAAACGAGAATTTTGTTCCCGTTACGCCGGATCAGGCGGCGACCTTGAGCCCGACCGCCCGAAAGAGTTCGTCGAGATCGTGGGTGACGCACGCATAGAGGCGGTCGAGCTGCGATCGTTTTTCGGTAGCCAGCTTTTTGTCGGGTGGGAAGGGCGCCAGAAGACCGCAGGTCAGCGGGGCATAGATTCGTTCGAACAGCTTCAGAAATACCACGCAGATGGAATAGCCTTTGCCGACCAGCCGGTATCGCCGGGTTTTGGGGACCTTTTGTACCAGGCCTTTGGCCTTCAACTTGGACAAGTCGAAGCGAAGTGATGCCAGTGAGTACTTGGACGCGTCGCAGCCCAGCTCCTCGAGAACCGGAATGTGGGTATCCGCAGTCCTGAAGGTCCCTCCCGCTGCGACATTCACGAAGCGTACCAGGGCGTGCATGACTGCGAGTTGCCTGGGATGATCCAGCTTCAGTCCGGGGATGCGTTTGCCGCTGGCCAGGACCGTGGGTTCGGCCAACTTCCGGAGTTGACCGCGGTCCACGAAGGTCTCCAGGATGTCTTGCTGCACATTGTGATAATTGTCCACAATCCCCGACAGTTTGTGGCACAGTTCAGGCAAGTGTGCGATGTCCTTGTTCACGTTGTAGTCATAGACATTATTGGTGGCCAGTTCGGTGCGCAGCAGGCGGTCGTCGCGCACGTACTGCTTGAGGAATCCATGGCCATAGTGGCTGCGGATCACCGGGTTGGGAAGATCCAGATCTTCGATCACGGTCCGGAGCTTCCCCTTGTACTCCTTGGTGACCTTGCGGCCAAAGATCATCGTGATTTTCTTCGGTTGGCCGATGGTGCGATTCGCGTCCAGCAAACGCTGCTCTAACTCGTCCACAGCGGCGCGGCGCTGGAAGATGAGGTTGTCGCAATATTCCACCTGCGAGAAGAAAAGGCGATGTTGACAGCCGTATTCCTTGCGCTCTTTGTCGGTAAAAAAAGGTGTGAGCGCCGCCAGCCACTTCTGCCCGCACGTCCGCAGGTCTCGCGTGCTGAGAGAGTCGGCCAGCTCCTGCAGCCGCCGGGGATTACCGCAGTCCAGGAAGGCATTGGTGCACTGTTGGAAGTCCATGCTCTCCTGACGCATGCGCTCGGCCAGCCAGTGATGCTGATTCAGACAGAGGCGCGCGGAGAAAGGAAAGTACGGGCATATGAGAACGAACAGGCGGCCTCAGTCGCGATCGTTCAAGTAGAAGTTGTATTGATTCACCCAGCGTTGCTTGAGCTCCAGATGCGGACTCTCGTCATCCTTGCCGCCGTTGGCGATCAGAATGCGCGCGGGCTCTCGGGCCTTGAGGATGGCCAGCACTTGATCCGGTTTGGCCTGGCAAAATACGGTTGCACAAACTCATCTCGGCGCTTCTCGTCCGTGCAGTCTGGATCCGTTTGGACGCAAAAGTTGTATAGCCGCGTCGCGGCGCCACCCGGGGTGATTCTGAAGATCGTCCCCCAGTCGGGTACTACCGCGCCTGACACTCCGAACCGGTCGGCGGCGCCGCCGCCACCCAGCGTCGATCCGTAGAGGTTCCCGTCGGCGGCCTGAACGAGCCCGGCGAAGGGGCCCTCCGCGTCAGGGAAACTGAACAGCGTGGTGAAAGTCTGCGCGTGTAAGGCGATCGCCGTCATGGTCCACAGCACAGAAACGCCACACGCCCGGCTGGCCCGGTTCCGTTTGCCGAATGCGTTAACAATTCGCTTCATCGATGTGCTCCTTTCGCTTAGCTATGACGCTACCAGGAACCGACCTTCGCTCACAAGCGTGCCGCTAAAGCTCACGCCGCGCGATCGAGTCTTCAAGAACTTGCCGACGGGCCAACCGGCGCGCTCCAGGCCGCTGACCAGCAGGTCGCGGCGTTTCTGCCGGCACGGGCAGGGGTCCCGCCCCGCGCACGGCTGCTGTACCCGCGTGCGTCCGGTATATTCTTTATCCCGGGGATTACGAAGAGACGCCGCATTCGATGCGGATCAGAGCTTCGAGAACGTGACGTTGTTCGGCGGGGCGCGTGGCGACAACCTCTTGAGGGAGTGACCGCCAAAGATGTCGCGTCGCGTGTGCATCCAATCTCGCGCTTACGTTTCGTCGCCGAACGCCTCTAAGGCGTGGTTCCAGATGGCGAGGGCGTTCGGGTACTGAATCGGGTCCGCGGCCGACGTCTCTTCCAGGCCAGGCTGCAAATAAGTCTAGTAGAATGGAAGGGCGAGGATAATCCATGCAACGTCAGTTTGACGTCGTTATTGAACGTGACGAGGAGGGATACTACGTGGCTTCGGTCCCGCAGTTGCCTGGATGCCACACTCAGGCGCGGTCATTGGACGAGGTGACGGAACGCATTCGTGAGGCGGTCGAATTGTGCCTTGAGGTGCAGGGCGCGCCGGAACCGGCTCTCGAATTCGTCGGCATCCAACGAATCAGCGTTGCGGCATGAGCCGGAGTCCACGAGTCATCGGGACAGAACTGGTAGCGGCGCTGGCGAAGTCCGGGTTCGGCGTGGTGCGCATCAGGGGCAGCCATAATTCTCTCAGGCATGCGGACGGCCGGGGGACAGTAGTGCCTTCTTTGAATTCTTGGGACGAAGGTACGCTCGAGGGAGCCGTCGGCGCGATAGCATTCGGGCAACAGCACCCACAAGAACATGTCACCGCGCGGCTTCTCGACGGGCCAGGCAGCGCGATGCAAACCGTTCACCAGTACGTCGCGCCTGCGGAGCTGGAGATTAGGGCTCCAGCACGAACACGGTGCCCACGTTCGGAGGCGTCGGATATGCGCCTGCCGTCGTACCAAATAGTAACCCGCCTGGTCCGATCAGGAGCCCCCCATTAGGAAATGGGTCGCTACCGCCCGTGAAGATGTAGAGTGTCGTCTCCGTCCAAGCGCTACCCGGAGATGCCGGGGGCGTCAGAGAAAACACCGTGCCTTGCATCGAAGCTCCACCCTGACGGACCGCGGAGTACAGAACACCGTCTGGTCCTAATGTAAGCTGGCTTGGCCCGCTCCCGTGCGGGGTGCTGGGAGGGAAGTACAAAATAGCATAGGTCCAATCGCCTCCTGGCGAAACCGGCGGCGTCAGCGAGTACACTTCGCCTGCACCTAAGCCGCCCGAACCCGTTATGCCGTAGATGACGCCTGAGCTGTCGATCACCACGTCTGCGCCCGGAGTCTGTCCGTCCTCCCTGATGTTGGGGTTGCCGAATGAATGGATGAGGGTCTGGGTCCAGGTGGCGCCTGGAGACGCCGGCGGCGCCAACGCGAACAACGCGCCACAGCAATACTTGCCGCCGTACGCAGTGGAGCCGTACAACACGCCGGAGCCGCCGAGCGCCAGGCCCGAGTCGGGTCCGTCGAGGGCGCCGCCGCCAATGCTGTAGAATCCCTCGGTCCAAGGGCCGCCCGGCGATAGTGGGGGCGTCAACCAGAATACGGCGCCGCACCCAGCTTCCCCGAAGGCGCTTTCGCAGTAGGCCCCGCCGTAAAAGCTGGCGCCAAAGAGCGCCCCACCCTTGCCGATGACGAGCCCGTAAGGAGGTCCCGCGCCAAAGCTGCCTCCTGGTGGACAGTCGATAAGATGCAACGATTGACATCCGCCATTGAACGTGTAGAGTACAGTCTCGGTCCAGGGACCGGCTGGCGTTGTTGGGGGTGTCAATGAGAAGGCCGTGCCGCCTATGAGGCCGTCGGATGTCGTTCCATACAGCACCCCTCCGCTACCGATGACGACACCGTTAGCGGGACCGCACCCGTCGGCGCCGCCAGCGAAGCTGTGAAGTATTTGTTCCGTCCAAGGGCCGTCCGGAGCGGCTGGCGGGGTTAAAGCAAAGACCGTGCCGCAACCATTTCTTCCCTGGTCCTCCGAGGTGTTGATAATCCCGCCGACGACGGTCGTGCCATACAGCGCCGCGCCGTCGGTAACTAGCCCGGACGACGGATTGGCCCCATCAGGAGGTCCTTTGAATTCGTATAGCGTGGTCAGCGACGCTGTCTGCGCGCCGGCATATCCGGTTAGTATCAGGAGCGCGGCTAAGGGCGCCCCATTCGTTCTGAACGCATGTGGTCGGACGGTCATATTTCCCTCTCTGGTCATCGGGGTCGCTTCATGCCTTCGCAGCAAGTCGCTTGTACACCCGCAGGAAGCGATGGCGGTCAAATCATCCACGGGAAACGTTCCTAGAGAATTCTTGGCCAAATGGGTACAAGAAGATTGGCCGAATTCGGGATCTTAGGTCTTCAAGAACTTGCCGATCGAGCGCGTCGCCTGGCGGATGCGATGCTCGTTTTCCACCAGCGCAAAGCGCACGTAGCCTTCGCCCAGGGGGCCGAAGCCGATGCCCGGCGAGACGGCCACCAGCGCCTCCTTCATCAGCAGCTTGGCGAACTCGAGCGAGCCGCCGGCGCGATAGCGCTCGGGCAGCGGGGCCCAGACGAACATGGTGCCGCGGGGCTTTTCGACGGGCCAACCGGCGCGTGCAAGGCCGCTGACCAGCACGTCGCGACGCTTCTGGTAGACGGCGCAGATTTTGCGGGTATCCTCCTGGCACTCGCGCAGCGCGATGATGGAGGCGATCTGGATGGGCTGGAAGACGCCGTAATCCAGGTAGCTCTTGATGCGCGCCAGGGCGCCGATCATGCGCGGGTTGCCCAGGCAGAAGCCCACGCGCCAGCCGGCCATGTTGTAACTCTTGGACATGGAGAAGATTTCGACGGCCACTTCCTTGGCGCCTTCCACCTGCAGGATGCTGGGCGGCGTGTAGCCATCGAAGCCCAGGTCGGCATAGGCGAAATCGTGGACCACGAGGGTGCCGTGGCGGGCGGCCAGGGCGACGATCTCGCGAAAGAAATCGAGCTCGACGCAGGTGGTGGTGGGGTTGTGCGGAAACGAGATCAGGATCAGCTTGGGTGGGCGCGTGGAGGAGCGGTAGAGGTCTTCCAGGCGGTTCAGGAATTCCGCTGGGCTGGGCATGGGAAGCAGGCAGGCGTGGCCTTCGGCCATGATCACGCCGTATTGATGAATGGGGTACGCCGGATTCGGCGAAACCACCGCGTCGCCGGGCCCGACCACGGCGAAAAGCAGATGCGCGAGGGCGTCCTTGGCGCCGATGGTGACGATGGCTTCTTTATCGGGATCGAGTTCGACGCCGTAGTTGGTTTGGTAGCGCCGGGTGATCTCCTCGCGCAGGCGGGGGATGCCGCGGGAAGCCGAATAACGGTGGTTGCGCGCGTTGCGGGCGGCTTCCACCATTTTGCTGACCACCACGCGGGGCGTAGCGCCATCGGGATTGCCCATGCCGAGGTCGATGACATCCTGCTGTTCGGCGCGGGCGCGGGCGCGCATGTCGTTGATGACGGCGAAGACGTAAGGGGGTAGTTTTTGAATGCGGTAAAATTCTTCGGTACTTTCAGGCATTCCTTCCATTCTACGCCGACCGCCCGTTTGGCTAGGGCACCGCTCCCTGACGGTCTGGCCGGGCCTGGGCGCCGCCGCGCCGTCGGTTATCCTACGGGTTCGGGCCCGGGCGGCCCGCGTGCTGACTTGCCTCCGGGCAGGGGGTGGGCGGCACGGTCTTCAGCCTGTCGGTAGGCCCGGCCCCGTTCGTGAAGGCCTCGCCCACGTCAGGGGAGGTGGGAGTGGCTGTGAATATCTTGGGGACCGATCTGGCTGGCGCGACCAGCGTCAGTTTCAACGGCACGGCGGCGACCTTCGCCGTTGCTTCCCCGTCGCTCATTACTACGACCGTTCCAACCGGTGCAGCCACGGGGGCAATCCAGGTGGTAACCCCAAGCGGCACGCTTTCCAGCAACGTGCCCTTCCGGGTGCCATAAGTGTGAAGACGGCGGTTTCCATTCCGGACGGCGTATTCATGGGGGCGGAACGGTTGGCCAAGCGCACCAAGAAGTCGCGCAGCCAGATGTCTAGCGATGCCGTCCGGGAATACCTAGTCAGGCATGCTCCGGAAGAGGTGACCGGGGCGATGAATCGCGTTTGCGCCGAACTCGGATTCAAGACTGACGAATTCATCTCATTGGCGGCCCGCCGCACCTTAGAGAAGAGCGAGTGGTGATTCCACAAGGGAGAAATCTGGTCGGCCGATCTGCCTCCGTCGGCGAGCAAGGCTGGAAATGCTGCTGTCGGGGATCGATGTGGTTCTGGGCCGATAAAAACGTGCGTGTGGATAGCACCGGACGGAAATTGGTTTGCGCTGCACGGGTCGGGTCTGATACTATCTAGATGGCAGAGCGGAATCCTTCCCTTGAAGTGCCAATCCAACCAACGGAGTAAACGAATCACTGAATGAATTTCACCGTATTTCTAGGCAACCTGCCCACGTGGGTCACTGCCGATGATATTAAAGCGTGGCTGACCGCCGAGAATCTGGTGGCGGATTCGGTCAAAGTAATCCGCAACCACGAAACACAAGAATCCAAGGGCTTCGCATTTGTGGAAGCGCCTACCGCCGACGAAATGCAGGCGATCATCCGCCGCTTCGATCGGGCGCCTCTGGAAGACCGGCTGTTGCGGGCCAATCCGGCGCAGCCTTCCAAGGGCAAAGACAGCAAGCCGGCGACGGCCACGGCGACGACGATGGAGCGTCCCCAGCAGCAGCGCAACGGCCGCAAGCCACGGCGGGGCAAGGACGCCGCACCCAAGACCGCTTTTGGCGCCGAACTGGCCAAAGCGCTATAGGCGTTATAGACGTTATAAAACGGGCAGGCAGAATGCCGGCCCACCGGGTCCTCCCACACCTGTGAAGCACAATCACAGTCCTCATTCCTTTAAGTTGCTGTATTACAGCAACTTCCTTTTGGCCAATCACCTGCAAAGCTTCCGCCCATGAGATTCGTCTGGCTCGCCTCGATTCTATGGAGCAGCCTGCTCCTGGCCGGTACTCCGGTCGAGGACATCAACGTCAACACGCGCTACACCGTGGAGAGCGTGGAAGTGGCCGGCGACAATCCGGCCGGCATCAGCACCGGGCTGCGCGGGGAGCTGACCCGCCTGGTGGGCGCCAAGCTGAATCCGGCGGCGCTCGACGATCTGGCCACGCGCATCCGGCGCGAACTGCACGTACGGGCGGTGACGCATCGTCTTTTACGGGGGCAGACGCCGGAACATGTGCGGGTAGTATTCGTGGTGCGCGGGACGCCCGCGAAATTCGATGCGTCGGTGCCTAAGCTGGTTTACCGCAGCGAGGGGGGCTTTTCCGGACTGGCGCAGGGCACCGCCACGGTGGGATCGCAGGCGTTCACGTTTGGCGGGGTGAGCGACGGCGACATCCTGGCGGAGCGCTATACCGGGATCGTGGCGCGCTACGAAGACAAGCACCTGGCGGGTGATCGGGTGCGATTCCGCGTAGATTTCGAGAGCTATCACGAGCAATGGGACCCGGCTACGGCGAATGCCCTGGAGCAGCCGGGCGCTGCAACCGACACGTCCGGGATCTACCGGACCCGGCAGAATATAGAGCCGCTGGTGACATTCGTGCTTTCCAGCGGTGGCGCCGGGCTGGTTAATCTCAGCGTGGGCACCAGTTTTGAACGCTTTCAATCGCAGTTTTCGGCCGCGCGAACGGAGTCCGCTAACGCGATGGTGACTACTCTGCGCTATCATCGCCGCGTGGAAGGCTCCGACGCCAACCAGCAGGAATGGGACGCAGGTTACAGCCTGCGGGCGGCCACCAATATGTTGGGCAGCGATTTCGCCTACGCCCGTCACCTGGGAGACGCGCAATACGCCTATTCGTGGGGACATAGCCAATTTGTGGATGACCTGACGGGCGGGGCGATTACCGGGCGGGCGCCGCTTTACGAGCGGTTTGTCCTGGGGAACAGCACCTCGCTCCGCGGGTGGAACCGATTCGAGCTGGATCCGCTGGGCGGAAACCGCATGGTGGCCAACACTGCGGAGTACCGGTACCGGCTCTTCGACGTTTTCTACGATTCTGGGGCCGTATGGGATCAGGGACAGACGGCGGTGCTGCGGCATTCGGTGGGTGTGGGAGTGCGGCAGAACGGCATGTACGCGGCGCTGGCATTCCCCATCAAGGAAGGCCATATCGAGCCCGTTTTTATGGTGGGCATGAACTATTGAATGGCGCGAGCCAAAGGCGAGAGACTGAGCCGCGACGGTAACGGAGCGGTAACGATCAGCCGCAGGCGCTGGCTTCTGGCCGGTGTGGCTATACCTGTGTCTTGCCTGGCGGCGGAGCGTTTGAGCGTCACCTGGGATGGCGACGACCTGCATGTGGCCGCGCCGCAACTGCATTTCCTGGCAGGCAAGCCGCTCGGCCGCCTGAAAGACGGCGCGGCGGTGGTGTTCCTGACGCAGTTGACCCTGACTACCGACAATTTCACGACCAGCCTGCGGCGGACGCCCGAGCGATTCGTCTTCAGCTACGACCTGTGGGAAGAGAAGTTCTCAGTTACGAAGCTGGGCGAGGGGCAGCGGACGGCTGCGCACCTGTCGGCGGCGGCGGCGGAGGCCTGGTGCCTGGACAACGTGGCCATCAGCGCCATGGGGTTGCCCCAGGACCGTCCCTTTTGGTTGCGCTTCGAACTGCGGGCGGCCGAGCCGAAGGACGAAGCCGCGGTGATCGGCGAGAGCGGCCTGAATCTGACGCGGCTGATCGAAATCTTCAGCCGCCGTCCGCGCGACGAACAGCCGCAGTGGACTGCGGACGCCGGCCCGTTGCGGCTGGGCGATCTGAAGAGGCTGGTGGGCCGCGCCGCGCGAACGCTGTGAACCGGCTGCGCAACAGGCTGATCGGGATCTTTCTGGCGGCCACGCTGGTCCCGCTGGCGGCCACGCTCTGGATCACAACTACCCTGCTGGATCGCAGCCTGAGCTACGCTTCCACGGGAGAATTGGACCGGCTGTCGCGCTCCCTGCAAAAGACCGGCAAAGAGTTGTATCAGCGGACCTGCGAGGCTCTAAAGAACGATGCGCTGGGCGGCCGGCTGGAACCGCTGCGTTACGGCGCGGCCCGAGAGACCGCGTGGCCGGCACCGGTGAAGAGCTTTTTCGACAGTGGGGACGCCGAACGTTTCCTGATCGCCGGAAGCGGCGGGGACCGCATCGAATACCTGGCGCGGCGAGGCGATGAAGTCTGGCAATGGTCCACGGGCCTAGGCGGCCTGAGCCTGGACGGGCTTTCGCGGGAAATCCGCACGGCGCGGGAAGTGGTGGAGAAGCGGCAATCGCGCGATCTGCTGCGGGGGTTCACGTACACCTGGCTGCTGCTGGCAGCTTCGGTCTGGATCATATCGCTGGTGCTGCTGGTGTACCTGGCGCATCGCATCAGCCAGCCTATCCACCAGCTGACGGCGGGCCTGGCGCAACTGGCGGCGGGGGACCTGGGCACGCGCGTGGAAGCGCGGCGCGACGACGAGGTGGGCCGCGCCATGCGCGCCTTCAACGACATGGCGGAGCGCCTGCAGCGCTCGACCGAGCGCCTGGTCTACCTGACGCAATTGGCAAGCTGGCGCACGCTGGCGCGCAAGATGGCGCACGAAGTGAAGAATTCGCTCACGCCCATCCGGCTCACGGTGGAAGAGATGCTGGCGCGCTCGGGCGCGAGCGACCGCGCGTTCATGGAGCAGGCTGCGCAGATCGTGGTGGAGGAGGTGGAGAGCCTGGAACGGCGGGTGCGCGCGTTTTCGCAATTCGCCGCCGAGCCTCCGGTGCTGCCGGTGCCGCTGGATCTGAATGCGCTGCTGGAAGAGCGCATCGCGTTTTTGAAGAACGGCCATCCCGAGCTGACTTACGATCTGCGCCTGGATGCTGGCCATCCCACCGCGCTGGCCGATCAGGATCTGGTGAAAGGCATCCTAACCAATCTGCTGGAGAATGCCGCGGAAGCCGCCGGCGCGGGCGGGCGCGTGCTGGGCATCACGGCGGTGAACAACGGCCACGCGCTGGTGGAAGTACACGACTCGGGGCCGGGATTGAGCGAACAGATTCGGCAATCCTTGTTTGAGCCTTCCATTTCGTTCAAGAAGGGCGGCATGGGGCTGGGGCTTTCCATTTCGCGCAAGGGCGCCCTGCTGACGGGCGGCGACATCGTGCTGGTGAAAGGAGAACTGGGCGGGGCCGCATTCCGCGTGCTGCTGCCTGTGGAGTCCAATGGCATCCAAGCGCATTCTGATCGTGGATGACGAAGAGAATATCGGCCGCTCGCTGCGCATGATTCTGGAGCGCGAAGGGTACGGCATCGCGGTGTGCCGGTCGATCCGCGAGTTTCGCGCGCACCCGGATGCGGAACGCGCGGACGCGTTCCTGTTCGACGTGCGCCTGCCGGATGGCAGCGGGATCGACCTGCTGCGCTCGGTGCGTCAGAACGGCAATCCCGCGCCGGCGGTGATGATTTCCGGGCATGGGACCATCGCGGACGCGGTGGAGGCCACCCGCGCGGGCGCTTTCGATTTTCTGGAGAAGCCTCTCAGCCGCGATAAGGTGCTGCTGGCGGTGAAGAATGCGCTGGAGCACTCCAGCCTGCGCGCGGAGAACGAGCGGCTGCGCGAGCTGGTGGGGGTGAGCCCGAAGATGATCGGATCGAGCCCGGCGTTTCAGCGCGCGGTCGAGCAGGCGAGCATGGCGGCGCGTTCGGATGCGCGGGTGCTGCTGATCGGCGAATCCGGCTCGGGGAAGGAATTGCTGGCGGCGCATATCCATCAGAACAGCCCATTCGCCGCGGGGCCGTTCGTGAAGGTGAACTGCGCGGCGATTCCGACCGAGTTGATCGAAACCGAATTGTTCGGCCACGAGAAAGGCGCGTTCACTGGGGCGGCCGGGGCGCGGCGGGGCAAGTTCGAGCTGGCCGACAGCGGCACGATCTTCCTGGACGAAGTGGGCGACCTCCACGGCGCGTCCCAGGCCAAGCTGCTGCGCGTGCTGCAGGAAGGCGAGTTCCACAGGGTGGGCGGCGAGCAGACCATTCGCGTGGCGGTGCGAGTGATCTCGGCGACCAACCGGGATCTGAGCGCGCTGGTGCAGCAGGCGAAGTTTCGCGAGGACCTGTATTACCGGCTGAGCGTGGTGCCCATCCGGGTTCCGTCGCTGCGGGAGCGGCCGCAGGACATCAAGCTGCTGGCCGAATATTTCCTGGACGATTTCTGCGCGCGCAACAATTTCAAGCAGAAGAAGCTGGACGATTCGGTGTATCCGATCCTGGAGAGCTATCCGTGGCCGGGCAACGCGCGGGAACTGCGCAACGCGATCGAGCGCATGGCGATCCTGACGGCGGGCGAGCGGCTGACGCGCGAGGGGGTTCCGGTGGAGATTCGGGTACAGCGGGAAGCTGGGCCGCGTTCGAGCGTGCAGGAGGCGCGGGAATCGGCGGAGCGCGATCATATTCTGCGGGCGCTGGAGGAGGCGAATTGGAACGTGTCAGGCGCGGCGCGGGCGCTGGGGATGGAGCGGACGAATCTGCACAAGCGGATTCGGGCGCTGGGGATCAGCAGGGGGAAGTAAATGTATGGTATCGCTTTTGAGTGGGACCGGAGACAGGATTCGGCGAACTAGCGGAAGCACGGCGTCGGATTTGCAGAGGCGCCACCCGTCTTCGATGACCCACTTTCAATCACGATTCCCGATCTGGCCGTCGACGAAGAGCGCTTCGTCATCGTCGGCATATCTAGCGAGCGCTACTTGCTGATTGTGGTTCATACGAGGAGAGCGGATTCGTTTGATTAGCGCTCGCCCGGCAACGAAGCATGAGAGACGCGATTATGAAGAAACCTGCCTCTAAGCGGCGCGCTCCAGACATGCGAGAGGAGTACGACTTTTCCGGCGGTGTGCGCGGCAAGTACGTCGACAGATACCGTCGCGGAATCAACGTCGTGCTCATTGATCCGGCGTTGGCCGAGGCATTTCCCGATTCGAAGTCGGTCAACGACGCCCTTCGAGCGCTCGCCGCGATTGCAACGCGCGCTGAGAGCCGCAGGCGCGCTTGATCGCGACGCTGATTGACTCGACACTGTTTACCTGGCGACGGCGCGCAGCTTACCGACGAAGAAGCGTGCTGTGTTGTCGATCTCATGCGTCGGTGCTTCGACGAGTGCGTAGCAAGGTATGACGAACGCAAGTATCCACCTCAGATCTACGAGCGCTTGTTGCGCGCTTTCGGCGCGCCTGACATCGTAACTGACGATGACGTACGAGCCGCGTTGCTTTGGAAGTTCGGTCACCTTGGGAAACGGCGGATTCCATCTCATCATGAAGCGCTGATTTCATGTATTCAAGGACGCTGGCCAGATCTGCTGCCGGGTCCAGCCGGCGGGGTTTTTGCGCGGCTCGATGCCGCCGTCGGAGGGCCGAGTCGGTGCATCACCATCAGCTTCCTGTTGCACCTACTGAAACCCGAAGAGGTTCCCATTATCGACCAGTTCAACTTCCGGGCGATGAATTACTACTGCGCAGCGGTCCGGCCTGGATGGGGGTCGAGACGCCGACCCTCGGCCTTAAGCGACCTGGAAAGGCTATCGCGATTCCTAAGCGCAATCACACATGGCTGGAGTATCATCGATCCGTCCAGAGTCCCACTCCGGCGCGACCCCGACCGTTTTCTCCTGATGAAGAGCAAGTCGCTAAAGTCACAGAAAGCGCTTTCAACCAGACCCAACCGGAGCGACGCTTCGATGACATCGACGGCCCAGGGATCTCATGGTCGCGGGGGGGAGTGCGGCGAGGGTTGGATCGGGTTACCTTACGGCGGACCCGGAGTAATGTTTCACGTTAGCGCACTAGTACAGCACCTGAGGGAATCGGGGCACCCATACATCATACAGGGCCAGGCACAATGCGCCGGCGCGTTCAGCGCACATCGCAAACCTCAGTCGCTCGACTTCTGGTTGCGCAGAACTTTTGCCAAAGGCCCGACGTCAAGTAGGCTGTCAATGACGTGATCCGCCAGCTCGTTTCCACCGGATTTTTCGAAGAGGGCGAGTTTCAGTGCCCGCATAGCGGACGTCTGTGCAAAGGGATTCGGATGATCCGAGGTGGGTAGCGCACGCTGAGGTCATGCTGTCGAGTGCGCGCGAACGCCACGCATGGAAAGCCCTTTCAACGCTACGCCTCCACTGCTTCAAAACCGGCCGCCACTAGCTGGGGAACGCCGAAAATACGCTGTCCCGCCCGGCCGCCGATCTCAACTTCGCCGCCGTTCTCCAAAGTCTTGCGAACACCGGAAATTTGGGGTTCGTCAAGATGCAAGGCTTTCATTGTACTTGCAAATCCCGAAGCTTTGACAGCCCTTGTGGAGAGCACTGATCCCTGATGCTGGAATGGGTACGCGAGCAACCGGTAGACGCCACCATTCTCCGCCTTGGCCCTGACCACATACATGCGATTCTCGTAGTCTCCGAAACGGTTGATGACGACCGCGCCGCCATCTGGAAAGATGGCCTGAATTTGAAGTACGCCTCCCATGGCGTGAATGTAATTCCTAAGTGTGCTGAGATACATGTCCGCGCGCTGCTCGATTCGGGAGATCGAACTTTGCGGAACGTCCAACATCTCAGCCAAGTCGGCTTGCGTGAGCTTTCTTGCATTCCGCAGTTCGTCCAGGGCCATGCGCTGCAGCTCCTCACGCACGCGCCGCTCGTTGTCCGCGCGGCTCGCGGGGTCCACCTTCGCCTGAAGTTCCTGGTAATTTCGCGGCATTCAGCCTCCTTCTCCTAAGTTCACATTCAGGGCGCGTGGCCGCCCAGTCGTTCGTGCTCCAGCGCCCGCAAGTGCCGGTGGTAGATTGCGCCAGCGAGCGGAACAAACTCCTCGTACCAGCGATTGTTGCCGGTCTTATCCTCGCTGGTCAGTAACATGGCCGACCGCCTCGGGTCGAAAGCGTCAAGGACGCGATACGGCCGTCCCTGATGCTGGATTCTCAACTCGCGCATGTGCTTATGATGCGAGGTCTCGACTCCGGACGAATGCGGCATCCTCAACGCCGGCCCCACCTCCTGCAACAAGCTAACCGTGAAGTCGACGCTCTTTTGTTTGGCGGCGGTAAGGCCGTCCCACCACGGCTCGAACTCATCGGAGAATTCGACTCCCCACGCCAAGCCCTATTATGTCACATACGACATTTATGTCGTCAACGGCATAAGGAAATTGTGGTCGACACCGAGCGAAAGGAGGAGGGATCTGGCGCGGGCGCGTTGCAAGGTCACTGAACACGGTAGGTCTGAAATGATTGCGAAGCGCTATCCAGTAGTTATCGAACCAACCGGCACCGGCTACTCGGCGTTTTCGGCGGATGTGTCCGGATGCGGAGGCCTGGGCCGCCCACTTCGAGGTTATGCGTGAGATCGGCGAGCCGATTCCGGAACCGCAGGTTTCGGTTGATTACGTGGAAATCTCGGCGTGACCGGTTGCCGCGCGGTGGCCGGACACGGATGCGGGGGATGGCTGGTAGTGCCTGCGCCGGCTATGGCCGCGGAATCTGGAGATCGTCGCAAATCTTGCGGGCCAGGAAGTCGTTTACTTCACGATGCCGCGGCACTGCGGAAGATCTTCGTGCCTTTCGATTCACATATACGGTGGGATTGCCGCCCTGGCGGTGAAGCTCGCAGCCATGCGATTCCAGATGCCGGATGAGGTCATGCGTTTCACGCGGCAGGCAGGATCAAGGTTTCCCGAATCACCTGGGCGCCCCCGAGGGACTTCCGAGACAACTCGCGGTTTGCCTCCAGTACCATCGCGACGGCTTCCTCCAAGTTGGTTCGCGCCTCCTCAAGAGTTTCCCCTTGGGTATTCGCTCCGGGCAGTTCTTCGACAAACCCGACATAGCCTTCGCGCACTTTCATGCATACAGCGGTCAATTTCATTTGGGCCATTCGCTTCGATCATAGCAAGAACCCGACGAAGTGCTCTTGCTTGCTGCTGAATTGTGAGACAATGCCCTGGGTTGGATGCAGTATAAGGAGGCGGGAATGCGCGTAGTTTCGCGAAGAGAGTTCTTGCTGGGTGCGGCGACAGGGGCCACTTTGGCCGCGCGGGAACTGCGCGCGAATCCGCTGGGGATGCCCATCGGATGCCAGACCTATCCGGTCAGGAACATGATCGCCAAGGATTTTCCCGGTACGATCAAGCAGCTTGCCCAGGCCGGGTTTGAAAGCATCGAATTGTGCTCACCGGTCGGCTATGCCGATTCCGGCTTTGGCGGCCTGGCCAAGTATAAGCCGGCCGAACTGCGGAGAATGCTGGGCGATGCTGGGGTCAAGTGCGAGAGCTCTCACTTCGACATCAAGGAATTGCGGGAAGACCTGGCGGGCAGAATTGCCTGGGCGCACGATCTCGGCCTGACGCAGATGATGGTGCCCAGCCTGGATGGGCCGCGCAACCCGACTCTCGACGATGTGAAGCGGGCGGCGGAAGAATATAACAAAATGGGTGAACAGTCGGCTGCGGCCGGCATCCAGCAGGGGCTTCACAATGAGGATTTTGAGTTGTCCACAGTGGGCGGCAAGCGGACCTACGATTTGCTGCTGGAGCTGCTCGATCCCAAGGCTGTGAAGTTTCAGTTCCAGGTTTCCACGATCAGCCGGGGCTACGACGCTGCCGAATACTTCAACAAGTACCCTGGCCGTTTCGTGTCGATGCACGTGCAGGACTGGTCGGCTGCGACCCGAAAGACGATGGCGGTGGGGCAGGGCACTCTCGACTGGAAGAAGATCTTTACCTCGGCCAGAACGGGAGGGCTCAAGAATTACTTCGTCGAGATGAACCTGGACCTGATGCGGGCCAGCGTCCCCTTCCTTCGCCAGCTTCAGGTTTGACGGCTACAGCGGGGTAGAGTCGAGGATGGGCGCGGGTACTGACGCCGAGCGCCGCCCCGTTTCCCATCCCCGCTCGTCAAACCGGACGTGCCCATTTCGAGCATCCTGCTTTCCGACTGGCTTCATCGTAGACTCACGCACGCGCGGCCCGTGGCCCTTGGAGCCGAAAGACCCCCA
>Ga0181525_10001999_pt1 | contig 17056 bp, 12 predicted proteins | sample PEATcosm2014_Bin_48_FD_121100 | JGI IMG/M metagenome (GOLD analysis project Ga0181525, IMG submission 121100) | Peatland microbial communities from MTU Mesocosm Facility, Houghton, MI, USA - PEATcosm2014_Bin06_10_metaG | ecosystem: Environmental > Terrestrial > Soil > Wetlands > Peat | place...
ATGAGTGAGATTTGAGCCGTCGTCGGGCGAGTAGTCGGCTGCCTGTTTACGGGTGCCCCAGACGTGGACTTCCGCTCCGCAGGAGCTGAATGCTTGCGCAATTCCATTGCCGATTCCGCTCGAGCCACCAACCACCAGCGCGGTTTTACCGCTGAAATTCAATTGACTCATCTTCCTAGTGTAGTGCAAATAGTTAAGGGGTATAGTTAAAGCTTCTGTTCTACCGGAATATATTATGAGACTGCGCCAACATAATCCAGATGCCCAGACGCGAGATGCGCTGAAGCTAACGGCCCGGCGGTTGTTCGCTACCCGCGGCATCGACGGTGTCTCGGTACGAGAGATCGTCATTCAGGCGGGGCAGCGTAACGGCGGTTCCCTGCATTATCATTTTGGCACCAAGGAAGCTTTGGTGCGCGAGCTGGTGGTCGACGGCGCCAAGCTGATTGATGACCGGCGCACCGTATTACTGGACGCGATTCAAAAGAGGGACAGCCCGCCGTCACTACGCGAAATCATTGAAATCCTGGTATGGCCGTCCACTAACCTCAGGCACGAGGGGAGCGGCGAGGACACTTATATCCGATTCATCAATGTGTTGCAGATGAGTCACCGGCAACTGTTTCTCGACGCGCTAGAAAATCGTTGGAACGCGGGCTATCAACGCTGCCTGGCTCACATCCGGGAACTGTTGCCGAAGGTGCCGTCGTTGATCCTCAATCAACGTCTGATCTTCATGGGCATCTATTTACCCGCGATACTCTCGTCCCGGGAAACCGCCCTCGACGAGCAACACGGCAGGCACCATTTCTGGAGCGCACCTTACACAATGGAAAATGTCATCGATTCAATTGAATCTCTGCTGCGCGGACCCGTGTCCGCGCAAACGCACAGCAAGATTCCGCCGTCTGTCGCCGGCAATCCGATCGCCAAGCGCTCGGGCGGCTCGGGGCGGGAACGCGACCGGAGACCGTGAGGGAGTGGGCCAATAGCCCCAAGGGTATTCGCGGATAACTTGCAGGCCGGCACTACCAATCAAAGTTGGAGGGGCAGTTCATGAATACGAACAACGTTTGGCACGTCGGTGACGTGAAGATTACTCGCATTGCGGAATTTGACGATTTCCCTCTGGATCCGCAGTTCATATTTAACATCCGGCCGGAAGCCGTGAAGGAGCACGTTTGGCTTGAACCGCATTTCATCACTCCCACGGGAGAACTGCTCGTTTCGATACATGCGTTCGTGATTGAGTGCGGTAGGCGACGGATTATCGTCGATACTTGCATCGGCAATGATAAGAAACGTCACACGGCGATGTGGGACAGTTTACACGGACCGTTTCTTGCGGATCTGGCGGCCGCGGGTTATGCCGCGGAGACAATAGATACCGTAGTTTGCACGCATCTGCACGTCGATCATGTGGGATGGAATACGCGCCTGGTGGACGGCCGATGGATACCGACTTTTCCAAACGCGCGGTACTTGTTTGGGAGGGTCGAATGGGCTCACTGGAAAAGGGAGATGCAAATGGAAGCGGAAGCCGCCCGAGCAGCCGATTCGCACGCAGCTCAACTCATAGAAACGGGCACCGTAATGGGAGATTCCGTGCAGCCAATCATTGATGCCGGTCTTTATGACCTGGTGGAGGTCGATCATCAACTGGGCGATGGGGTGTCGCTCGAGCATACGCCGGGCCACACTCCGGGGCACGTGTGCGTCCGAATTTCCTCTCGAGGCGAGCAGGCAGTCATCACGGGAGACCTGCTGCATCATCCCCTACAGTGTTCTATTCCTGAGTTGGGGACGCATGTCGACTGGAATGTTGCGCGGGGGCATGAGACTCGCCTGAGCTTCTTCCGGCAGTTCGCCGATAAGCCCGTGTTGATACTCGGCTCTCATTTTGCGAAGCCGACTGCCGGATGGGTGATTTCCGACGGAGAACGCTGGCGTCTATCCTTGAACGCTCCGGCCTGATGAATGCCTTGAAGTACGGAGCATTTCGCCCGTCGAGACAGGACGCGGTCGTGTTTGGACGTCCGTGGAGCGAGGTTGGCCCGGAGGAAATCTATCGGATTGGAGCCCGCCGGGTATTCGTGCTGGCCAGCACGACGCTAGCAGGCAAAAGCGCCCTGGAAGCTCGGGTTCGGTCAGCAGTGGGCGAGCGCTTGTGCGGATTTGCTACCGGGATACGCGACCATACGCCGCGCGAGGACGTCATTACAGCTGCAGGTCGAGCGCGCGCCGGAGACACAGATTTCATTATTGCGATTGGCGGCGGATCGGTGATAGATGCGGCGAAACTCGTATGTCTGTGCTTGGCGGCGGATATACGCGACGTGGAACATCTCGGGACGTTTGCGGCAGCCGCCCACCCGTCCCTGCCGGAACACTTCCCCGTGCGCATGGCAGCGATTCCGACCACGCTCTCGGGTGCCGAATTCACCGATTTCGGGGGCGCGACCGACTTGAAACAAAATGTCAAGGAGGCCTACGCTCATCCACTGATGGTGCCTCGCTTTGTCGTGCTCGACGCCGACATAACTGTTCATACACCGGCGAGGCTGTGGCTGTCGACCGGAATCCGGGCGCTGGATCATTCGGTTGAATCAATTTGTTCCGCGGCTGGGAGCCCGTTATCTGATGCAACGGCCGTGCATTCACTAAAGCTGCTTGCTTCAGGATTGCGACGCACCCTCATCGGGCCCGACGACCTCGAAGCACGTTTAGACAGTTTGACGGGCGCGTGGTTATCGACCTTCGGCTTGCAGAGCGGCGTACCGATGGGCGCGAGCCATGGGATTGGCCATGCGCTGGGCGCTTCGGCTGGCGTGCCACACGGCGAGACCTCGTGTGTGATGCTTCCACACGTGTTGCGTTGGAACAAGGCGGTCAATGCTGACCGTCAGCGCATCCTAAGCGTCGCCTTGGGCGATGCCAGCGCGGATGCTGGGGATTTGGTCGAGCAACTGGTCGAGAGCTTGGGATTACCCACTCGGCTGCGTGACGTAGGCGTGCGGCGAGAGCAGTTTGCGACAATTGCGTCGAGCGCATTTCTCGATCCCTGGTTGAAGACCAATCCCAGGCCAGTGGAATCCCCGGATACGATCATGGAGCTGCTCGAAGCTGCCTGGTAAGGGCACGCCGGAATCAAACGACATCATCGGGCGATTGGAGCAACTGGCCGTATTTGTCCAGTGCCCGCTGTTTTAGTTTCGGCCCGTGGTAGGACGGAAACAGATCCGTACTGGGCCGGTAGTCGCGTAGTAATTGCTTGGCCAGAGTGACTTTGTGCACTTCAGTCGGTCCGTCGGCGAGAGCGAGGAAATAGGAAGCTATGACTTGCCCCGCGAACGGCATCTCGTCGGATAGGCCCAAAGAGCCATGAATGTGCAAAGCGCGAGAGGCGACATCGTGCAGTACCTTGGGCATGGCCGCCTTGATCGCGGCGATATCCTTGCGCACCTTGAGGTAATCGCCATATTTATCGATGAGCCATGCCGTCCTCAAAACCAGCAGACGGAATTGCTCGATCTCGATCCACGAGTCAGCGATTTTCTCCTGAATCATCTGCTTTTCGCTGAGCCGCTGACCCTGGGTGGTGCGCGACAGCGCCCGTTCACACATCATATGGAAAGCCTTGCGTGCCTCGCCCAGGGTTCGCATGGCGTGGTGGATCCGCCCCCCACCGAGTCGCACTTGGGCCACGACAAACGCCTGGCCGCGGCCGCCCAACATATGGTCCAAGGGCACGCGCACGTTTGTATAGCGAATATAGGCATGTGTTGCGACCTCGGCAGAAATATCGCCGACATTGCGGAGGATGTCGATGCCGGCCGATTGCGCCGGTACGATGAACATGGACATGCGCTCATGCGGCGGGGAGTCAGGATCCGTGATGGCCATCACAATGAAGAACTCGGCAAAGCGAGCATTTGACGAGAACCACTTTTCGCCGTTGATGACCCATTCATTCCCGTCTCGCGCGGCTGTCGTCGTAAATACCAGGGGATCGGCACCCCCCTGCGGCTCCGTCATCGAAAAGCACGAGACGATCTCACTGGCAAGCAGAGGCTCCAAGTACCGGCGTTTTTGTTCAGGAGTCCCGTAATGGGCAAGGATCTCTGCGTTCCCGGAATCTGGCGCTTGGCAACCGAATACGATGGGACCGAACCGGGAGCGTCCGAGGATTTCATTCATCAGAGCAAGCTTTACCTGGCCGAAGCCCTGACCTCCGAGCTCTGGCCCCAGATGACAGGCCCATAATCCGCGCGCCTTCACCTTCATTTGTAGCGGCGGCACCAGCTTCAGATTGTTGGGATTCTTGATGTCGTACGGACTTCCGAGGACGTAGTCGAGCGGCTCGACTTCCGCGCCCACGAAAGCATCTATCCAATCGAGCTGTCGCTGAAAGTCCGGATCCGTTTCAAAATCCCAAGACACGCCTATGTCCCTCGACCAATGAGTTTTAGCGCCCGTTGGAACAGACCGATCGCTGACCTATGCATCCGATCGCCAATATCTCGCTGCGCCTTGCCGGCGACCGCGCGTGCATGGGTACCTTCGAGAACGATGCCGAACTTGAAGCACGCAAACACGCAGTACCAAGGCAGCGCCGAAAGATCGCGCTTGGTGGCCGTTGCATAACGAGCGACCAATTCGCGTTGTGTGGGAAAGCCGTCCCAAGGATCGACGATGACACCGCTGGGATTGTCGCCGTCTTCATCCGGCCAAGTTGCCAGCAGCCAGCCCAGATCGATCAACGGGTCGCCGATGGTCGACAATTCCCAGTCCACGATAGCCGCTAGACCGACACCGTCGAACCGAAACAAAACGTTGGCGAGGTGGTAATCGCCATGAATTATGCCGGGCGTGAACGCACGCGGGACGCGCGCTTGCAACCACGATGCGACGACATCGACCCCGTCGATATCATCTGAGCCCGCCCAGCCGGGGTATTCGGCGTACCCCGCAAGCTGCGTGAGCCAACGCGTCACCTGCCTTTCCAAGTAGCCATCAAGTCCAGCCGGATCGTCCAATCCCACGGCTCGGTGATCGACTTTTCCCAAGGCCTGAATACCGTCCACTAACGCCAAACCCATTGCATGGCGCAGCTGCGCATCGCTCGCTTGCAGGGGCGGCAGACCCATGGTTGCGTTGAAGCCTTGCACCGGCTGCATGAGCAAGAAGGCGGCGCCGAGGATGCGTTCATCGGGGCTGGCGGCAATCAGCGCCGGATGCGGTACCGGGGTTCCGGCGAGCGCGGCGAGTATTCGCGCCTCGCGGCGCATGGTCTCATTCCCGTTCGATCGGGGGTGAAGCGGCGGTCGGCGAAGGACATACTCTCGGTCTCCGCGGCTGAACTTCAACAGAATATTTTGGGTACCGCCGGTCAACAGTACCGGCGAATGAATGGGGCCCGTGCCTAACTTCTGTAAGTCCATCCAATCACGCAATCGGACTAGATCGACCAGCGATTGCCAGGGCTCGACATTGGTTTGGCTTGATTCAACCACGTCGCAAGAGTGCGGCCGTCCGTGATTCGTTCTCCGCGTAGCCCTTGAACGCGTCCAACGCCGACATGTTCAGATCCGGCGCCAGGCCCTTGCCCAAACGAATAAGTTGAAGGCAAAACCAGCCTTGCTTTCCCCAAGTCTCAACCAGCTTGTGAACTGCCGGCGTGTTGTCCGGGCCGAGCGCCCCTGACGGAAGCGCGAGCCGATGTTCCCAGGTGGTTCCGCACTCGACTTCCCCGGCGAGCAGCCGACGCGGTAGTTCCGGGTCGACGCACATGGGCCGTCCCAGACCGATCACGTCGGCGGCTCCCTGTGCAAGCGCATCCTCCATGCCCGCTTTGGTTCGAAATCCACCAGTGACCATAACAGGCATCAGCGCAACCGGCTTGATCAGCGCGGCGTATTCCAAGAAATAGGCTTCGCGGCGCCGCGTACTCTCTCTGATCCGGGCCGTAAAGGCTGTATCCGAGCCCGCACCGATCATAACCAGTTGTTCATAGCTGCCGCCCGAAAGCTCAAGCAAGTCGATCTTCTGCTCCCCCAGCCATTTCACGACCTGCCGTGCATCCTCATTACTGAAGCCACCGAGTTGAAAATCGGCAGAGTTCAATTTGACCGCAATCGGAAAGTCGGGCCCGACTGCCGCGCGGACTGCCCGAACGATATCGAGCAGAAACCGTGCGCGGTTCTGGAGGCTTCCGCCCCACTCATCATCTCGCCGATTGGCGAGGGGTGACAGGAACTGTGAGATCAAATATCCGTGCGCTGCATGGATCTGGACCCCTGTGAAACCACTTTCTCGCGCAATGGATGCCACATAGGCAAAGCGACGAATCAAGTCGCGAATCTCTATGCCTGTGGCCGGTCTGGGTTCACCAAAAGCGTCGCCGGGAAGTTGTAGCGCCACTGCGGACGGTGCAAGTGGATGTGCATTGATCGATTTCGGGGTCTGTCGCCCAGGGTGGTTTATTTGCATCCAGAGATGATTGCCAGCCGACGTTCCAGCCCTGGCATAGGAACGCAGCAGATCGAGGCCGCCATTGTCGTCGATCGCAACGTTACCCGGCCGCTCCAGATGGGTGCGATCAACCTGTACGTTTCCCGTAATGATGAGAGCCGCTCCGCCTTCGCTCCAACGCCGGTAGAGACGCTCAAGCTCGGGGGTAGCCCGGTTCATGGGGTCCGCCAGGCCTTCGGTAAGCGCAGCCTTACACAGGCGGTTAACCAATTGGGTTCCGCAGGGAAGGTCGAGCGGCGAATTCAACGTGGCTAACATGGATTGTGCCGCTTCAGCAGCTCTCGGTCGCGAAGCTCCCGGCGAATGATCTTCCCCGTGGTTGTCATTGGCAGCGATTCAACGAATTCGATCTCGCGAGGGTATTCGTGTTTGGCCAAACGGTTTCGTACGGACAGACGTATTTCATCCTTCAACTCTTCACTACCGGTGTGGTTCTTAGCCAATACCACGTAGGCTTTGATGATCTCGTTACGCTCCGCGTCGGGAATTCCGATCACGGCAGCGCGCAAGACTTTCGGATGGCAGGAAATGGCGTCTTCTATCTCAGCGGGTCCAATACGATAGCCAGAACTCTTGATGAGGTCGTCCGATCGGCCGCGGAACCAGAAGAAACCATCTTCGTCCGCAATGCCTAAATCGCCTGTGATCAACCAGTCGCCAGCGAATTTCTCGCGGCTGGCCGTCTCGTTGTGCCAGTACTCAAGTAACATCACTGGATCCGGAGCCTTGAAGGCGATGTTACCTAGCTCTCCGGGCGGCAGTGGATTGCCGCCGTCGTCGACGATCGCGGCTACATGGCCCGGTATGGCACTCCCCAGCGAGCCGATCTTTGTGTGGCCGAGACTCGCACAGTTTCCGAGCACCATATTGCATTCCGTTTGACCGAATCCTTCGTTGATAGTGACGTTGAAAGTGGAGTTCATTTCCTCCAGCAGCTCCTTACCAACCGCTTCGGTGCCGCTGATAATGCTTCGCAATCTGACGCCGAAACGTTGCACGGGATTGCGCACCTGACGAATGAGTTTCAAAACTGTCGGCGTCAGCAGCACATTGCGAACGTTGTGTCGGCCCATCATCTCCAGTGCATACTCTGCGTCGAAGCTCGTTGCGTGATAGGTCAACACCGGCTTGCCGTGAAACCAGGCCGGCATGAGTACGTCCATCAATCCCGCAAGCCAAGACCAGTCAGCAGGTGACCACAGCAGGTCGTCTTGTTGCGGATAGAAATCGTAGAGAACTTCGACGCCCGGCATGTGCCCAATCATGCTGCGATGGCCCTGTAACGCGCCCTTTGGCCACCCCGTAGTGCCCGAGGTGTAATTAATGAAGGCGGGGGTATTCGGGGTCAGTGCCAGGGTTTCGAAGGCGTCGGAGGCGCGGTCCATGGTTTCCCAGAGTGACAAGGCCCCATCGGCTCTTCCGTCAATGCTGAACACCGCCTCAAGGGTGGGTGTCCGATCGCGCAACAGCGCGATCTTTTCAGCATTCAGCCGATCGGTGATGACGAGCTTGGCGCCACTATTGTTGAGGCGGTACTCCAGCGCATCGGCTCCGAATAGAACCGAGGTCGGCACTGAGATCAACCCGGCCTTCCAACATCCGACGTTGGCGAACGCGGTAACGGGATGCTGGGGCAATAGGAGCATTACTCGATCGCCTCGCTTGAGACCAAACGCAACGAAGACGTTTGCCAATTGATTCGCGAAGCGCTGCATTTCCCGAAAGCTGTAGTTGCGCACCTCGCCATCGGGTTGCCGATGTATCAGGGCGATGCTATCCGGCTCCTTGGCATGGCGATCGCAGACGTCCCAAGCGATGTTGTATTTATCCGGCAGCGTCCAGCGAAAGGAGCGATAGACCTCAGCATAGGTCGGGGCCTTGCTAACCAGCATAGTGGTTCCCCCTCCGGCTGTTGCTCATAGAACCAGAGGCGCCGGAGTCTGACGCGATGCGCACTCGGCCATCTTCTGAGACCCCCGTTTCCAGGCGCTGCCAGCGCTCGGCCAAAAAAGTAGGTGCTTTAACTAAAATGAATGACTTAAAATGACTCCACAGCGCCGAAATGTCAAGTTTGGCGAAATGCGAATGAGGTCGAAACACGACCAAGGGTGACGACGAGACATGCGACAACAAGCCGTGATACCTGGGCTATCCGTGGGTGGTCCCCTGGTGGGGCTCAAGGTCATCGAAATGGCAGGTATAGGGCCAACTCCGCTGGCCGCCATGCTGCTATCCGACATGGGCGCTTCGATTGTGCGAGTCCTGCGTCCGGGTGCCGCGCGGGATGACCCGCGGGATTTCGTGTTACGTGGACGGCGCAATGTGGAATTGGACCTCAAGGCGCCGGGCGCGGTTGCATCGCTATTGCAATTGATTGAACACGCCGACGTCCTGATTGAAGGCTTTCGGCCGGGAGTGATGGAGCGCCTCCACATAGGGCCGGAAGTAGTCCTGAAGCACAATTCAAGGCTGATTTTTGCGCGCATTACCGGCTGGGGACAGACCGGCGCACTCGCGGAGACGGCGGGCCACGACATCAACTATATCGCCCTGACGGGCGCCTTGGCGGCGATAGGCGCCAAGGGCGGGACTCCGATACCGCCGCTGAATTTGGTCGGCGACTACGGCGGCGGGGCGTTGTACCTAGTCGTTGGGATCCTGGCGGCATTGTACGAACGTCGCCGCTCCGGACACGGGCAGGTGATCGACAGCGCGATGGTCGATGGCACGGCCTCACTGATGTCCGCCATCTATGCCTGGCGATCGATGGAAATGTGGCCGGCGGAGCGTGGCGGCAACTTGCTGGACGGTGGCGCACCGTTCTACGGCACGTATGAGTGTTCCGACGGCAGGTACATAGCGATCGGTTGCATGGAACGCAAGTTTTTCGACGAATTGTTGCGTCTAATGGGACTAACGGCTTCAGAATTTGCACAGCGTGACGAACGTGCGACCTGGATAGGCCTCCGCGAAAAGCTGCAGGCGGCCTTCAAGCGGCGGACGTGTGCAGAGTGGTGTGCCGTGTTGGAGCATACAGATGCCTGTTGTTCGCCAGTTCTAACGATGAGCGAGGCGCCGCACCATCCTCACCTTGCCGGCAGAGGAACATTTGTTGAATACAATGGGCGAGCGGTACCCGGCCCTGCTCCGCGGTTTTCGCGCACGCCAAGTAAAATGCAGCCCATGCCCAATGCCTCGATGGAGGATGCCTCGAAGATCGCGCAGGAATGGGCTACCGCGGTAGCCATAGGGACGTGCTGAAGTATCCATCGAAGTCTTCCCGACGCGTCGTTGTCGCTGAAAGTCATGCCGCGCGACTTGCGACACGCCCCGCGGAGGCTAGTAGTGCAACGAAGAACACGGGGAATTCAATATGGCCGAAGCGTTCATTTTTGATCATGTACGAACACCGCGTGGGCGCGGCAGGGCGGATGGCTCGTTGCACGCCATTACCCCCGTTCAACTCGCCGCGCAATCGCTCGCCGCCGTGTGCAGCCGAAGCTCGCTGGATACAGCGCTAATCGATGATGTTGTGCTTGGTTGTGTGTCGCCCGTCGGAGAACAAGGCGGCGATATTGCGCGAATTGCTGCGCTCGTCGCGGGTTTCGACCAGCGCGTTCCCGGTAAGCAGTTGAACCGGTTTTGCGCCTCGGGACTGGAGGCGGTGAACTCGGCTGCGGCGCAGATCATGTCGGGCCAATCCGATCTGGTCATTGGCGGCGGCGTGGAGTCGATGTCTCGAGTCCCAATCGGGGCGGACGGGGGCGCCTGGCTTTCAGATCCGGCGGTTGCCTATAAGACCTATTTTGCACCGCAGGGTATCGGCGCCGATCTCATTGCGACCCTGGACGGCCATACACGCGAAGCCTTGGACGCCTATGCAGTAACCAGTCAGCGCCGCGCGGCCCGCGCATGGCAGGAAGGGCGTTTCCGACACTCCCTAATTCCAATTCGCAATCTAATCGGAGAAATAGCGCTCGAACGCGATGAGCATATGAGGCCGCATACCACTCTGACCGATCTGGCGGCACTCAAGCCCGCGTTCGCCGCGGCCGGGGAACAAGGTGGTTTCGATGCGGTCGCGATTCAACGGTATCCGCAGGTGGAGATGATCCACCATGTACATACGGCCGGAAACTCCAGTGGCATCGTTGACGGCGCGGCGGCCGTGCTGCTCGGGGCGCGCAAGATGGGTATCAAGCTGGGCCGCGCTCCGCGCGCGAAAATCGTGGGATTCGCGTCAATCGGTAGCGAACCGACGATCATGTTGACTGGCCCGGTTGATGCTACGCGCAAAGTGCTAAAGCGTGCACGCATGAGCGTCGCGGACATCGACCTGTTCGAAGTCAATGAGGCGTTCGCCAGCGTAGTACTGCGTTACATTCGTGACCTCGAGCTAGACCCGGAATGTGTCAATGTCAACGGCGGGGCAATCGCCATGGGCCACCCCTTGGGGGCGACTGGTGCGATGATTCTGGGCACAGTCCTCGATGAGCTCGAGCAACGCAACCTGCAAACGGCGCTGGTAACCCTATGCGTCGGCGCGGGAATGGGCACAGCAACCATTATCGAACGAATTTGATGGAAAGGAACGCGGGAAATCAAAATGAGCCATGCTATTTCGACTGAGTGCGACGCGAACGGCATATTAACGCTGACGCTAGATGACAAGTCGCGTTCGATGAACGTGCTCTCGAGCGAGGTCATTGATGAATTAAAGTCAGCGATTGAAAGGGCTGCCGCGGACTCGCAGATCAAGAGCATTCTGATTCGATCCGGCAAGACATCATTTGTGGCAGGGGCCGATTTAAGGGAACTGCTCGCGACCTTCGCCACCAAGCCGACGCCGGCTGAAGGAGTGCGGCTGAGCCAGCGGATGTCGCAGGTCTTTCGGCGCTTGGAAACGCTGGGCAAACCGGTTGCCGTGGCGATCAATGGGGCTGCGCTAGGGGGTGGGTTCGAGTTGTGCCTCGCCTGCCATTACCGGGTACTCGCGGCCGATCCGAAAGCGGTTGTTGGCCTGCCTGAAGTCAAACTGGGACTTCTGCCGGGCGCCGGAGGCACGCAAAGGGTGCCTCGACTGCTCGGCGTGGCCGCTGGGCTGCCGCTCCTGCTGCAAGGCAAGGCCATCACGCCGCAGCAGGCGCTGCAGCTGGGGCTCGTCCACGCCTTGGCTCCGCCGGAGCAGCTGATCGAGCGCGCCCGTGCATGGCTCGCTACGTCACCGGCCCCGACTCAGCCCTGGGATACAAAAGGCTATATGCTGCCGGGGGGTTCTGGAGCGAGTGCGGCGCAGGCGCAAACCTTCATGCTCGCAACGGCGAACGTGGCCAAGGAAACACAACGAAACTACCCGGCACCTATCGCAATTCTGTCAACCGTGTTCGAGGGCTGCCAGGTACCGATTGACGCGGGTCTCAAGATCGAATCGAATTATTTCGGAAGCTTGGTTGCCGATCCGATCCCGCACAACATGATCCGCACCCTTTTTATTGGGAAAGGGTTGGCGGACAAGTTGGCTTATCGTCCCAAAGGTATCACGCCAAGAGCCGTGGAAAGGCTCGGAATTCTGGGCGCTGGCATGATGGGTGCCGGCATCGCTTACGTCTCGGCCGCCGCGGAGATTGCCGTCGTACTACTCGACAGCACGCAGCAGGTCGCTGAAAAAGGCAAGGCCTATGCTGAACGCTCACTCGCCAATGAACTCGAGCGTGGTCGAATCTCTCCGCAAGCGGCCTCAGCTTGCCTTGACAGAATTACCCCTACGCTCGACTACGCCGATCTAGCAGGCTGCGATTTGGTGATTGAGGCGGTCTTCGAACAGCGGGACATCAAGGCCGATGTAATCGGCAAGAGTGAATCGTCGATTTCAACGAGCACGATTGTTGCCAGCAATACGTCGACATTGCCGATATCATGCCTCGCGGCGAGTTCGACGCGTCCGGAGAACTTCATCGGTATCCATTTCTTCTCGCCCGTGGAGAAAATGCCGCTGGTCGAGATCATCGTCGGCAAAAGAACCTCGCAAGAGGCGGTCGCCCGCGCTCTGGACTTCGTGGCGCAGATCAGGAAGACCCCGATCGTGGTTAATGATGGCCGCGGCTTCTACACCAGCCGTGTATTCGGCACTTATACTGCCGAGGGCATGAAGTTGCTGGAGGAGGGAGTTAGCCCGGCCTTGATAGAGAACGCAGCGATTGGTGCGGGTATGCCGGTTGGCCCCCTGGCGGTGTCGGACGAGGTCACGCTTGAGTTGCAGTACAAGGCAACCCTGCAGGGAGAGCAGGATTTGGGTGCTAAATTCGTCGAGCCGATCAACTATCGGATGTTGAGGAAGTTCGTTCTGGAGCTGAAGCGGGTCGGTAAGCGCTCCGGTCACGGTTTCTATGAGTATCCAACCGCCGGCAAAAAGTTTCTGTGGCCCGGTCTTGCAGAACTATTCCCTCGTGCTGCAAATCAGCCATCAGTGGCTGAGGTGAAGCAGCGGCTTCTTTACATTCAGGCGCTGGAAAGCGCCCGCTGCTTTGAGCAGGGAGTCATAGCACGCGCGGCGGACGCCGATCTTGGTTCGATCTTGGGAATCGGCTTTCCGGCGTACACGGGCGGAACGCTGTCCTATATCGATACGATTGGCATTGAGAAGTTCGTAACCAACTGCGCGAAACTGGCCAAGCGCCACGGACCGCGCTTCAAACCATCCCCGTGGCTCAAGGAGCGAGCGGCCAAGGGGCAAGCGTTCCATCAACCACTCACGCCGGCGCCGCCTTGGTCAGATTCCCGGGACGCACATGGATGAAACCCCCCGATGAGAGACGACCCATCGCAACGATCATCAGTCTACGTATCTCAATTAAATCGTCGATGTGTGATAAGGGTCAACCTGCGGACTCCGGATCGTCAATCGCGTTGGGGCGGCGGCTGGGCGGTTGCGCGCCTGGCCGCCGTTCGGCAAATTTCGATGCGACGTGCAGGGCTTGCGCGGGGCCACTCAGAAATCTCGTCAATATGCCGATGACAGCCCGTGCAGATGTGCTGCAGATTGAGTTGGCATATTCCGACACAAGGCGATAGCGACGGATTGAGGAGCTCAGACACAATATACACGGTGCTCTGGGTTATGTGTCTGCAGGCAGCGCATCGCGGCGCTCAGCCCAGCGTTTGAATACTTGGTGCAGTGCATTGAGCCCATCGGTCAGTGCCGCTGGCCCCGGCTGCAGAATCAGCGGCGACTTGATCTCGTGTAATTCGCTGGCGCGCACGGCAGGAATCTCTTGCCAACCAGCTCGTTCCTCAACCTTCTCGGGTCGAAAGCGTTTTCCGCACCAGGATCCCAGAATGACATCAGGAGCTCGTCGTATGACTTCCGACGGATCCGTCAGGATACGGTCTTTGGCCAGACCGCAGAGTGCCCGCTCCGGAAATACATCATCGCCGCCGGCGATCGTGATGAGCTCGCTGACCCAGCGAATACCGCTGATCATGGGATCGTCCCATTCCTCGAAATAGACCCGCGGGCGCCGAGAGAGCAGGGCTGAGCACCGTCGAATTGCTTCAATCTGCTGTTGCAATTGCCTCGAATACTTCTCCGCCCGCGCACCAGCGCCTACCAACGCGCCTAGTCGCCGTATGTAGCTGAGAATGCCCTCGACTGAGCGATGATTACTGATCCAGACCTCTATGCCAGCTTTAATCAGCGCCTGGGCGATATCGGCCTGGATATCGGAGAATCCAACGACGAAATCGGGCTTCAGGTCCAGAATTTGATCGATCTTGGCGCTGATAAAGGCCGAGACACGTGGCTTTTCGTGCCGCGCGCGAGCCGGTCGCACCGTGAAGCCCGAGATACCCACGATACGGTGCTGCTCACCGAGCGCGTAGAGCACCTCGGTAGGTTCCTCCGTCAGACAGATAATGCGCTCGGGATAGCGATCCATGCATGGCAGGCGGTTCGGCAGTGCTACCACTCGCATCAGAACACGCCCTCGTCTAACGCTGCGGCGGCGCCCGCGGTGACCACATGGGCCAGGCCTTGGGCCTGAGAGAGCACGTGGTCAACGTAAAATCGCGCCGTGGCGATCTTGGCGACGTAAAAGGCCGTCTCAGCAGCTCCCGGGTTCGTCGCGTCCAGACGTTTGCGAGCGAGGCTTGCGGAGTGCAGCAGCTCCGCACCGCCCGCTACGATGCCGAAAAGCCGCAGCAGCGGCACGGCTCCCGCCGATGCCGCGCGGATGTCGTTCGCATAGTGAATGATCGCGTACCGAATAGCACTCGCCAGCGCCTCGACCGCAGTGGAAAAGACGGTAGCGGCGCCTCGAAGCTCGGAACTCTCCGCCAGTGCTCGCGCCAGTGTGCGCATCTGTTCCAACACCAGGGCCACCGCATGGCCGCCGTCGCGAGCGAATTTGCGGCCGATCAGATCATTGGCCTGGATACCCGTCGTGCCCTCGTAGATCGGCGTGATGCGCGCATCACGCAGGTGCTGCGCCGCGCCCGTTTCTTCGACAAAGCCCATGCCACCATGGATCTGGATGCCCAGCGAGGCGATCTTAACGGCAGTTTCGGTGCACCAACCTTTGGTCACGGGCGTCATGAGTTCGGCGAACGCCTGATGTCGTGCGCGTTCGCTGGCATCCGCATGGCCGCTGGCGAGATCAACCGCTGCGGCGACTGCAATGGACAGCGCGCGCATGGCTTCCGTCTGCGATTTCATCAGCAGCAACATGCGACGGACGTCGGGATGACGGATGATCGCGACGCGCTCGCGACGCCGCGTACCAGGCTCGGCGCCCTGGATACGCTCGCGTGCGAATGCCAGGGCGCGCTGATAGGCGCGCTCGGCGATTCCGATGCCTTGAACGCCGACAGCGAAGCGCGCAGCGTTCATCATGACAAACATGTACTCCAGGCCGCGATTCTCCTCGCCGACGAGCTCTCCAACAGCGCCACCGTTGTGGCCAAAGGCCATCACGCAGGTCGGACTGGCGTGTATCCCGAGCTTGTGTTCGATCGAGACGCAGTGCACGTCATTGCGTGCCCCGACTAAACCATCATCGCCCACCCGCACCTTCGGAACCACGAACAACGAGATGCCTTTGACCCCTTCAGGGGCATCCGGCGTACGGGCCAGCACCAAATGAATGATGTTGTCGCTGAGGTCGTGCTCGCCATAGGTGATAAAGATCTTCTGGCCCTCGAGGCGGTAGCTGCCATCCGCTGCCGGCACGGCGCGCGTACGGATGGCAGCGAGATCCGAGCCGGCTTGAGGCTCGGTTAAATTCATCGTGCCGGTCCACTCGCCTGAGACCAGCTTGGGCAGGTAGGTGTGCTGCAGTCGAGGCGAACCGGAATGCGCGATGGCATCGATGGCGCTGCGCGTGAGCATCGGGCAGAGCGCAAAAGCCGTATTCGCGCCGTGCCACATCTCCTCTACCAAGGCGGCCAGCACGCGTGGCTGGTTCTGACCGCCCCACTGACTCGGGCAGGCCATGGCATTCCAGCCATCGGCGATGAAGCGGGTGTACGCCTGCCTAAATCCATTGGGGGTCAGGACCTGCCCCTGCTGCCACCGTGAGCCTTCGACATCACCTGTCCGATTGAGCGGAGAGAGTACCTCGGAGGCGAAGCGGCCGGACTGCTCGAGCACTGACTGGGCGAGGTCCAGCGAGACATCCTCGTAGCCCGGCAATCGGGCGATTGCCTCCAGGTCGATCCGCTCGCGCAGCAGGAACTGCATATCGGCAAGGGGGGCACAATACTCGGTCATGCTCGACAGCCTCGAACCACCTAACGGTAGGTGAAGAACCCTTGCCCATTCTTGCGCCCAAGTCGGCCGGCGGCCACCATTTCTCGCAGCAGCGGTGCTGGCCGGTATTTGGGATCGCCGAAATCGCGCAGAAAGATCTCCATGACCGACAGCAGCGTATCCAGGCCGATCAGATCAGCGAGAGCCAGTGGGCCAATCGGGTGGTTGCAGCCGAGTTTCATGCCGGTGTCGATGTCTGCCGCGCTCGCAATGCCCTCCTGCAGCGCAAAGATCGCCTCGTTGATCATCGGACAAAGAATCCGGTTGACGGCGAAGCCGGGCGCATTCCTGGCAGTAATCGCGGTCTTGCCGAGAATCTCGATAAAGCTGGCGGCGCCAGATTGAGTGGCGAGGCTGGTGGATAGGCCGCGAATCAGTTCGACCAGGGGCATCAGAGGCACGGGATTGAAGAAGTGGATGCCGATGAATCGCTCGGGATGCGAGAGTTCTGCTGACAGTGCCGTAATAGAAAGCGAGGAGGTGTTGGTCGCCAAAATCGCCGCCGAGCGCAGCATCCCATCCACCCGCCGCAAGATCTGCTGCTTGGCTGTCAGCTCCTCGGTAGCTGCCTCGATCACAAGATCGCACTGGGCCAGCCGATCATGGTCCGTCGTGGTTTGAATGTGCGTCAGCGCGCTCTCGCGGCACTCAGAGGTCAGCTGGTGCTTGCTGACCAGGCGTTCCAGGCTCGCTTGGATGTCATTCAAGCCGCGCCGAAGCGCC
>Ga0181525_10002002_pt1 | contig 17030 bp, 12 predicted proteins | sample PEATcosm2014_Bin_48_FD_121100 | JGI IMG/M metagenome (GOLD analysis project Ga0181525, IMG submission 121100) | Peatland microbial communities from MTU Mesocosm Facility, Houghton, MI, USA - PEATcosm2014_Bin06_10_metaG | ecosystem: Environmental > Terrestrial > Soil > Wetlands > Peat | place...
GTCTGTCGTATGCGCTCTACCAGCGCCCGGATGTCCTCATGATCCGCCGCCAGCGCGATCTGTGTGGCGTCGAGCCCGCGAGTGCGCCCCGATGGCTTGAGCTTGCGACCGGCGGCGGCACGACGGCCGGATGCCTTGCGGGCCGGATGCGGCCCGGCGCGAGACAACGGGGGGGAGGGGGTGCGGCTGGCCATCGTTTAGTCTCGCGCCTCATCGGCGAAAATTCCAGCTGGCGTGCGAATTCGACCAGTCATGGAGGGTCAGAATTTGCCTACAGCGTAACGCAGAATTCACCGACAGAGCGCGGCCGTCGTGGAACGGGATTCGGGTCCGGGCCCTGCGCTACACTGTGGCCGGCATAGCAACTCCCGCGACGCAGCCGCGCCCAGGCGCACGTCATGCGAAGGACTGCATGCTGCAGGAATCATCAACGGAGTTGGCGGCATGTCATCGGGAAGTGACACTGCGAGGATGCGTAGCGACGCACCTGCGTCCGGCTCGAACGCCAGTTTCCTGGCGGGCGGCGGCGAGATGGGTGCGCGCATGCGGGCGCTCGACTGGAGCAGCACGCCGCTCGGAGCGCCCGAGCAATGGCCGCAGTCGCTCAAGACCATCGTGCGCGTGATGCTGGATTCGCGCTACGCGATGTGGATGCTGTGGGGGCCGGAACTCACGTTTTTCTGCAACGATGCCTATCTTCCCACGCTGGGCATGAAGGGCACCTGGGTGCTGGGCAGCCGCTCGGACAAGGTGTGGGAGGAGATCTGGTCCGACATCGGGCCGCGCATCACGCAGGTGCTCAAGCGCGGCCAGGCGACCTGGGATGAAGCACTGCTGCTGTTTCTGGAGCGCAGCGGATTTCCGGAGGAGACCTACCATACCTTCTCCTATAGCCCGGTCTACAACGACGACAGCCGCATCGCCGGTATGCTCTGCGTTGTGACTGAAGTCACCGACCGGGTCATCGGCGAGCGCCGGCTGCGCGCGCTGCGCGACCTGGCATCGCGTCCCGCGGGCACGGGCGAGGGCGTCGTCGAGGGCGTCGAGGAGAGCTGCCGCCGGCTGTGCGAAGTGCTGGCGCACTATCCGCTCGACACCCCATTTGCCGCGCTGTACCTGATCGACGCCGGCAGCCAGCAGGCGCGCAGCGTGGCGCGCACCGGCCAGCTGCCCGCGCAGCTATTGCCCGCCGAGCTCGGATTGAAGCACTCGCTGTGGCCGATTGCAGAGCTGATCGACAGCGAGACGGCCCAGGAGCTGGATCGCCTGCCCCTGATCGGTGTGCACATTCCCGCAGGACCCTGGCCTGATCCGGTGCAGCGGGCGCTGGTGCTGCCGCTCAAGGGATCGGGACCGGAGGGCCTGGCGGGCTTCCTGATCGTTGGCATCAGTCCGCGGCGTCCATTTGACGAGGCCTATCGCTCGTTCCTCGACCTGGTCGCGGGGCAGACGGCGACCGCCATCGCCGATGCGCTGGCGTTCGAGGCGCAACGCCGGCGCGCCGAAGCCCTGGCCGAAATCGACCGCGCCAAGACGACCTTCTTTTCCAATGTCAGCCACGAGTTTCGAACACCGCTGACGTTGATGCTCGGACCGGTGGAGGAGACCATTGCCGATCCGCGGGTGCCGCCGCAGGCGCGCGAGCGGCTGCAGCTGGCCCAGCGCAATGCGCTGCGCCTGCTGAAGCTGGTGAACTCGCTGCTGGACTTCTCCCGGCTCGAAGCCGGGCGCGTGCAGGCCTGCTACGAATCGACCGACCTGGCGGCCTTTACCCGCGATCTTGCCAGCACCTTTCGCTCGGCAATCGAACGCGCCGGCCTGCGCTACCGCGTCGAGTGCGACGACTTTGCGGAGCCGGTCTATATCGACCGCGAGATGTGGGAAAAGATCGTCCTCAATCTGCTCTCGAACGCCTTCAAGTTCACGCTCGCGGGCGAGATCACGGTGCGTCTGCGGCGCGAGCACGAGCGCGCCGTGCTCGAGGTTGCCGATACCGGAGTGGGAATTGCCGAGAAGGAGATTCCACGGCTGTTCGAGCGCTTTCATCGGGTCGAAGGCACCGACGCCCGCACCCATGAGGGCTCCGGCATCGGCCTGGCGCTGGTGCAGGAGCTGGTGCGGCTGCATGTCGGCACGGTCGATGTCACCAGCGCACCGGCACGCGGTACGACATTCCAGGTGCGAGTGCCATTCGGCAGCTCGCACCTGCCCGCGGAGCGCATCAAGGTCAAGGGCAGCGCCGCCTCCACGGTCACCGGCGCCCAGGCCTTTGTGCAGGAGGCGCTGCGCTGGCTGCCGGAGGCGAGCAGCAACGCAGCGGCGGACGTTACCGCGCTTACCCAGGCGGCGACGGCGACTCCTGATCAGCGCTTCGCGGCCACATTTGGCGCCCGCATCATCCTGGCGGACGACAATGCCGACATGCGCGCCTACGTCCGCGAGCTGCTGTCACCGATCTATGCGATCGAGACCGTGGCCGATGGCGAGCAGGCATTGGCCGCGGCGCGCCGGCAGCGGCCGGACCTGATCATCTCGGATGTCATGATGCCGCGGCTCGACGGCTTTGCGCTGCTGGCGGCGACACGCCGCGATGCGTCGCTAAGCAGCGTGCCGATCGTGCTGCTGTCGGCGCGTGCCGGTGAAGAGGCCAGGATCGAGGGGCTCGACGCCGGCGCCGATGATTACCTGATCAAGCCGTTCTCCTCGCGCGAGCTGGTGGCGCGGGTGGGCGCGCTGCTGGAACTGAACGCGCTGCGGCGCCAGGCCGAAGAGGCGCTGCGCCGCCGCACCGAGCAGTTCCAGACGCTGCTCAACGCGGCGCCGCTGGGCGTGTACCTGATCGATGCCGATTTTCGAATTCGCGAAATGAATCCGGCCGCATCCGCCTCGTTCGGCGCCATTGCGGAACTGATCGGCCGCGATTTCGAACAGGTGCTTCGGACCCACTGGCCGTCCGAGCGCGCCGATGAAGTGGTGCGGCTGTTTCGCCATACACTCGAGAGCGGCGAGCCGCACGTGGTACCGGAATACAGCGGGGAGCGCCTCGACCGGCGCGTGGTCGAGTACTACGAATGGCAGATCAACCGCATCAGCTTGCCGGACGGCGGCTTCGGGGTGGTGTGCTACTTCCGCGATATCTCGGCGCACGTGCTGGCGCGTAACGCGCTGCAGACGGCGGATCGACAGAAGGATGAGTTCCTGGCGATGCTGGCACACGAGCTGCGCAATCCGCTGGCTCCGCTGCGCAACGCCAGTGAGCTGCTGATGTTGAAAACGCCCGACGAATCCCGCACCCAGTTCAGCGTGCAAGTCATCAAGCGCCAGGTCACGCAGCTGACCCGCCTGGTCGATGACCTGCTGGATGTGTCACGCATCACGCAGGGGCGCATCGAGCTTGCGCGCGAACCGCTGGAGCTTGGCGCTGTGGTCGCGCAGGCGCTGGAGACGGTCGAACCGGTGGTGCGCGAGAAGCGCCACACCGTGGCGCTGCAGGCGAGCGGACTGCCGCTGGACGTCAATGGCGACAACGCGCGCCTGGTCCAGTGCGTCAGCAACGTGCTGGCCAATGCCGCCAAGTACACCGATCCCGGTGGTGAGATCGGTGTGCACTCGTACGCCGACGGGCGCATGGCCGTGATCGAGATCACCGACAACGGCATGGGTATCCCGGCCGATCTGCTGCCGCGGATCTTCGACCTGTTCGTGCAGGGCGATCGGGCACTCGATCGCTCGCAGGGCGGGCTCGGTATCGGCTTGTCGGTGGTCAGGCGGATGATCGAGATGCATGGCGGCCAGGTCAGCGCCCGCAGCGCCGGCGTCGGTCGCGGGTCGACGTTCACGCTGCGCCTGCCGCTGATCGAGCGGCCAGGCGCAGCTGCCAGCGAACCCGATCCCATCCCCGTTGCGCGCAAGCGCATCCTGGTCGTCGATGACAACCAGGACGCCGCCGACTCGCTCGCGCTGCTGCTGCAGCTCGATGGCCACGACACCCTGGCGGTCTATACGTCCGGCGATGCGCTCGAGCGCGCGCGGTCCTATCAGCCGGACGTCATTCTGCTCGACATCGGCCTGCCGGACATGAACGGTTATGAAGTCGCCGTGCAGCTGCGGCGCGACGGCGGCCCGCAACGCATTCGGCTGATCGCGCTGACCGGCTACGGCCAGGCCGGCGACCTGGCGCGCGCCCGGGCGGCGGGATTCGACGATCACCTGATGAAACCGGTCGAGTGGCCGGCACTGCAACGGGCGCTGGAGGGGCTTGGCGGCGACGCCGCGCCGCCCTGAGTCGTCTTGCCGCGCTGCAGCCCGCTGCCTCGGGCATAATGGCGATATGCAAACATCAAGTCGCCCTGAGGTACTGCGTGTCGGCGTCGGCGGTCCGGTAGGATCGGGCAAGACAGCGCTGGTGGACCTGCTGTGCAAGCGCCTGCGTGACCGGCTCGACATCGCGGTGGTCACCAATGACATCTACACGCGCGAGGATGCCGAGTTCCTGATCCGAAGCGAAGCGCTGCCGGCCGAGCGCATCCGCGGGGTCGAGACCGGCGGCTGTCCGCATACCGCGATCCGGGAAGACGCGTCGATGAATCTTGCCGCGATCGACGGCCTGATGCGCGAGTTTCAGCAGCTCGACATGATCATCGTGGAGAGCGGCGGCGACAACCTGGCGGCGACGTTCAGCCCGGAACTGTCGGATCTGACGCTGTATGTGATCGACGTCGCCGCGGGCGACAAGATTCCGCGCAAGGGCGGTCCGGGCATCATTCGCTCCGACCTGCTGATCATCAACAAGATCGATCTTGCGCCGCATGTCGGCGCTTCACTGGAAGTCATGGATCGCGATGCGCGCAGGATGCGCGGCGAGCGCCCGTTCGTGTTCACTAACCTGAAGACCGGTCACGGGCTGGAGACGGTGATCGAGTTCATCATGCGCGAAGGCATGCTGGGCGAAGCGCTGCATTCTGCGTCGGCCGGCCACTGACGATCGCGAGAATCCCCGTTGCCGAAGTCAGCTATGCGCTGGCGGACGATGCGGTACACGTGTGGCGCATTCCGGTGGTTGCCGACCCCGCAATGGCGAGCACATTCAGTCGTCTCCTGACCGCTGACGAACAGACGCGCGGCAAGCGCTACACCAGGGACGCGGACCGGCTGCGCTACCAGCTCGGGCGCGCCGCGATGCGTTGCCTGCTGGCCAGGTACCTGGAAGTCTCGCCGCAAGAGGTGGGCATGGAGCCCAATCACGCCGGCAAGCCGCAGCTCGACGCGGCTACCGTTGCCGCCCACGGGCTGATTCACTTCAACCTCAGCCATTCCGGTAGCTGGGTCGTGGCTGCCTTCGCACGCTCGTTTGCTGTGGGCATCGACGTCGAGGCGCTGTCGGCAGAGTCGGCCAGCGCGAAAGTGATCGAGTATGTGCTGTCCGACAGGGAAGCCATGGTGCTGCGGGCGTTGCCGCAGGCGCAGCAGACCGCCGCATTCTTCAAGGGCTGGACCTCGAAAGAGGCATTCGTCAAGGGTATCGGTGTCGGTCTGTCGGCCGGCCTCAAGTCGATAGAGGTGTCGGTCGACCCGGAACAGCCGGCACAGCTGATCAGCGCGCCGCCGGAATATCGCCCGGAACTGTGGCAGCTGCACACACTGGAGCGCTCAGAAGGCTACGTGGCGACGCTGGCGATTGCGGCGCCAAGCGCGTCAGCGGCGCCAAGCGCGTCAGCGGCGCAGATTGTGGAGATCGTGGTGGACAGTCCGGGCAGCGTGCTGGAGCATTGAAGCGTATGGAGAGTCAGACCGGCCGCGCTGCCGCGGGCGTCGATAGCGCCGTATCGGCCGCCGATGGCACCGTATTCAGCGTGATCGTGGCGATCAGTTTCTGCCACCTGCTCAACGACATGATGCAGTCGCTGCTGCCGGCGATCTATCCGGACCTGAAGACGAATTTCGGCCTGAACTTCGGCCAGATCGGCATCGTGACGCTGTGCTACCAGATGACCGCGTCGATCCTGCAGCCTGTGGTCGGCCTGTATGCCGATCGCAATCCCACGCCGCTGGCGCTGCCGGGCGGCACGCTGTTCTCGCTTGCCGGCCTGGTGGTGCTGTCGATCGCGCACCGCTATGGGATCCTGCTTTTGGGCGCATCGCTTTTAGGGGTCGGCTCCTCGGTGTTCCACCCGGAATCCTCGCGCGTCGCCCGCATGGCCGCGGGTGGCCGCTACGGCCTGGCGCAGTCGCTGTTCCAGGTCGGCGGCAACACCGGCCAGGCGCTCGGACCGCTGGCCGCAGCACTGGTGGTGGTGCGCTGGGGGCAGTCGAGCCTGGCGTTCTTCGCGCTGCTGTGCCTGTTTTCCGCCGCTATCCTGTGGAATGTCGGCACCTGGTACAAGCATCACGGGCTGGCGCGGCTGGTTCGCGGGTGCGGCACGCGGCGCTGGTGCAGGTGCGCGTGCCGGTGGCGCAGGTGGCGGTCGGGATAGGCGTGCTGCTGATGCTGATCTTCTCGAAGTATGTCTACCTGACCAGCCTGACCAGCTACTACACCTTTTACCTGATCGAGCACTTTGCGCTGTCGGTACAGGCGGCGCAGCTGCACCTGTTCGCGTTCCTGGTGGCCATCGCGGTGGGAACGGTCATCGGCGGACCGCTGGGTGATCGCATCGGGCGCAAGCGCGTGATCTGGGTGTCGATCCTGGGCCCGCTGCCGTTCACGCTGCTGCTGCCGTGGGCGAGCCTGTTCTGGACCGGGCCGCTGACCGTGATCATCGGGATGATCCTGGCCTCGGCTTTTCCGGCCATCCTGGTGTATGCACAGGAACTGGTGCCGGGCAAGGTCGGGATGATCTCAGGACTGTTCTTTGGCCTGGCGTTCGGGGCCGGCGGCCTTGGGGCGGCGTGGCTCGGGGCGCTGGCGGACGCGACCAGTATTGATTACGTGTATCGGCTGTGCGCGTTCCTGCCGCTGATCGGCCTGCTGACCGCGCTGCTGCCGGATGTCGAGCGCCAGCCGCCGGCAGACGACCTGCCGGCGACGTGAGTGATCAGGCGCGCCTGGCGATCAAGCGCCGCTGGCGATCAGGCCCCTTGTCCGGAGGGTTCCAGGTCGCCGCCATGCTCGGCCTCGACCTCGTGCGCCGAGAGCGGTGCGGTGCTCAGGCGCGTACAGCCCGCCATCAATACCGCGATGCACAGGTAGCTGAGCGCGACCATGGGCGATTGGCCGATGCCGATGCCCTCGCTGTGCATCAGGCCGAAGAATGTCAGCACTGCGGCACCGACCGCAAAGCCTGCGGCCTTGAAGAATTCGCGCTCCACCGCACACACCGCGATCGCCGCCAGCATCAGGCCGCCAAGCGTCGCACCGCTGCCGAGCACCGACAGGCCGTGATACAGCACGCCCTGGTCACCGAGCTTGTCCAGTCCCACGGCGCTGGCAGAGGTGCCGGCCGCACCCAGCGCGCCGTCGATCTGGTTCTTGGTCCAGGACGCAAGGTTCGGCAGGATCGCCAGCACGATCGCCGGCGCGTGCCGGCGCGGCGTCTCCTGGAAGGCCTGCGCGCCGATCAGCATGCCGATGTACACCAGGATCGGCAGTATCGCCACCACCGGAATCAGCGCGATCATCAGCGAGATCACGCCGAACCAGGCCAGCACGATCACGGTTACGCCGGTGGCGGCGGAATAGCCGATGCGCCCGCCCATCGCCTTCCATCCGGGATGGCCGATATACACTGCGTTGATGAACGGATTGCCCATCATGCAGCCGATCAGGCTGACGACGCCGTCGGCGGTCAGCACGCGCGTGGTCGGGAAGCTGTCGCCGGCAGCGGATGCGCTCTCGACGTTGTCGAGCGCCTCGACCAGGTCGTAGATACCGAACGGAATCGCGGTCACCAGGATGATGCCGAAGTACTCGAAGCCGGAGAACACGTGGTTGAACGCGGGCAGCGGCAGCGAGAAGCCGAAGTTGGCGACCGAGGCGGCCAGGTTCCTGACGCTCATGCCGCCGATGTTGTAGCCGAAATAGGTCGATCCCCAGGCGATCAGCATGCCGACCGCGATCGCCACCAATCCTGCCGGAATGCCCTTGAAGTAGCGCACCCCGCCGAACCAGCTGGTCACGATGATCGCAAAGCACAGCAGGCCGATCAGCGGGGTGCCGAATACCTGGAATGCCGGGCGCAATGAAATAAACGTGATCGACACGCCCGCCAGTGTGCCGAGCAGGGCGGCGCGCGGCGTGATGCGGCGTACCACCGGGCCGATGAAACCGCCGATCATCAGCACGAAGCTCTGGATGAACACCCAGGTCAAACCGGCCTCCCAGCCCTTCACCGGATCGCCGGTCTTGAGCACGATCGGCAGCATCACGACGAATGTGACCACGAACATATGCGGCACGCTGATGCCGGAAGGCAGCGCGCACACGTCGGTGCGGCCGGTCTTCGCGGCCAGCCGGTACGCCAGCCAGGCGTAGTACAGCGTGGACAGGAACAGCATCAGCCCGGTGGCCGGCAGGATGCGGCCGTAGATCAGCGCATCGGGCATCTTCAGCACGAATTTCAGCAGCCCGGTGAGCGTCAGCAGATTCACCAGGATGTTGGTGCCGAAGCCGAAGAACGCGTTCCAGTCTCCCGGTACCCAAAGTTTTGGCTTGGCGGTGATCATGGGGCGGTGTGCTCCTTGGTTGTAGCCATGCGGTGGTAGCTATGCGGTTGTAGCTATGCGGTTGTAGCTATGCGGTGCGTCGAACGGCTTGCGTCTCGCCCAGCGCGCCCAGGATCCGCGGTGCATCCGAAACCCAGCCGAAGATGCCGCCCTGCGCGGCGATCATGCGCAGGCCGACTTCGTGAAACTCCGGAAAGTACGAGCCGCAGCAATCTGCCGGCACGATGCAGCGATAACCGCGGTCGTTGGCCTCGCGCACCGTCGTGTGTACGCACACCTCGGTGGTGACGCCGCAGACGATCAGCGCGTCGATTTCGCGCTTGATGAGGATGCTGTGCAGGTCGGTGGCGTAGAACGCGCCCTTGCCGGGCTTGTCGATCACCGGTTCCTGGGCTTGCGGATACAGCTCGCGCACGATGTCATGCCCGGGCTCGCCGCGCACCAGGATGCGTCCCATCGGTCCGACATCGCCGATGCGCTTGGACGGCGCGCCGCGATCGATCTTGGCCTGCGGCGCATCCGACAGGTCGGGCCGGTGACCCTCGCGCGTGTGGATGACCAGCAGCCGGTGGCGGCGGGCGGCGCCCAGCAGCGCCTTGCACGGCCCGATGGTGCGCGTGAGCTGGCTCAGGTCGTTGCCGAGCGAGTCGCCGAAGCCGCCGGGCTCCAGGAAATCGCGCTGCATGTCGATGATGATGAGCGCGGTGCGATCCGGGTCGATCGTCACGGGTGCCGGCTCGGCGTCGATGGTGATCATCGCAAGGCTCGCTTATCCGTTTTTACAAATCAGAGAAGCAAGAACCGGACCAGCGCGATAGCGGCCGCGACGCTGCGGCGGCTGCGCCTCCCGACAGCACGCAAGTGCATCGGTGGCATGGTTTTTTTTCGCGCAGCTCGAAGCGCGTGCCGGCAACGGGGCGCCGGCCGGCGACGCTCGCGGACAGTGCAATCGCGGTGCCTAGGGTGCGCCGGGTGCGTCGCCGTCGTGCGCCACACTCACGTGCGCGACCGCGATCTTCCAGCCCTCGGCGGTGCGCACCCAGGTCTGGGTCTGGCGGCCGACGCCGGCGGTGGCCGGATCGGTAAATTCTGCGCTCACGCAGGCGATGTCGTCGCCGTAGCTGGTCACGACGGTGCGCAGCAGCCGTCGCTGCGGGTGCACCGGCAGCGCGCTGCGCCGTCCGGCGGCGATCGCCGCGAACCCGTAATGCTGCTCGCCGATCCCGTAGCGAACGCTGTGCGCGGAGTTGAGGAAAAAGCCGTTCAGCACCTCGACGTCGTGGCGCACCAGCGCCTGTTCGTACTGCTCGAAGGCGCTGCGCACTTCGCGAACTACCGCGGCACTGTCGTGCACAAAAAGACCAGCGTCCGCCAAGCGCGGCCGTCAGCCAAGCGCGGCGAGCAGCGCCGCGGAACTGGCCACCGCGCCGAACACCCCGCCCTGCATCTTGACCATCTTCAGCGCTGCCAGGTGATTGCCGAGATCGGTGGCGCCGGTGCAGTCCTCGAGCAGCACGCATTCGAAGCCGCGATCATTCGCCTCGCGCATCGTGGTATGCACGCACACGTCGGTGGTTATGCCGGTGAGCACCAGGTTGCGGATGGCGCGCGTGCGCAGGATCAGCTCGAGGTCGGTGGCGCAGAACGAGCCCTTGCCCGGTTTATCGATGATCACCTCGCCGGGCGCGGGGGCAAGCTCCGGGATGATCTGCCAGCCGGGCTCCCCGCGCACCAGGATTTTACCGCAGGGCCCGTCGTCGCCGATGCCGGCGCCGATCTGGCGCGAGCGCCAGCGCTTGTTGGCCGGCAGATCCGACAGATCGGTGCGATGCCCCTCACGGGTATGAATGACATGCAGGCCGAGCGCGCGAGCGCGCTGCAACACGCGCCGGATCGGCTCGATCGGTGCGCGTGTCAGCGACAGGTCGTAGCCCATCTTGTCGACGTAGCCGCCGATGCCGCAGAAGTCGGTCTGCATGTCGATGATCATCAGTGCGGTATCGGCGGCTTCGAAGGCGCCGTCGTAGGGCCATGCATAGGGGTCGGATGCGATCGAAGTGAAGCTCATGTGGGTCTCAGTCGGTGAGCGTGCGGACCGCCGCGGCCGCGGCGGCGGCACGGTTTTCCACGCCTAGTTTGACGAATATCTGTTCCAGGTGCTTGTTGACGGTGCGCGGACTGATATTCAGGATCTCCCCGATATCGCGATTGGGTTTGCCGCGGCTGATCCACAGCAGCACCTCCGACTCGCGTGCGGTGAGCGCAAACGCGCGCTGCAGGATCGCCTGTGCGCTGTTGGTATTGGCGGTCTCCGCCAGGCGGAACAGCAGCTCGTCGGGCCCGAGCGAGCTCACGAACGAACACTCCAGGCGCCGGCCGCCAATCTCGACCAGGCAGCGAGCCGGCGCCAGCGGATCGCCGCGGCGCATGCGCAGCAGCTGTTCGATCACCGTCGCCGGCAGCGTCGCGCCGCTGGTGGCTGCCCCGACGGCCGTAGCCCGCAGGGCGGGCGCGGCCAGCAGCTGCCGCGCCTTGGGCGTACACCACAACACGCGTCCGGCGCGGTCGGTGGCCAGCAGGAAGCGGCCGCTGGCGTCGAGCACCGCGCGCGTCTCATACGCCAGCCGCGCGTTGCCCAGGTGCACGCGGATGCGCGCCAGCAGCACATCGAGCACCAGCGGCTTGGTGACGTAGTCCACGCCGCCGCAGGCCAGCCCCTCGATCACGTGCTCGGTCTCCGACAGGCCGGTCATGAAGATGACCGGCAGGTCCGACAGCAGCTTCTCGCGCTTCAGCCGCTTGCAGGTCTCAAAACCGCTGATCCCGGGCATGCGCGCGTCCATCAGCACCAGGTCGGGCGTCACCTGGTCCACCAGGTGCAGCGCGCTCTCGCCATCGGTCGCGATCAGCACCGTGAATCCGGCCTGGTCGAGCGTGTCGGTCAAGAGGCTGAGCGTCTCGGGCGTGTCGTCCACCACCAGCACGGTGTCGCGGCGCAGTGCGGAGGATGGTTCAAGCATTGGCGCGCATCGCATCGAGTACGTTCATGTAGCGCTTGAGATCGAAATTCGACACCAGCGTGCGCAGATGCGCGGCGACCGCCTCGTTGCCGGGATCCTCGAGTTCCAGTTCCCGCAGCTTGGCCTCGATGCCGCGCACATGGCCGATGCTGCCGAGCCGGTACAGGTCATCCAGGTGATGGCGCGAGCGATCACTCGGGCCGCGCACGCCGGGGCCGCGCGCTCCGGGGCCGCGCGCTCCGGGGCTGTCGGCCGCCGCGTCCTGCTGCTGCGGCGCGCTGGCCTGCTGCGGGCGGTTGATCCACGTAAGGTTCAGCAGTGCGCCGACCTGCTCGAGCAGCGGCGTGAGTTCGATCGGCTTGGTGACGAAGACATCGTGGTGGGCGCCGGCGCCCGGGGAATGTTCGTGGGCATTGGCCGAGACGATCATCAGCTTGAGCCGTTCCAGTCCGGGCATCGCGCGCAGCTGCCGCGCGAGCTCCCAGCCGGAGATGTCCGGCAACGACAGGTCGATCATCGCCAGGTCCGGCTGGCACTGTTCCGCCAGCTGCACGCAGGTCTTGCCGTCGCGCGCGACGAACAGCGTGAATCCGAGCGGCCGCAGCAGGTTCTGCACCAGCTCCAGGTGCAGCGGATCATCGTCCGCCAGCAGGATCTTCTGCCGCGCACCGGCGTAGTCGCAGATATGGCGCGCCGGCGCCGGCGTGGCGTAGATGACTTCGCCCAGCACCAGCCGCACGACGAAGGTGCTGCCGGAGTCTGCACTGCTGTGCACCTGGACCTCTCCGCCCATGATCTGCGTGAGCAGCCTGGTGATGGTCAGTCCCAGTCCGGTGCCCGGCACCGCACGCACCGCCTGGCTGCTGCCGCGTTCGAACGGCTCAAAAATGCGCTCCAGGTCGGCCGGCGCGATGCCTGGCCCGGTATCGGCGACCTCGAATTCGGCGCTCGGGCTGCGGTAGCGAACCGTCAGCGTCACCGAGCCGCGCTCGGTGTACTTGATGGCATTGGACAACAGGTTGATCAGGATCTGGCGCAGGCGCTTCTGATCCGTGTGCACGTGCAGCGGCAGATCGGGCGGGCACTGGTAATGAAACGCAAGGCCCCTGGCGGTCGCCTGCAGCCGGAACATGTCGACCACCTGGTCCAGCAGCTCCGGCAGCTGCACCGTATCGCGATGGAGCCGCAGCATGCCGTTCTCGATTTTTGACACGTCCAGCAATCCGTCGATCAGGTTCGACAGGTGCTCGGCGCTGCGACGGATCACGCGTACCGCCTTGTCGGAAGGCGCGGGGCTGCCGCGCTCGAGCAACTGCGCGTAACCGAAGATTGAATTGAGCGGCGTGCGGATCTCATGGCTCAAGCCGAGCAGGTAGCGCGTCTTGGCGAGGTTCGCCGCCTCGGCGATCTCCTTGGCACGCTGCAGCGCCGCGTCGGTGCGACCGTGCGCCTCGATCTCCTCCATCAGCATCGCGGTCTGCCTCGCCGATTCGGCCTGTGCGGTGCGCCGGCTCTCGTGCGCGAGCACGATCAGCCAGGCGCCGATGCCCGACAGCAGCAGCAGGCTCAGGTACACCACCCACAATGTGCTCTCGATGGTCGCGCGCGCTCCCGGGAAGATGCCGCTGTAATGCTGGTAGATGAATGACAGCAGCAGCCCGGTGAGCAGGTTGCAGACGACCAGGATGCCGGCGAAATGCCCGCCACGCGTATTGAGCGCTGCGGCGATACGTCCCGGCAGCGCGCTGGCAAGCAGTGCGGCGAGCTGCTGGGCGATGCGGCCGTGCGGCTTGCAGCTGTCGTGGCAGCGCGACTCGAGCGTGCAGCACAGCGAGCAGATCGGACCCGAATAGGCCGGACACAGTGCCATGTCGGCGTTGTCGAACACGTTCTCGCAGATCGTGCAGCGCAGCTCCTCGATGTTGGGCGGCAGGGAATCGGCCGGGCGCGCCAGGTAATAGCGGCCGCGCGTCGCCCAGGCGATCGCCGGTGCGGCCAGGAACGCGGTCAGTAGCGCCACGAACGGCGATAGCACCTCTGCGACGGTGCCGAAGATGCCCAGGTACGCAAGGCTCGAGGTCACGATGGACAGCAGCAGCGCGCCCACCCCCACCGGATTGACGTCGTACAGGTGCGCGCGACGGAATTCGATGTACGGCGGGCTCAAGCCCAGTGGCTTGTTGATGACCAGGTCCGCGGTCAATGCGCCGATCCAGCCGGCGGCGAAATTGGCGTAGATGCGCAGGATGTCGTCGATGGCGCGAAAGATGCCGATTTCCATGAGCAGCAGAGCCAGCACCACGTTGAACACCAGCCACACGACACGGCCTGGATGGCTGTGGGTCAGGCGCGAGAAAAAGTTCGACCAGGCGATGGAGCCGGCGTAGGCGTTGGTGACGTTGATCTTCAGCTGGCAGACGATCACGAACACGCCGGTCAATGCCAGCGCCATGGTCGGCGAGCCGACGGTTTCACGAAACGCGACGAAGTACATCTGCGTCGGCTGCGTCGCCTGGTCGGCGGCAACGCCGTGGCGCAGCGCGAGCACCGCCAGGAACGAGCCGGCGAGCAGCTTGAAGCCGCCGATCAGCACCCAGCCCGGACCGGTCGCCAGCAGCGCGGTCCACCAGCTGAACGACTTGCCGTGTCCGCGCGCCGGCAGCCCGCGCGCCGGCAGGAATCGCAGATAGTCCACCTGCTCGCCGATCTGCGGCAGCAGCGACAGCAGCATCGAGGCCGCCATGCCCAGCATCAGGAAGTTCACCGAGCCGGCGCTGGCCGCGGCGCTGCCGGCCGCCGCGCTGCCGGCCGCCGCACTGCCGCCCGCCGCGGCATCACCGCCGCCGAAATGCGTCCAGGCGGCGACGTCGGCGTGATTGGCGAACACGATATAGGCGATCGGCAGGAACTGCAGCGCCAGCCAGACCGGTTGCGTGGCCAGCTGCATGCGGCTGATCAGGCTGATGCCATAGACGGCGATCGGTATCACCACCAGCGAGCTGATCACGTGCGCCAGCGCCAGCGGAATACCAAACAGCATCTGCAGCGCCACCGACAGGATGCTCGCCTCGATCGAAAACAGCAGGAAAGTGAATGATGCATAGATCAGCGAGGTGATGGTCGAGCCCAGGTAACCGAAGCCGGCGCCGCGGGTCAGCAGGTCGATATCAACGCCATAGCGAGCGGCGTAGTAGGCGATCGGCAGCCCGATCAGGAACATCAGCACGGTGAACGCGACGATCGCCCAGAGCGCGTTTGGAAAGCCGTAGGCGAGCGTGATGGTGCCGCCGATGGCTTCGCACGCCAGGAACGCGATCGGCCCGAGCGCGGTATTGCCGACGCGGAATGAGGTCTTGCGCGCGCTCCTGGCGGTATAGCGCAGCGCGTAGTCCTCCAGCGTCTGGCTGGCAACCCATTGGTTGTACTGGCGTCGTTCCCTGACGATGCGCTGGGGTGCGGACATGCCTTGTTGTACTCGTGAGACGCGCGCGCGCCGTGAATTCAAGGAGCAAGCGACGTGCCATCTAGGTTGGCGCAACAGTTTGGCGCAACAGCGACGCTTTGCACCGCCAGCGCCTACGTCAAACGACGCATACAGCGCGCCGCCAAGCTCCCGTAGCGTAGATCACGGCAAGGGCGCTGCTGGGCAGGGAGCTTGGCCGCTCGCTGGCACTAGATTGGCCCGATCGGTTCGTCTCTTGCCCTGAGTTCGTGCAGTAGGTCGCGTCCGCCTCGACGGCCATTCACACAACAGAAGGAAAATGACATGGACCCCACACAACGATGCCGCCAGCCAGCACCGAACGCGGTTCTGGCAGCCGCAGTCACCGCAGCCCTGCTGGCCGCGCGACTCAATAGCGCGGCAGCCGATATCTCCATTCCGCCAGTGTCGGTCGGCGTCGGCGTGCAGACGAGCTTCTATTCCTGCACCACCGGCTGCATCTACAGTCCGGGCGATATCACCTCGGGCAACAGTGTCCAGGGCTTTGCGGTGGACAGCGTTCGCCTGTACGTGAGCGGCGGCGTTACCGACCAGATCAAGCTGACCTTCAACACCGAGTACACCGGCAGCGGGCCGGGCGAAAACAAGGTCGAAGTGATGGACGCGATCGGCCGTTTCGAATTCAACGACATGTTCAACATCTGGGCCGGCCGCTTCCTGCCGCCGAGCGATCGCGCCAATCTGTACGGTCCCTACTACGCCAACGACTGGGCGCCGTTTGCCGACGGGGTCGCCGACTACTACCCGAATGTCGCGGTAGGCCGCGACAACGGCGTCGCCTACTGGGGCGATTTCAGCATCCTGAAAGTGCAGGTCGGCGCCTTTGACGGCGAGTCGCTCGGCAGCAGCACGGCGGTCAAGGATCCGAGCAAGCTGGTCGGGGCCGCTCGACTGACGCTGGATTTCTGGGACAAGGAAAAGGGCTACTACTTCAACGGCACCTACTACGGCGACAAGGACATCCTCGCGCTCGGCGCTGCTGCCCAGACCCAGGATAGCAAGACCACGTTCACGATCGACGGCCTGATGGAAAAGAAGCTGCCGAACCTCGGTGCGGTGACGGTCGAGGCCGAGTACATGAAGGACAATGGCCTGAGCTCCACCACCGAGAGCAGTGGCTGGTATGTGCTGGGGAGCTACCTGTTCCCGCAGGTGATCGGCATCGGCAAGTTCCAGCTGCTCGGCAGGTACAGCGACCGGACCAATGATGCCACCGCGCTGACGCCTTCCAACCAGATGAAGACCTACGAAGGCAACATCAACTACATCATCAAGGAATTCAGTGCGCGCGTTGGCGTGTATTACCTGAACCAGGCCGACGACCTGCCGGCCGCCGCCTCGAAGAAAGAAATCGGACTGAAACTGCAACTGCAGATGTAACCATCGACTGGAGATAATGCTATGACCAAGGGGAAGACTCTGAAACGCGGACTGCCGGTGATGCTCGCATCGCTGGCACTCACGCTGGTCCTGACGCTGGCGAGTGCCGGCGCGCAGGCGGCCGATACCATCAAGATCGGCGTGATGCACTCGCTCTCGGGCACGATGGCGATCAGCGAGACCACGCTCAAGGACACGATCCTGATGATGATCGATGAGCAGAACAAGAAGGGCGGCGTGCTCGGCAGGAAGCTCGAGGCGGTGGTGGTGGACCCGGCGTCCAACTGGCCGCTGTTCGCCGAGAAGGCGGCCGAGCTGCTGGAGAAGGACAAGGTCTCGGTGGTGTTCGGCTGCTGGACCTCGGTGTCGCGCAAGTCGGTGCTGCCGGTGTTCGAGAAGGACAACGGCCTACTGTTCTACCCGGTGCAGTACGAAGGCGAGGAATCGTCAAAGAACGTCATCTACAC
>Ga0181525_10002003_pt1 | contig 17026 bp, 14 predicted proteins | sample PEATcosm2014_Bin_48_FD_121100 | JGI IMG/M metagenome (GOLD analysis project Ga0181525, IMG submission 121100) | Peatland microbial communities from MTU Mesocosm Facility, Houghton, MI, USA - PEATcosm2014_Bin06_10_metaG | ecosystem: Environmental > Terrestrial > Soil > Wetlands > Peat | place...
GCCTGGTGCGCCAGGCCGCGCGCGAAGGCGCCAACGTGGTGCTGATCTCCGAACTCTTCGAGACGCCGTATTTCTGCGCGATCGAGAGCGCCGAGTACCTGGAACTGGCGCGGCCGCTGCAGGGCCATCCGACCATCGCGCATTTCCAGGCGCTGGCGCGCGAACTGGGCGTCGTGATCCCGGTGTCGGTATTCGAGCGCGCCGGCAGCACGCGCTTCAACTCGGTGGTGGTCGTCGATGCCGACGGCACGCTCGCCGGCCACTATCGCAAGAGCCACATTCCCCAGTCGCCGGGCTACGAGGAAAAGTACTATTTCTCGCCGGGCGACACCGGATTCGCACCCATACCCACCGCCTTCGGCCGCCTGGGCATCGCCATCTGCTGGGACCAGTGGTTCCCGGAGGTGGCGCGCTCGCTGGTCCTGCAGGGCGCCGAGTACCTGCTGTATCCGACGGCGATCGGCAGCGAGCCCAAGTTCCCGCAGATCGATTCGATGGAGCACTGGCGCATCGTCATGCGCGGGCACGCCGGCGCCAACATGGTTCCGGTGGTGGCCGCCAACCGCATCGGCACCGAGCAGACCGAGGACGTGACGATGACGTTCTACGGCTCGTCCTTCATCGCCGACCATACCGGCGCGCTGGTGGCTTCGGCCGATCGCGCCGGCGAGCAGGTGCTGGTGGCGCGCTTCGACCTGGAGGAGTGCCGCAAGTATCGCGAGAGCTGGGGTTGCTTCCGCGACCGCCGTCCCGAACTGTACGGGGCGCTGGGCACGCTCGATGGCGTCGGCAGCGTGCACAGCAGCGCCTTCGGCGTGCGCGGCCCGAGAAAATAAGCCCGTGCAGGCCCGAGCGCGAACCCGCGGTGCCGGCGCGCGCACGGCGGCCTGGCTGGCCGCCGCGGCGCTCGCGGCCGCCGCGCTGGCCGGGTGCGGCGATGCGGGCGGCGGCGCCGAGCACGCAGCCGCCGACGACCACGTGCTCAACCTGTACTCCTGGGCCGAGTATTTCACCGAACCCGTGCTCGCGCAGTTCACCGCCGAGACCGGGATCCGCGTCAACTACGCCGTCTTCGATTCGAACGACGTCGCCGAGACCACGCTGTCGGCCGGGCACTCGGGCTTCGACCTGGTCACGGTCAACGCGGCGCCCCACCTGGGGCGCCAGATTCCGCGCGGCCTGTGGCAGCCGCTGGACCGGGCGCGCCTGCACAACCTGGGCAATGTCGATGCGAAGATCCTGCAGATGCTGGCGCGCGTCGATCCGGGCAACCGCTATGCCGTGCCCTACATGTGGGGGACAACCGGCATCATCTTCAATCCCGACAAGATCGCCGCCATCCTGCCGGACGCGCCGGTGGACAGCCTGGACATGGTGTTCCGGCCCGAGCTGGTGGCCAGGTTCCGCCAGTGCGGGGTCAGCGTGCTGGGCACCTGGGTCGACATGATCCCGATACTGTCGCAGTACCTGGGCCATCCGGAGCTGCCGGCCGATCCGGTCACGCTGGCCGAGGTCACGCGCACCTACACCGCCGTGCGCCCCTATATCCGCCGCGTCACCACCTCGGGCTATTACGACCAGCTGGCGCGCGGCGAGCTGTGCCTGGCCATCGGCTACTCGGCCGACGCCATGGTGGCGCGCCGCCTCGCGGCCCAGATCGGCAGCGGCGTGCGCATCGAATTTCGCCATCCGCGCGAAATCGTGCCGATGTACATCGATGCCTTTGCCATACCCAGCGACGCGCGCCACGCCGATGCGGCCCTGCGTTTCATCGACTTCGCGCTGCGGCCGGAGATCGGCGCGCAGCTGGCCCAGGCCACCGGATTCTCGATCGCCAATTCGGCGGCCATCGCGCTCCTGGATCCCGCGCTGCGCGACAACCCCATTGCCTACCCGCCGGCCGAGGTGCGCGAGCGCTTCGCGATGGAGCGTGCCTTCTCGATGGAGGAGACGCGCATCCTGTCGCGCACCTGGCTGCACGCCAAGGCGGGCTACTGATGATGGCGGCCGTGGCCACGTCGCCGGATCCGGCCGCGCCGATACTGCGCATCCGCGGCATGGCCAAGTCCTACGGCGCCACGCGCGTGCTCGGTGGCGTGGACCTCGATGTGCCGCGCGGCGCCATCGTCGCGCTGCTGGGCCGCTCCGGCTCGGGCAAGACGACCCTGTTGCAGCTCATCGCCGGCTTGCAGGCGCCCGATGCCGGCAGCCTGCACATCGACGGCATCGACATGCGGGGCGTGGCCGCATTCGATCGCCCGGTCAACATGATGTTCCAGAGCTACGCGCTGTTCCCGCACATGAGCGTGGCCGACAACATCGGCTACGGGCTCAAGGCGCGCGGCACGCCGCGCGAGCAGCGCCGGCAATTGACCGACTGGGCGCTCGACCTGGTGCGCCTCGAAGGCCTGGCGCAGCGCCGCCCGGATCAGCTCTCCGGCGGCCAGCGCCAGCGCGTGGCCCTGGCCCGCTGCCTGGTGATGAAGCCGGCCGTGCTGCTGCTTGACGAGCCGCTGGCCGCGCTGGACCGTGGCCTGCGCGCCGACGTGCAGCGCGAACTCATCGGCATACAGCGCAAAGTGGGCACGACCTTCATCATCGTCACCCACGACCAGGAAGAGGCCATGGCGCTGTCCGATTTCATCGCCGTCATGGAGCAGGGCGATATCGTGCAGTTCGGCAGTCCGCGCGAGGTCTACGAACGGCCGGCGTCGGCCTTCGTGGCCGGATTCCTCGGTTCCATCAACCTGTTCGACGGCCTGCTGGCGGTCGAGGCCGCCGGGCGGGCCCGCCTGCATTGCGACGACGGGACGGTGCTCGTGCTGGACGCGGCCACGCCGGCTGGCGCCGGAACGCCGGCCCGGGTCGGCGTGCGCCCCGAGCGCATGGCGGTGGCGCGCGGCCCCACCGGTCTGGACAACGATTTCCCCGGGGTCCTCGACAGCCTGTCCTATGTCGGCAACCTTTCCCACGCCGTGGTGCGCCTGGCGGGAGGGCGGATGCTGCAGGCGACCTTGATGAACCCGGGCGGTGCCGCCGGGGCTGTGCTGCGCCCGGGTGATGCGGTGCACGCCGGCTTTGCCGCCGCCGCCACGGTGTCGCTGCCCGCATGAAGGCCGGTGCCCGCGCCGCCGGGCGGCTGGGGGCGCGCATTTGGGGGCGCGCTGCCGGCCTCACGGCGATCGATCACCTGACCGTCGCGATCCCGCTGGCCTGGCTGCTGGTCTTTCTGGCGCTGCCGATCGCCGCGGTCGCCGCGCTGGCGATCCATCCGCTGCGCGACAGCATCCCGCCCGTGGGCCCGCTGTTCACGATGGTCGACGGCCATCCGGCCTTCCACGGCACGACGCGCGCCCTGCGCCTGGTGCTCACCGACGGCCTCTATCTGCATGCCTTCACCAGCGCGCTGGTCAATGCGGCGCTCACGGCCCTGGCCTGCGTCGCCATCGGCTTTCCCTTCGCCTACGCGATCGCCCGCGCGCCGGCGCGCCACCGCCATTTCTACGTGCTGCTGGCGGTGCTGCCGTTCTGGACTTCGTTCCTGCTGCGCGCCTACGCCTGGATCGGCATGCTGCGCGACTCCGGTCCGCTCAACGGCGCCTTGCTGTCGCTGGGCCTGATCGAGCGGCCGCTGCCCATCCTCTACTCGCCCGCGGCCGTGCTGCTGGTGATGGTCTATTCCTACCTGCCGTTCTTCGTGCTGCCCATGTACGCCGTGCTCGAGAAGCTGCCGGCCGATCTGCTGGCCGCGGCCGCCGACCTGGGCGCGCGCCCCTGGTACGTGTTCCGCACGGTGACCGTGCCGCTGTCGTTCGCCGGCATCGCCTCGGGCGCGATCCTGGTCTTCGTGCCGGCGCTGGGCGAGTACGTGATACCGGAACTGGTCGGCAACAGCGACACCCTGATGATCGGCGGCATCCTCTGGGACGAATTCTTCCAGAACCGCGACTGGCCGCTGGCGGCCACGATCGCGCTGTACACCTTCGGCCTGCTGATGGTGCCGGCGCTGCTGCTGCGCCGCTGGCTGGCGCAGCTGGGCGGCTTCGCGCGATGAACCCCACCGGGCGCCGCTGGCAGGTCGTGGTGCTCGCGCTGGGTTTCGCGTTCTTCTACGTGCCCATCGTGTGGATCGTCGGCTTCTCGTTCGCCGGCGACCTGTCGGCGCTGGGCGAGGGCGCGGTATCGCTGCACTGGTATCGCGCGCTGCTCGACAACGAACCGCTGCAATCGGCGGCCTATCGCTCGCTGGTGCTGGCGCTGCTGTCGTCGGCCATCGCCACGGTGCTGGGCACGCTGGCCGGCATCGGCCTGGCGCGCCGTCCCGCGTTTGCCGGGCGGGGCCTGCTGATCGCCCTGCTGGCGATCCCGATCTTCGCGCCGGAGATCCTGCTCGGCTTCGCCTTCCTGATGCTGTTCGCGGCGCTGCAATCGACCATCGGCTGGCCGCAGGGCAAGGACCTGATGACGCTGGTGATCGCGCACGCCACCCTGGGCACGCCGATCGTCGCGTCCGTGGTCTTCGCGCGCGTGGCCGGACGCGACCACGCACTGGAGGATGCGGCGCGCGACCTGGGCGCCCGGCCCTTGCGCGTGCTGTGCACCATCACCATACCGCTGGCGGCGCCGGGCATCGTCTCGGGCGCGCTATTGGCGACCACGCTGTCGTTCGACGACATCGTCACGTCGAGTTTCCTTGCCGGCCCGGAGAACGCCACGCTGCCGATGGCGATCTTCTCCGGCCTGCATGTCGGCCTGGACCCGCAGATCAACGCGATCGGCACGCTGATGCTGGCAGGCGTGGCAACCGTGGTCGGGCTTTCCTTTGCCGCCACGTCGCGGCGCTGGCGCCGCGCGCCCCCGGCGCCGTAGGTCGCCGGCCGTCGTTCAGGCCACGACCGCGTGCGGCGCGCTGGCCGGCCGCGGCGCTTTCCTGGGCAGCAGGTTGACCGCTGGCCGCATCCGCGACGGGCAGGTCGACATTGCCGGCGCGGTCGGGCCCAGCAGGCGCTCGTATTCGTTCTTGACCACGCCGTAGCATTCGCAGGTGCGGCCATGCAGGCCGGTCCGGTCCAGCACGGTGATGCGGCCGCGCGTGTAGCGGATCACGCCGGCCTCGCGCAGGTCGCGGGCCGCGGTCGTGACGCCTTCGCGACGCACGCCCAGCGCGGTGGCGATGCACTCGTGCGTCAGCGTGAGCTCGTCGCCCTGCGTGCGGTCCAGGCCCTGCAGCAGGCGCCGGCACAGCCGCTGCTGCAGCGAGTGGAACCGGTTGCAGACGGCAGTCTGCGCGGTCAAGGTGATGACGGCCTGGGTGTAGAGCAGCAGCAGGCGCGTGGCCGGCCCGCTGCGCTGGAACTCGTCCTTTATCACCTGCGTGTCGAAGCGGAACGCGTGTCCCGCGCACTGCACGACGGCGCAGCTGGGCGTGGACTCGGCGCCGGCCAGGGCCGAGAGGCCCACGACGCCCTCGTTGCCGATCACGGCGATCTCCGCGGTGGAGCCGCACTCCAGGTTCTGCTGCAGCGATACGACTGCGGTGGTCGGGAAATACACGTGGCGCATGGTGTTGCCCGACAGGCGCAACAGTTCACCGGCCGGAAGTTCGACGGACTCGATCAGGGGCGCCAGCCGTTGCAGTTCGGCCGGCGGCAGGGCCGCAAGCAGGAGATTTTCTCGGGGGTCGCGATCCGACGTCATGAGCTGCCTCCGTTGAGTTGAAGTAGGGAGAATCAACGTTGCAACGGTTCAATGTAGCCGCGAAACCGGCTTCTGCGTCAAACGGATTTTGCGCCGCGGAAACGAACGGCCTAGTCCATTCGAACGAGGCTGCGGGGCACGCGTGCCCGGCGAGGAGGTGCTGCGCGTGCGTCGCGCAGCGCTGCGCGAGCGACGCTCCGATGCGGGACGCGGTAGAGACAAATGGCGGAGTGGGATAAGTTGCATGGCGCCAGCATATTTTGCGGCGCTCGGCACAGCGGGGTGATCGGGCCGTGACTTGTCGCGGGCGCGCGTTTGTGCGTTCGTGTGAGCGTGCGTGCGTGCTGGTATCAGCCCAGCATGTCGCGCAAGCGGAACCAGGCCATCGCCAGCACCAGCGCCGGCGTGCGCAGCGCGCGGCCGCCGGGAAAGTTGCGGTGCTTCAGGCGCGCGAACAGGTCGAAGCGCCCGGCATCGCCGCCGATCGCCTCGGCGGCCAGGCGCCCGGCCAGGCCGGTGAGCGCCAGGCCGTGCCCGGAGAAGCCCTGCAGGTAATAGATATTGGGGTCGATGCGGCCGAAATCGGGCGCGCGGTTGACGGTGATGTCGACGTAGCCGCCCCACGAGTATTCGATCGGTACGCCGGCCAGCTGCGGGAACACGGTGACCATGCGCTGGCCCATCGATGCGGCCAGGTCGCGCGGCGCTATCGTCGAATAGCTCACCCGGCCGCCGAACAGCATGCGGTCGTCGGCCGACAGGCGGTAATAGTCGAGGACGAACTGCGTGTCGCAGACCGCCGAGCGGCTGGGTATCAGCGCATCGGCGCGCGCCTTGCCCAGCTGCGCGCTGGCGGCGATGAAGGTTCCCACCGGCATGATGCGGTCGCCGATCTGTGGCGCCAGGCCTTCAAGATAGACGTTGCCGGCCAGCAGCACGTGGCGGCAGCGCACGCGGCCGCGCTCGGTGTGCACCACCGGCGCGGCGCCGCGCTCCAGGCGCAGCGCCCGCGATTGCTCGAAGATGCGCACGCCCAGCGCGGCGGCGGCCCGCCCCAGGCCCTGGGTGTAGAGCAGCGGATGCAGGTGCCCGCCGCGCGGATCATGGGCCACCGCCGCGTAGCGTGCGCTGGCGATCCAGTCACGCACCGCGGCGCCCTCGACGTACTGCATGCCCGAGTAGCCGTAGTGCTTCTCCAGGTCCTCGGTCGATGCGCGCAGTTCCTGCGCGCGGCGCGCGCCGATGGCCGCGGCCAGGTAGCCGCCTTGCCAGTGGCAGTCGATGGCGAATTCCTGGCGTCGCTCGTGGATCAGCTGCACGGCCTCGACCGTCATGTCCCAGACGGCGCGCGCGGCGCTCTGGCCCAGCTGGCCGCGCACCACCGACAGGTCGCAGGCCAGGCCGTTGAGCGCCTGGCCGCCATTGCGCCCCGAGGCGCCCCAGCCCACCTTCATGCCCTCGAGCACGGTCACGCTCATGCCCTGGCGGCGCAGGTCGATCGCGGCCGACAGCCCGGCCAGGCCGCCGCCGACGATGCACACGTCGCTGTCGACCTCGCCGTCGAGCGCGCCAAAGCGCAGGTCGGTGGCGGCGGTGGCGACGTAGTAGGAGTTGCGGGTCAGGTGGTCTTCGGAAGCGAGCATCGATGGAGGCCTGGTGGACGCACGGCACGCGCGGCCGATGCGGGAGGAGGGCGGAAGCAGGCTGGATTCTTGGTTGCAGACCGGTCTGTGTCCAGCGCCACTTTATAATTTCTCGATGGAGCCACTTTTCCGCTGCCGCCACCCCCGTTTCGGGTGAAAGTGGTACTGTTATGACGATCGCGTTTCCGTCAGACTTGGGGCCTCGCCGTGGGCCGCAGCTGCGGCAGACCGGTCTTCCCCTCAACGCCTGATCGAGCTTTTACCGTGACCGCTGCAAGTGGGCCGATGAATCCGCCCTTCGTGATGATCCCCTGTGACAACCGCTTGATCGGTGGTCATTATTACCACGCCCTGGGACGCAAGTACGCCGACGCCGTGCGCCTGGCGGCCGACTGCCTCCCGCTGCTGGTTCCCACCGGCGGCGCACGCGAGCTGCAGCCGTACCTGGATCTGGCCGACGGCATCATGCTCACCGGGTCGCCGGCCAACGTGCATCCTTCGCACTTCGGCCAGGACCTGCACGACCCCTCGCTGCCGCTCGATCCGGAGCGCGACTCCGTGACCTTGCCGCTGGTGCGCATGGCCATCGAGCGCGGCATCCCGCTGCTCGCCATCTGCCGCGGCCTGCAGGAAGTCAATGTCGCCATGGGCGGCACGCTGCACCAGGCGATCCATGAACTGCCGGGCAAGCGCGACCATCGCGAGGATCCGGAGCTGCAGCTCGAGGACCAGTACGGTCCCGCCCACCCGGTGGACATCGTGCCCGGCAGCCGGCTGGCGCAGATCACCGGCGAGACCTGCATCGACGTCAATTCGCTGCACGGCCAGGGCATAGACGCGCTCGCGCCCGGCCTGGTGGCCGAGGCGGTAGCGCCCGACCACGTCATCGAGGCGGTGCACATCGGCGCCCATCCGGGTTTTTCGCTGGGCCTGCAATGGCACCCGGAATGGAAGGTGATGGACAACGCCATTTCGGTCCGCATCTTCCAGGCCTTCGGAGATGCCTGCCGTGCCTACCGGCTCGCCCGCCAGCGCGGCTCCGCCGGACTGCCGCTGTCGCGCGCGGCCTGATGAGGATATTGCGCACCCGCCGGCGGCAGGGCCCTGCGGCCCTGTCCCGGTAGCGACCCCCTTTTCCAACAACTGCGCGGCTTCTTAACGGACCGCCGCGCCTCTATATGGCGATACGCAACAACTTCACCCAGGTCGAGCTGGAACGCTGGTTCGACGAGAACCAGGTCGACGAGATCGAATGCCTGGTGCCCGACCTCACCGGCGTGGCCCGCGGCAAGATCCTGCCGCGCACACGCTTCACGCAGGATCGCGGCATGCGCCTGGCCGAATCGGTCCTGGGCATGACCGTGACCGGCGAGGCGCCCGAGTCCAGCGAGTACGGCAGCATCATCTCGGACAACGACCTCGACATGGAACTGCTGGCCGATCCCTCCACGGCCTGCCTGGTGCCCTGGGTGCCGGAGCCGGCGCGCACCGCCCAGCTCATCCACGACTGCTATTTCGCCGACGGCCGGCTGGTCGACTTCGCGCCGCGTTCGGTGCTGCGCCGCGTGCGCCAGCTGTACGCCGACATCGGCCTCTCGCCGGTGGTGGCCCCCGAGCTCGAGTTCTACCTGATCGCGCAGAACACCGACCCCGACATCCCGCTCACGGCCCCGATCGGCCGCAGCGGCCGCGCCGAGACCAGCCGCCAGCACTACAGCATCGACGCGGTCAACGAATTCGATCCGCTGTTCGAGGACATCTACAAGTGGTGCGAGATCATGGACCTGGAGGTCGACACCCTGATCCACGAGATGGGTGCCGGCCAGATGGAGGTCAACTTCCTGCACGGCGATCCGCTCGACCTGGCCGACCGCGTCTTCTACTTCAAGCGCACGCTGCGCGAGGCGGCGCTGCGCCACAAGATGTACGCCACCTTCATGGCCAAGCCGATGTCCAACGAGCCGGGCAGCGCGATGCACATCCACCAGAGCATCGTCGACAGCAAGACCGGGCAGAACATCTTCTCCAAGCCCGACGGCAGCCCCACCGACGCCTTCCGCCACTACATCGGCGGGCTGCAGAAGTACATGCCGGCCGCAATGGCGTTTTTTGCACCATACGTGAACTCCTACCGGCGCCTGGTGCGCAATAGTAGTGCGCCCATCAACATCGGCTGGGGCCGCGACAACCGCACCGTGGGCCTGCGCGTGCCGCGCTCCAAGCCCGAGGCACGTCGCGTCGAGAACCGCGTGGTGGGTGCCGACGCCAATCCGTACGTGGCCACCGCCGTCACGCTGGCCTGCGGCTACCTGGGCATGAAGGAGAAGATCGAGCCCTCCGAGGAATCGAGCGGCAACGCGTACAACGCCAGGCGCGACCTGCCGCGCAGCCTGTCCGATGCGCTGCAGAACCTGGCGACCGCGCCCGCGCTCGCCGAGGTGCTGGGCGAGCGGTTTGTCACAATCTACCGCCTGGTCAAGGAGCTCGAGTACGATGAATTCATGACCGTGATCAGTTCGTGGGAACGGGAACACCTTTTGCTTCACGTGTAGTCAGTTCGCGCGCTGCGTGCCGGACGCGCCTGCAGAGCGCGCCGGCCGCGCAGCGGCACGGGGGATGGGAGACATGATGCGTGCAGGAGTAATGCGGAATCTTGCGGGGCTGCGCGGTGCGCGCGCCGCGGCGTGCGTGCTGGCCGCGGGCCTGGTGCTCGGGTCGGCGCCGGCCGCCGCCGACGACGAGAAGGTTCTCAACATCTACAACTGGTCCGATTACATCGGCGAGAACACGGTCCGCGATTTCGAGAAGGAAACCGGCATCAAGGTGGTGTACGACACCTTCGACGGCAACGAGGCGCTGCACGCCAAGCTGCGCTCCGGGCACACCGGCTACGACATCGTCGTGCCCTCGGCCCACTGGGCCAAGCGCCAGATCGAGGGCCACCTTCTGCTCAAGCTCGACAAGTCGCGCATCACCACCTACGGCAACCTCGACCCCTGGCTGATGGGCCAGCTGGCCAAGGCGGCCAACGACACCGGCAACGACTACGTCGTGCCCTGGCTGTGGGGCGCCACCACGGTGGGCATCAATCCCGACAAGGTCAAGGCGGCGCTGGGCAACCTGCCGATGCCCGACGATGCCTGGGATCTCATCTTCAAGCCCGAATATTCCAGCCGCCTCAAGAGCTGCGGCCTGTCGCTGCTCGACACCGGCGACGACGTCTTCCCGGCGGCGCTGCGCTACCTGGGCAAGCCCGGCTTCAGCCACGACCGCGCCGACTACCAGGCTGCCGCCGAGCTGCTCGCCAAGCTGCGCCCCAACGTGACGATGTTCTCGAGCTCCTCGTACATCAACGGGCTGGCCGACGGCTCGCTGTGCATCGCGCTGGCCTGGAACGGCGACATCGGCCAGGCCACGCAACGCGCCAAGGCGGCCAAGCGCGGCATCAAGGTGGTGGCGCTGGTGCCCAAGGGCGGCGAATTCATGTATTTCGACACGATGGCGATCCCGGCCGACGCCCGGCACGTCGAGAACGCCTACAAGTGGATCAGCTACATCTACCGGCCCGACGTCCAGGCGGGCATCGTCAACAAGACGGTCCATGCCAATCCGGTGCGCGCCGCCGACAAGCTGGTCAGCGCCGACGTGCGCAGCGTCCCGGGGGTGTTCCTCAAGGGCAGCGAGCTGAGCCGCCTCGAACCGCAGGAAGCCTTGCCCGACGACATCCTGCGCGTGCGCACCCGCCTGTTCACCGCGTTCAAGAGCGGCGAGTGATGGCGGGGGCCAGCAGCGCCGCGGCCGGTACCGCGCCGTCCGGCACGTCCAGCGGGACCGGCGATGCGCAATTCCTGCGCGTCGACCGCCTGACCAAGCGCTTCGGCGAGGTCGCCGCGGTCGACGACGTCTCCATCTCCATCCGCAAGGGCGAGATCTTCGCGCTGCTGGGCTCCTCGGGCTGCGGCAAGTCGACGCTGCTGCGCATGCTCGCCGGCTTCGAGACGCCCACCTCGGGGGGCATCTATCTCGAGGGCAAGGAGATCTCCGGCCTGCGCCCGTTCGAGCGCCCCATCAACATGATGTTCCAGTCGTACGCGCTCTTCCCGCACCTGACGGTCTGGGAGAACGTGGCCTTCGGCCTCAAGCGCCACGGCCAGCCGCCCGACCGCGTCAAGGCCCAGGTCGAGCGCATGCTGGGACTGGTGCAGCTCAAGCCCTACGCGCAGCGCAAGCCCCACCAGCTCTCCGGCGGGCAGCAGCAGCGCGTGGCGCTGGCCCGCAGCCTGGCGCTGGAGCCGCGCCTGCTGCTGCTCGATGAGCCGCTGGGCGCGCTGGACCGCAAGCTGCGCGCGCAGACCCAGTTCGAGCTGCACAGCATCATCAAGAACGTCGGCGTCACCTGCGTGCTGGTCACGCACGACCAGGAAGAGGCGATGACGATGGCCGACCGCATCGCCATCATGAGCGCGGGCGGCTTCGTGCAGGTCGGACCGCCGCGCGAGATCTACGAGACGCCGGGCAACCGCTTCGTCGCCGACTTCATCGGCACCGTCAACCTCTTCGAGGGGGCGCTGGTCGAGGACGAACCCGACCACTGCGTCATCGAGACGCCGGTCGGCCGCTTCTACGTGGGACACGGCATCACCGGCGTCAAGGGCCAGCGGCTGAGCGTGGCGCTGCGCCCCGAGAAGATCGAACTGTCGTGCACGGCCCCGGAGCAGACCGCACACAACTGCCTCAAGGGGCGGGTGGTCGAGAGCGCGTATTTCGGCGCCACCTCGCTGTACCGCGTCACCCTGGCCGACGGCACGCGCTTGCAGGTCTCGGTGCCCAATTCCGAACGCCACGGCGAGGTCATCAAGGTGGGCTCGGACGTCTACGCGACCTGCAGCCCCGACGCGCTGGTCGTGCTGGTCAGCTGAACCCCCGGGCCGCCCGCCGATGCCTGCGCTCGCCGCCAACCCCGTCCCGGAACGCGTTCCCGGTCCGCTGGCGCGCCTGTACGGACGCCTGCGCGAGATCAACTGGGGGCGCAAGTCGGTCATCGGCATTCCCTTCGTCTTCCTCGTGCTGTTCTTCTCGCTGCCGTTCCTCGTGGTGCTCAAGATCAGCGTTTCCGAGGCCGACGGCGTGCAGTTCAAGGACCTGATCGACTTTGCCGACGGCACGCTCACGCTGCGCCTGAAGCTGGCCAACTACCAGTTCCTCGCCACCGATCCGCTGTACCTCAGGACCTACGGCTGGTCGCTGGCCTATGCCGCCGGCAACGCGCTGATCTGCCTGTTCATCGGCTATCCGTTCGCCTACTTCATGACGCGTGCCCGGCCCACGCTGCGGCCCATCCTGGTGATGCTGGTGTCGCTGCCGTTCTGGACCTCCTACCTGCTGCGCATCTACGCCTGGAAGGGCCTGCTCGACGACAACGGCGTGGTCAACAATTTCCTGCTCTGGGCGCACGTCATCGATAGCCCGCTCAAGATGATGTACACCTCGTTCTCGATGATGATCGGCATGGTCTACACCTACCTGCCGTTCATGATCCTGCCGCTGTACGGCACGCTGGTGAAGGCCGATCCGCGCCTGCTCGAGGCCGCCGGCGACCTGGGCACCACGCCCTGGAAGGCTTTCTGGCTCATCACCGTGCCGCTGTCCAAGGGCGGCATCATCGCCGGCACGATGCTGGTGTTCATTCCCAGCGTCGGCGAGTACGTGATCCCGGAACTGCTCGGCGGCCCGCAGACGCTGATGATCGCGCGCGTGCTGTGGAACGAATACTTCCAGAACGTCGACTGGCCGATGGCTTCGGCCGTGGCCGTGATCATGGTCGTGCTGATCCTCATCCCGCTGGTGCTGCTCAACCGCTACCAGAATGTCGATGCGACCGCGGCCGGCGACGGCCGCCGGCGCAAGGGAGCCGCGGCATGATCGGGCGCTTCGGCAAGTCCTGGCTGTGGGCCGGGTTCGCCTTCCTCTACATCCCCATACTGACGCTGATCGTCTTCTCGTTCAACGATTCGAACATGCTGTCGGTCTGGGGCGGGCTGTCGCTGCGCTGGTACTACGCGCTGGTGGCCGACGAGCAGATCCAGTCGGCGGTCTGGACCTCGCTGAAGATCGCCTTCTTCGCCGCCAGCACGGCGATCATCCTGGGTACGCTGGCCGCCTTCGCCATATCGCGCTACAAGCGCTTTGCCGGGCGCACGACGTTCCTGGCGCACATCAACGCGCCGCTGGTGGTCCCCGAGGTCATCACCGGCCTGTCGCTGCTGCTGTTCTTCGTGGCCTGCGAGAACCTGTTCGGCGGGGCGTCGCTGCGCGGCATGCAGGCCATCTGGATCGGCCATACCTCGATCTGCACGGCCTATGCCACGGTGGTGATCCAGGCGCGCCTCACCGAGGTCGACCGCTCGGTGGAAGAGGCGGCCATGGACCTGGGCTGCCGGCCGTTCCAGGTGTTCTACCTGATCATCCTGCCGTCGATCACCCAGTCGCTGGCCTCGGCCTGGCTGCTCACCTTCACGATCTCGCTCGACGACGTGGTCTCGACCCAGTTCCTGATGATGCCGGGCACGACCACGCTGCCGGTGCTGATCTTTGCGCGCGCGCGCCTGGGCCTCGATCCGATGATCAACGCGGTGGCCACCATTACCGTCATCCTGGTCGGTACCGGGGTTGCCGTGGCCAGCCTGCTGCTGGTGCGCCAGGAGCGGCTGCGCGCCGAAGCCCAGGCCGCGGCCTACCGCGAGGCCACGCTCGCGGCACGGGCCACCTGAACGGGAGCATGACATGGCGGCGCGGATCCTCGCATTCGGCGACAGCACGGCGGAGCCCGAGCGCAGCATGCCGGCGACCGAGCGCATCGTCTCGGGCAACCCGGTGCAGCAGGCCTGGAACCATTATTCGGACCCGACCGGCCAGTTCCATGCCGGCATCTGGCAGGGCGAGGCCGGGGCGTGGCGGGTCTTTTATGATGCCCATGAGGAAGAGCTTTGCACCCTGCTGGAGGGCACGGTCCGCCTGACCGACGCGGCCGGCCTGCAGCGGGAATTCTCCGCCGGCGCCACTTTCGTGGTGCCCGGCGGCTTTACCGGAATCTGGGAAAATGTGACGCGCGTGCGCAAGATCTACGCGATCGGCACGTTGCAGGTCCCCGTTGCCAAGAACGCATAACCGAGGTGAGAACATGACAAGCGAAACGACGATCGACTGGGTCGCACGCGCCCAGCAGGTGAAAATCGACGGCCGGGCCCTGATCGACGGGCACCGCGTGGCCAGCGCCAGCGGCCAGGTGTTCGAGAAGCGTTCGCCGATCGACGGCCGCTTGCTGGGTTCGGCCGCCCGCGGCCAGGCCGCCGACATCGACGCCGCGGTGCGCGGCGCGCGGCGCGCCTTCGAGGACGGGCGCTGGGCCCAGCAGCCGCCGTCGGCGCGCAAGAAGGTGCTGCAGCGCTTTGCCGAGCTGATGATGGCCAAGCGCGAGGAACTGGCACTGCTCGAGACCCTCGACATGGGCAAGCCGATCCGCGACAGCCTGGGCGGCGACGTGCCGGCCTCGGCGCGCTGCATCCAGTGGTACGCCGAGGCGATCGACAAGGTCTACGACGAGATCGCCCCCACCGGTCCCGAGCACCTGGCACTGATCACCCGCGAACCGATGGGCGTGATCGGCTGCATCGTGCCCTGGAACTACCCGATGCTGATGGCCGCCTGGAAGCTCGGCCCCTCGCTGGCGGCCGGCAACAGCGTGGTGCTCAAGCCCTCGGAGAAATCGCCGTTCAGCGCGCTGCGCCTGGCCGAGATCGCCCTCGAGGCCGGCCTGCCTGAGGGCGTGTTCAACGTGGTGCCCGGTTTCGGCCAGGAAGCCGGCGAGGCGCTGGCACTGCACATGGACGTCGACGCCATCGGCTTCACCGGCTCGACCCGCGTGGGCCGGCGCATGCTCGACTACGCCGGCCGCTCCAACCTCAAGCGCGTCTACAACGAACTGGGCGGCAAGTCGGCCAATATCGTCTTTGCCGACTTCGACGACCTGGAGCGCGCCGCCGCCACTTCGGCCGGCTCGGTGTTCTACAACCAGGGCGAATCGTGCAACGCGCCCACCCGCCTGTTCGTCGAGGAATCGATCGCCGACAAGTTCGTGGCCCTGGTGGCCGCGCAGGCCCGCGACTGGGCGCCGGGCAACCCGCTGTCGGCCGACACGGCCATGGGCGCCCTGGTCGACGAGACGCAGGTGAGCACCGTGCTGCGCTACATCGACGCGGGCAAGAGCGAGGGCGCCCGCCTGCTGACCGGCGGCGAACGCGTCCACCCGGCCAAGGGCGGCTGCTACGTCGCCCCGACGATCTTCGACGGCGTGGGCAACGAGATGACCATCGCCCGCGAGGAGATCTTCGGGCCGGTGATGTCGATCATCCGCTTCCGCACCGAGGAGGAAGCGCTGGCCCGCGCCAATGCCAGCAGCTACGGCCTGCAGGCCGCCTTGTGGACCAGCAACCTGTCGCGCGCCCACCGCGTCTCGCGCGGCCTGCGCGCCGGCACCGTGCACATCAACTCCTACGACGAGGACGACATCACCGTCCCGTTCGGCGGCTACAAGCAAAGCGGCAACGGCCGCGACAAGTCGCTGCACGCGCTGGAGAAGTACACGGAGCTCAAGACGACCTGGATTCGTCTGTAGCGCGCCTGCCTGCACCCTCTCCCGCGCGGAGAGGGTGCCACGGCTAGAACCCCACCGCCGGACCCTGCACGCCGCCCGCCGTCGTGCCCGAGTAGACGACGTAGATGGTGCGGCCAAGATGGAACGGCAGCCCCCAGATGAAATACGGTAGCGATTGCGTCGGCGTGGTGGCCGTGGCGGGATAGCACGTGCCCGTCAGATAGAGGCCGCACGGCGTACCGATATCCGGCACGACGGCATCAGTGGCGGGGACATTGTTGTAGTTCTGGATGGAGAAGTCCACGGTGCCGGTGGTGCCGCGCGCGTGGATGACATCGACCGTCTCGCTGAAGGTTGCGGTCAAGGGCACGGTAGAGGCCGGGCAGAAGAGCTCGATCGTACCCAGCGCACAGCTGGTGATGGTCCCGTCCGAAAAAAGATACAAGGCGGTACCCGAATCCACGACGCCCAGGTAGCTGCTGCCGTTGTATTGGGTGGCGAACATCGAGTACGGGTCCAGGCCGTAGAACTTGGCCGAAGCCGGCGGCGTGTTGCTGGCGTTGGTCGATACGCCCAGCGTGAGCGTTCCGCTGGCCGACGCGGCGCCGGGAGCGGCGACGGCCGGCAGCGCGATCGTGATGCCGTTCACCTGGCCGCTGCCCAGCAAGGCGATGAGGTTGGACGCCTGTCGGTTCAGGGCGACGGTAGTGGGCGCGCAGGTCGTGCTGGTGGGGCAGCTGTAGTAGAAGTTGGCCAGAGCCGATGGCGGCTCCGTCGACCCCGGTGCACAGTAGGAACCGCAATCCTGCGCACCGGCCGGGCTCACCCCCAGGATGCCATTGGCGCCGAACAAGGCGACCGTGTCGGTGAGCGTGGACGTGGCGCTGGGTTGATTGATGAACGACGCGAAATCGCTGTTGGCGATGCTGGTGCACTGCGCCGCCGGCGTTCCGGCCGCGGCATCGCCGATCAGGTGGACGGGAAAGTTCGCCTGCTTTTGCCCGGCGATCGAGACATCGGCCGAAACCATCGA
>Ga0181525_10002005_pt1 | contig 17017 bp, 16 predicted proteins | sample PEATcosm2014_Bin_48_FD_121100 | JGI IMG/M metagenome (GOLD analysis project Ga0181525, IMG submission 121100) | Peatland microbial communities from MTU Mesocosm Facility, Houghton, MI, USA - PEATcosm2014_Bin06_10_metaG | ecosystem: Environmental > Terrestrial > Soil > Wetlands > Peat | place...
CGACCGCGACGCGCTCTACGAAAATCCGCTGCACCCGTATACGCAGTCGCTTCTGTCGGCAGTTCCGATTCCGGACCCCGTCAAGGAGCGTCAGCGCAAGCGAATCGTGCTCAAAGGCGACATTCCCTCACCCGTCAATCCGCCTCCGGGCTGCCGCTTTCACACGCGTTGCCCGGTCGCGTTCGAGCGCTGCAAAACCGAAGTTCCGGCCTTCAAAGATTACGGCGGCGGTCATTTTGCGGCGTGTCATTGGGTCGAAGAACACGGCGGTAAAGCGCCGGACGTCGCCTCCTCGGCGGCCGCCATCGCAGTATAAAAAAAGAGCGATTCTGACGAATCGCTCTTAAATTTTTACGGCCGGTCGGCGCTATTTCTTCTTTTTGCGTCCGCCCTTTTTCTTGCGGCCGCCCTTCTTTTTGCTGGCCTTTTTGCGTCCGCCTTTCTTCTTTCCGGCCTTCTTTTTGCCGGCCTTCTTTTTGCCGGCTTTCTTTTTGCTGGCCTTTTTGCGGCCGCTCTTCTTGATCTTCTTGACCGCGACCACTGCCTTCTTTTTCCGGCGACGACGTTTCTTTTTCGCCGGTGCGGGCGCTACCATGCCCATCGTACTATCGTCCATTCACTCCTCCGAGTCGGAAAAGGTTGTGCCGTCCGCCGAGCGGCGACACAGTTGCTTGCATCGTACACCGGAGCGAGGTTTTATGCAACTTTTGTCGTGCGAAGTGCTTGCCTTCCTCGACACCCACTTGACGCGGGCGCTATACTGAGGGCGTTTTTTCACGGGGCCGGGATGCTCCATTGTCGAGGAGGGCGAGATAGTTTGGCGAGGCCACTCATAATCGTAGAGTCGCCGACTAAAGCGCGAACGATCAAGAAATTCCTACCAGGGCGTTACGCAGTAAAAGCCTCGGTCGGCCACGTTCGCGATCTTCCGAAGAGCACGCTAGGCGTCGATGTTGATCATGACTTCGCCCCCAAATATCTCACTATTAAAGGGAAGGGCGACATCATCAAAGAGCTGCGCTCGGCCGTCAAATCGGCGACCGACGTGTATCTCGCGACCGACCCCGATCGCGAAGGCGAATCGATCGCATGGCATCTCGCCGAGCTTTTGAAGCTGCAAGATCCCAAGCGCATCGAGCTGCATGAGATCACGAAAGACGCGACGCTCGCGGCGCTCAAGGACCCGCACGAGATCAACGTCCCACTCGTCAACGCGCAACAAGCACGGCGAATTCTTGACCGGCTGGTCGGCTATAAGATCTCGCCGCTGCTCTGGGCCAAGCTCCGCGGCGGTCTTTCAGCCGGACGCGTGCAGTCGGTCGCGGTACGTCTGGTCGTCGATCGCGAGCGCGAGATCAAAGCGTTCGTCCCCAAAGAGTACTGGTCGATCACCGCGACGCTGACGCCCCAAGGCGGGGAACTGACATTTCCGGCGGAGTTCTACTCCCGGGACGGCGAGCGGATCGAGATTCTCAACGGCGCGCTTGCGGACGAGATCGTCGCTGCGGTCGAGCATGCGCCCTGGCGCGTCGCGAGCATCAAGCAGCGCGAACAGCGCCGTAATCCGGCGGCGCCGTTTACCACCTCGACGCTGCAACAAGAGGCGTCGCGCCGGTTGCGGATCCGCGTTCGCCGCGTGATGCAGCTGGCCCAGGCGCTGTACGAAGGTATCGACACCGGTTCCGAGGGGACCGTGGGTTTGATTACCTACATGCGCACCGACTCGACTCGTATTGCCGATACGGCGCGCGACCTGGCGGTCAGCTATATCGACGCTACCTACGGCAAAGATTTCGTCGGCCCGGTTCGTCAGCACAAACTTCGCGAAGGCGCGCAAGATGCGCACGAAGCGATTCGCCCGACGTCCATCGAGCGTACGCCCGAGCGCATGTCGCAGTACCTCAAGCGCGACGAGCTTCGTCTTTATACGCTGATATGGGAGCGTTTCGTCGCCTCGCAGATGGCGGCCGCGGTTTACGATCAGACGACCGTCGACTGCGAAGCCAAGGGTGGCGGCCACACGCATGTTTTCCGGGCAACCGGAAGCGTGCTGAAGTTCGCCGGCTTTACCGCCGTGTACGATGAGAGCACCGAGGAGAGCGCCGCCGCCGCGGACGCCGCGCCGGCGAAGAGCAAGAACGGCAAGGCTTCCAAGCCCCGCGTGATGCTGCCGGCGATGCAGGCGGAGCAAAGTCTCGATCTGCGCGGACTCGACCCCAAGCAACATTTCACCGAGCCGCCTCCGCGCTTCACCGAGGCGACGCTGGTTCGTGCCCTCGAGGAAAACCGCATCGGGCGGCCTTCGACGTACAGCACGATCGTCGAGACAATTCAGGCGCGCGGTTACGTCGAACAAATCGAGCGGCGCTTCCATCCGACCGAGATCGGTTTTGCCGTCAACGATCTGCTGGTCGAGCATTTTCCGGATATCGTCGACGTCAATTTCACGGCGAATATGGAACAGCGCCTCGACCGGATCGAAGAATCGGAGAGCGGTTGGGAACCGACGCGGCTGCTGCTCTCGGAGTTTTACGGCGATTTCAAGCGCGAGCTGGACGAAGCTGAGAAGAAGCTTCCGAAGCTCGAGATTCGCGATGAACCGACCGACGAGATCTGCCCGAAGTGCGGTCTGCCCATGGTGATCAAGACCGGACGCTTCGGCAAGTTCATCTCGTGCACGGGCTACCCCCAATGCAAGACGACGCGCCCGATCCTCAAAGACACGGGAGCGCTCTGTCCCAAGGACGGCGGTAAGATCGTCGAGCGCAAGTCGCGCAAAGGCCGCATCTTTTATGGATGCGCGAATTATCCGGCGTGCGATTTTGTGTCGTGGGATCGCGTGATTCCGGAACCGTGTCCGGTGTGCGGCTCGTACGTCGTCGCCAAGACGCGCCGTGGCGGCGCGGTGCGCTTCGAGTGCTCGAACGATCGCGAACACGATCTTTCGAATTTGGGCGCTAAAGACCGGAGCGGCGAGCAAGTCGAAGGCGACACGTCCGCATCGGCCGACGAGGTTGAAGCCGACCTGGAGCATGTCCCCGTCTAACGCGCTTGTCGTGATCGGCGGCGGCCTTGCAGGCTGCGAGGCCGCGTGGCAAGCTGCGGAGTCGGGCGTATGCGTCGAGCTGTACGAGATGCGGCCCAATCGCCGCTCGCCTGCGCACCAAACCGGGGGGCTCGCGGAATTGGTCTGCAGCAACTCGCTGCGCGGAGCCGCGCTCGAGAATGCCGTCGGGCTTCTAAAGGAAGAGCTGTATCGCTGTGGCTCGCTGATTCTCGGCGCCGCGCGCAAGACGGCCGTTCCCGCGGGTGGAGCACTCGCCGTCGATCGAGCGCTCTTCAGCGCTGAGATCGAGTCGCGTATTGCCGCGCATCCGCGCATCGAGCTGCGCCGCGAGGAGATCAACGAGATTCCGGACGACCGGCGGACGATCGTCGCCTGCGGGCCGCTTCCCGGACCCGGACTCGCCGATTCGATCGACAATCTCGTCGGCGGCCGGCTGCACTATTACGACGCGGCTGCTCCGATCGTGTCGACCGACTCGATCGACGAATCGAAGATGTATCGCAAGTCGCGTTACGACAAAGGCGAAGGCGACGATTACCTCAACATTCCGCTCGATCGCGATGCGTATCTGCAATTCGTGCACGACGTGCGCACATTGCCGCGGCACGAGCCCAAGGAATTCGAGAAAGTGGCGTACTTCGAGGGTTGTCTTCCGATCGAAGAGATGGCCGATCGCGGTGAGGACGTGATGCGCTTCGGTCCGCTCAAGCCGGTTGGGCTTGCCGATCCGCGTACGGGAAAACCGCCGTATGCCGTGGTGCAGCTGCGCAAGGAGAATGCGGCCGGAACCGCGCTCAATCTGGTCGGCTTTCAAACGCGCCTCACGTGGCCTTCGCAAAAGGAAGCGTTCGGAAAATTTCCGGGTTTGGAAAACGCCGAATGGTTGCGCCTCGGCGTCATGCACCAAAACGCGTTCATCGATAGCCCGCGTTTGCTCGACCGGTTCTTCCGGTTGCGCGCGAAGCCGAACGTGTCGTTCGCCGGCCAAGTCACGGGTGCCGAAGGCTATGTCGAAGCCGCCGCGTGCGGCATGATCGCGGGGCGCGCGGCCGCGCGCGAGCTGCTCGGCCAAGAGCCCGTCGACGTGCCTTCGGATACGGGACTCGGCGCGGTCGTTGCGCACGTGCAGAATACGGCAACGCACGATTTCCAGCCGGCCAACGTAACGTGGGCCTACTTTTCGACGGGAGCGGATTTGCCGCGCGGTAAGCGCGAGCGCCACCGGGTTCTGGCGGAGCGTGCGCTCGTCCGGATTGCCGCGTGGGAAGCCGCCCACGGAACCTTGCTGGCCTCAATCGGGTAGTTCACGTCGTGCCTTCACGCTTTCAATCCACAACGATTCTCGCCGTCCTTCGCGACGGCAAGCTGGCGGTTGCCGGAGACGGTCAAGTCACCTTCGATAAGACGGTGATGAAGCACAGTGCGCGCAAAGTTCGCCGCATCGCCGAGGGGCGTGCGATCGCCGGATTCGCCGGCTCCGCAGCCGACGGCATCACGTTGCTCGAGAAATTCGAGTCGAAGTTCAACGAGTACAAAAACAACATCGTGCGCGCCGCCGTCGAGCTTGCAAAAGAATGGCGGCAAGACCGCGCGTTACGGCGCCTCGAGGCGCTATTGATCGTCGGTACGACCGAGCATCTCTTCGTGCTTTCCGGAACCGGAGACGTCATCGAGCCGGATGACGGAATCGCCGCGGTCGGAAGCGGCGGGCCATACGCGCAAGCTGCGGCGATTGCGCTGGCGCAGAATACGTCGCTCGCACCCGAAGAGATAGCGCGAAAGGCGCTCGAGATCGCGGGAAAGATCGATATCTATACAAACGCGGACATCACGGTGGAGACACTCTAAGCGGATGGCGGAATTAACGCCGCGACAGATCGTCGCGGAGCTCGACAAATACATCGTCGGCCAAGCGAATGCAAAACGCGCGGTCGCAATCGCGATGCGCAACCGGTATCGCCGCGAGCGGCTTCCCGACGAGATGCGCGCCGAAGTCAGCCCTAAGAACATTTTGATGATCGGTCCGACCGGCGTCGGTAAGACCGAGATTGCGCGCCGGCTGGCTGCGCTCGCAAACGCACCGTTCGTGAAAGTTGAAGCAACCAAGTACACCGAGGTCGGATACGTCGGCCGCGACGTCGAGTCGATGGTGCGGGATCTGGTCGAAGACGCGGTTCACATGGTGCGGGAAGAGCGTCGCGGCGAAGTCATCGAGGCGGCCGACCGCAACGCGGTCGAACGCGTCATCGACTTGCTGTATCCCGAGACACGTGCGCCCTCGCCGCAAGCGGGGCAGAATCCGTTCGCTGCGCTCGGTTCCATTTTCGGCGGCGGTTTCTCGGGCGCAACCGCGACGCAAACGCAAGCGCCTCCGCAAGCTCCGTCCGATCCCAACGCACAAACGACGCGCGAGACGGCGCGTGCCGACGTGCTGCGCGGCTTCTATGACGTGCGTCTGGTCGACGTCGAGGTCGAAGAATCGGCGTCGATGCCGATCGGCGTGATCGGCGGCGACGCGTCCGGCGGCCAAGCCGACATCGGTGAGATGCTCGGAGGATTACTTCCCAAACGCCGCGTCCACAAGCGCGTTACGGTCGCCGAAGCGCGCCGCATTTTCGCGCAGGAAGAAGAGCAAAAGCTCATCGACATGGACGCCGTCAAGCGCGAAGCGTTGCGACGCGCCGGCGAGAACGGGATCATCTTCGTCGACGAGATCGACAAGGTCGCGGGACGCGACGGACGCGGCGGCGGTCCGGACGTTTCACGCGAGGGCGTCCAGCGTGACATTCTCCCGATCGTAGAAGGCAGTACCGTCAACACCAAGTACGGGCCGATCAAGACCGATCACGTCTTGTTCATCGCGGCGGGTGCATTCCACACCAGCAAGCCCTCGGATCTGATCCCCGAGCTGCAGGGCCGCTTTCCAATCCGCGTCGAGCTCGATTCGCTGACCGCAGCCGACTTCGAAACGATTCTCACGCAACCGAAGAACGCGCTGATCGAGCAATACAAGGGACTGCTGAGCGTCGAGGATGTGACGCTGGAATTCACCCCTGACGCGATCGCCGAGCTCGCCAAGATCGCGACGCAAGTCAACGACGTGACCGAGAACATCGGCGCTCGCCGTCTTCACACCGTCCTTGAAAAACTGCTCGAAGACATCAGCTTCGAAGCCCCGGAAAAGGCCGGCACCGTCCGCATCGATGCGGCGTACGTCCGCGAACGTCTCGCCCAAATCGCCGGCAACACCGACCTAAGCGCGTACATTCTGTAGTCGCTGAAGCGCGCTAGTTGGGCGCACTTACGATAGTGAGCGCGCCGTGATTATCGGGCGCACGTACGATAGTGAGCGCGCCGTGATTGTCGGGCGCACGTACGATAGTGAGCGCGCCGTGATTATCGGGCGCACGTACGATAGTGAGCGCGCCGTGATTGTCGGGCGCTTACAATTTGCGTTTGTCGACACCTCGCGCAAAGGGCCGCCTCAAGGCACGATATCGCCCCCGCTGTCATCCCGAGCGAAGTCGAGGGACCACTGGAGTCGTGCCCGTGAATCGCGGGAGCGCGGACACGCCGACATGCGTCGCAGCACCGCTACGAGATTCGCATCGTGCGAATCTCGCTGCTGCGCCCCCGCTCGTCGCTCTCGCCATCCTGGCTCCGCTCCTCGTCGGAAGCTGCTGCTCGGCACATCGGCGCGTCCGAGCGATGCCGGCCCCCCGTAGTCATCCCGAGCGTAGCGCCGAAGGCGCGTAGTGCGAGGGACAGCGACCGGGAAACAAGGCTGAGACGCCGTTCGCCGAATCTAAGCGCGCTTGAACAATCCTCGCCGGAGTTCTCGTTACACGCGACTTTCAGAGAGGCTCACGACGCCCTCTGAATCACCTTTTCGCATTACGATTTGGCCAGCAATCGTAATCGGAGCGGATACGCTTGTCTTTGCTCGCAATTGTCTTCTTGGTGCTCGGCGTTTTCACTCGAATTCAGTGAAAATGTGCGATCAATCGCGAGGTTTGTCGTCGTAGCACTGGCAGCGTTGTTCGCTATCCCTCGATTTCGCTCGGCATGACAAGTGGCGCGAATCGTCGCTTTCGGCGGCCCTTTGCGCGTAATCGACCTGCGGAGAGCGAACGTGCGCCCGGTGACGGTGCGCTATTTAATTCTGTCTCAATCTTCGCGAGCTCTCTGATTTAGTCTGCGTTAGAAGCGGGCGTTTTTGCGCATGGTTGCGCGCTTTTGAGCGTATCCTCGTGCATAACCGCTTTTATACGGAGGACCATTTATGAAGCGTCCCTTTCTTGGAATCGCACTGGCTCTGGGCGTGCTCGCGTTTGCGGCACCGGTGGTCGCACAGGCGCAGCCAATCGTCGTCGAACAGCCCGTCATTGCCGCGCAACCCGGTGGTCCATTCGTTGGCAACCACGAGGTACGTGGTACGGTAACCTACTTCAATGCGTTCACGATGGACGTGCGCGCGGCCGGTGAGGTCGTTCCGATTCACCTGCATCAAGGCACCATCATCAACCCGACCGGACTGACGCTGCATCAAGGCATGTATATCCGCGTTTTCGGATTCTGGGCGAACGGAAACTTCCAAGCCGATCGCATCGGCCTGATCTACTAGCGGAACCCCGGGACGGCGATCATTAAGGTCAGGAAGATCGCGTTGTTGGCGGCGTGGACGATCATCGGCACGATCAGATTGCCGCTGATGCGATAGAAGATCGCTTGCAGCGTTCCGAAGACGGCCAGCGCAGGAAAGAGCACGAGATCGCCGTGCCCGATGCCGAAAACGATCCCGCTGATCACCGCCGCTAGCAACATCGGCATGCGCATTGCGAGCGCGTTGAAGATCAGGCCGCGAAAGAAGAGTTCTTCGGCGATCGGCGCAACGACCGCGCCGTTGATCAGCACCATCGCTGCCGCAGCCGGAGTAAACACTTTGAAATGTTCGAAGCCGGCTTGGACGTGATTCTGTTGGTGAAAGGCGCCCAAGATCGCTTGATAGACGACTTGCAGCGCAAGCATCGCCGCGAGCGCAACGGCGACGAGACCCCACGAGAACTTGTCGAGCGGGCGCAGGCCGAGCTGCGGCAGCGTGCGCTGTGAGAGGCGTTCGAGCAGAGGGATGAGCGCGGCCACGCCGCCGAGATAAAAGGCCGCCTCGATGATGTTGGCGCCGACGTCCCCGGGGCTCCGCGGGGAGCCGAGCGTGATGACCGTCGGGATGCCCGCAACGATCATCGCGAAGAAGCCGGCGGCGAGGACCAAAAGAATCGATCCGAGTGTCGGCCACAGCGGATAGGGGCGGCGCGGCGAAGGAGCAACGGTCGTCACTGCAGGCCGCGCTTGCTTCGGGAGGCCCCGCAAACCTCTTGGCGCGAAATCTGTTTTGCAACGTTGTCATGCCGTACATCCGCCCGATTCTGACCGACGATCACCCCACGCTACGCAAGGTCGCGAAGAAAGTCGATCTCGACGAAATTCGCGAGCCGTTGTTTCAGCAATTGATCGACGACATGTTCGAAACGATGTATAACGCGCCCGGAATCGGGCTGGCCGCGCCGCAGATCGACGTCGGAAAGCGCATCTTCGTGATCGATCTGCAGGACGAGGACGAGAACCACGGTCCGTTCGTGTTCATCAATCCGAAGTTCACGATCGCCGAAGGCGAGATCGAATCGATCGAAGGGTGTCTTTCGGTTCCCGGGTTCATCGGCGACCTCACGCGTTTCGAGCGCGTCGTGTGCGCGGGCCTCGATCGTGACGGGCGCAAGATTTCAGTTGAGGCGAGTGGTGATTTGTTCTCGCGCTGTTTGCAGCACGAGCTGGATCACCTCGACGGCATCCTGTACGTCGACAAGGCGAAGAACATCCGGCCGGCCGTCACGGAAGAAGAGCTCGAAGCAGCCGAAGCCGTCGAAATCTAAGGTGCGCCTTTAAGAGCGTCTTCTTCGGGACGAGCCAGTTTGCCGTCCCAAGCTTACGCGCGCTGCGCGATGCAACGCAGATCGCTGCCGTGGTGACGCAACCCGATCGGCCTGCAGGACGCGGGCAAAAGCTCCAGCCGACGCACGTGAAGATCGTGGCCTCCGAGCTGGGCATCGAGGTGCTGGCACCGGAAAGCGTCCGCGAGATCGTCCCGCAGCTGCGCGGGCTCGATGCCGACGTGTTCGTCGTCGCGTCCTACGGCGAAATTCTTTCGCAGGTGGTGCTCGACATACCACGTGCGGGTGCATTCAACGTTCATCCGAGTCTGTTGCCGCTGTATCGCGGAGCGACGCCGCTGCAATCACAGATTCGTGACGGCTGCACCGTCACGGGCGTCACCATCATCGCGATGGACGCCGGAATGGACACCGGCGACATCCTGATTCGCGAACAGGTTCCGCTGGATGCGCGCGAGACGTACGGCGAGCTCGAAGCTCGCCTTGCGGATCTCGGTGCGAGCGCGCTCGTTCGGGCGATCGAGTTGGCAAAGGGCGGAAAGCTCGCCCCGGTCGCGCAGTCGACGCTGGCGACGCAAGCCGAGATTGACGCGACGCGCACCCGGCCGCTGCGTACCGCCGATTTGCGGATCGATTGGACGCAGAGCGCCACGCGCGTCGATGCGCTCGTCCGTTCGCTCGCGCCGCAACCCTGCGCGCGCGGCGAAATCGCGGGAGAGATGGCAAAGATCGTCGCGACGCATCCGCTCGAGACGGCCGTCGCGCAAGCGCCCGGGACGCCGTCGCGGATTCCGCACGGCCTTGCGGTCGCATGCGGCGAGGGGGCCGTTGCGATCGAGCGTATTATCCCGGCAAATCGCGGTGCGATGAGCGGCGAGGCATTCGCGGCATCGTTGTTCGCGCGAACGTGACGTCGCGCGAGCTTGCCCTAAGCGTCGTTCGCGACGTCTTCGCGCGCGATCGCCGTTCGCGGGGCGCGCACGAGTCGTTCGACTACCAGGCCAGCCGCGCGAACCTTGACGCGCGCGATCGCGCATTCGCAGCAGAGCTTGCCTATGGCTCGATCAAAGCCCGGCGATATCTCGATTGGCTGCTCGCGCCGTACGTTGGTGAACGCGCAGCGAAGCTACCGCCGACGATTTTGGAAATCTTACGCTTGGGAGCGTATCAGCTTTCGCGCATGGCCGTGCCCGTGCACGCCGCGGTGGCTGAAACCGTTGGTCTCGCAAAGCGCCACGGACATCGCGGCACCGCCGGACTCGTCAACGCCGTGTTGCGCCGCATCAGCGAACTCGATCCCGAGAGCCGAATTCCTCGTCGCGAACAATTCGAATCCGAGGACGATTTTCTAGGGACGCTGCATTCGTTTCCGACTTGGATCGTCGCCAGCGTGCGTGCTGTCTTCGGTGCGGATTTGCTGGAAGCGATCCTGCGCGGTATGAACGATCCGCCGCAGGCTGCATTACGCATCAACTTGCTGCGCACGACGCGCGACGATGCGTTGGAAATGCTGCGCGAGCGCTCGGTTACGGCGCAACCCTCTGATCTCGTGCGCGAGATCGTGCTCGTTGACGGTGCATCGCCGGAATCGCTCGCCGAAGGCAACGGCTTGTGGGACGGGCAGGGCGAGATCGCCGCGGTCCCCGTGGACGTCCTCGATCCGCGCCCCGAGATGCACGGTGTCGAACTGTGCAGCGGGCGCGGGAACAAGACGCTCGAGATCGTGGGACGCACGCAAGATCGCGGCAGCCTTGAAGCGATCGAGCGCGATCCATACAAGGTCACGCAAGAACGCACGCGTCTGCGCGAGCTCGGCGTGCAGAGCGTACACGTGCACGAAGCCGACGCAACAGTGGTCGACGGAAAAGCGAATGACGCGGACTTCGTGCTGGTCGACGCTCCGTGCACCGGCCTTGGAATTCTCGGACGCCAGCCTGAAGCGCGCTGGCGCAAGGAACCCTTGGACGCGGAACGTCTTGCGACGCTGCAAGCAGCACTGCTCGAGAGCGGAGCACGGCGCGTGCGTGAAGGCGGCCGCCTCGTGTACTCGGTGTGCAGCTTCGTTGCGCAGGAGACGCACGAACGCATCGACGCGTTTCTCGGCGCCCATCCGGATTTTTCGCGCGGTTCCACCGAGCCGCGCTACGAGCCGTGGCGTCTGGGCTCCGGAGACTTGCGCTTTCCGCCCGGGATCGAGCGGCGCGACGGCTTCTTCGTGGCGCTTCTCGAACGTCGCGCGTCCGCATGAACCCCTTCGCTGCGATCGAGGACGCGTGCGCCCAATTCGTCGAGCGAACGTTTGCGCGCATCTTCCCGAGCGCCGTCGCTCCGGTGCAGATCGCGCGCAAGCTGGTCGCGACGATGGAGAGCGCGCCGGCCGAAACGTACTTGGTGCGTTTGCATCCGCGCGATCTCGCAAGCCTCGGCTCCGCGCGCGCAGGTCTCGAGCGCGAATGGAGTACGCTCCTCGAGCGAACGTCGTCGGCGCTCGGACTCGATCTCAAACGCAACGCGCGCGTCATCGTGCATGCCGACGAGTCGCTGGTCCCTGGTACCATCGCGATCGACGCGGTGCAGGGCGACGAAGAAGAAGCGTCAGCGCGCGGCTATGCGATCCGCGTCAAGCGCGGTGTCCCGCTTGGTGCGGTGTGGCCGATCGAAGGTTCCTTGAGCATCGGGCGCGGCTCCGAAGACGGTATCGATCTTGTCGACCCGCGCGTTTCGCGGCGGCACGCGCGGCTGATGCGCACTGAAGATGGCGTCGTGGTCGAAGACGCCGGCTCGACCAACGGAACGCTCGTGAACGGTACGCGAATATCGGGGCCGACGCGGCTCGTCCCCGGCGACCTCGTTACGCTGGGCGATACGGAGCTCAGGGTCGAGGTCGGCGATGGATAACGCGCTTGCAAATCCCAGACTTTGGACGCTGGGACTTTCTCTCGCGCTTGTCTTGTTTGCCGTCCTGACCGCACGGCGTCGCATGTCGGACGTGCTCGCTTCCGAGGAGCTAGGCGGAGCGCCGCTGGCGTTTGAGGTCGAAGTTCTGGAAATCGGCGAGCGGCGCCGCTATCGTGCCAAAGACAGTCTCTTGATCGGCCGCTCGCCGAGCGCCGCGATCAGTCTCTCAGACCCGTCGGTGAGCCGCGTGCACGCACGTATTGAACGCCGGGGCGTAGACGCGTATGTTGAGGACCTGGGAAGCCGGAACGGTACGCTTCTCAATGGAACTTCTCTGGACCGGGAAGCGCTGCTTCATCCGGGGGATCGGGTAAGGATAGGGTCCACGGATGTTGTCTACGTAGGAGTGGACGAATGGAAATAGCGGTCGGTTCCGAGCTTGGCATTTCGCAACATCAGCGAAGCGCTGATGCGTGTTGTTCGGAAGCGCTCGCGCCCGACGTCGCGCTCATCGCCGTTGCAGACGGTTTCGGTTCGATCGGTCGCGGATTCGTCGCAGATGCGGCCGTTGCAACATTGCGTGATTTTTTCCGTCGCAAGATTCGCAGCGGAACGTTGGCTTCGCGCAGCAACGTCCCGCTCAACCTGCGCCGGTTGATGCTGGCGGCGTTCGCGCACGCAAACAATCGTATCTACGCGCAGAGCGGCTCGCATGATGATTTCGTCGCGGCGGGCGCCTCGCTGACCGCGGCGCTCGTCGTGGGCGCTCACGTCTTCATCGGGCACGTTGGCGAGTCGCGTGCGTATCTGGTACGCGAAGAGAAACTTTCGCTGCTCACCGAGGACGACGCAATCGCGGCGGAAACCGGCGGCGGCGGCAAGATGACGATCGGCGCCGGAGCCCGTTTGCGCAGCTTGTTGACGCGCACGCTCGGCACGCAGCCGTCGCTCGAAGCAACCGTCACGAATTTCGATCTCGGCGAAGATGACCGTTTGATCTTGTGCAGCGACGGCGTGCACAAGACGCTTTCAAATGACGAGCTGGAATTCGCAGCCTGCGCTCCGGGCAGCTCGGCCGAAGTCGTCGATCGCATCTTGGCGCTGCTGAAGATGCGTGGAAACCAGGACGGCGCGACGGTGATCGTCGGTCGGGATCTCACCGTCCCGATCTCGCTGGGTGCCGAGCTTTCTGCGCGGCGTGGCGTTTCGGGTGCGCTCGGCGCTGCATTCGTCGTGCTCGCGGTGATCGTGGTCGTCGCGCTCCTTTACGAGGCGCTCGTTCCGCTGCATATTGTTCGCTAACGTCCTCGGAGCCGGCCGCGCGGCCGCTCCGATGATGGGTGCGTTGCTCATCGGCGCGCTCGCCTTTGCGCTCGTCCCACCGCCGGGACTCGGCCCCGATTGGCTCGTGTTCGTCCTCGCCGCGCTCGCGCTGGCGTGGGTCGTCGCGCGTCCGCGCGGCGAGCGGCGTGACGACGTCCTTCCCGCCTTGGCCGTCGTGCTGACGTCGATCGGTCTCGTCGTCATCGAGCGCGTCGATCCGGCGCTCGCGGCCCGTCAGCTCATTTGGCTGGCGATCGCGCTCGTTCTCGCGGTTGCGATCGGTCCGGCGTTGCGCCGCTATCGTGTCCTTGCGCGCTATAAATACGTTTGGATATTGGCCTCGATCGTTCTCTTTATTCTGGTCGCGCTATTCGGACAAGAAGTGAACGGGGCAAAACTTTGGATTCGCGTCGGCGCGCTGCAATTCGAGCCGATCGAAGCGATCAAGCTGTTCGTCGTGCTGTTCATGGCGGCGTATCTAGCGGAGACCGGCGATGTGATCGCTGCAGCACGTCCCTGGTCGTTGCGCGCAAACGCAAAGTATCTTGGGCCGTTGTTCATCGGCTGGGGTACGTCGGTCGGAATCCTCGTCTTCGAGCGTGACGTCGGAACCGCTGCACTTTTGCTCGCGATCTTCGCCGCGATGCTGTACGTCGCGACCCGCCGCATCGACTTGATCGTGGGAAGCGTCGCCGTGTTCGGGCTTGCAGCTTTTTGGGCGATGCATCACTACACGTACGTCGCGCTGCGCATCGCTGCGTGGAAGCATCCGTTCACCGACCCGTACGGCAACGGCTACCAATCGCTTCAAGCGCTCTTCGCACTGGGTGCGGGCGGATTATTCGGCACAGGCTATGGTCTTGGCAAGCCCGGCTACATCCCCGCAGTCGCGACCGACTACGTCTACGCCGCCTACAGCGAAGAGTTCGGCGCACTGGGCGGGATCGCGGTCTGCGCGCTGTTCCTCGTCATGGTGCTGCGTGCGCTGGCCGTGGCGCGCGAGAAGCCCGATCTGTACGGGCGGCTATTGGCGACCGGGCTGGCCGCGATTCTCGGATTCCAGGTCTTCATCATCGTCGGCGGGGTGCTGCATCTCTTCCCGCTGACCGGGATCACGCTGCCGTTCTTTTCCTATGGAGGAAGCTCGCTCGTCGCCAATTACCTATTGGTGGCGTTTCTGTGGGCGTTGTCGGCTCGCGCGCCGGCGGCGTGAAGAACTTCGGGAACTGGTTTTGGGGGACGGTCTTAGGGGTCGCCGTTCTTTCCATTGGCGGCGGCATGCTGGGCGGCCAGCTGCAGCGCGTCGGGGCAATGCCGATGCGGGTGCCGGTCCCCGAGATCGCACCCGTCCCGATCCAACGATCGCTTTTCGGCGCCCGCGGCCTGGAGGCGGAGCTCGACGCCTACGAGCCGTTTGTCGACGACGCCGTCGTCGACCGCCCGGATGGGTGGGCCCCCGACAGTGCACCCGGCGAGGCCGACAGCGTCCGCATGGCGATCGTCGTCGCGGGGATCGGCGCCGACGACACGCTCGACAAGCGCTTCATGCAGATCCCCTATCCACTCACCTTTGCAGTTCCGGCGACGGGCGATGCGCCCAAGGAGACGCTGCGCAGCGATCCGCACGAGCTGCTCGTCGATGCCGACGGTGCGAGCTCGACCGACCAGATCATGGCGCGCCTTCGGCAGATTCGGGGCGGCGGCGTTATCACGCCGATCGCCGGGAACCCAACACAGGCCGGCCCGCTTGTACACCGGCTCGCAACTTCAGGAGCGTTTCTCATCGACGGCATGGCGGGCGGTTCAGCGACGTATTATGACGTTGCACGCGGACGCGTTCCGAGCGCATCGCGAGATATCGTCATCGATGCTTACGATGAAGAAGGTTACGCTGCGTTCATGCTGCGACAAGCCGTGCATCTCGCTCGCCGCACCGGCGTTGCAATCGTCGTCGCACACGCAACGCCCGACACGTACGAAGCGCTGCGCAGCAATCTGGTGCGACTCACGTCGGAGAACGACGTGCAAATTGTGCCTGCCGGCGACCTTGTAAAGTAGGGCAGTCCTTTCGGCCCAATGGCGGACGGCCGGTCCTTAGCGTTTGGTCCTTGTCGAAGGCGCGAAGCTTATCGAACGGTTAACCTAATTGCGTGAAGCTACTCTCGTACAGGGGGATAACTTTCTTTTGTTTTTAGCTGACGTGAATCCATACATTCCCGCGCCGCCGTATCTAAATTCGGGTGATACGGCGTGGCAATTGACTGCCGCAACGTTTGTCGGTCTGCAAAGCATTCCCGGACTTGCGATTTTGTATGGCGGTTTGGTCAAGAAAAAATGGGCCTTGAATTCGTCCGTCATGTGCTTCTACGCGTTCTCGATCGTGCTCGTGTGCTGGGTCCTTTGGGGCTACAACATGAGCTTCGGCGCACCCGCGATTCTCGGTGGCGGCATCCTCGGCCAGCTGATCGGAATTCCGCACTTTGCGCTTGATCCGAACCAAATTATCGGGCAAGGAAATATCCCTCTTGCTGCGAGCGGAATGCCGCCGCTGCGTTTCCCAGGCGCAGCGATGATGTACTTCCAATTCGTCTTCGCCGCAATCACGCCGATCTTGATCGCCGGTTCGGTGTTCGCGCGCATGAATTTCAAAGCGTGGATGATTTTCGTCCCGCTGTGGAGCTCGCTCGTGTACACCGTCGGCGCGTTTGCCCTGTGGGGCGGCGGTTGGCTTTCGCAGATGGGCGCTCTCGATTATTCCGGCGGATACGTCATCCACTTAGCCGCGGGTATATCGGGATTCGTCGCTGCGGCTGTCGTCGGTCCACGTTTGCTTGCGGACCGGCAAGACTTCGAACCGAACAACCTGATCATGGCGCTCGCGGGCGCCGGTATCTTGTGGCTCGGATGGAACGGCTTCAACGGCGGCGACCCGTACTTCGCGAACGCCGACGCTGCAGCAGCCGTACTCAACACGAACGTCACGACTGCCGTCGCGCTGTTGTGCTGGCTCGTTCTCGACATGTGGTCGACGGGTAAACCGAACGCAGTTTCGATGATCAACGGCATGATCGCCGGTCTCGTCGGCATCACGCCGTGCGCCGGTTACGTTGACACGGCGGGCGCGATTGGTGTCGGTCTGTGCGCCGGTATCATCCCGTGGCTCACGCTCAACCTGATCGGACAACGTCCGTTCATGAAGCGTGTCGACGACACGTTCAGCGTCCTTCACACGCACGGCGTCGCCGGTCTCGTCGGCGGTCTGTGCGTCGGTATCTTCGCAAACGGCAACATGATCGAATATCTCAGCACGGACAAGAAGACGTCTGCGGTCTCGGCGAGCGGCTTACTGTACGGCGGCGGATTTACGCAGCTGATTCACCAGGCGCAAGCCGCGGCGTTCATCATCGTGTTTGATGCGATCGCGACGTTCATCATCTTGAAGGTCATCTCGCTCATCGTACCGCTACGGGCGAGTCAGCCTGAAATGGAGGACGGGGATCTTGCGATCCACGGTATCGATCCGATACCTCCATACCCTCCGCTGGATATCGTAAAGCCGGCGACCTAATACTCCAAAGAGCCCCACTCCGGTGGGGCTCTTCACGTTTTGGCAGGATAATTGGGGCAGCCCCACCGAGTCGGGCGCTTCATGGATCAGTTGCTGCCGTCGGTCTTCAATGGCCTAATCCTCGGCGCGTTCTACGCGGTCGTGGCGCTCGGCTTGTCATTGATCATGAACTTGACCGGAACGATCAACTTGGCTCATGCCAGCTTCTTGACG
>Ga0181525_10002008_pt1 | contig 16997 bp, 11 predicted proteins | sample PEATcosm2014_Bin_48_FD_121100 | JGI IMG/M metagenome (GOLD analysis project Ga0181525, IMG submission 121100) | Peatland microbial communities from MTU Mesocosm Facility, Houghton, MI, USA - PEATcosm2014_Bin06_10_metaG | ecosystem: Environmental > Terrestrial > Soil > Wetlands > Peat | place...
CTCAACCGGACGGCGCGCCCAGTTGAGGTTGTAGAAAACGCCGAAGACGAATAGCGAAACGGCCTCGACTATCAACAGGAGCACCGTACTCGTGATCGCCTTGCCAAGCAGCAGACTCGACGCTGGAATGGGCGAGGCCATCAGCGCGTCCAGGCATTCGTTCGGCAGCTCGCGCGCAAACCCGCGATTGAAGATCAGCGCGCCGCCAAAAGCGAAGACCAGCCACAACAGGCCGCCAGCCAGGTCGTTGATGTTTTCTAAAACGGTGTCGAAGGCAAAGCTGAATAACAGCAGAATGACAATTGCGAAAGCGCCCGCCGCTTACTCAAACCAGAGCCGTCGCGAGTTCACTTTTCCAGGTAGAAGTTACCGGCAAACAGCGCGTCGATGCCTGAGGAATAGAAGCTGCGCACCGCATCGCGCGGCGTGCACACCAGTGGATCCCCGAACAGATTGAAACTTGTGTTGTAAAGAACGGGCAATCCTGTCGCGGCGCCCGCAGCCTCCAGCAACGCATGGTATCGCGGATTCTCCTGCCGAGATACCGTGTGTACCCTAACCAAATTGCGCCCCAACGTCGCCGCTTCAAACGCCTTCTCGTATTTTGGCCGCACATGCCCCACTGTCGCTAGAAAGCGCGCGTTGGGTCCGACCTCGAAATACTCGCTCGCTACCTCAGCCGGCACCGATGCCGCGAACTTGCGGAAGCTCTCGCGGTGTTTGATATATACGTTCAAATTCTCAGTAGAGTAAGGATTCAACGGCGATGCCAGAATGCTCCGGTTGCCCAGCGCGCGCGGGCCGAATTCCATGCGCCCATGCATCCACGCCACGATCTTGTTCTCGCTCAATGCGGCGATCGCCGTCTGAACCAATTCCCCGTCGGTCAGCAGGAATTTTCCCCGCAATTTGCAATTCTCGATCACTTGCTTGATTTCTTCCGCACGGTACTCGGGTCCCAGGCAAAGTGTCTTGAAAGGAACCCGGGTCTGCTCGCCATAGAAATGATGCCAGGCGTGAAGCGCCGCGCCCAATGCGGTCCCGGCATTGCCCGCGGCGGGCTGCACGAATACATGCGGGAAGGCCGACTCCAGGTGCGCTACAAGAAGCGAGTTCAACCCCAGACCGCCCGCCAGACAAACATACGACGCCGAACCAGCCAGCCCAGCCACCGTCTCATTGATGGCTTGTTGCAAAGCCGCGGCAATTTCAATCTTCCTTCGCGCCGGCACTGGAGCGAAGGCTGTCAGCTTCAGCCGCCGGTAAAAGGCCTCGTTGAAGCCTCCGTCCGCCAGCCGCCCGGGATCGAGAAATCCGCGGTCCACCTGCGGCCACATCGAGCCTCCCCGATGAAGCAGCTCGTGAAATACTTCCAGATCCGACGCTTCTGGCGCCGCGCTTAGGGTCGCCCCCAACCACTGGATTTTGTGCTCGTCGGCGCGTGATTCGAAGCCCAGTAACTCGGTGACGCGGTTGTAGACCACGCCGAGCGAATCCGGAAAGTAGAGCTCGCGCACCGGCGCCATCTGGTTGCCTTCCGCGCGGAACACCACTCCGGAACGAAAGTCCCCGCCGCGGTCAAGACTCAACACCGTCGCGCTGTCAAAGCCCGACAGGTAGTATGCCGACGCCGCATGCGCCACGTGATGCTCCACAACCACGATTTCACTGTTCGGGAACCGCGCCAGCAACTCCAGGTGCGCCGCGCTTTCGACGCCCGCGGTGAACGGGCGCGACACTGCCACGCACGTCACTTCTTCGCGTTTGACTTGCCCCACCCGCAAGGCGATTTCTACCGCTTCGTCCGGAAAATCGCCGGGCCGCTCGTGCCGCGAAACCTTGCTTTGTTCCACGGCAGCCGCAATGCTACCGTCCTTCAGCACGCAACAGGAGGGATCCATCAACAACCCACCCAGGCCTAGAATCACTGGAGGCATGTCCTAAGCCCTTCGCAGCCGCGCGATCACGCGGTCTCTCCCAATGCATCTAAACACCGCGAAGGCGCTCGGTCCCACCGATTGGCCCGTTAGCGCGGCCCGGCTGGCATTGATCAATACCCCCGCCTTCACCCCGCGCTCCTCGCATAGCTTCCGCAAGTCGGCTTCGACGCTTGCCTCCGTGAATTCAGGATTCGCCGCGATCTGCTCCGCCAATTCATGAAGTAGTTCGCGCGCGCCCGGCGCGTTTAGCTTCTCGCTCGCCTTGGCCTCTATCTCGTAATCGTCCGCGAAATAGGCCCGGCCCTTCGTTGGAAAGTCCAGCAGCGTGAAAAAGCGCACCCGCAGCACGTCCACGGTGTGCGCAAACTCCTCCGCGTTGCCAAATGGCTTTAGCCCGTGCGCCTCGAGCGTCGCGCTCACCAGTGGCGCCAACTGCTCAACCGGTACTGACCGCAGATGCTGCGAATTCAGCCACAAAGCCTTCGGGTCGATCGGATCGGCATCCGTGAAGTTCACTACCGCGTTGCTTCGATTTACTCCGTCGAAACTGAATGCTCCCGTCAGCTCGCCCAGCGTCATCTGCTCCCGGTTGTCTTTTGGACTCCACCCCAGCAGGCAAAGGAAATTTACATAGCCGATCGGCAGGAAGCCGGAGTCCCTGTACGTCGTCACGCTCACCACCGCGCCATGTTTCCGCTTCGACAGCTTTGAGCCATCTGGCGCCACCAGCAGCGGCAGATGCACAAAATGAGGCAACGGAGCGCCTGCCCCTTCGAATATCAGGATATGTTTGAACGTGTTCGTCAGATGATCCTGCCCGCGAACGATGTGCGTGATGTTCAGATCGATGTCGTCGGCGCACGAAGCCAGGTGATACGTCGGCATCCCATTGCTCCGCAGCAGCGCAAAGTCCTCGATATCCGCTGTCGACTTGCTCTGCTCTCCATACACGGCATCCTGAAACGTAATGTCATAAGGCGCGTCTCGAGGCACCCGGTACCGGATCACGAACGTTTCCCCGCTTGCCGCCCGCCGATCGCTTTCCTCTCCGCTCAAAGCCCTCATCTCCGGGTTGCAAAGCCACGGTCCGGAGGAATGGTCGCGCCCTTCCGCGTCGCTTTGCGCGGGAGTGAAGTCGCGGTATGCCTTGCCTTCCTGCAGCAGACGAAAAGCCACGCGCCGGTGGTTCTCGAGCCGCTCTGACTGCCGGTATAATTCGTCCCACTCCAGCCCCAACCAGTCGAGCCCTTCGTAAATCGATTTCAGAGACTCCTCGCTGTTACGGTCCAGATCCGTGTCGTCAATGCGCAGGATCATTACGCCCTGATGCCGGCGCACAAACAGCCAGTTGAAAATGAATGTCCGGGCGCTGCCGATATGCAGATAGCCGGTTGGAGATGGTGCGAAGCGGGCTCTAACCATGAAGTTTCAGTGTACAGGTGGGGCGCCGCTGCACGTGCCGCTACCACTCGTGGCTGCCGAGCCGCGCTAACTACAATGTGCGCGGTGGCCGATAGCCCGGGCGCGCCCGAATCTTATACTTCTTCCCTTCGTCACCGGCGATTTCAATATTGATGCGCCGGAACCCCTCGTTGGGATTAGGTTGCGGGTAGTAAGTCAGCATGTAGCTGTTACTCATTTCTTCCCGTATCGATTCGAACGCTTCCACCTGTTTCTGCCACGTCTTGGCAAAATAGCTCTTCCCGCCCGTGCTTGCCGAGATTCGCCGGAAGATCCCGCTCGAAACCGGATCCTTGGTCACTTCGTTCGTCGAGATCACGTAGATTGGAATCCCCTCGTCTTCAGCGACAGCCCGCACGTCGTCAGGCGCCACCATGCTCGCATTATCCGGCCCGTTCGAGAACACGATCACAACCTTCCGCCCCGGCACCTTGGCTGCGTCCCGAAGCGTCAGCAACAGGCAGTTGTAAAGCGCGGAGTCATCTCCGGCTATCGCCCGCCGTAGTCCGGAGATCGCCACCCCGCGATCGCGCGCCAGCGGTACCGCCCGAGTCAGGTTGCGGCTGTACGTGTAAACCGCAATCGAATCCGCGCGGTCCAGTCCGCGAATGAAGTCCGCTATCGCATCCGAGGCGTACACAAACCCCCGATACATGTAGTTGCTGGTGTCGAACAACACAAACACGTTCGTGCCCGTAAACGCGTCTACTTTTCCATCGCCCCCCGCCTTCTCGACGCCGGCCCCTTCCTCGCCCCGCGCAATCGGACGCGTCTCGCCGTTCTCCAGGATTTGCAGCGGCGGCTTGTTGCCTTCGGTGAACGTCGCAATCCGCTGCGGAATGTCGTCCTCGGTAACGCGAAAATCCTTCGGCTTCAACCCGTTCACATATCTGCTGCGCGAATCCGTGACGGTGAAACTCAGCACCACCATGTCCACCTTGACCCGGAATGTCGGCGTCTGGTCTTGGGCGCGCATCCAGGCGCATGTCCCCGCCGTGCACAACGCGGCCGTCAAGCCCAGCGCTAACCACCGCGCTCTCCTTGCCCGCCCGCCTTTCAGCAACACTGAAATGAATGAATGTTCCAAGCTACTTCTCCGATTCCTGCCTGGTGGCGCCGGCAGCCTCGCCGCCGCTGTCTTACACGGTCGCTAATTTCTCTTCGTGCCCGCGACGCCTCGTTGCTCTTACTCGAACGATGCCCCCGCCCCGGTTTCCGCCCCGCGCGGTTGTTCGGATTGGCGGCGAAGGCTGTCTCCCACCGTCCGTAGCGACCGCAACAGCGCCGGCCAGTCCTCCAGGTGGGTCGCAAAGATATTCTCGACCGTCGCTCGCGTCCACTCTGGCACGTAGGAATCCAGTTGAGACGCCGGCACGCCCAGTTCGTCCGCCAGCGCTGCGTAATATAGGTTGTTCGATTCCCACGTCTCTGCCAGAATCCGGCTCGAGTAACCCATTAACGTCGGAAACGTGCGCAGATTCAGCAATTCCGGTTGGAAACTGTGCGTCAGCGTCGGCTTTGGCGTGCCGAACATCGATGAAATCGCCGCTGGCCCAAGCTCTCTGCCATGCGCCGCGTTCAGCTCCGCCAGCTCTGCGGAAGGAACATCGCTGAGCGCCCCCTTCAGAGACTCGTCCGTAGCCAGGCTGAACAATTCCGATGGCAACACCGCCGCCACCGCCCGCTGCGCATCCGCGCTCGCGATAGCATCCGACACCGCCTCCACACGCGCCGGCGATGCATAATGCCCCAGGCGCCTCAGCGCTCGTTCTTCCAGTTCGCGGTCCAGCGTCGCGCCCGCCAGCAGATCTTCTCCCCGCCTCATCATCAGCCCCACGTAACGAATCTGCTCCCCGCTCACTCTATTCCATCGTGGAATCGTCACGCTCACAATCATTTGTGGCACCAGGTCGCCCCAAATCAGAGCCTGCTCCCGGGTTGGTGTCAGGAAATTCTGTTCTGCTTCCGCCAGCGTGTACGGCAAGTACGAAAGCGATCCCATTAGCCGCCCGCCTGCGCTCCCTGGCCACCCCGATCCTGCAACCTCAGTCGCCTTCCACGCCAGTGGCAGCGTTTGCGTCCCAAGAAAATCGTGGTTCCGCACAAACACAGGGTTCGTTATCAGAATCTGCGCTCCTGGCGGCGCATAGTACGCGTATAGAAATCCAACCAGGGTGTCCCGCAGGAATGGCGTCAGTGCCGCCCGTGCGTCCTTTTTCTCGGCGTTCCTCAACAATGAATCCGGCGTAAACTTCCGCTCCTGATCGATGTGCCGCTCACTCCAATACCCCAGTGCCAGCAGACTCCGCTCCGCGGTCGTCACCACCGATCGCAGTGAGCGCACATCGTCAAACCGCGCCAGTTGCGCGTTCAGCGTTGCCGTCGCCTTCGTGTCTCCGCCGCCCTTCGTCACCCGGTCGGCGAATACGAATAACGTGTCCAGGGGAATCAGCCGCTGTGCATCGAAGATCCGCAGGAAGTATTCTCCGGGAGTCACGTGCTGCGATCCCGGTGACGGCCGTCCCACCATCAACTCCTCCAGTTGCTGCTGTTCATTCTCCCCGCTCTTGGCGTGCGCTGCTGAAAGCAGCGCCTCCACGCCGTTTCGTCCCGCATCGAAAACTTCCGCCGGCTGTCGCGCTTTCAGGAACGGCTCTATCACACTGAGAAAGGTCTTATCCTGCGCCGCGGGCGCAATCAGCCCCTGCCGGCAGAAGATCTGAAACAGCCCGGTAATCGCCTGCGCGCTGCCGATCGCGTCCGCCCGCGTCAGCGAGTCGTGTATCCCCGCCGTCGCCGCGTTCAAGTCCAGGTACTTGTTGATCGATTCCTCGCTTAGCGTGGGAATTTCGGCGAACAGCGAGTATTGCGCTCCGGCCGAACGATAATCCGTCACTAGCCGCGCCGCCAGCGAGGCCGACACCGGCTGCGCCCGCAACCGGTCAACATCGTTAACCGCCAGAAAAATCTTTAGTGGCTCGTTCTCCACCGCCTTTCGGCACAGCGCGAACAGCGCCTCCACCACGTCGTCGCCATTCCGCCAGCTCGAGGCCGCCCGCGTCAGCTTACCGTCGTACTTGCCATGCGGATGGCTAATGAACAAGTTCCTCCATACATCGAGGTTCCCCGGAATATGCGCTTGCCCGTTCCCATCCAGGCGCAGCCCGTTCGTAAGAAGCATCAGCTCCGTGCTCCCTCGAAACACCGGCCGCGCCGGCCCCGGCGTCGTTATCTTCCCCTTTACCGCGTTGTAGAAGCGCTTCATCCGCTCAGGCTCGGTCAGGTACCCCGCTGACGGCCCTTCCAGCCGCGCCAGCGCGTCAAAGTAGCTCGCCATCCACCCGTCATCCACGGTCAGCAGCTTCTCGTAAAATGCCGCTCCATTCGATGGCGAAACTCCCACCATCTGTTGCCATGCCTGCGCCGATCCAGGCGCCACCGCCGCGCCGTTCCTGATCTGGAACATCCCACCAAAGAAATCCAGCACATGCGCGTACACTCTCAGCCTTGCCGCTGTCGCTTCCTTCCTCAGCGCGTCCGCTGTCGGCCGGTCCAATTTCGACAAGCCCAGGTATAGCCGGCACAGCGACGGGTCGGAAAGCATCGCATCGATAAAGTTCCCCGTCTCTTTCTCTTTCTCCTTCTCTTTCACCAAGGCGCTCAGCCAGTAGTCCGTTCCGTAAAGCACCGGAATCGTCGTGGGCGCATACCCCATCTCAAACCGGTGATTCGCTCGCAAATCCGACTCCAGTTCTGCCAGCGGAAAACCCGAATCCACCGTCAGGAAAGCGCGTGTTGCATTCACTGTTTCAAGCACCACGTCCGTCCCGCATGAGCCCCGCATTCGATACCCGAGGATTTTCAGCAGCTCACCTGTCTGCTCGCTGTCGCAAGCCGGGATAGCGATCTTCTGATCTTTCCCTGCCATTTGTTCCAGTTCTCGTGCCTGGGCCACATACCGCACCAACAGCTTCAAGTATTCGGTCTGTTCCAGGGCCTCGTTCGCCGCCACTGCCTGGTACCCATTGGTAACCACGTTTCTCGACAGTGCCGGTAACAGGTCTTCCGGCGCAAGGTCCGGTGACAGGGCCGCCATCCTGGCAAATGACCGCAGCGGGCCGGGAATCTGCGTGGTGCCGTAAAGCCCGGGTATCGACGACCGCTTTGCCGGATCGTTAAATCCCTTTCCTCCGGCAGCGTGGTATGCTCCGAGGTCCGCGTCCAGTGTTTCGTTGTGCCGGTCCATCAGGTCCAACAACACAACCTGCCTGAGTGCCAGCAGTTTTCGTTCCGGGTTTGTTTCCGCTGCCGCCCACCGGGCGAACGCGTCACGGCGGTCGGCTTGGTGGTGACGGTCTTCAAAGCCTGCCAGCGCCGCTCGCGCCGCTGGATCTTTTCCGTTCTTTACATCCTGCTCCAATGCCGCGCGCGCCCCGGCCAAGTCGCCTGAAGCCTCCCGCTGCAAGGCTTCCGTGAGTGACCCGGTGTCCGCTGCGGCACAGATCAGCGGCACGCTGAGAATTGCCGCCCAAGCTCCCGCCAGCCACGCCGGCCCCACCTTTGAACGCTTCCCAAGAATCCTCACGATGTCCCCCTTAACTGCTATACGCGAAGCCCCTCGATCTTGGATCGGAACTGCTTTGGGAGACCACTCTACCACTTTGCCTTCGAAGACGCTTCAGCGCCCCTGACCCCTGGCCCCTGACCCCTGGCCCCGATTCCTACTTCCCATATCCCGCCCCTCGCACCACGCGCCCCGGCAGCGCGTTCGTCATCCGTCCTTCTTCAATCACTGGCACGCCGTTCACCAGCACAAACCGCATCCCTTCGGAAAGCTGATTCGGCTCCGCGAACGTAGCCTTGTCCGTGATCGTCGCCGGGTCGAACACCACGATGTCCGCCCACATCCCCGCTTTCAGCACTCCCCGGTCGGCCACCCGCAATCGGGCTGCCGGCATCGCGCTGAACTTGCGAATCGCATCCTCCAACGTCAGCGCTTTCTCCTCGCGAACGTACTTGCGCAGAATCCGCGGAAACGTGCCATAAGCCCGCGGATGTGGGTGTTCCCTCCCCAGCAGCCCGTCCGGCGCCGTTCCCTGCGAGTCATTGCATACACTCACCCACTTCTGCTGAAGCGCCAGCCGGACGTCCGGCTCGCTCATCCCCGACACCGCCACCGACGTGAACGCCTTGTCCTCAATCAGAATGTCGAAGATCGTATCGAACGCATCCTTGTTCCACAGCTTGGCGATCTCCGCGATCGTCTTGCCTTGCAGTGGGCGGAGTTTCTCGCTCTGCACCACCGACAGCAGAATCGCCTCCGGACCCGGTATCTCTTGCCACTCGTTGTCCCACGTCGTGCTCGGCGTCTCCATGTCCTTGCGGATGCGCGCCCGCATCGCCGGATCCTTCAGCCGCTCTATCAGAGCTGCATCCCCGCCATCGTGCGCCCATGGCGGAATGAAAGCCGAGAAAGTGTTGAACCACGCCGTGTAGGCGTACGTATTCCCGCCGATCTCCACGCCCTCCTTTCGCGCCTGCTCGATGTGCGCCACAACCTCCGCCATTCGTCCCCAATTCGTTTTTCCAGCCACCTTCAAGTGCCAGATCTCCACCGGAATCCTCGCCTCTTTCCCAATCCGAATGGCCTCGTCGATCGCCGGGATGATCGCATCGCCCTCGCTCCGCATGTGCGTGGCGTAGATGCCGCCCATCCGCGCGCTCTCCGTCGCCAATGCAATCAGTTCCTCCGTGCTCGCATAAGGTGCCGGTGCATACTGCAGCGATGTGGAAAGGCCCACGGCTCCATCCCCCATCGCTTCTCTCACCAGTGCCTTCATGCGAGTCAGCTCCTCCGGCGTCGGTGGCCGGTCGGCGTCCCCGATCACCACCCGCCGCACCTGCGTCGCCCCAACGTAGCTCGCCAGGTTGATACCCATGCCTTGTTTCTCGATGCGCGCGAAGTACTCACGGAACGTGTTCCAGTCGGGCTTGATCTTGTAGTGCTCATATGTGGCGCGATCCGCCGCGCGAATGGCGTCAGTGAGTGGCGCAATCGATCCACCCTCGCCAGTGATTTCAGTCGTAATGCCTTGGTAAATCTTCGACGGCAGATGCGGGTCCACCAACATGGTCGTTTCCGACTGCCCGAGCATATCGATGAATCCAGGCGCCACCACCATGCCGTGCGCGTCGATTGTGTGTCTTGCCGTGGCCCGCTCCAGGTTCCCGATCGCAGCAACATGGCCGTTTTGTATCGCCACATCCGCCGCATACCACGGCGACCCGGTCCCATCGATGATGTGGCCATTGCGAATGATTAGGTCATAGTTCTGGGAAAGAATGTTCTGAGAAAGAATGCCCTGAGCCCCGAGTCCGGCGCCAATCAGCAGTACGGCGAGCATCACGCGCTTCATCATTCGACTATACTGGCACTTCGCTTTGGCGCCGGCCCAACGCCGCCGGACGAGCCACGAGTCGCGCCTAAGAAACTTCGCTACAATCCTTTGGCATGCGCCCCCTCCTGATCGCTTTGGTTGCTCTTCTCACCATGAACGCAGCTTCGGATGTGCCGCAGACCTATCGTGACGAGATTGTGGCATGGCGGAAGACTCGCGACCAGCGGTTGCGCTCGCCCGACGGCTGGCTGGCCCTGGTTGGGCTGTTCTGGCTTCATCAGGGCCAAAATACAATCGGAGCCGGCGGGTCGAATGACTTCGCGCTGCCGCCAGGGTCGGTTCCTGAGCGCACGGCGAAGATTACTGTAACGGGCGAGCATGTCCTGCTCACGAATTTGGCCGGGGAGCGGCTGAAAGTGAATGGCGCGGAGGTGAGCGCCCCAGTAGATCTTAGCTACGACGAGGACAAGCCTGACAAAGTGACGGTGGACCGGATCAGCTTCTTCGTGATCAAACGCGGCGAGCGGCTGGCGATTCGCGCGAAAGATCGGGAAAGTCCAGTACTGATGCACTTCACCGGCATGAAATACTTTCCCATTAACCCAGCCTACCGGGTGGAGGCAAATTTTCTGCCGGATAAGAAGATGGTTCAGGTGCCGAACATTCTTCGAGAAACAGAACTCACCGAAAGCCCCGGCGTGGTGGAGTTCAAACTGGCTGGGAACGAGTATCGCCTGAGGCCCGTGTACGAAGACGACACCTTGTTCTTCGTTTTCAAAGACGAGACCAGCCAGAGGGAAACCTACCAGGCAGGGAGAATGCTGAACACGCCGCTGCCCAAGGACGGCAAAGTGGTGTTGGATTTCAACCGGGCATATAATCCGCCGTGCACCTTCACCCCTTATGCGACGTGCCCGCTACCGATGAAAGAAAACCAGTTGCCGGTCCGCATTGAGGCGGGCGAGCTGCGATACGGACACGGCCATCCGGAGTGAGCGAGACGCTGTAACAGCGTCCAGCGGTGCGGCGCGAGCATCGCCCTCATGCGGGTTTCCCCCTAGTTCGCCATCACGCGGGCGATGATGTCCAGCAGCTCGTCCGGCTGAATGGGCTTGGTGAGCGCGCCGTCGGCGCCAAGGCGCTTCACCATGCCCAGAAGCGGAACAAATTCAGCGGACATCGCGATGATTTTGAGTTGAGGCGCCACCCGGCGCACGATCCGTATGGTTTCGATTGCTTCCTGCTCCGGCATCGCCAGGTCAATGATCACCATATCGAGATCGGAAGCCGCGGCCTTTTGCGCCGCTTCTCTGCCGTTCTGCGCTTCCAAGACCTGGTAATTCGCATCGGTCAGAACTTTGCGTAAGAGGGCCCGGGTACCCGGCTCATCATCCGCCACCAGTACAGTGCCGGCGTGGCGGAGCGGGCCAAGTACTTCCCTCACCTTGCCTGCCAGAGCCTCGGGCGAGAATGGCTTTTGCAAATAAGAGCCCGCCAGTTCCAGGATTTGGCGATCGGTGATGCCGCGCTCACTGTACCCTGACATGAAGACCACCCTCATGGATGGCCGCAGCGGTTTCATGCGGCTGGCCAATTCGTTCCCTGTCATTTCCGGCATGACAACGTCGGTTAGCAGCAGGTGAATTGGACCGCTATAGCGTTCGGAACGCAGCAGCGCTTCCCACGGATTGGCCGCCTCCAGCACCCGATACCCATGACTCTGGAGAACGCGTCCTACCAGCTTACGGAGCTGTTCCTGCTCTTCTACAACCAGAAGCGTTTCTGTCCCATACAACGACGGACGCGGAGATGGAAGATCCTGCTCCGCCTTCATCGCGGTATTGATTCGCGGGAAATAAATCGTGAACGTCGTCCCTTCCCCCGGTTGGCTGTTTACGAAGACCGATCCACTGCTTTGTTTGACGATGCCGTATACGATTGACAAGCCTAGCCCCGTTCCCTCTCCCGGCTTCTTGGTGGTGAAGAACAGGTCGAAGATGTGCGAGATCACGTCTTCCTCCATGCCGGCGCCGGTATCGCTAACCGTCAGTTGCACATACGGCCCTGCCTTCATTTCGGGACGTCGCTCCGCGCTAGCTTCGTCCAGGTCGACATTCCTGGTTTCGATTAGCAGCGTTCCGCCTGCCGGCATGGCGTCGCGCGCATTGACCGCGAGATTCATCAGGATCTGGTGTAACTGCCCGGTATCTGCGAGCACGTAGCCTAACGAGGGACTTAGAACAGTTTCCAGCCGAATACCCTCTCCAACTAACCTCGCCAGCATCTTCTCGGCGTCAATGATGACGTCGTTCAGATTCACCTCGTTCGCCGGCGTAATCTCTTTCTGGCTAAGGATCATCAACTGCCGGACTAGCGCCTCGGCCCGTTGGCTGGCCTTCCGGATCTCAGTAACCCTCTCGTGCATAGGGTTGCCTGCTGTCAGCTCGTTGAGTATCAGGGCGCTGTATCCGTTGATCACCGTGAGCAGGTTGTTAAAATCGTGCGCTACCCCACCGGCCAGCCTGCCGACGCTTTCCAGCTTCTGCGCCTGTTGCAGCTCTTCGCGAAGCCGGGATTGCTCCTCCTCGGCCCGCTTCCGGTCGGTGATGTCCGCCCATGCGCCCACAACCTCCGACGGCCGTCCTGTCTCGTCGCGGATCAGCCGCATGTCACTCCGAGTCCAGCGGTATCTCCCGTCCCCGTGCCGGAAACGGAACTCGAGCGTGCTGCGGCCGAAGTTGAACAGCTCGGTATTCGTCTGCGCCTTGACCCTCTCCACGTCCTCCGGGTGGACATTCGACAGCGCCCAGTCCGCGCCGATCGCAGCTTCCGGCCGATATCCGAGGATCTCGAGCAAGTTGTCGCTGGTCCAACTCAGACCCTGGACCCGATCGTTCGCGATCTCCAGCGTGAACAGCACGGCTGGGCTCGAGGCCACAATCTCCCGCAGTCGCTGCTGCGCCCGCCGGTGCTGGTCTTCTAACTGTCTGCTGGAATCAAGCAGCAGCCGTATTTGTTCCTCGCGCTCGCGCAAGGCTTCGTCAGCCGGCTTGCGTTCGGTGGTACTTTCCGGCCTGAATGTAAATGTTCTAACCCAGGCACGCCTCAAATTAACGGACAAACCCCTTAGCTTCATCTATCGGGGCGCTCCCTGTGGGTCCAGGCCGGAGAGTGCTGGCATGTGAAATCGGAAACAAGCAATATGGAAAAGTTCAGGCAATCTATCGCTCTTTGTTGCGTTCTTCAGATCGCCGGGCGTTCCAGGCGCGACGAGCACGTTGGGCTGTTGAAGCTTCAGCCGGCTCAGTATGGAGTTTTCGCAACGCCCGCACTATCGTCGGGAATCAATTCTGCGGTCGAGTCTTGGCGAACAGGCGCCATTCTTGGAACTGCATTGCGGAGGGAATGACCCCTTCTGGCGCCGGCGTCGGGAAGCGGTAGACAAGCGGCTTTGTCGATATGGCATGCGCCGCTTCTTCGGGGATCTCTTTTTACAACGCTGAGTCCGCCGGTAAAATCACATTCGATACAGACCGCAATTAATAGTACCGGCCCTCCGCCGGCATTACCATCCGTGCAACTACTCAAATAACTGATAAAACTCTCACGATGGCGATAGACAAATAACAAGAGGAAGTGGGGGCAACCTCTCAGTTACTCATCCAAGGGAATCAGCCCATGGCGAATGGCGTAACGAATCAGCTCGCTCTGGTTCTGCAGCCCGAGCCTCTGCATGAGGATCGCGCGATGATTTTCCACCGTCCGGTGGCTGATATTGAGCCGTGCGGCAGTCTCCGCGTTCGTCTTCCCCTCCGCCGCCAGTTGCAGCACCTCGCGCTGCCGCGGCGTAAGGGTTTCGTGCGGATCGAGTGGGTCCGCCTTGGATTGCTCAATGTAAGCGCTAATGGCGATCTCGGTCACCGGCGCGCTGAGAAAACGCCTGCCCGCGGCCGCCTCTTTAACGGCGAAGACCAGATTCTCCTCAGTGGAGTCTTTGAGGACGTAGCCGATCGCGCCGTTCCGGAGCGCCTGGGCAATGAAGGCACTACTGCTGTGCATCGAGAGGATCACGACCCGGGTCCGGGGCGAGCGTTCGCGAAGAACTCGAAGAACTTCCAGGCCGCTCAATCCAGGCATCATAAGATCGAGGACCAGGACATCGGGTTTCAATCGTTCCACTAGACGGACAGTCTCCAGACCGTCTGCTGCTACGCCCACAATGGAGAAATCCCGCTCTCGCGCCAAGAGGGTCTGCATCCCCCGGCGTACTACAGGATGATCGTCGGCAAGGATAATCGAGATTGCCACAGTTCCTTAAGCGACCAGTCACGTCGCGATCGTATCGTCGAGCGGCAACTCGGCGGTAATCGTGGTCCCAGCCCCCGGGGCAGACTCGATAGCCACGCGGCCTCGAAGGAGCCTGCTGCGTTCTTGCATCCCAATAAGGCCGCTGGAGTGCGGGGCTTTCAGGACGGCCTCCGGATCGAAGCCGCAACCCCGGTCTTCGATCTGAAGATTCAGCTTCTCCGCCTCAACCCAGACACGCACAGTTACGGTGGTCACACAGGCGTGACGCGCGACATTGGTTAGCGCCTCCTGCACAATTCGGTACGCGCCCGTCTCCACCTCGGGCGAGAAGCGCCTTTCCATTCCCTGGTGCTTGAAGTTCACTACCACTCCGGTCTGCGCCCTATATCGCTCGAAAAGCGCGAGCAGCGCCGGAAGCAGTCCCAAGTCGTCCAGGTCGGCGGGCCGCAAGTCAAACGAAAGCCCGCGTACCCGGCCGAGAAGATCATTGACGGTGGCCCGCGCCTGCTCGAATCTCGTCCTGAGAGAGTCAGCCGGTGAGTCCCCATCAGGTCTCAGCAATAAAAGGAGACCCGTCAACAACTGGCCGATCTCGTCATGAAGCTCACGGGCCAGGTGTCGCCGCTCGGTTTCCTGCACCTCCATCAACCGGACTGAGGCTTGAGACCGCAAAGCGAGCTGCGCTTCCGTCAACTTCCGCACTCGGGCCAGCATCCCGCTAATCACCCAAGCGGTGGTTAGGAAAACAACCGTTGCCACAATATCGAACGGGTTCTTCGCCTTTAACGACGGCAACAGAGGAAGAAAGAAATAGCTCATGCAGAAAGCCGAAATCAGCGAGACCGCGACTGAGGCAACAAAGCCCGCTCTGATGGAGACGAACACGACGACGATCAAATAAAGAAGAGAGACCGTCCCGGGTCCTACGGAATGCTGCGGCGGAAGCTGCTGGACCCCGAGTTGGAGGGCGGCAATGGTGATCAATGCCACGCCACCGACGCCCAGCAAGAATTGTGCGGCGGCATGCCGGAATCCACTTGGCGGGGTTTCTGGCATGCGCGGCCCGTCGGACGAAGAACGTCGATCCTTAATCGCGCTCATCCTTCCGCTCCAGTCTTCTTGAAAACGACACGAAGTTTACCACATTGAACCGCGTTCAGGCTGCAGGCCGGTTCGACGATCCCTTTGGTTGCTCTTCCCGAGCGTAATGCGCCCCGAATGACGTTCTAATAGTGGGATGAACTTCGCGGGACAAACGTTGCACCGCTATATCCGACGAGGGATATCGGAAAAAACGATAGCCATAGGCCGAATGATTGGATCAACGGTTTGGAATTGCCGCCCACCCTACAACAGCGGGCGCACCTGATATAGGAGCACGTACACCACGACGCCGGTCACGCTGACGTACAGCCAGATGGGAAACGTCCAGTGGGCGATTTTCTTATGGCGAACGTAGTCGCCCTTTAGCCCGCGGCGAAGCGTGATGATAGCGAGAAACGGAACCGTGATGGCCAGCGCCGTATGCGTGCCCAGAATGCACAGATACATCGTGCGCACCCAGCCGGGCTTATCGAAACGCACCGAACCCACGTTGTAGTGATACACGAGGTAGCACACCAGAAACACGCAGGAAACGCCAAACGCCGTCAGCATAGTGCGCCGATGCGCTGCGATTTTGCGCTGCTTGATGAAGTAGAAAGCAAGCAGCAGCAGCACCGTCGCGGTGGCGTTAAGGGTGGCGTTGACCACCGGCAGATCATGCACGCCGAGAAGGGCCAGAAGCATCACGCGGTTTCCTTCCGAAGTTGCCGGAGATCCTCGAGCAGCTTAGGCACGCCGTCCTGGTCAAAGGTCGAGTAATAACCTCGAATGTGGCAGCGCTTGTCAACCAGGATGAAGTGCGTGCTGTGGTCCATTACGCCAATCAAATCTCCCACCTTGAATACGTCGTGGGCCAGTGTGTGGGTGGTAGCCCGGTCGCCGGTCAGGAAGAACCAATGTGGAGTCGGGCCGCCGAAGTGGCGGGCGAATTCGGCCAGTACGGGCGGGGTGTCCCGATCCGGATCGACAGAAAACGTCACCAGCCTCACGTCCTCATCGGACGCCACTTTCTTCTCCACCTGGTGCATGATCGACGTCATGCGCGGGCAAGGGCCGGGGCAATTGGTGTAGATGAAGTCGGCCACCCAAACATTGCCGCGCAGGCTGGCGCCGAGGAATGGACGGCCGCTTGAATCAGTGAGGCGGAAATCGGGAACAGCGCCGAACTCCGGCAAATCGCTCTTCGAAGCGCAGCCGCCGGCGAAGACCAGGGCCGCACACAGCAGCAGAGCCGGTGCGATGAAATCCGCCCGCGTCGTGGCGCAGGCACTCCCGCCTGCCGCGTCGAGACTCGTCTCGACGCTCTTCAACCTGGTGCAGCCAAGCGTGCTCGGGCAGTTCAACCGTGAACACCGCAAGAAAAACGAAAATCCCCAGTCGCAGCCCATCCCTCAAAAACGCGGCGGATCGAGCAACATCAGGCCGTAGAGCACGGGCAAGTAGATAACGGAGGCAAGCAGAACGCGGCGGGCCTCGAAAATGGACCGGCGACTAAGCACCCTAGCCGTGATCACGAGGAACGCGACGCCCATCAGCAGCGCGCCTACCAGGTAGACCACACCAGTCATGCCCAGCCAATTGGGCAGCAGGCTGATGGGGATCAGCGCGAGACAGAAATAAAGCATCTGTCGGGCGGTGGATTCTCCATCGGGCTCCACCACCGGCAGCATGCGGATGCCGGCTCGTGAATAGTCGTCGCGATACATCCAGGCGATGGCGTAGAAGTGCGGGAACTGCCACAGAAACAGAATCGCGTATAGCGACCATGCTTCGGCGGTCAGGTGGC
>Ga0181525_10002009_pt1 | contig 16992 bp, 16 predicted proteins | sample PEATcosm2014_Bin_48_FD_121100 | JGI IMG/M metagenome (GOLD analysis project Ga0181525, IMG submission 121100) | Peatland microbial communities from MTU Mesocosm Facility, Houghton, MI, USA - PEATcosm2014_Bin06_10_metaG | ecosystem: Environmental > Terrestrial > Soil > Wetlands > Peat | place...
GCGGGGTCCAGGGGCAGCGCCCCTGGCCTTGCTTGCCTTAAAACCTGCGTGCGGTCGTGTACCGGGCCACTTCGGCGAGGGTGTCGCGCAGGGGGCTTTCCGGGAACACGGCGAGGGCGGCGCAGGCGGAGGTGATGAAGGCGTCGGCGCGGGCGATGCTGAGGGGGATGGCGTCGTGTTTTTTCATCAGCTGCATGGCGGTGGCGAGGTCGTCCTCGGTTTGGTCCCCGGCTTCGATGGTGCGGGTCCAGAATTCGAGTTCTGGGGCGTCGGCGGCGGCGATGGCGGCGAGGACGGGGTAGGTGAGTTTGCCTTCGCGGAAATCGTCACCGACGGTTTTGCCGAGTTCGGCTTCATCGGCGGCGTAGTCCAGAGCGTCGTCGACGAGCTGGAAGGCCATGCCGAGATCCATGCCGAACTGGGCGAGGGCGGCACATTCGGCGGGCGAGCGCGCGGCGATGACGCCGCCGACTTCGCACGCGGCGGCGAAGAGGGCGGCGGTTTTGCCACGGATGACGTCGAAATATTTTTGTTCGGTGGTGGCGAGGTCGTTCTGCGTGGTGAGCTGGAGCACCTCGCCCTCGGCGATGGTGGCGGCGGCGGTGCACAGGATGCGCAGGACTTCGAGCGAGCCGTCTTCCACCATGAGCTGAAAGGCGCGGGCGAAGAGGAAGTCTCCCACCAGGACCGAGGCTTTATTGCCGAACACCGCGTTGGCGCTGGCGAAGCCGCGCCGCAGCACGGATTCGTCCACCACGTCGTCATGCAGCAGCGTGGCGGTGTGGATAAACTCGACGCAGGCGGCGAGCTGGATCTGGCGCTCCCCCTGGTAGCCGCAGAGCTGGGCCGAGGCCAGCGTGAGCAAGGGGCGCAGGCGCTTGCCGCCCGCCGCGACGAGATGCGCGGCGAGTTGGGGGATAAGCGCGACGGGGCTATCCATCCGCGCGACGATCGCCCGGTTGGTGGCCTGTAGCTCCGGCTCCAGCATTGTGGAGAGCCGGGTGAGTGCATCAATCGTCAAAGGCGTCGCACCATCCAATTTATTGCGCCTAACCTGCCATCGGGTTTTACGTTAGCACCATATCGGGCGGACAGAAAAATGGGTCAAGGCGGGCGGCATGGATGAAACGACGATCGGCGGCTTATTAGGCGGAAAGTTGCACTACCGGCAGCTCCGCACGGGGCATCGCACGGGGTTTGAGCCGGTTTTGCTGGCGGCTGCCGTGCCGGCGCGGGCGGGGGAGCGCGTGCTGGAGGCGGGCACCGGGGCGGGGGCGGCGCTGCTGTGCCTGGCCGCGCGGGTGCCGGGGGTTTTGGGACTCGGGGTGGAGCGCGACGCCGCCCTGGCCCGGCTGGCAGCGGAGAACTTCGCCGCCAACGGGTTCGCCGCGCTGCTGGCCGTGCGGGGCGACGTCACCGCCCTGCCCTTTCCGGCGCAGTGCTTCGACCATGTGCTGGCCAACCCGCCGTGGTTTGACGAGGCTTCCACGCCCTCGCCCGATGCGCGCCGCGCACTGGCGCATCAGGAGGCGGGGGCGGGTCTGCTGGAGCGCTGGGTGGCGGCGCTGGCTTTTGTGCTGGCCCCCAAGGGGAGTCTCACCCTCATCCTCCCCGCCGCCTCCTTTGCCCGCGCCGCCTCGGTGCTGGTTGCGGTAAAATGCGGCGGGGTGACGCTGCTGCCGCTGTGGCCGCGCGCCGGGGAGGCCGCGAAAATGGTGCTGCTCTCCGCCCGCAAGGGCAGTAAAAGCCCCGCCTGCGTGCGTCCCGGGCTGGTGTTGCATGACGAGACCGGAATCACCCCTGAAGCCCAGGCGGTGCTCAGCGCGGCGCGGGCGCTCTAATTCTCGCGCAGCGGGTATTGCCTGGCTCTCTGGCCGAACGCATCTCCCGCCGGATGAGAGCGCTCCGGCAGTTCCGCAACTTTGCGCGCCAGAATACTGGCCTCGGCAAAGCCCTGATGAGACGGCAGGCTCAAATAATGGCCATAGCGGAATTGCGGGTAGATGTTGACCGGGTTCATCATCGAGGCGCCAATCACCTCAAAGCCGAATCTCGGGCCGAACAGCACTTTCAGCGCCTCGTCGGAAAACCGCCAGAAATCGTTCGGCTCTTCATGGAGCGGCCAGGAATGCAAGGTGCTGTGAAACACCAGCCCGCCGGTCTTGAGTGCGCGATTCATCTCCTGCGCCACAATCCAGGGACATTCGAGATGTTCCAGAACCGAGACCGAATAAATCGCGTCCAGCGCGGCGGCGCCGGTGAGCGCGGACAGCTCATGCGCATCGCCGACAATATCCACCATCGGCCCGGGATGCACATCCATGCCGATATAGCGCCCGGCGCCGTGGAACGTCTGCCGCTTATCCTTGCTCTCGGGGCCGACCAAGCGGGCGCCCAGCTCCAGCAGCGTCAGTTTTTCGCGGTTCACCGTCTCCACAAACTGCCGGTGCAGGGCGTTTCTCGGCGAGGCAGGGGGAAGCTCCCGGCGCGGGAGGACGATGGGAACCGAGAACCGGCCTGCCGGGGTCGTCAGCTCGAAACTGGCGGGATGACCGGGGACGCTGGGAACATAAAGCTCGAACCCGCAAGCCTGCGGCACGGCAAAACCGGGATAGTGCGGCGCCACGTCGGGCCGGTCGTGAAAGGCTTCAAGTGCTGCCCGGTCCTCGCCGATCTGGATTTCCAGAGTTTCAATCTGCTTGCCGTAGCCGTGAATCCAGCCCTTAAAATACATGCCCGACGGGTCGCACCAAAAGGCGTCCAGATGATAGGCGAACGGCCCCGCCGGGGGGGCGGTTTTCAGCTCCGGGGCTAGCTCCAGCCGGTGCGCGCTGCCCAAGGGGCGGACGAAAATGCGGTCGCGCTCGGCCTCGGTAACGGGCTCGGCAAAAACGGCTTGGAAAGCATACGTGCCGTCCCCCACGCCGACGAGGACGAGGACATGGCTGTATTCGTTGGCGATGCCGGTGTGCAGGATGCGCTCGCCGCCGGGTCCGGGCAGGACGACTTCATACGCCAGACGCTGGCCGGCATCGGCGAGGTTGCGCAGCCAGCCGCTGATATGGTGCGTGCTGCGCTCGTCGATATAGCCCTGAACCTGGGGCGGTGCTGAGGTCGCGTCCATGCCTGTCTATGGCAAAGCCCTATGCGCCGCGCAATGCGGCATCTCGCATCACGGCGGCGATGCCCAGCGCCGCCCCCGCCACCGCCGCGCAGGCGGCGAAACCGGCGGGGAAGCCGTAGGTGAGCAGCATCACCGCCGCCAGCGTGGCGCCGAACGCGCCGCCGATGGCACGGAACAACAACATGCAGCCGGTGGCGACGCCCACATCGCGCCGCTCGGCGGCATTCTGGATGGCGACGGTGATGTTCGGCTGCACCAGCCCGATGCCGCCGCCGAGGATGACGCTGTAAAGCTCGGTGAGGCCGAGCGGTGTGGCCGCCCCCATGCTGGCCAGCAGCAGCAGGCCGAGCAGGCACAGCGCCAGCGCCACCAGCATGGCCGCCTTGGTGCGCCCCAGCACGCGCGAAAACCGGCCCCCCACATAGGACAAGACCACAAAGGCCAGCAGGAACGGCGTGGTGAACAGGCCGGAAGCGGCGGCGCTGGTGTGCTTGATGTACTGAAAATACAGCGGCAGCAGCAGCGAGGCGCCAAACGTGCACAGCGAGTTGGTGGCCGAGAGCAGCAGCCCGCCCAGCACGGTGCCGTTGGTGAACAGATGCAGCGGCAGCATCGGCGCCAGCGCCCGGCGCTCCACCCGCACGGTGAGCGCGGTGAAGCCCACCCCCGCCGCGAGCAGCACCAGCGTGGCGCGCGAGGCCCAGGGGAAGTCATGCCCGCCCGAGGCGCACAGCACCAGAAACGGCGTGATGGCGGCGATCAACATGCCCGCGCCCAAAAAGTCGATCTTCTGCCCCCTGCTCTCATGCGCCGGCAGCCGGGCCAGCGCGCGGCTGCTGGCCACCCAGGCCACGGCGCAGAGCGGCAGGTTAATCCAGAAAATCGCCCGCCAGGAGAGGCTGTCGGTGAGCGCACCGCCCAGCATCGGCCCGGCAATGCTGGCGATGCCCCACATGCCGCTCATATAAATCTGGTAGCGCCCGCGCTCGCGCGGCGGGGCAACGTCCGAGATGGCGGTCTGCGCGATGGTCATCAGCCCGGCCCCGCCAACGCCCTGCACGGCGCGGCCCAGCACCATCAGCCAAAAATCCGGCGCCACGGCGCAGCCCAGCGAGGCCAGGCAGAAGATCGCGATGGCCGGCTGCATCAGCCGCCGCCGCCCATAGATATCCGAGAGCCGCCCGAAAATCGGCGTCGCCGCCGTGCCGGTGAGCAGATAGGCCGAGACAATCCAGGCGATATGCGAGCCGCCGCCGAGGTCTCGCGCCATGCGCGGCACGGCGGGCACGATGATGGTCTGGTCCAGCGCCGCCAGCAGGATGCACAGCACCACGCCGCGAATCACGGGGAGAATTTCCTCATGGGTGAAGGGGCGCGGAGTCATGGAACGGGGGATAGCGCGGGCGGACGGAGTCGTCTGGAGGTTAATTCACCGGAGCAGGGTTGCGCCGGAAGGTAAATTAGGAACAAACTAAGAACCCTGGCGCTGTGCCTGGGCTATGACTCGGCTACGACTCGAAAGGTTAATAAATTTTATTTCGACACATCTAGTATCCATTTGCCAAACTCATGACTAGATGTTGTATTAACGCCCTGCGATTAAGAATTAGGACCCGGCCAAATGAATGTCATGACGAAGCCTGAAGCGGTGTTGCTGGATGATGGCGTGCAGATGCGTGGCCGGTATCAGGTGCAACTCGACCGCTCCCGCGACTCGCTCCTGACCGATTTCGGCCGCGCGACGCTGGATGACCGCTACCTCCTCCCCGGCGAGGATTATCAGGACCTGTTCGCCCGCGTCGCCTCTTACTATGGCGACAACGCGGCGCACGCCCAGCGTCTCTACGACTATATCTCTAAGATGTGGTTTATGCCGGCCACCCCGGTCCTCTCCAATGGCGGCACGGATCGCGGCCTGCCGATCTCCTGCTTCCTCAATGAAGCCAACGACACGCTGGAAGGCATTGTCGGCCTGTGGAACGAGAACGTGTGGCTCGCCTCCAAGGGCGGCGGCATCGGCTCCTATTGGGGCAATCTGCGCTCCATCGGCGAGAAGGTGGGCAAAAACGGCAAAACCTCCGGCGTGGTGCCGTTTATCCGCGTGATGGACAGCCTCACCCTCGCCATCTCCCAGGGCAGCCTGCGGCGCGGCTCGGCGGCGGTGTATCTGCCGGTGTGGCACCCGGAAATCGAGGAATTCATCGAAATCCGCCGCCCGACCGGCGGCGACCCGAACCGCAAGGCGCTGAACCTGCATCACGGCATCCTCATCTCCGACGCGTTCATGCGCGCGGTGGAAACCGATGCGCAGTGGATGCTGACCTCGCCCAAAGACCGCAGCCATGTGCGCAGCATTTCCGCCCGCGCGCTCTGGGTGCGCATCCTCACCGCGCGCATTGAGACCGGCGAGCCGTACCTGGTCTTCTCCGACCATGTGAACAACGCCCGCCCCGAGCATCACAAACTGGCCGGGCTGGAAGTAAAAACCTCCAATCTCTGCGCCGAAATCACCCTGCCGACCGGCCTGGACCAGCACGGCCGCCAGCGCACCGCCGTGTGCTGCCTCTCCTCGCTCAACCTGGAAACCTGGTTCGAGTGGCATAAGGACGAGCAGTTCATCGAGGACGTGATGCGCTTCCTCGACAACGTGCTGCAAGACTTCATCGAAAAAGCCCCGGACTCCATGGAGAAGGCGAAATACGCCGCGATGCGCGAGCGCTCCGTGGGCCTGGGCGTCATGGGCTTCCACTCCTTCCTGCAAGACCAGAACGTGCCTTGGGAAAGCGTGATGGCGAAGGTGTGGAACGTGAAAATGTTCAAGCATCTGCGCGCCGGGGCGGATGCCGCTTCCAAAAAGCTGGCCGCCGAACGCGGCGCCTGCCCGGACGCGGCGGAGTATGGCGTGGAGGAACGCTTCTCCTACAAAATCGCCATCGCCCCCACCGCCTCCATCTCCATCATCACCGGCAACACCTCGCCGGGGATCGAGCCGATTGCCGCCAACGTGTTCCTGCAGAAAACCCTCTCGGGCAGCTTCTCGGTGCGCAACCGGCCCCTGCAAAAGCTCCTGGCCAAATACGGCCATGACGACGAGGAAACCTGGTCCTCCATCACCACCACCAAAGGCAGCGTGCAGCACCTGGACTTCCTCACCCCGCACGAAAAAGACGTGTACAAAACCGCGTTCGAGCTGGACCAGCGCTGGATCATCGAACACGCCGCCGACCGCACGCCCTTTATCTGCCAGAGCCAGTCGATCAACCTCTTCGTGCCCGCCAATGTCAGCAAGCGCGACCTGCACCAGTATCACTACCAGGCCTGGAAGAAGGGCGTGAAGTCGCTGTATTATTGCCGCTCGCTCTCCATCCAACGGGCCGACAACGTGTCGGAAAAAGCGATCCGCCCGGATGAGTTCACCGGCATTCCCGTGGAGGGCGTGCCCGCCGTGCAGGCGCCAGGGGCGACGACGAATTTTGAGGAATGTCTCGCCTGCCAGTGAAGGAAAGGCCAGGGCGCTGCCCTGGACCCGCTGGGGCCTGAGGCCCCAGACCCCCGTTAATAAGGCCCTGAATAAATGAAACCGAGCGCCAGCATTATTTGTTCTTTTCATGCCTGCGGCGCTGGTCCAAGCCATATCTCTAATGAATGGGGGTCCGGGGCCTCAGGCCCCGGCGGGTCCAGGGCAGCGCCCTGGCCTACCCTAAAAACTTCTAAAGGCCCAAACCCATGACCGACAACATCCCCACCAAGATCGACCTGCTCACCGAGAACCCGGTCTACAAGCCCTTCCGTTACCCCTGGGCGTATGAGGCGTGGCTGACGCAGCAGCGCGTGCATTGGCTGCCCGAGGAAGTGCCGCTCGCCGACGACGTGAAGGACTGGCACAAGAACATCACCGTGGGTGAGCGTAACCTGCTCACCCAGATTTTCCGCTTCTTCACGCAGGCGGATGTCGAGGTGAACAACTGCTACATGAAGAAATACTCCCAGGTGTTCAAACCGACCGAGGTGCTGATGATGCTCTCGGCCTTCTCGAACATTGAGACGATCCACATCGCCGCGTACTCCCACCTGCTCGACACCGTGGGCATGCCCGAGGTCGAATACACCGCCTTCCTCAAATACAAGGAGATGAAGGACAAGTACGACTACATGCACGGCTTCTCGGTGGACAGTAAGCACAACATCGCCAAGACCTTGGCGGCGTTCGGCGCGTTCATGGAGGGGCTCCAGCTTTTCGCGTCGTTTGCCATTCTGCTGAACTTCCCGCGCTTTAACAAAATGAAGGGCATGGGCCAGATCATCACCTGGTCGGTGCGCGATGAGTCGCTGCACTGCGAGTCCATCATCCAGCTTTTCCGCACCTTCGTGCAGGAGAACCCGGAGATCTGGACCGAGGATCTGCGCCGGGAACTCTACCTCACCTGCGCCACCATCGTGGACCATGAGGATGCCTTCATCGACCTAGCGTTTGAGATGGGCGCCATCGAGGGGCTGACCGCCGAGGAGGTGAAGCGCTATATCCGCTACATCGCCGACCGTAGGCTGACCCAGCTTGGCCTGAACATCCTCTTCCACGTGGACAAGAACCCCCTGCCCTGGCTGGACGAGATGCTCAACGCCGTGGAGCATGCCAATTTCTTCGAGAACCGCTCCACCGAGTACAGCAAGGCCTCGACCACCGGCAGCTGGGAGGACGCATTCTCCGATTTCGGCATCATCGACCCCGCCACGGTTTTACCGGCGCAATAAGCCCGCCCCCCAGGCTGCGGTCTGGGGGTATTTTTTCCGTGGCGTGTCCGCTAAATGTATCCTAACATTGCGGTAAGTAGCGAGGGTGATTCCTAGTTAAACTTGCGTAACCTACAGCGAACGATCCAGCCCCAAGCCATCGTCATCGCTTCACTTTGGACCAAAACCGGATGGCAAGCGTGACCGACTCAGAGGACGACACAGACCAAGGCCCACGGCAGAACACAGGCGCTCCGCGCTATAGCCGGCGGCTGTCGGATAAAATTCTCCTCGCCTTTCATCACGCCTGCGACCAGGGCGATTATGAAATCGCCGAGCAGTTGCTGCACATCCTGGAAGGTATGCTGACCCGGCGCACCGTGCCGCCCGACGCCAACCGGCGCAAAAGCATCGAAAGCCTGGTCGCGGCGCATGAGCGGCTGTGGCACCTGCGCCACCCGGAGAAGGGGTTTAGCTAGAGAAAGTGGTTCTTTTGCAAAAAAGCGCTGCTTCCTCCCTTAACTGACGATCTTTTCATACGTCTCAATGCCGTCGACCTGAAACATCAGCCCGGCCCATTGGTTAAACTGGTCGTACCACACGCTTAAATGCAGCTTGCCCGTCACGTCGAAGCGCTGGGCGATGATGAAGTCGCCGTCGGCGGTGGGCAGCTTGTTCCAGCCCGGCGAGTTTAGAATCGCCGGATAGCTGTGCGCCGTCTGGATATTGAGAATCGTGCCGTACAGCATCGCCTTGTTCCAGTAGGTCAGCGGCATGGTATTGGGCGGGCAGGTGTAGAGCGGCATATGCGTGCCCACCACGTCGTACCCCGCATCGGTTTTATGCGCGTGCACCTCCAGGACGCGGCCATTATCGTTCACCATGCTGTCCAGGCTCTGGAACACGCCGCCGGACCAGCGTTCGGTGGCGGCGAGATGGTAGGTGAAAATCGGCAGCCCGGCGAAGGTGACGAGCAGGTCGGCGGCAATGTCCACGGTCAGGTCGTCGCCGATTTGGGTAAAGTTCAGCCGTTGTTCGCCGATGGGCGTGCCGTTGCGCAGCACCTTGAACGCCAGCTCCCCGCCGGGCGGCACGGGCAGAGGATCGGCCTGAGCAGGCCCGGCCACGGCCAGGGCACTCGCACTGAGTAAAAACCGCCGCCGCTGCATGATTAAGCGTTCCCTAAGACCAAAATCAATCATCCCCCTTTTATTACGTAAACATATGCAGCACGCAGCCAGCCCGCCAGCCCTAATCGCCCAGCTGTGACAAAACCCATCCGGCAGGGGCGACAGGTGGCGCGCGTCATGGCACAATGCGTGCCATGCATCAGTTGATTCTGCTCCGCCACGCCAAAGCAGCCGCCGCGACGGCCGGTAGCTCGGACCATGACCGGCCGCTGGCCGATACCGGCCGGCGCGCAGCCGCCGCCGTGGGCCAGGCCATGCGCAAGGCCGGGCTGTCGCCGGATGTGGTGCTGGTTTCCTCCGCCCTGCGCACCCAGCAAACCTTTCAGGCGCTGGAAGCGGCTTCCGTGTGGGATGAGTGGCCGAACATCGACTCGCTGCCCGCTTTATACATGGCCCCGGCCAACCTCATCCGCGACACCCTGCGCGACCTGCCCGAGACCGTGCGCAGCGCCCTGGTCATCGGCCATAACCCCGGCCTGCATGAGCTTGCCCTGTCCCTGGCCGGACCCGCCAGCCAGAAGGACGGGCTGGAGCGGCTGAAGGAAGGCTACCCCACCGCCGGAATGTCTGAATTTTTGGTCACCACGCCCTGGCGCCGCCTGGGCGCCAACGGCGCCGCCCTCCAGCGCTTCCTGCTGCCGGTGGATATACTTTAGAAATCGCACGGCGCACTATCAACGCCGCGCTGTGTGCCTTAATGCTGCGCGAGCGAAGTGCTGCTTTACACATGACCCAGGATTTAATAACGCTCTCTTCACTGCGCCATGCAAGGCTTATCCGTCTATAATACTCTCATAACACTAATCGGAAGGTGATACCGTATGCCCCATCTCGCAACCAGCAAACAGGTCGGCACCGCAACACTGACCCATGACGGCAAGACGGCTACCTTGCCGCTGCTGCAGGGTTCGTTGGGGCCGGCTTGCGCCGATATTCGTAAAATCCAGGGCGATCTCGGGATTTTCACCTTCGACCCGAGCTACGGCGCCACCGCGTCCTGCGAAAGCGCCATCACCTATATTGATGGCGACGAAGGCATCCTGCTCTATCGCGGCTACCCGATCGAGCAGCTCGCCGAGAAATCCACCTTCCTCGAAGTGGCCTATCTCCTGGTGTACGGCAACCTGCCGACCGAAGCCGAGCTGAAGAACTTCAACTCCGGCGTCATGCGCCACACCATGCTGCACGAGCAGATCCGCAGCTTCTGGTCCGGTTTCCGCCGCGATGCGCACCCGATGGCCATGCTCTGCTCCGTCGTCGGCGCCATGTCCGCCTTCTACCCGGACAGCATCGACATCCAGGACCCGCACCAGCGCGAGATCAGCGCCTACCGCATGATCGCCAAAATCCCCACCATCACCGCCTGGGCGTATAAGTACACGGTCGGCCAGCCCTTCGTGTATCCGCAGAACAACCTGACCTATGCCGAGAACTTCCTGCACATGTTCCACTCCGTCCCGGCGGAAACCTACGTGCAGAACCCGATCCTGACGCGCGCCATGGACCGTATCTTCATCCTGCACGCCGATCATGAGCAGAACGCTTCCACCTCCACCGTGCGTCTGGCCGGCTCCACCGGCGCCAACCCGTTCGCCTGTATCGCCGCCGGCATCGCCTCGCTCTGGGGCCCCGCGCATGGCGGCGCCAATGAGGCGGTGCTGAAAATGCTCGCTGAAATCGGGCATAAGGATAACATCCCCGAATTCATCAAGCAGGTGAAAGACAAGAACAGCGGCGTGAAGCTCATGGGCTTTGGCCACCGCGTGTACAAAAACTTCGACCCGCGCGCCAAGATCATGCAGAAGACCTGCCATGAAGTGCTGGGCGAGCTGGGCATCACCGACGAGCCGATGCTCGACCTGGCGATGGAGCTGGAGCGTATCGCCCTGGAGGACGAGTATTTCGTCTCCCGCAAGCTGTACCCGAACGTCGATTTCTATTCGGGCATCATCCTCAAGGCGATGGGCTTCCCGACCAACATGTTCACGCCGATCTTCGCCCTCGCCCGCACCGTGGGCTGGATCAGCCAGTGGATGGAAATGATCGAAGACCCGCAGCAGCGCATCGGCCGCCCGCGCCAGATCTACACCGGCGCACCGACCCGCGACTACGTCCCCCTCGCCGAGCGGGGCTAAGACCCTACGAACGGAATTAGGGGGGCTCAGCCCCCCTAATTTTTTTCAAGGATGCTCAACCAAAAGCACCTGCTGAAGGACAGCCCCTGGCGCAACCTGCTGGGCGGGCTGCTCTATCTGCTCGGCATCATCGCGCTGGCCACCCTGGCCTATGTCCTCGCCGGCTGGTCCTGGAGCGACGCGTTTTACTTCGTCATCATCACCGTCTTCACCGTCGGCTATGGCGAGCTGCACCCCATCCACGGGATTTTGCGCGGCATCACCATCTCCACCATCATCCTGGGCTGGCTCGGCATCACCTTCCTCGCCGCCGCCTTCGTCCAGTTCATCACCATCGCCCAGCTGCAACAAATTTTCGGGACCAAGCGGATGAAGACGCAAATCGACAAACTCACCGGCCATGTCATCGTCTGCGGCTACGGGCGCATCGGGGAAATGCTGGCCGATGAGCTGCGCTCCGGCGGCGCGGAGTTCGTCATCGTCGATCTCGACGAGGAACGCCTGGCCGCCGCCGCCGCGCATGGCCACATCGTCTGGCGCGGCGACGCCACCGACGAAGAGGTGCTGAAAACCGTCGGCGTCCAGCGTGCCCGCGCCCTGGCCACCGTGGTGCCCAACGACGCAGTGAACGTCTTCATCACCCTCTCGGCGCGCAACCTGAATAAAGAGCTGGAGATCATCGCGCGCGGCGGCGCCACCAGCACCAAGAGCAAACTGCTCCAGGCCGGCGCCAGCTCCGTGGTGGAGCCCACCCATATCGGCGCCGAACGCATCGCCCAGCTCATCCTCTTCCCCCGCACTTCCGTCATCACCGACGGCTCGGCGCGCATGCGTATGCTCGGCGTGGGCCTGCGCACGCTGGGCCTGGAAATCGAGGTCATGGCCGTCTCCGTCGACTCCCCCCTGGTCGGCGCCACCATCGACGCCATCGAACACCAGGCCATCGGCAGCCTGTTCGTCATCGCCGTGAACCGCAAGAACGGCGAGACCATGACCCGGCCCGATCCGGCGACGGTGATCGAAGCCGGGGACGGGGTGGTGGTGATTACGCGGGCCGGGCGGAGTATTCCGAAAATTAGTTAGGGAAGGAAGCAGCGCTTTTTTGAAAAAAAGCGCGCAAAAAACTTTTATGAATCGTGGGCGTTGGCCGCGCCAAAGCCCCCAATTAACAAAAGTTTTTTGGTTCTTTTTTTCAAAAAAGAACCACTTCACTTTACATCGTCTTCTCCCGATCTATATATCGCAACATGACGATACAACCAGACAGCTTCGACGAGGCCCTCAAAGCCCTCGCCAACCCGGTGCGCCGCAAGATCCTGGCCCAGATGAAGGACCCGGAGCAAAACTTCCCCGGCCAGGAGCACCCGTATGAGCTGGGCGTCTGCGCCGGCAAGATTGAGGGCATCTGCGGCCTGTCCCAATCCACCGTGTCCGCGCATCTGGCGGTTCTGGCCCAGGCCGGGCTGATCACCGGCAAGCGCGTCGGCCAGTGGGTGTTTTACAAGCGCAACGAGCCCGCCATTGCCGCCTTCCTGGCCCATATCGGCCAAACCCTTTAAGCATCGCCTTAACCCAAGGAGTTTTCATGCCCAATTTGTTCACCCCCCTACAGCTTGGCGCCCTCACGCTGCCTAACCGCATCATCATGGGCCCCCTCACCCGCGCGCGCGCCGGGGTGGAGCGGGTGCCAAACGCCTTGATGGCGGAATATTACGTGCAGCGGGCCTCGGCAGGCCTGATCATCTCGGAAGCCACCTCCGTCACCCCGATGGGCGTGGGCTATGCCGACACGCCCGGCCTGTGGTCGGACGAGCAGGTGAAGGGCTGGAAGCAGATCACCAAGGCCGTGCATGCGGCGGGCGGGCGGATTTTCTCCCAGCTCTGGCATGTCGGGCGCGTCTCGGCGCCGGTGTTCCTGAACGGCGAGCTGCCGGTGGCGCCCAGCGCCATCGCCCCCAAGGGCCATGTCAGCCTCATCCGCCCGCAGCAGGAATACGTCACCCCGCGCGCGCTGGACCTTGAGGAAATCCCCGGCATCGTCGAAGCCTACCGCAAGGCGGCGATGAACGCGCAGATGGCCGGTTTCGACGGCGTGGAAATCCACGGCGCCAACGGCTATTTGCTCGACCAGTTCCTCCAGGACGGCTCCAACCACCGCACCGACGATTACGGCGGCCCGATTGAAAACCGCGCCCGCCTCATGCTGGAAGTCACCGACGCCGTGCTCTCCGTGTGGGAAGCCGACCAGGTGGGCATGCACCTCGCCCCGCGCATGGACTCGCACTCCATGGGCGATTCCGACCGCCTCGGCACCTTCTCTTACGTCGCGCGTGAGCTGGGCGAACGCGGCCTGGCCTTCATCTGCGCCCGCGAACACAAGGCGGAAGACTGGATCGGCCCGCAGCTGAAGAAGATTTTCGGCGGCGTCTACATCGCCAATGAGGGCTTCACCCTGGAAAGCGCCCAGGCCGTGCTGGCAGCAGGCGAGGCCGACGCCGTCGCCTGGGGCAAGCAATTCATCGCCAACCCGGATCTGGTGGAACGCTTCGCCCATAACGCGCCGCTCAACGCGTTTGACAGCTCCACCTTCTACGCCGGCGGCGTGCAGGGTTATACCGATTATCCCACGCTGCAGACGGCGGAAGCGTAAGGAAGCAGTTCTTTTTTAAAAAAAAGAACCAAAAAACTTCTATGAATCTGGGGCATGGGCTGTGGCCGCATCGACGCCCGTGTCCCAGATTAAAAAGAGTTTTTTGCGCGCTTTTTTTGCAAAAAAGCGCTCCTTCCTTTACCCCTAAAACAACTCAATCTCGCCGCCCAGCTGCTTGCTGGCGGCGAGGCTGCCTTCGGCCACCAGCCGCTCATGACATTGCGTCTGGTTACGCCCGCGCTGCTTGGCGACGTAGAGCGCCTCGTCCGCGCGGCCAAAGGCGGCGGCCCCGGTATCGCCCGGCATGATCAGGCTGAGCCCGATGCTCACCGTAATCCGCCCGATCTGCGGAAACACCGAAAGCTCCACCGCCTTGCGAAAATTCTCCAGCGCCGCCCAGGCTTTTTCCAGCGTCGTCTCGGTCAGGATGACGAGAAACTCCTCCCCGCCGAAGCGGAACAGCCCATCCTTGTCGGCAAAGCAATGGCAGATCAGCCGCGCCATGAGGATCAGCACCTCGTCGCCGTACGGGTGGCCGAACTGGTCGTTGACGCGCTTGAAATGGTCGATGTCGATCAGCCCGACGACGGCATGATCGCCATGCGCGGCGCTGACCTGTTTGAAAAATGCATCGAATGTGCGCCGGTTGAGCAGGCCGGTCAGCTCGTCGCGGTCGCCATATTCCAGCAGCCCGAGATGGTTGCGATAAACCCGCAGCAGCCCGGCGACGAGATGTTCCTCAATGATTTCCATCGGCGCCGGCCGGATAATTTCCATCAGCCCGGTCAGTTCCACGTCGCTACAAATGGGAAAAGCGTGGCGCGTTTGCCCGCTCGCGTCCAGCTGGTTCCACACATGCCGCCGCGAGGCCAGGCACTCCCGCCACTCCGGCAGCGTGTCCTGCACTGGAATGTCCGACACCGGGGCGCTCTGCAGCGGCAGGCTGACGCGCTCACGCAGCCGGATGCTGGGGCCCTCACTGATCACGCGCCACAAGGACAACCGGGAAGCCTTCGCCAGCCCAAAAATCACCTGGGCAAACCGTACTTCCAAATCGTCCTTGTTCCGCAGATGCGTTAGCTCGGCCACTGTGTCGAGGAGGTATGTCATGTTCTGTTGCCGAGTGTCTCACCAAATACTTAAAGACATGACAACAGAACGAATTTACCGGCGCGCGGCCAGCCCCACCAATCCGGCGCAGCCCAGCAGCGCCACGGCGCCGATGCCAAACAGCGGCAAAAAACTCCCCGTAGCGTGATAAAGGCTGGAATATCCCGCCGCCACCACCGTCTGCATCACCGCATACGCCATGGTGGCCAGCCCCCAATTGGCCGCCAGCCGGTGCGCGGGCACCATCCCCGCCAGCGCCCCCGCCGCCAGCATCACGCAGCCCAGCGCGATCACGCCGACGCCCACGGCGGAAACATCCAGCGCCAATGTGCTGGTATTGGCCAGCGGCAGCGCCACGGCGCCGGCCATCACCACAAACCCCACCCCCAGCGTGGCCAAAAAGCCAAACCGGTCGGCAATGCGCCCCAGAATCGGCGGCCCGAACGCGGCGGCCACCCCCATCCAGGCCGAAACCTGCGCCCCGGCGGCGACTCCGCGATGCAGCCCGATGGCGACAAAACTGGCCCAGAACAGCATATGCGGCACAAACCCCAGCGCCGACCCGGCATACGCCACCACCAGCAGCAGCACCGGCAGCGTCATCCGCCCCTGTCCTTTCGCTTTCGGCGCGGCGGGGATGGTGGAGTCGGGCATCAGCAGCGCCACGGCCAGCGTGGCGGCGGCGGCCAGCAGCCCCAGTGAAACCCAGGTAAACACCAGCCCATGGCGCAGCAGCACCGGAATCAGCAGCGCACTCAGCGTAATCCCCGAGCCCATGCCGGCAAACGTAATGCCGCTGACCCGGCCTTTTTCCCGTGGCGGCGCGCGCCCCACCACGGCGGCGGCCATCAGCACCATCAGCACACCCCCGGTAAAACCGCAGACCAGCCGCCAAAAACCAAACCAAACCAGGCCAACATTCCACCCCGACGCCAGCACCGACAGCGCCGACGCCGCCATCAGCGCCACCGCCAACGGCTTAGGCTTCAGCCCCCCGCGCCAGAACCGCATCACCGCCGCGCCCAGGAAATACCCCAGTAAATTCGTCGTCCCCAGCCAAAAAGCCTGGGGCGCGGTGTACCATCCGGCATGCACCATGGCGGGTACCAGCGGCGCATAGCCAAACCGCGCAATGCCGATTCCCACCAGCATGGCGAGCAGCCCGCTGAACGCGGCGCGATAGATGGGGAAAGCGGGCGTATCTTTCATGCGGATGCAGCCATAGCCTTGCGCGCGGTTGGTTGGTATAGACCGGCCTTGGTTAATTTCTGAAGGTTACAACATGGCCCGCCGCCGGCAGCTCTACGAAGGCAAAGCAAAAATTCTGTTCGAAGGTCCCGAACCCGGAACCCTCGTGCAATATTTCAAGGATGACGCCACCGCGTTCAATGCCCAGAAAAAGGGCACGATCACCGGAAAAGGCGTGCTGAACAACCGCATCAGCGAGTTCCTCATGCTGAAACTGGCGGAAATCAACATCCCGACCCATTTCATCCGCCGCCTGAACATGCGCGAGCAGCTGATCAAGGAAGTCGAGATCATCCCCATCGAGGTCGTGGTCCGCAACATCGCCGCCGGCAGCATCTCGTCGCGCCTGGGCATCCCCGAAGGTACGCGCCTGCCGCGCTCCATCGTGGAATATTACTACAAAAACGACCAGCTCAACGACCCGATGGTGTCCGAAGAGCACATCACCGCCTTCGGCTGGGCCACCCCGCCGGACATGGACGACATTGTGCACCTCACTTTGCGCATTAACGACTTCCTCACCGGCCTGTTCCTCGGAGTCGGCATCACCCTGGTCGATTTCAAAATCGAATTTGGCCGCCTGTATGAGAACGAGGACATGCGCATCGTCCTGGCCGACGAAATCAGCCCGGATAACTGCCGCCTGTGGGACGCCAAGACCAACGAAAAGATGGACAAGGACCGCTTCCGCCGCGACCTCGGCAAAATCGAAGAAGCCTACCAGGAAGTCGCCCGCCGCCTCGGAATCCTCCCCGAAGCCGGCACCCGCGACATGAAGGGCCCGGAGATGATGCAATGAAAGCC
>Ga0181525_10002010_pt1 | contig 16988 bp, 21 predicted proteins | sample PEATcosm2014_Bin_48_FD_121100 | JGI IMG/M metagenome (GOLD analysis project Ga0181525, IMG submission 121100) | Peatland microbial communities from MTU Mesocosm Facility, Houghton, MI, USA - PEATcosm2014_Bin06_10_metaG | ecosystem: Environmental > Terrestrial > Soil > Wetlands > Peat | place...
AAAGAGTTAATTGAACCGGTCAAGTCCGCAGACAAACACCCAAAAGTAATTATCCTCCACTCTGCCCGCTTTCTATTCTTCAATTATCCAGAAGTTTTCACACAGGCTCGCGACTTGTTAGGCGTATCGTCAATGTCGAAGCCGTGTAACATAATCTGAAATAGCTTGGTGCTGCTTCTGCCGATAACCTGCATCCTTCTGACGAATATCAGAGTCGGCGAAAAAATGCCAGACGTGATGCTCAACCTCGAAACTCGGAAAGCGTGCCTCAAGCGTAGTCTGAAAATCGGCGCAAGCAACATCCCAACGCTTGGCATCTTCCGGCGTGTCGAGCGGCAACGACATGAGCCGCTCAAGCTCTGCGGCTACAAAACCTGCTGCTGCCTTGTCTGCTGGTGCGCTGGTAAATGACATAAACGCAGATACGCCTAACAGTGTATTAGATTGAAATTTTGCAGCCTATCTATTTTTGCTAACAGACGTGCTTTTCAAGGTTTTCGCTTCTCGGCCAATCATTTAGGCCATTCCCGCCAGACTCGCTTCTTACCATGAAACACAGACTGGCCATTTACCGGCCCAAGTGACTTCTCAACCCAAAACCATGCTGGCAGGCCGAGAATGCACCTTCACCACTTCGCCAGTCAAATGTTTTTGTTTGGCCGCGTTTTTCTTCTGCCAATGCTGGTTGAGGGCATTTGTGACCCTAGCAAGCCACGCCCGGTCTTTTACCTGCTCCAATACTTCCGCAGCCGCGAAATACTTGACGCTATTTGGTGGTGGATTGCCCAATGGCTTGAGCAGGCGCGCAGCCACCAGAATCGGCACATCGTGCGGCTGGCAGTTGATAACCCACGCCGCCTGTTCCGCCGTCAGACGGGCTGGTAGCTGCCCCAACACCCGCATAAATTGTAGTTGGTCCTCTCTCATTCCAGTTTGAAATCCTTGAATGTCGGATGCCGTTGGCCGACCAGCTTGACACCCCACCACGCACCTTCCTTGGTCACATACTTGGCGCAGTAATCCGATACGTCATCCCGGCTGTTCACCGGCTCAATGCGGTTCCGACCGTAGCGGTCAAACCACTTTTCCCAAAGCAGCCGACGCGATTTATTTTTGCAGTCGCACCACAACGCATGAACATGGAAACCATCCCGCCCCGGATTTTCCTCCAACCCGTAAAAATGCGACACGCCCCACATTTCCCGCTTCATGAACTTGAGATAGCATCGTTCAGCCGACCACACCGACGCTTCCCAGGAATACGTCAGATGAGCAATGACCTGCCACGGTGCCAGCGAGTGAACCCAATCACCCATTTCAACTGCCAACGCCGCAGCCTTGACCCGATCCACCGGCTCGATATATCGCGCAATGTTCATATTTGACCTTCATTTCTCCGAGCGTAAAGACACCTCTCGGACAAGGATGGGTTGACAGCCCCCCGCGCTCCGCGCGGGGAGCTGCCAATCCCATTCCTCGGGGTCGCCATGCGTGACCACGATACGAACTACTCCAAGGGCAGCACCGAACCGGCACGGATGATCACGCCATTCTTGGCGTCAAACGTGTTCGGCTCCATCAGATCGAACTCGACCACGATTTTCTGTCCGTCCTTGAACTGGCACGGACATTCTTTCGCGGCCTGCTCGACCGTCTGGACGCTGCGCGGGCACCACATCTGCACCGTCGGTGCCTTCCCGTCGGCACATTGAACTTCGTAAAGATTCACAATGCCGACGACCTTCTTCGCTTTGTTCTGAACTTCCTTGTGGCGATGAGCCACAAACTTGGCCAGGACCACGCGGCGGCCCGCCAAGAATTGATTCACTGCATCTGTCTGTTTCATGTTTTTCCGTTTGGCTTGCTACGCGACAGGGACGCCACGACCTTCGCCGCTGGACTTACCAACGATCTGTCCTTTGCTGTCTCCATTCCCGCTGGACGAGCGGGCGGAGCGGCCATCACACAGCACACCGGTTTGGCCGCAGCCGATGTGAAGTTTATACGTTGTCCTGAAGGCAACACTTTAGACATGAAAAATACCTCGGTTTGATTTTCATCGGCGTTGTGCTGAAACACGTCCTCGACCGGACACCCGAAATATTCCGCAATTCGAAACATGGCTTCCGCGCTGGGCCGTATGTCGCCCCGCTCCAGGCGCGTCACATACGAACGGCTTCGCTCGATTGCGCTGGCCAGATCCGCCTTGGAAGCCCGCTTGCGCTTCAGCCACTTCTGTATTGTATTTATCAACATTGAGAGAATTCTCGCATAGTGTCGCCTTTAAGACAACACTTATTTTGAATTATTTGTGTTGACTGCCAGATAACATTGTGCGAGACTGTCCGCGATGACAACGCAACAGCAGCCCACCACCGCGCCGGACCGGTTCATCCGCCGGCTGCGCAGGGCCATGTCCGGCCAGCCGCTATCGCTCCGGTCCGTGGCGAAACAGGCCGGCATTTCACCTGGCTACTTGTCCCGGCTGCTGAGCGGCGAACGCGGCCTGCCGGATGACGATGCCACCATCACAAAGTTGGAGCGGATTCTTGAAATTCCACGCGGGGAACTATTTGACGCCGCAGCCCGCCCGGATGCCACTACCAAGACCTTTCTCAAAAAAGAGCAGGCACGCCCGCTAATGCGCACGCTGGAACCGTTGAACGAGGCGGACATGGCTAAAGTGCTGGACATGGCTCAAAAGCTTGCCGCCAAATATCATCCAGACGAGAAATGAACCAGCGCCCCATTCGCACGATTTTCGATTTGGTCGGATATTACGGCCTCACGGTCGAGTTCCTTGATCTCCCCGCCAAAAATGCCGGTTATCTTGACCCGGACGACGAGCCGCGATACATCGCCTTAAATCGCAACCTGCCGCACTGTGAACAGGTGTTTACAGCCGCCCATGAGCTTTGCCATTGTATAAGCCAACACAGGAAACCACGCCGCAACTATCGTAGCCGGGTGCTCAACCACAAGGGCAAATCCCGGCGCGTTCAAGTCTTTGTTCGTTTCCAACGCCGATTCGTAAACAGGATTTTACCCATTGAGCGGGAAGCGAACATGTTTGCGATGTCCTGGCTGGTTCAAATGGATCCTTTAACTGATTTGCTGAAATTTCTTCGCCGCCATCCTGGGAAAATTTGGCTGTGCCTGTTTGCCGCGACCTCTTCGTTGATTTTTAAACCGTTCCACTGCATCAAATTGGCTTTGGGACGATTGCTGTTGCCCCAACCCCAATCGTGACCAAACTTCGCCGCCTCCATTCCGCGAAACCCGGCCTCGTCTCCGCTGTGTGCTCGTTCCGTCGCGCTGAATTTGCACCCGCCCCCGCGCCAGACTTTCAACCAACTGGCTTGACGCCGTAAATTGAAAGACTGGCTTGCCCCAAAACCCCCACGCGACCGAACTCCGCCACCGCTGCGCTCGCCCGTGTTATCGCTCCATTCCAGCGGCTCGTTTCGTCACGATTGAAAACAACCGTCCCCACTAGCGTAAACCCGTTCAAGGAGGCTTGACAGCATCCGGCATTGGTAGGATAATCCCACCATGACAGTCATTGCAGATAATAAGAAGCGCGTCACGCTGCCAACCAAACCCGGCGAGCGGTTTGATGTCCAGACTTTCGGCGATGAAAAATTCATCCTGACACGGCTCGCGCCCGTTGAGGCACGTCCGGCAAATGTGACGATCCAAAAGCGGGCTGGCTTTTCCGTTGGAAAGCTTGGACACCCAATCAATGAGGCCGCACTGCGCGAGGCATTGGCGGAATTTCCATGACGCATCTGCTTGATGTCAATGTGTTGCTCGCGGCAATCTGGGAGGAACATCCGCTGCATATCCGCGCATTCAAATGGCTGAATGGTAAAAGCGTCGTCTTGTGTCCGCTGACAGAACTGGGCTTCATCCGAATTAGCACTCATCCTAAAGCCTCGTTTAATGCGCCGATGGAAAAAACGCGCGAACTCCTGAAAAAGTTCATCGCAGAAAGAAAAGCGGGCCGGATACCGGACGACCTGCCCGCGCTGGACTCAAAGCCACAAAAATCGGATGAAGTCACCGACAACTATCTTGCTGACCTGGCCGCCAGGCATGGTCTGAAACTGGCGACGCTGGACGGAAACATCGGTCATCCTGCCGCCGTGCTTGTTACTTAACTGCGGACACCAAAACGGACACCAAAGGAGTTAAAAAGGGTATAGTCGGGTTAAGCCGATTTATGTTGAGTAGCCAATGAAATCGGGTATATTTGGAGCGCAACAGCGGGGTAAATTGGCCGAGCCCTACCTCTGGAGCCAATCAAAAATCCTCGGTTCTCGAGTGCTTTTTCCGACACCGGTCTCTGTCAGGTATTTACCGCTGTGCGCTTGCCTTCGCATTGCGGCAAACTAGACTTCGCGCCCGATGTTGAATCTGAACACGCTCAACCCGCAGCAACGCCAGGCTGCCGAGACCGTCAAGGGTCCGGTGCTCATCCTTGCGGGCGCGGGCACGGGCAAGACGCGCGTCATCACGTTCCGCATCGCGCACATGGCCGCGCGCGGGATTTCGCCGGCGAACATCCTCGGCGTCACGTTCACGAACAAGGCCGCGCGCGAAATGCAGGAGCGGGTCCGCAAGCTTCTCCCCAAACCAAAATCGGAGGATAAAGGCAATGGCCCAACCATTTGCACCTTCCATTCGCTCTGCGTCCGAATCCTGCGCCAGCACATCGAGAAACTCGGCTACAAGCGCAACTTCGTCATCTACGACGAATCCGAACAGCTCGGCGCGGTAAAAAGGATTTTGAGCAGCATCTCGGCGAAGGGCGAGAAGGTTGACCCCGGCGCGTTGCTCGCAATGTTGAGCAAATTCAAGAACGGCGGTGAGAACGCGAAAGTTTTCGGCGATGAGAGTGTCCGCGCGCTGGCGCAGCACATTGCCAAGCGCTACGAATCCGCCCTGCACGCCTGCAACGCGGTGGATTTCGACGATTTGATCCTGCTCGCGCTCCGCCTTTTTCGCGAACAGCCCGACGCGCTCGAAGCCTGCCGCGCCAAATACAAATATGTGATGGTGGACGAATATCAGGACACGAACGCCGCGCAATTCGAGCTGGTCCACGCGCTCACGAAGGAGCACCGGAACTTGTGCGTGGTCGGCGACGACGACCAGAGCATCTACGGCTGGCGCGGCGCGGAGATCGCCAACCTGCTCGACATGGAAAAGCATTATCCCGAGGTCAAAATCATCAAGCTCGAGCAGAATTACCGCAGCACCACGACCATTCTCAATGCGGCCAACGCCATCATCAAGAACAACGTCCGGCGGCGCGGTAAATCCCTGTGGTCGGGCAGGGGACACGGCGCGAAAATCCAGTTGCACACGTTTGACAATGACGAGACCGAGGCGCGCGAAATCGTGGCTCAAATTGAATTCAGGCGGCTCGCGCATCGGACGCCGTGGCGGGATTGCGCGATTCTCTTTCGCACGAACCAGCAGTCGCGTCCGCTCGAAACCGCGCTGCGCACCGCCGCCGTGCGCTATCATCTCATCGGCGGCCAGAGCTTTTTCGACCGGCGCGAGGTGAAGGACTTTCTCGCCTACCTGAAAACCTTCCTGAACCCGCACGACGACATCAGCCTGCTGCGAATCGCCAACGTCCCCGCTCGCGGCTTGAGCGACGTGACGATGGAACGCCTGCTCGGCGCGAGCCACGACCGGAAATGCTCAGTCTTCACCGTGATGAAAAACTCGCTGGTGACGACGACGTTCCAGACCAACACGCGCAACAGCATCGAGGCTTTCGTGGAATTCGTCGAACGGACGCAAAATCAGCTTCGAGTTGCTGATTTACAATTGCAGACTTGGGCCGACAATTTCCTGAACGAGACCGGCTACTTTGCCGAACTACGCCGTCAGGAAAAGAATCCCGAGAACAGCGAGAGCCGCGTCCGCAATCTGAAGGAATTCATGGCGACGATGGACCGCCCGTCAGGCGGCGGCCAATCGCCGGCCGAACGACTGGGTAATTTTCTCGAGGAAATCACGCTCGACACCGAGCGTGAGGAGGAGGAGGAAAACACCGGTGACGCCGTCACGCTCATCACCATGCACTCGTGCAAGGGGCTGGAGTTCCCGCACGTCTTCATCGTTGGGCTGGAGGACGGGCTGCTGCCGCACTCGCGGTCCACGGCCGAGGGGACGCTGGACGAGGAGCGGCGGCTGTTTTACGTGGCGGTGACGCGCGCGATGCAGACGCTCACCATCAGCCATTGCGGCGGGCGGAAGAAATACGGCCAGGTGCTGCCGTGCCACCCGTCGCCGTTCCTGAAGGAACTGCCGGAGGAACTTGTCGAACATTCAGACTCGAATTCCAAGTCGCCCGTCGAGCAGGAATCGGGGAAAGGTCTTTTCGCGGCGATGCGGCAGGCCGTCACCTGACCCGTTGGTTTTGAGGGTTGTATATTTGCGGCCAGCATGGCATTGCTTTTCCCCATGAATCCCAAATTGTTGTTGCCCGCGCTTTTCATTTGCGCCGCCATTTCGGTTTCCGCCCAGGATTGGGCGAAGGCCAAGCTGGAAAAATCCCCGCGCCACATGGAATACGTCACCGTGACCAATGGCACCCGCGCCGTGGATTGCTGGGTCGTCTATCCCGAGGTCAAGGACAAGGCCACGGCGGTGCTGGTGATCCACGACAGTTCCGGCCTGACCGATTGGGGGCGGCTCTCCGCGGATGAGATCGCTGCGGCGGGATACATCGCCATCGCGCCCGACTTTCTTTCGGGTGCGGCGACGAACGGCGGCGGAACAAGCTCTTTTACAAGCCAGAGTGACCTGGCCATGGCCCTCAAGAAATTGCCGACGGACCAGGTGATTGGCGACCTGAACGCCGCGGCGGAATATGCGAAGACGCTGCCGTCCGCGAACGGCAAGCTCGTGGTGGCCGGTTTTTGCTGGGGCGGCTCCCAGGCCTCCATTGCCGCCTGCAAACGGAAGGATTTGAAGGCCGTGTTCGTTTTTTACGGATGGCCTCCCAAACCCACGGACGGCATTAAAAACATCCGGTGTCCGGTCTATGGCTTTTACGGCGAGAACGACGCGCGGGTCACCGTCACCGTGCCCGATGGCGTGAAGGATATGAAGAAGGCGGGCAAAATTTTCAAGCCGGTTATTTACGAGGGGGCGGGGCATGGCTTCATGGCCCACGGCGACCCGGAATGCCCCGATGGCACTTCAGCCGACAGGAAAGCCCGCGACCAGTCATGGGATCGCTTGAAGGATTTGTTGAAAAAGATTTGATCATTCCCGCTTGATGGTTTGAGCGGAGCTTTGATTAAACAGCAGAGCGCTGCCGGGTGGCTTCGTAAAGGAACACGGCCGTGGCGGCAGCCACGTTCAGGGAATTCATGTGGGAGGGCATCGGGATTTCCACCAAGTCGTCGCACGCCGCCAGCGCGGACGCCGTAAGGCCCGGCCCTTCCGCGCCAAACAGCAGGCAGCAGTCGCCCCGCAAATCCACGCCGGCCAGTTTTTTCGCGCCGGGCCGGGGATGCGCCGCCAGGCAGCGGACGCCGCGAGCGCGCAACGCCGCCAGTGTTTCCACCAGATTTTCCACCCGCGCCACCGGCTGCTCGAAGATGGCGCCCATGGAACCGGAAACCGCCCGGCGCTGGAACGGACTGCCGCACGTCTCGCCCACGATCAGGAAATGCGCGCCGAATGCCGCGCAGTTCCGCACCACCGCGCCGAGATTTTCCGCGCTGGCTATTCCTTCCGCGGCGGCGAGCAGCAGGGGTCGCGGCGAATTGTTCAGGAGGGTTTCAAAATCCGGCTGCGGCGGGATTTTGGCCACGGCCAGCGCGCCTTGGTGTAATTTGTAGCCGGAGATGGTTTCCAGCATCTTCTGTTCGGCGACGTAAACACAAATGTCCTCCGATCGCGCGCGCAGTTGCGGTTCGAGTTTTTCCAGCCAGGCGGGAGTGAGCAGCGCGGAGATGACGGCGTAACGGCTCGCGAGCAGGCGCTGAAGCACCTTGGCGTTTGTGGCCACGAGCACGCCGGCCCGCTCGTGTTCCTCAATGCGCCGGAGGGTCCGATACAATGCCAGCTCCGGCGCGTCGAGCGATTGAACGGGCTGGATATGCAGGGTCGCCACGGCAGTTGAGGGTTGAAAGTTGAAGGTTGAGAGATGGTAAAAACTTCAGCCGCCCGCAACACCAGGCGAAAGTTCTCCGCCAGCGGGAATGCGTTTGCAAGCTGCCGTGGATTGATTCATTTCTGTTGCAGCCCAGAGATGAACCAGTCCTCCACTCGCTGCCGCGCCCAGGGCGATTTGCGCAGGAACGTGAGGCTGGACTTCACCGTAGGATTAAATTGGAAACAGCGGATGTTGATGCGCCGACCCATTTCGCCCCAGCCATGGCGCTGGACGAGTTGATTGATGATGTTTTCCAGCGTGACGCCGTGCAACGGATCACGGGGATGGACGACGGGCGATGTCATGTCAAAGTCTGGTTGAAGAATTGTCCAAAATGGCGGGAAGTAAAGCGTCAAGTTCGCACGGCTCGCGTTCTGTGGACCAGTCGCAATGGAAGTGACCCTTTCTCCTGAATGGGGAAAAGACCCCATGGCGGATGCTCTGCGGTCGGGCGTATTCTCTTTTTCATGAAACAAAACAATTTCTTCCAGGATCAAGGCCAGAAGTCGGCGAGCGCCCCGAAGCCGGTGACTACGGCGTTGATCAAGAACGAAATCAATTTCACGCCCTCGCCGGACGAAGTGGCCCGCAGGGCCTACTTCAGTTATGAAAATCAGGGTTCGCTGCCCGGCCATGATGTGCAGCACTGGCTGAAGGCCGAGGCGGAATTGATCGCGGAACGCAACCTCACCCGGGTTCATGGTTTTCACAACCGGACATGAAATGATTTCCCGGCAACCACAAAATAATCGATTTATTAAAACCAAACTTGCCATGTTCGTTATCGGCAGTTCATTGCTGATCGGCGCGGAATCATTGCTGGCGCAAATCGCCACTGCCAACACCAATGCGCTTCCGCTCGTCCAAACCGTGAAATACCAGAATGCTCTGGAAAATGACCGGTCTTTGGGGGAGCAGTGTCTCCTTCCTCCTGGTCTCAAGGAGAAGATGCAGCTTACCGACGAGCAAAGAGCCGAACTGAAGCCCATCGAGGATGATTTTGCCAACATGTGCGAGCAATATCAGGGAGCAAACCAACCCCGGATTGATGCCGCTCAAGACGCGATTGAACAGGCGCGCATATCGAAGGACTCGGCACAAATCCAGGCCGCACGCCATCAGTTGCAACAGGTCTGGGCGGGTCTCCAGCCATACCGGGACACAGCCGTCGTTCATATCAGGCCGCTGCTTACGCCGGATCAAATCGCGATTCTGGAGGATCCGAAGAACCAATGGCACGAAAATCATGGTGCTGAAGCGCATGATCCGTCGGCGAATTGAGCCAACAGCGCGACAAACCGCATATGAAAGACCCCGTCTATAAATTGATCGAACTCACCGGCACCTCCGCTACGTCCATTGAGGACGCGGTGGACAAGGCCATCAAACGGGCGCACAAGACCATCAAGAACCTATGCTGGTTTCAGGTGGTCGAAACGCGCGGCAACATCGAAAAGGGCAGGGTGCATCACTGGCAGGTGACCATCAAAGTCGGCTTCGCCGTGAAAGAATAAATGCCGCGAAATAATTTGATTTTAATAATTTTATGACCAAAGAACCCACGACTGCTGGATTGAATGTCACCCGCGAACGGATGATTGAGTTGTTGAACGAGGATCTGGCGGGGGGAATATCAGGCTATTATCGCCTACACCGTGTATAGTCAGGTGCTGAAAGGTGCGGCCTACACGGACATCGCCCGGGAAAGCATAATCGAAACTATTTAAAGGCCAATCATGCCTCAAGGCGATAAATCCAGTTACACTGACAAGCAGAAACGCCCGGCGGCACACATTGAAGCGGGCTATGAGAAAAAAGGTGTCAGCACGAAAAATGCGGAAGCCCATGCCTGGGCCACCGTCAACAAACTGACCGGCGGCGGCAGAAAGAGCGGCTCTGGGAGAGCCAAGAATTAATTTGAAATTATGCCGGCCTTGACCACTGAACAAGTCAGCCTTCAATTGAAGACGATTCCGGATTGGTCGGGGCGAGCGCACACCGTTGGCCGCACATTGTCCTCCAGTTCAAATTGCAATTCTATGTATTGCAGCCACGCTTCCAAAGGATCATCGGCGGGATTGGTCTGCGTTCCTTTATCTCGCCAGATAGGTTGGAATTCCGTTTCGGCAAGTTTCTCATACAGAACTGCGCTGCCGAAATCATCCCGGTGCTGACCTTGCTCGGCTTTGACAACTTTCCAAAGTTCGTCGGGAGTCGTTTTTCCTTTTCGGCGAGCTTGCGTCATTCCTCACGAATTTTTATCCAGCCACGCAAAGTTCGTTCTTGAATGGTGTATTCGGCCTTTTCCAAATCGGGATTTTCAGACTCCGCAAGATACCCCAGCGTATTTGTAACGAGCTTTCGCAAAAGTGCAATTCGCTTGTCGCCTGCGAATGTGAAGCTTGGCATTTCGTCTTCGCGCCGGTCTCCAAATTTGGTGTCCGTTACGCTTGTTCCAGCGTCCATTTGGGCTCCGCAACCCCACAACTCGTTGCTGCACCCGCAGTTAAGAAGTGGTGGCTGGGGGCGGAATTGAACCGCCGACACAAGGATTTTCAGTCCTCTGCTCTACCAACTGAGCTACCCAGCCAAAAATATTGTAAACATTATACTTTATTAACAATTTGACGCTTCATTTTTTCTGTCGCATCCATATTTTGTATCCTGTAACATCTCTTTTGTGATAACGGACATTACAAACACCACAACGACGGGAACGCAAAGCGTCCCTAAAACCAACCGCAGCGCCAACATGTCAGCAGATGGCAAATGGAGGTCGTTTCCGAAAGTTCCAAACCTGCTGCAATACGTCGTTGCAGGGACATATTACGCACGCTGCAAAGTCAAAGGCAAGCCGGTTCGTGCCTCTCTTGAAACTGGCGTGTTCACAACCGCGCGTTTGAGGTTGGCCAGCCATCAATATTGATTCGTCACCGCGTTATATTGATCGGCGACGCAGAAACAAAGGTCTGGCATTGCGAAACCCGCTTTTCAGGCAAAGGCTGGCCATGACGGCCGGAGCCGGAATCATCCCCATGCCCCAAAACCAAAGGTTGGGTCAGACTTTTTCCGGCACGACAAATGGCTTGCGGTATTCACGCGTCAGAAGCTGATTCGCCTCATGATTATTGGTGAATTGCTCCGTTCTCGGATTCATCTTCAAAACCGCGCCCATGACCAGAGGAGTCTGGTATAAGTCCACCAAGTTGGCGCCGAGGTGGGCTTCCATCCGGCCCAGACTCTCGGCCAGCTCGCTGTTTCCGTTTACCGCGTCGAGCATGGCTGCGGGTGACAGCTTATTGCCGAGGCGATAGGAAATGTTGCCGGTATGAACCAGCGCGGCGGAAACTTGTCCTTCTGCTATGTCCGCATGCAGGTCAGCAAACTTGCGGCTGCGGACGGCTTGGATGAAATTCTCAAAATGGTCGCCGCCCTCTTCGTAGGTTTTAATTTCCTTGCCGTCCTTGTCGCAGACAATCGCCTTGGTGTAACTCGGAATCACGATTGAGCCGCCTTCGCAATCAACCACCACACCGATGCTCGCGCCGCGATAATCATCCATCTTGTCCGAGCCGCTGCTGGCGGGCAGCCCGCGCACTTCGAAGATGAGCGGCGCGGCCTTGTAATCGTGAAAAACAATCTGTGTGTTCGGCGTGAGGCCGTCGTCGTCATATCCCAGCCGCCCGCCGATGCTGATGACGCGCGGCGAAATTTCCGGCTCGCCCAGCGCCCAGCGTGCAATGTCCATCTGGTGGATGCCCTGGTTGCCGAGGTCGCCGTTGCCGTATTCCCAGAACCAATGCCACTCGTAATGAATTGAACCATTTTTCTTGCTGTTGCGACGCGGCGGGACGAGCGGAGCGGGACCGCACCATAAATCGTAGTTGACCGTTTCGGGAACCAGCTGCGGGCCGGCGGTTTTGCCGATGCTGTCGCGGCGTTTGTAGCAAAGCCCGCGGGCGCGGATGATTTTTCCGAGATGACCTTCGCGCAGCCACGCAATCGCCTCCTGCAATCCCACGCTGGACCGGCACTGCGTCCCGACCTGCATGATGCGATTATATTTGCGCGCCGCCTCGATCATCTTCCGGCCCTCCCAAATTTCATGCGAAGCTGGCTTCTCGATATAAACATCCTTGCCGGCCTGCGACGCCCAAATGGCACCGAGCGCATGCCAGTGATGCGGCGTCGCGAACGTGACCACATCAATATCCTTATTTTCCAGCAGCTTTCGGACGTCGGTGTAGCCTTCCACTTTTTGTCCGGCGTCCGTTGCCTTTTGCAATTCCTTCCCGAGAACGGCGCTATCCACATCGCACAACGCGACCAGCCGCGTGCCTTTCATCGCGCTGAACGCTTCGATGTGGCTTTTGCCGCGACCGTTGAAGCCAACAACAGCGACGCGGATGTCATCGTTCGCGCCGATGATGCGCGACTTGACGGAGGATTGACCGAGAAGCGGCCAGGCTTTGAATGCGGCGGCGGCCATCAGAGAATTGCGGATGAACCGGCGGCGGGAGATTTTATTCATACGCAAAATGTGCTGGAAAATTATTTCACTTCGTCCACGAACTGACCATAAAGTGCTTCCACCTGATTCGTCGTCGCAATGCTGTCGAGAATGGCCAGACGATACCGGAACGTGGTGGACTGTTTTGGCTGAAGGGTGAAATTCAATGTCTCCTTCCCGTTGCTGAAAGCCGCCTGGCCGAGCGGATTGGCGGCGAACAAGCCGTAGCCGCGCGCATGCCAGTAAGTCGGAAACCCGACATTCAGGGGATTGTCGAGCAAAACGAGCGTGATGTCCTCCTGCTTTACCTTGCCCGTCAACATTGTCCATCGTCCGCGCGTGCCCCAGACCGCGTCGCCGGTTTTGCCCTCGCTGCTGCGATACAATCCGGTCACGCCGTTGGTGTCCATCGCCTTGACCGTCGTGGGTCTGCCGCTCGCGTCGGTATATGTGACGGCATCGGCGGAGGGTTGTTCAAGTTCGCGCCGCACGCGCAAACCCAACATGCCATCCTTTGCGTCCTTAAACACCACCGGCTTGTCCAACGCGGTGAGTGTGGAAATCCGGTCCACAATGCGCAGGCCCGGCCCGGCGCGGAAGATAAAATCCGCTGTCTCGTGCAGAACCGGCTGGCCGTCGGGCATCAGCCAGTCCATTTCGACTTCAAGTTCGCCTTTGTCCGCGCCGCTGCTGGTTTTGACGATGCGCCGATGCACAATCGTGCCCATCTTCGCCTGCTGCTCCGGCGGCTGCGCGGTTGAGTTGTTCCAAAAATCCACGCCGTTGACGTTTTCGTAATTGAGCCAATACCCCACGTGATGCGGATGGTCCGTCCGCTCGCCCGGGCGCGGTTCGAGCGGGTATCCGCGCGTGACAATCGTGCCGCTGGCCGCGCGCAGCGGAAACAGCACCGGCTTCTTCAACGTGTCCGGCCAGATGTAGGAAGTGAACGGCTGGCCATCCACGAGCACGTCCACTCGATTGGAGGCCTCGTTCGGGACGACCGTGACGCCTGCGTCTGGCGTGGCCGGCGCGGCGCGAAGACTGGAGGCGATCATCAAGGCAAAAGTGAGCACACCTAGGCGAGTGAGTTGGGCTGGCATGGACTAAAGATTCGTCGCGACCGGGCGAAACGTCAAGAGCGTCAATTTTGTTTTTCGGCGGCTGACTGCTTGGGCGTCGCTGGCGGACGGAAAGTGATGACGTGATAAGCGGCCGGGCCATCGCCGACATTCCGCATGGACTGGGGGACATTGGCCGCGTTGAAAATGACCGAGCCCGGCCCGACGCGCACCCATTTGTCACCCACGAACGCCTCGATGGTCCCCTCCTTCACGATGATGACTTCGTCGTTGGTGCGCTCAAGGATCACATGGTTGGTCGCGCCCGGATTGAGTGTGGAGGCATGGCACTCCAGCATGTCGAGCGTGGCGGTGGGCCCCTCGAAAAACTTCCGGCTGGAGCCGTTCGCGTTCGTTTTGACTTCGAGGGAATTCCATTCAATGGCGGTTGAGGTCATGGCGGAGGTTTTACCAGATTGGGCCTGCACGGCAAGTCCGGCGGTGGTCAAAGCGGTCAATAAAATCGAAGTGAAATGTGTTCGCGCTGGCATACAAGTCTGTTCCTTTCAATGGTGGTTGAGTCGCAGAATAATCCAAACACCCGGCTGGGCAACGGAATTCTCCATGGCCGGAGGAGGCTGCCGCCTGTCACAAAATGTTTTTTCGCTTCCAATGAAAACCGGCGATTCCGGCTTGTCGTTTTTGCCGGACGCGGACAAGCTTTGCCCATGAAATCATTTTTGACCCTCCGGCTGGCAATGACATTTGTGGCCGCCTCGGCGGTTCCCTCTCTGTTCGCGCAATTGGATGACGGGGCAATCTCGCCGACGAATAGAATTGAATTGTTCGACGGCCAGGACCTTTCCGGCTGGACATTTACCTCGAAGGACACGAATGCGGTCGCCGCGGCCATCTGGTCGGTGACGAACGGCGTGATCGTGTGCCAGGGCAAACCCTATGGTTATGCACGCACGCTCCAGACCTATCGTGATTACCAGCTTCATGTGGAGTGGCGCTGGCCGGACGGCCCCGGCAACAGCGGCGTCTTTCTCCACGTCAATCCGCCGGACAAGGTCTGGCCGATGTGCTTCGAGGCGCAATTGCTCGCGGGCAGCGCGGGCGAAATCCGCTGCAACGGCGGTTCGCACGTGAACGAGGTGACGGCGGCAAATCCCAAAAGTGTTCCGCGCCAGCAGCCAAGTTCGGAAAAGGCCGCCGGTGAATGGAATTCCTACGACATCATTTGCCGGAGCAACACCATCATCGTCCGCGTCAACGGTGTCCTGCAAAATCAAGTCACCGGCACATCGGTGAGTTCCGGCGCGATCGCATTGCAGGCCGAAGGCAAACTGGCGGAGTTCCGAAACTTTTACCTGGAACCCCTGTCTGCTCCGGCTGATTGAGCACCCCTTTTGTAGAATTGTCCGCGCGGACGAATCCATCGAGGCTTGATAGGACAAAGGTAGCTTACTATTTTCTCTCGTAAATGACCGGTTATTTGCCCGGAAACTCCGATTGTCGTCAGAAACAAGTGCAAACACGCTCTTTATGGCCTCCCGGACTGCCTCGAAATCTAAAATTGAGTTATATATGACGTGCGGAGACAATCACCTAAATTAGGACACCAAGCGCATCGAATCCATTCCTTGAACTTCCCCGGCGGTGCTCCTATGCTTCACCCGAAAGCGCGCAATATGAGTTACACCAACGATTATCTCCAATCGGACACTGCGGCGCAGCAGCTCGAAATCCCCACGCTCGTCAATTGCATGGCGCAGGACGCCATCCAGCTCGGCGCGAGCGACCTCCACATCGAGCCGTGGGAAGCCGCCATCGCCGTCCGCGCCCGCGTCAACGGCGTCCTCGTCGAGGTCGCCCACCTGCCGCTCGAATTGCTCGACAAGATTTCCATGCGCTTCAAGGTCATGGCCAACCTCGTCACCTACCAGGCCGGAATGCCGCAGGACGGCGCGGCCATCGGCGGGCCGGAACTCGACGGCGTCCAGTTGCGCGTCTCCATCTTTCCCACCACGCGCGGCGAGAAAATCGTCGTCCGCCTTTTCGACCCGCGCGACCGCCAGTTCGACCTGAACACGCTTGGCTTCGACGAGGCCACGCTCAAAGGCCTGTTCCGGATTCTCAAACGTCCCAGCGGCCTGCTCCTGTTCACCGGCCCCACCGGCTCCGGCAAGACCAACACCATGTATTCCGCGCTGTGCCACATCACACAACGCGACGGCTCCAGCATCAGCATCAGCACCGTCGAAGACCCGGTGGAATTCAACCTCCCGATGGTCAGCCAGACCCAGATCAATCCCGCGCAGGACTTCACCTACGCCATGGCCCTGCGCAGCATCATGCGGCAGGACCCGCAGGTCGTCATGGTCGGCGAAATCCGCGACCCGGAGACCGCCGCCATCGCCGTGCAAGCCGGGCTGACGGGCCATCTGGTGTTGAGCACCATCCATTCCGGCGTGTCGTCCGGCGCGTTCACGCGGCTCATCAACATGGAGATCGAGCCGTTCATGCTCGCCTCGGCCATTCTGGGCGTGATGGGAATGCGCCTCGTCCGCAGCGTTTGTTCCACTTGCGGCCAGCCCTACACACCGGAGCCGAGCATGCTCAAACTGGTGCCGGACGAATTGAAGCTGCACGCCCAATTCCGCCACGGCGCCGGCTGCGAACACTGCACCCAGACCGGCTTCTCCGGCCGCCTGCCCGTGAACGAACTCCTCGTGGTGGACGAACCCTTCCGCGAAGCCGTGCTGAAAAAGATGCCCACCAGCGCCCTCGAGGAAATCGCCATCCAGCAAGGCATGAGGACACTCTGGCAAAACGGACTCCAACGCGCCATCCACGGCCAGACCTCGCTCGAAGAAACCGTCCGCGTCCTCGCGGCGGACATGGTTTAAGGCTGTTCGCCTAGCAATCTGCCGCTTGCCAATTAGCTTTGCGTTTTGTCTAATCCGTCCGTGCTCAACCAGCAAACGCTCAATCGTCCCGCCAGTTTTTCAGGCACCGGCCTGCACAGCGGCAACCGGGTGAACATGACGATTCTGCCCGCGCCCGCCAACTCCGGCGTGCGCTTCCGCCGCACGGACCTCGAAGGCAAACCGGAAATCGAGGCGCGCGTGGAAAACGTGGGCGAGACGAACCGCTCCACCACGCTCGTCAAGGGCAACGTGAAGGTCCACACCGTCGAGCACGTCCTCGCGGCGCTGGCGGGCTATGG
>Ga0181525_10002012_pt1 | contig 16978 bp, 11 predicted proteins | sample PEATcosm2014_Bin_48_FD_121100 | JGI IMG/M metagenome (GOLD analysis project Ga0181525, IMG submission 121100) | Peatland microbial communities from MTU Mesocosm Facility, Houghton, MI, USA - PEATcosm2014_Bin06_10_metaG | ecosystem: Environmental > Terrestrial > Soil > Wetlands > Peat | place...
CCACGACCGCGCGCCGGCGGTCGGAATCGTGCAGTGCCGGCGCCGCCGGAGCGCGCGTCCGGCCAACCGTCCGCAGGAGTCCAGATGACTGCCGATTTCCCGATAGCCGACAAGCAAGACACGGGCCGCGTGCGCCTGGGCCTGCCTTGGCATTTGCCGTTCTACCGGGCACTCAACGGTGCGCATCCGCTGGTGGATTCCTTTGTCAATGGGCATCGGGACGTCGCCACGGTCGCCTGCGCGCCGACGGCGGGACGCGACCCGGCGGCGCTGCAGGGCATGATGGGCGCGCTGTGCGCGCGCACGCGCGGACTGGCCGCCGAGCACCGCGGCGACTATCTCAAGTGGATAGACCCGCACGAGCAGGCGTCGATCGACGCGCAGGCGTCGCTCTACGATGCCCTGTTCACGCACACGGCGCCGTTCTACCTGGGCGTGCAGCCCTGGATCTTCCATTTCGAAAGCCTGCCGACCGTGTTCAGCCCCTTCGTGAACACCGGCAACTGCGCCGGAATCGCGCTGCGGCAACTCGGCGTCTTCGGTGCGCTGAAGGAGTCGTTCGCCGCCGCCTCGTGCAAGGCGATCTTCACCCATATGCGCTCGAGCCGCGAGGCATTCGGCCGCGTCTTCGACGACGCGGCGATCGCCGACAAGCTGCACCACGTGCCGCTGGGCATAGCGGCGCTGGACGAGTCCGCCGCACTGGCCAAGTTCGATGCGCCAGGTCCCTTGCGCATACTCTTCACGAATTCGCTTCACCAGAATCCGATCTCCTTCTTCCTGCGCGGCGGGCACCACCTGCTGCACGCGTTCAACCGCCTGCGCCAGGAAGGCGTGGACGTCGAGTTGACGGTCATATCGTCGGTACCCCACACCTCATCGGTGGCCGCACCCGAGCGCAACATCCCCGGCGTGACCTGGGTAACCGAGCGCATATCCGACGGAGCGCTCGACCGGCTGCTGCGCGAGCACCATGTCTTTGCCTTGCCGGCGGCGGGCTTGCACTCGTTCAGCCTGTTGCGTGCGCTGTCGCACGGCTGCGTGCCGATCGTGTCCGATGCGCTCGGTTACGAGGAATACACGCAGGAGATAGAGGAGAGCGTCTTCCTGGTGCGCGGCGTGCGCGCGGCCGTATACCGCGCCGAATCCGAAGGCTGGACCAGCGACCACTATGCCGGATACCTGACGTCGACCGCGCAGTTCGCGCCGCAGATCCATCGCGCGCTGAACCTGGCCGGCGATCGCGAACGGCTGCGGCGCATGGCGCAGGCCAACCTGCGCTACTGCCGCCAGCGGCACGACCCGGGACTCTCCCAGGCGCTGTTCTTCGAGCGGGTCGCGCTTGCGGCCGGCCGCCCGCGCAGCGCGGCCGCGCCGGGCGCATCGCCTCGCGCCCTGGAAGCGGCGGCCGCCTGATGCGCCTGGGCCTGCCCTGGCGGCTGCCGTTCTACAAGCCGCTCAACGGGCCGCATCCGCTCGTCGAGTCGTTCGTGCGCGACCATCCGCGGGTTGGCACGGTCGATTGCGATCCGGCCGTGCCGGCCGGCTTCGACTTCACCGACCGCCTGCTGCCGGCCCTGTGCCGCCGCACGCGCCTGATCGCCGAGCGGCAGACCCGCGGCTACGTGATAGCGCTCGATCCGCTAGGCCAGGCCTGCATCGAGGCGCCCGATCCGCGCTACGACGCGCTTTTCACGCATACGACACCGCTCTACCTGGGCGCGCAGCCGTGGATCTTCCACTTCGAGAGCATCCCAACGGTCTTCCATCCGTTTCTCGAAACCGGCAATACCGCGGGGGTCGCGTTGCGCAAGCAGGGCTTCTTCAGCATGGTTGCCGAGACGCTCGCGTCCGCCTCCTGCCGGGCAATCTTCACGCACATGCAGTCGAGCCGCGACATCATGGCCCGCCTGTTCGACGATCCGCGCATCGATGCGAAGCTGCATCATGTTCCGCTGGGCATCGACACCCTGGACGATGCCGCCGCGCTCGGCAAGTTCGCCGTCGACGGACCCTTGCGCATACTCTTCACCAATTCGCTGCACCAGAACCCGATCTCGTTCTTCCTGCGCGGCGGCCATCACCTGCTGCAGGCCTACGGCCAGCTGCGCGCCGAGGGTGTCGATGTCGAGCTGACCGTGATCTCCTCGCTGCCGGACGGGAGTGCTGCGCGTGCGCCGGCCGGCAAGGTGGACGGCCTGACGTGGATCCAGGAGCGCGTATCCGACGCGGAACTCGGCCGGCTGCTGCGTGAACACCACCTGTTCGCGCTGCCGGCCGCCGGCCTGCACTCGTTCAGCCTGCTGCGTGCGCTGGCCCACGGCTGCGTGCCGATCGTCTCCGATGCGCTCGGATACGAGGAATACACCTCGGCCATCGCCGACAGCGTGTTCCCAGTGCGCGGCGTCCGCTCGCTGGTCTATCGCGACGAACCCGACGGCTGGGTGAGCGACCGCTACGCCGAGTTCCTCAAGCCGTCGGCGGACTTCAGTGGCCAGATACGTACGGCCCTGCTCGCGGCGCGCGACCGCCTGCGCTTGCGCGCCATGGCCGGACGCAATCTCGCCTATTGCCGCCAGCGGCACGATCCGGCGCTTGCACAGGACTGCTTCTACCGGAGCATCCGTGGCCATTTCCCGGAAATGCACCCGGCGTGAAGGGCGATCAGCCGCCGAGCGACACGCGGAATGCGAATTGCGCGTACAGGGTGTCGCGCCCCAGCAAGAGGGCGGCGGCGTGGCTGAGGCAGGACTGCACCAGGTAGGCGAACGACCGCGCGCGGATCGCGATGACGTTGATGCCGGCGAGGCGTTCGACACGGTAGCCGTGCGAGCGCAGCGAGCGCTCGAGGCTGCGCGCGGTGAAGAATCGCAGGTGCGTGCGGTCGAGGATGCCGGCATCGGCGTACAGCCAGTCCTTGCGCACCAGCAGCGAAAAGAGGTTCGTCAGGTAGCGCACGTTGGGCACGGAGCCCACGAGGTGCGCCCCGCCGGGCCGCATCTTGCCCTTGATCGCTTCCAGGAACCAGTCGTGATCGTCCATGTGCTCGATCACGTCGTTGCAAACGACCAGGTCGAAATACCCTTCGGGGAGCGACTGGTGTACCGACCGGAAGCTGCCGGTGAGCACGCGGTCGAGCGTCCGGGCCGCCTCGCCGGCGACGGCGGCCACCGGTTCCACGCCCCAGTATTCGACGGCGCCGGTGAAATGGCGTCGGAAGTTGCCGGTGCCGCAGCCGATCTCGAGTATGCGCGAACAGCCCGCCGGGAGGAAAGCGGCGACTTCGGGACGGGTGTTGCGGTAGTAGCCTTGATCGTCGTTCATGCTGCCACGGCCTCCCCGGTAGCTCCCGCGACCGGCCTGATTGTTGCAAATCGTTGAAATGGAACGGGAAGCAAGTCCCCTTGCGATCGGCTGCACCGTGCTACGCCGCTCGCGCTGGGTCGACGCATCCCGCCCTCATTGCGATGGGTTATCAACTAGACGAATTTCCATTGTTGCCGATATCGCCGGGGAGCAGAGTAGACTGCCCGGGCCCGATTCTCATGCAAAAGCCTCCCGGATGCCCAGCGATACTCGACGATTCGGGCGCGCCACGCCATGAATGACCTGCATCGCTTTGGCGATGCCTCGCCGTCCCCGGCGCCGGAACCGGGGTCCGCTGCGACGGCGAGCGCCACGATGTCGCAGGCAGAATCGACGGCGGCCGCTGGCGATCGACTCGTGCGGCTCTTCGCCGACGGCGAGCGGTCGGCAGCCCTCGGATTCGAACCCACCGCTTCGACATGGCTCGCGCTCGAACTGCCACCCGCGGCGGCACGGCCGGAGCGCCTGCTGGGCACGCTCGCCGCGCTGCTGCATCGGTACACGCAGCAAACCGTCATCGCCCTGGATGTGTTCATGGGCGATGACGCTGGCACCCGTCCGCTTGCCCTCGACATCGCGGTCGCCGGGAACGTGCCGATTGCGCAACTCATCGACGGACTACCGGCGCGACTCGCGGCCGGCACGCCCGCGGCGCCGCAAGCGGGCCCTCGCGCCAGCATTGCGGTGCAGATCATCGGTGCGTCCGGCGAGCTTGCGACCGGGACGGACGCCAGCGCCCTCGTCGATCCGGCGCACCCTCCCTACGAGCTGCGTTTCGTATTTGCCTGCGGACCCGGCGCCAGCCGGCTGGCGCTCGTCTACAACGCGGCACTCTTCCGGCCGGCGACGATTGCGCGCGTCATCGAGAGCTATGTCGTGATGCTCGGTGCGGCATGGCGCGATCCGGCACAGACGGCAGGACGGCTGCCGCTCCTGGGGCCCGCCGCGAGCCGCGAGCTCACCGCCGACCAGGACAGCGCAACGGCCGCCTACCCGACCTTGCCCATCCACCGCCTGTTCGAGGCGCTGGCGCAACGACAACCCCTGGCCCAGGCCGCGGTCTTCCAGGGACGGCAGATGACGTACCGCGAGCTCGACGAGCGCAGCAGCCAGCTGGCAAACGGCCTGGTGGACCGCGGTGTCGAGCCTGGGGACCGGGTGGCTGTTTGCATCCGGCCTGGCCTGGACATCCTCGTGGCACTGCTGGCGATCTGGAAGGCGCGGGGCGTTTACCTCCCCCTCGACCCCACCCACCCGGAGGCGCACATCGTCCGCATGCTCGAGGAGGCCCGACCCAGGCTGGCGCTGACCTCGTCCGAACTTTCGGCGACGATCAAGGGCGTGCCGCAGTTGCAGTTCGACGCCGACGCCGGTGCGCTGCGACCGTATTCGACGGTCGCGCCGGCGAACGAGCCGCAACTCGCCGACCACGCGTATCTCTTCTACACCTCGGGCACCACCGGCAAGCCCAAGGGCGTCCTGGCGACGCAGGCCAATCTTGCGCAGTACATCCATTCGGCCGCGCAGAAGTACCGGTTCCGGCCGGACGACGTGTTTTCCTCGCTCGCACGTTATACCTTCAGCATCAGTCTTTTTGAACTCGTTTCGCCGCTGTGCTGCGGCGCGAGCCTGCGCCTGCTCGATCGGGACGAGGTGCTCAGCCCGGATCGCCTCCACCAGGCCCTCGATGCCGTCACCGTGCTGCACGCCGGCCCGAGCCTGCTCGGCAGCCTCTTTCGTCACCTGCGATCGGCGCCGGCGGCAAGCCGCACGCTGCCGCGGATGCGCCACGCCTCCTCCGGCGGCGACATGGTCTCGCCGGCGGTGATGATGGAAATGCAGCAGGTCTTTCCCAATGCCGAGCTCTTCGTCATCTATGGATGCACGGAAGTGAGCTGCATGGGAACGACCTTCGCGATCCACCGCGGTACGGCGGTGGCGCGCACTTTCGTGGGCAAGCCCTTTCCCAACGTCACGCTGCGGGTGCTCGATCCGCACGCAAAACCCGTCCCCTTCGGCGTTGTCGGGGAAATCTGCTTCGCCGGCAGCGGCGTGGTCCCTGGGTACCTCGACCGGCCCGAGTTGACTGCGGAGAAGTTCGTCGACAGCGAGGGGCGCCGGTACTACCACACCGGCGACATGGGGCGGCTGCATGCGGACGGCAATCTCGAGATCCTCGGCCGGCGCGATTTCCAGGTCCAGCTGCGCGGCATTCGCATAGAACTGGCCGGGATCGAGCAGTCGGTGCAGGAACTGGGCCTGGCAGCGCAGTGCGCGGTGGTTGCCCGGACGTTCGGCGAGGGCGATGTCCGCCTCGTGGCGTTTGTCGTCAAGCCGGGCGACGCCCGGATCGCCGCTTTCCGCCGCGCCCTGGCGGCGCAGTTGCCCGATTACATGCTGCCGCACCACCTCGTGGTCCTCGATGCGATGCCGCTGACGGCCAACGGCAAACTCGACCGGGTGGGTCTCGGGCAAATGCCCCTTGACATGCCCGGGCAGGACGAGCACCGGGTGGGTCCGGACAACGAAACCGAACGACAGATTGCCGCCGTGTTCGCGGGCGTGCTGCGACGCACCGACGTCAGCGTAGACGAGAGCTTCTTCGATCTCGGCGGTGATTCGCTGCTTGGCGTGGTGCTGCTCGAGGAAATCCGGCGCGTCACGGGCGTTGCCATTGCGCCGGAATTCCTGTTCGATGGCGGATCGGTGCGGGCCCTGGCGCAGCAGGTACGGACGAGCGGCATGGCGCGCAATCCGCGACCCATCCTGCTCAATGCGAAAGTACCCGGGCCCGCGCTCTTCATGCTGTCCGGGGTCCACATCTATCGCAAACTCGCCAAACGCCTCGAGGGGACCTGCTCCGCGTATGGGGTTTTCACCCAGAGGGAGGTCGGTTCCTTCGAAGGTACCGGTGCCAAGCATTCGGTCCAGGAACTGGCCAGGGAGTACCTCGAGATCATCCGCGCGGAGCAGCCCGCCGGTCCGTATCGGCTGCTCGGATACTCCTTTGCCGGATTCGTCGCCTACGAGGTGGCCCAGCAGATCCGGGCCAGCGGCGAGGAGGTCAGCTTGCTCGTCCTGGTGGATACCTACCTTCCCGAGTGGCTGCGGGGATGGACCTACCGCCTCGCGCAGATCGCGCGCCTCACCTCGGCACCGCCGCGCGATGTCATCAATTTCGTGGTGCGGAGGCTGCGCGGCCGGCGGATGGACGGCGAGTTCGCCGGACTGCACCAGGGCGACAAGGAACTCGGGCCGCTGGAGCGGCGCCGGGACACCGTCAACCTGGCCGCAGCCGCCGAGTACATGTCGCAATTGCGGCCGTACGACGGCAGGGTCCACCTGATCGTCTCCAGCGCGCGGCTCCAGGACGATCCCCTGAAGAACCCCAGCGGCGGGTGGAGTCCGTACATTCGCCGCCTCGACATCCGGTCGTTGGGCGCGCATCACCTGCGGATGATCAGCGAAGAGCCCCACGTGTCCGAGGTGGCGGCGCTATTGGCGGCACGCCTCTAGGCGCTGCGCGCCTACAAGCGCCCGTCGATCTGCTGCTGGAGCTCGATGCTCTCGAAGAGGGCGCGGAAGTTTCCTCCGCCGAACCCATCGTCGCCCTTGCGCTGGAGCAACTCGATGAAGAACGGCCCGGCCTGCGGGTCCTTGAACAGCGAGGCGGCATCCTTCATGAAGATCTGCAGGAGGTAGCTTCGGTCCTTCTGGCCGTCGACGAGGATCTCGAGCTCGCGCAGCTTGCCGATATCCTCGTCGATCCGGTTCACGCCCACCGCGGCGAGGCGCCCGGGCAGCATCTCGTAGTAGGCCGCCGGAGCGGGCATGAAATGCGCGCCGGCCGCGCGCATGGTCTCGACGGTGCTCAACAGGTCGGGAACCGCAAGCGCGACATGCTGCACGCCGGCGCCGCGATGGTCGAGGTAGAACAGGTAGATCTGCGACGACTTGAAGTTCGGCTGTGCAGGTTCGTTGTTCGCGAACTTCAGGCCCGAATGCGGATCCCACATCACGATCGACTTGAGGCCCGTGCCCTCGAAGTGGCCGGCGCCCAGGTCCTGGGTATGGAATTCGATGTCCCAGAAGCGCTCGAAGCCCATCACCTGCTCCATCCAGGCTATCGCCGGCTGCAGGGTGAGGAAGTTCGTGGTCAGGTGGTCGACGTGCGTGATGCCGAAGCGGTTGCTGCCGCCGCGGGGCGTTTCCAGCCTCACCAGGTTGGGCATGATTGGCGTACGGCCCTCGTGCTGCACGAAACGGAAGATCGTGTCGCCGAACGCGCTCGCGATGTCGAACCACGTGACCAGCCCGCCCTCGACGGAGCGGCGCTCGATTCCCGAAATCGGCGTGGCGCCACGCCGGGTCAGCAGGCCGAATGCGCGCTCCGCATCGGCCACATCGAACACCACGCGGCCCACGCCTTCCGGGTGCCCCTTGAGCCAATGAAAGCTCTCGCCCCGTGATCCCAGCGGCTCGAGCAGCACGAAGCGCGCGTTGCCCGCCTCGATCACGCTGGCGCGCGCGCCTTGCTCGGCCTCGAACGCCGGTGTCGATACGGCAATCTCGGCAAAATCGAGGCGATTCACGTAGTGATCGCGGCTGCGCTCGAGATCGCGCACGAAGAAATGTATCGCCGCTATGCGTTCGATACCGATTGGTTCCCTGTTGGATTCCATCTGGACGGCTGTGCTCCACAAAGTTCCGATCGCACCGTGGCGCGACCGTCCTGCAACTGGCAAGAGCGAGGACCAGGTGCATGTCGTTCGCCAGCCGACACTAGCCGATCACGCTGCACCGCAAAACTCCGAGCAGGCGATGTTTTATCGGGGTTTTTCCGGTCTCTGCGGCTGTCCGCTCGCGGGCGCTGCCTGCCGCGAACCTGCACCGGGATGGTGCCGCCGCCCGTGGGGATCTGGAGCGGGTGAAGGGAATCGAACCCTCGTATGCAGCTTGGGAAGCTGCCGTTCTACCATTGAACTACACCCGCGGGATGGGCGATTCTACGCGATGGAATCCCAGAACGTCGAAGGTGCAGGGTGCTGCGCTGGGCATGATTCCTGGCCCGGCCGAAGACTCACGAGAGCGGTGGCCGGCTCATCTTGACCCAGAGCTGTACCGCAGGCCGCTTCCACTGCCGGCTTGCGTATTCAGCCAGCCGTGTCGGCACGGCATCGCCATTCATCACCAGACGGTTGAGCATGAGTGCGACGTCGGTGTCGACGATGGACCACGTTCCGAACAGATCTTCCGCTCCGACGGGAAGAAGCGAATCGATTGCCGCATACAGGCGGCTGGCTGAAGCGACCGCTGTCGGGGACAACGGCTCGCTGCTCGGGCCCTTGCTTGCGCATCCCGCGGATAAAGGCCGATACCGGGATATTGCTCGTCGAGATATTCCGTGATTGCCGACGACTCGGAAAGAGCGAATGTTCCATCGACCAGCGTGGGGACGCGGTGCGTCAGGGAAAGCGCTGCAAAGTCCGCCGAATGATGGGCGCCTGCGGCGAGGTCCAGAGTGACGATGTCAAAGTCGAGCGCCTTCTCGTGTAGTGCTACGAAAACCGACATCGCATAAGGACTCGCGTAGCTGGCGTCGACATAAAGGCGAAGGCTCTGCGTTGCGAGTGCGTTCATGACGTAGCTTCCCCAAGAATCAGGCGGCGCGGCGGAAAGGTTCAACAACGGGAGCGGGCCTTTGCGATGCCTGCCACAAGTCGAATTTTGCCTGGCCAGAAAGCCAGGATTCCGCCGAGGTTCGGGTCAGGAGACCGATGCGGATCGCCATGTCCGCCGAAACAGCCGAGCGGCGGTTGAGAACCCGTGACAACTGCACACGCGAAACCCCAAGACGCCGGGCGACTTCCTCGATCGTCATTCCGTCAGGCAGGTATTCGCGAAGCAGTTCGCCCGGGTGTGGGGGGTTGAACATACGGGCCATTGCCAACTCCTAGTGATAGTCCCGGTAGTCGACGAGGATCGCGTTGGGACCTTCAAACGCAAAAGTCAGTCGCCAGTTCCCGTCGACCCAGACGGCCCAGTGCCCCTTGAGTTCTCCCTTCAGGGCGTGCAGCTTCCAGCCGGGCGCATCCATGTCCTTAGGACTGGATGCGTCATCGAGACGGGAAAGCATCAGTCGAAGCCGTCGCTCGTGTGCCGAAAGGATGCCCGATTTCGATCCCGTCTCAAAGAAGCGCTGCAACCCCTTGTGCCGGAAACTCCGGATCACGTCGGAGTGTATCTTGTAACGTTACGCGATACAAGCATGCTGGGTGGGCGTATGACGCACCTGGCAGACGAGACGACGGACAGGCAAACGAACCCGGCCGGTGGCGGTTCTTGGGCAGTTCAAAAAATTGCCCTGAAAGGAAGAAATCGTCGCTACCGTCAACGGTGGTAGCGCAATTGCACGGCGCATGGCGGGGAGTGCCGACCCTCATTCACAGCTTGGGAAGCTGCCGTTCCACCATTGAACAACACCCGCGGGATGGGGCGGATTCCAGCGGGTTCCGCACGCTTGTATCCTGCCGCCGCCACCAAGCCGCGGATGGGAACCCCCGGCCCGCGCGCGAGTGCCCGCGATCCGGCAGGTGCCGGCTAGATCGGTGGCGTCGTTTCCGCCGTCTGTGGCGGCGGCGCCTTTGCGCCGAACGCGACGCGATTGCGGCCGCCGATCTTGGCGCGATACAGCGCCGCGTCGGCGCGGGCGATGACGGCCTCAGCGCTCTCGCCCGTCTCGTACTGGGCGACGCCGAAGCTGCAGGTGACCGGTCCGGCGGCGCCGAAGTTCGCGCTTTCGATGGCGGCGCGCAGTTTCTCGGCCAGTCGCATCGCCACCAGACCATCGCAACCGCTGCACAGCAACAGGAACTCCTCGCCGCCCCAGCGCACCAGCAGGTCGACGTCGCGGATGCGCGCCGAAACCAGCCGTGACAGCTCGACGAGAACCTTGTCGCCGGCCTGGTGTCCGTGCGTGTCGTTGACGAGCTTGAAGCGGTCGACGTCATAGAGCGCAAGGCTGAACGGCGTGCCCTGGCGGCGCGCGCGCGCGATCTCCATCGCCACGGCGTCGCCGAACTTGTTGCGGTTGCCCAGTCCGGTCAGCGGATCGCGCAGCGCCTGGAGCTGCAGTTCGGTCGCCAGGTCCTGCAGCGCGCGGCGTTTCTCCAGCTCGACGCGGTCGCGCACCGAGCGTTCGCGCTCGAACAGGTAGATCATGATGGAGATCGTGAACAGCAGGCTCAACAGGATGCCCAGCACGCGGCCGGCGAACAGGCCGGCCGAAGGCATCATCAGCACCAGCGACCAGCCGCCGATGCCGGTGTAGTGCCGGCGCACGTACTGGCGCGCGCCGGCGCTGCTCACCCAGGTTCCGTCGGCGATGACGTCCGGCAGCACCGCCTGGTCGACCAGCGCGCCGATCTGCGGGGCCAGCCGCCGGCGGGCCGGCTCGGCCAGCGTCCACAGTGGCCGCAACAGCGAGTCGGCGCGATTGGAGAGCAGCACGAGCCCATCGGCATCGACGAGGAAATACGCGTGGTCGAAACGCGCCAGGTCGGCCGCGTATTCGTCGAGGGTCTTGCGCAGCACGACGGCGCCAACGACCGTGGCCTGGACGCGTACCGGGCTGGCGGCGTAGTAGTAGATCTCGCCGCTCGAGTTGGCGCGGACGAACTCGCGACCGGACTGGCCGGACAACGCCTGCTGGAAGTAGCCTGCCGCCGAATGGTCGTGAACCACGCCGCCCTTGGCCGTGCCGGCGAGGACGACGACGGTGCCGTTGCGGGACACCAGGAAGCCGGTCCGGGCCGCTGTCGCCGTCACGTCGCGCTGCAAGGCCGCGAACGCCGCGGCACGGTCGTCGGCGTGCTCGCCGGCCAGCACGCGGCGGACGACGTCCTCGCCGGCGAGGGCCAGCGCCATCGCGTCCAGCGCCTCCGTGTCCGAACGCAGCCGTCCGGCCAGTGCATCGATCTCGCCCAGCGCTTCGCGCTCGGTCCGTAGTTCAAAGGTCTGGCCCAGCGACTCGGTCAACCACCAGCCCAGCGCCAGGACCAGCGTCAGCGCGCCTGCGGCATTGGCGAATTGCCGAGGCAAGGTGGCGCTATAGCGTTCGGACGACAGTTCGGCGACCTGGACGTATTTCCAGATACCCCAGACCAGGAATGCCAGCGTCGCCGCGAGCGCGCCCCGCGCGAGCTGGATCGGGAACCCGACCACCCGCGCGAACGCCTCCTGGTTGACGATATCGGCGGGCCAGAACGGCGCCGCCGGCACGATGACGCCGGCGCAGATCGCGTAACCGACAAAGGCGGCCGCTGCCAGCTTGGCCAGGCGCCGCGGGACGGAATCGGTGGCCTTGCGCGCATGCGCGGCGAAGACCCAGGCGGCCGCCATCGATCCGGGGAAGGCGCCGGCATAGCGCGCCGCGACATTGGCGCCGGCGATGCCGCCGGCCGCGGAGCCCCAGGCGACCACGGCGCCATAGACCAGCAGGACCCACGGTCCGAGCGTTGGCTTGCCGTCCTCGACCGCGGTGCGCCGGCCGAACTCGAGCAGGAAACCGAATGACACGGCCATCAGCGCGACGCGCGCGGTGGCGAACAGCGGGCTGTCGCCGTTCAGCAGGGTCGTGAGGTCGAGCCACTCGTCGACGCCGTGGAACAGGGCGAAGCAGCCCAGCAGCGTGGCGTGATAGCGGCGGCGCGCCGACTGGCGTGCCGCCAGGCAGACGCTGCCCAGCAACAGGAATGCCAGGCCGTAGAAGAAGTAGACGAAGTCCAGCTGATTGCCCAAGCGCACTGCTCCCGCCGTGCAACGCCCGTCCCGTCAGCCGGCGCCGGCGGGCGCTAGCCGGCGGCGACCACCGGCACCTGGCGCGCCAGCCAGTCTTCGAGCGGTTGCGGCCGCGCGAACAGGAAACCCTGCAGGTAGTCGCACTGCAGCGCCATCAGGAACCCGGCCTGCGCCTCGGTCTCGACGCCTTCGGCAACCACCTGGAGCTTGAAGTGCTTGGCCATCGCCAGGATCGAGCGGACGATCGCCGTATCGTTGGGGTCCTCGGGCGTGTCCTGAACGAAGCTCTTGTCGATCTTGATCTCGTGCAGCGGCAGCTTCTTGAGGTAGGCCAGGCTGGAGTAGCCGGTGCCGAAATCGTCGATCGAGAAGCGTATGCCCAGGCGCGCCAGCTCGGCCATGCGGCTGGCGACGTTCTGCCAGTCCTCGATCAGCAGCCCCTCGGTCACCTCGAAGATGATCTGCGCCGCCGGCGCTTGCGTCTGCTGCAGCGCCGCCTTGACCTTCTCGACGAAATCGTCCTGGCGGAACTGCCGCGGACTGATGTTCACCGACAGCGAATGGCCATGGCCCGCGCGCGCGAGCCGCGCCACGGCCTCGCAGGCGCGCTGCACGACGAAATCGCCCAGGCGCAGGATAAGGCCCGATTCCTCGGCGATCGGAATGAAGACGGCCGGCGATACCGCGCCGCGGCGCGGGTGGTTCCAGCGCAGCAGCAGCTCGCCGCCGACATGTTCCCGTGCCGGGCTCACCTGCGGCTGGATGCTGACGGTGATCTGCTCGCTGTCGAGCGCTTCCTTCAGGTCGTGCTCCAGCGCCAGGCGTTCCTCGACCTGCGCCTGCATCGCCGACTCGAAATAGGCGATGCGATTGCGGCCCATCTCCTTGGCCCGGTACATCGCCGTGTCGGCCTCGCGCAGCAGGTCGTCTACGCTGCTCTCGCCGCTGGGAAATACCGTCACGCCGATGCTGCCGGTGCCGCTGTAGAGCCACCCGTCGATCAGGCAGGGCGTCTCCATCACCTTGCGCACGCGCTCGGCCACCGCCATCGCGGCATGCGACGCGCCGTCGCGGTTCTGTCCCAGCTCGTTGACCAGGACCACGAATTCGTCGCCGCCCAGGCGCGCGACCAGGTCGCCCGGACGCAGCAGCTCCGTGAGGCGCTGCGCGACGCGCACCAGCAGGCCGTCGCCCACCGAGTGGCCGCGTGCGTCATTGATGCGCTTGAAATTGTCCAGGTCGAGGAACAGCAGCGCGCCGAATTGCCCGGAACGGCGCGACGCCTCGACCGACTGCTCTATGCGGTCGAGCAGCTGCGCGCGATTGGGCAGGTCGGTGAGCGAGTCGAAATAGGCGAGCTTGTGGGTATTGGCCTCGGCCATCTTGCGCTCGGTGATGTCGGTGATGCAGCCGTGCCAGAGTACGCTGCCGTCGGCGAGCCGTTCCGGCTGCGCGAATCCCTGGCGCCAGCGCAGGCCCTGGTTGGGCAGGACGACGCGAAATTCGCTGCGCCAGGGCTGCAGCGTGCGCGCGGACTCGGCGATCGATGCGGCGAACGCCTCGTGGTCGGCCGAGTGCACGCGCTGGTAGACGGCGGTCGCGTCGTCGCGCACGTCCTCGGGCCCTACCTCGTACATGTCCCGTATGCCGTCGCTCGCGAAGGGGAAGCACGAGCGCCCGTCCGGGTAGCGGCGGAACTGGAAGATCACGCCCGGCACCCGTTGCGCGAGATTGTGCAGCAGGTTGAGGCTCTCCTCGGCCTTGCGCGCCAGCGACTGGCGTTCGATCTCGGCACGCTTGAACTCGGTCATGTCGTCGATCATCAGCATCAGCCGGCCCACGCTGCCCTCGGGAAGCGTGCGGAAGTTCACCAGCAGCCACATGTCCTTGCCGAACGAGGTCTGCACCCGCAGGACATCCGTGCTGGGTTCGCCGGTGCCCAGTGTCTTGAGCGCCTGCGCGAGGATTCCCGACTTCTTCCATGACTTGACCCGGTGCAGGTTCTGCCGGAGCAGCTCCTCGACCGTGCCGCCGACGATCCGTGCCTGCGCCTGGTTGACGGCGACGCAGTTGCCGCTCGCGTCGAAGATCGCGATCCCGATCGGCGAATGCGTGAATATCTGTTCGTTGAACTGCTGTTCGCCCTGCAGCGCCCGCAGCGCCGCGTCGCGCTTGGACAGGTCGGTGTCGGTGCCGGCGATGCGTATGGCCTTGCCGCTGGCGTCGCGCGAGATGAATGCCCGTGCCAGGATGGGAACCCGGTGTCCGTCGCGATGCAGCAGGAAGGTCTCGTAGGCGAAGTGGTTGCGGCCTTCGTCCACCGCTTCGCGCAGGCGCTGCAACTGGCACTGCAGTTCTTCGGGCTCGTTGAGCACGTCCCACAGGCGCATGTCGGTCGGCAGGTCCTCGCCGGCGCGGCCGAGCATGGCCAGCCCCGCCGGAGAGTAGTAGGACTGGCCGGTCTCGAAGTTGATTTCCCACCAGGCGTCGGTGGTCTGCGCCACGACGGCGCGCATCTGCTGGTCGTTGCGCGCGATCTGGTCGTTCGCGCGCCGCAGCGCGTCGCGTTCCTCCTCGAGATCGCGCGCCACCGTCGCCAGCAGCTCGTTGCGCCGGCACAGTTCCAGGTGCGCCCCCGCCTGGCGCGCCAGCACCGCGAGCGCCGACTGCTGCGCGGCGCTGAATTCGCGCGGCTGGTAGTCGATCACGCACAGCGTTCCCAGCGGCTGGTCGTCCTGCGCGCGTATCGGGGCGCCGGCATAGAAGCGGATGCCCGGCGGCCCGGTCACCAGCGGATTGGCGGCAAAGCGCGGATCGCTGCGCGCATCGTTCACCACCAGCACCTTGTCCGAGCGGATCGTGGTGTCGCACAGCGCGACGTTGCGCGGCGTCTGCGCGTGTTCCATGCCGACGCGCGACTTGAACCAGGCGCGATCGCGGTCCACCAGGCTGACCAGGGCGGTGGGCATTCCGAACAAGGTGGCGGCGAGCTGCGTGAGCTCGTCGAGCGCCGCGTCCGGCGGGGTGTCTAGGACCCCGTAATTGAGCAAGGTGGCGAGGCGTTGCTCGTCGTCGAATTGCATTTGCCGGGCAATCAACCGTTACGTGCCGGCCAGGCGGCACCAAGGCGCCAATCTATCGCGATTGGTTCCGTCGCAAAAGAACAAATTGGCATCGGCTTGAGGGTTAGCCCGTACAGTGATTAGACCATGATAACAATATTGTTATTGCCCGTGGCGTCGATTGCCGGGCAGTTTCCCCCGGGCGGCTGGTGGCGGGGACCGCGGGTGTACAGGCCCTGGCGATCGCCGTAGGATCTGCTTTCCGGCAATCAGCGGTAGGGGCGCGCAATGCGACGGTTTCTGCGCCACCCGGCGGGAATACCGATTGAGCTTGTCGCCGCGGGGGACGACAGGAGCCCGCTTGCGCCGCCCGGCCCGGCGGTCGATGTCAGTGTCGGTGGCCTGGCATTCCATTTTCCGCGCCCGCTCGAACGTGGCGCCCTGATGAAGGTGCGCATACCCAGCGTCTCTCCGGTCTTCGAGTCGATCGCACGGGTCGTCTGGTGCCTGCTCGATGCCAGTGGCTACCGTGTCGGCGTGGAGTTCCTCGACGCCGAGGACGAATTCCGCGCCCGCATGGTCGAGCAGGTCTGCCACATCGAGAGCTACCGGCAGCGCGTGCGCACCGACGAGCACCGCGACATCAGCGCGGAGGAAGCGGCGCGCGAATGGATCGTCAAGTTCGCCGAGCGCTTCACCCAGGCGAACTCCGAGGACGTGCAGTGACCGCGCACCCTGGTCCCGGGCGCGGACCCGGCCCCCGCCGGGCCCCTATACTGTCGCCGTGCCTGGGCTGGTGTCGTGCGCGGGCGGAACTCTGGGGGACGCAGGCGTGGGCTCGCTCAATTTCATCGGTGGGGAGAAGGGCGGCGTCGGCAAGTCGGTCGCCGCGCGTGTGCTGGCGCAGTACTTCATCGATCGTGGCCGTCCGTTCACGGGCTATGACACCGACCGCTCGCACACCTCGTTCCAGCGCTTCTACGGCGAGTACGCATCGCCGGTGATCGTCGACAGTTTCGAGGGCCTGGACCGCATCGTCGCCTCGTACGAAGACGGCGCCGACGACGTGCGCAACAAGAGCGTCATCGTCGACCTGGCGGCGCAGACGGCCGCGCCGCTCGCCAGGTGGATCAAGGATTCCGATCTGCTGCCGCTGATGGCGCAGATGGGCATCGCCGTCAATTTCTGGCACCTGAGCGACGGCGGCAAGGACTCGGTCGACCTGCTCGACCGCCTGATCAATACCTACGGCGCGGGCCCCAACTATTTCGTGGTCCGCAACCTCGGCCGCGCTTCCGAGTTCGCGCAGCTGGACGAATCTCCGGCGCTGCTCAAGGCACGGGCCCTCGGCGCCCAAGTCATCGACCTGGGCCAGTTGCACGAGGCGAGCATGCGCAAGATCGACCGCGGCAATGCCAGCTTCTGGGCGGCGGTCAACAGCCGTTCCGGTCCGGACACCTTGGGGCTGCTCGAGCGCCAGCGGGTCCGCATGTGGCTGCGCAACGCCTACGACACCCTGGACCGCCTGCCCTTGTAAATCCACCGGCACCGCGACACGGCAGCTTTCCGGCGAATATCGCATAATCGCGTCTGAGGTTTGCATAAGCATCGCCCCATTGCGGCAGTCGCGCCCATTGGGGGCACCGCTATGCGAGCAGACCGGAGTATCGGCATGGCTTCCTGGATCACCCGTATCACGTCGCGCTTTTCCCTGTTCGCCGCGCTGCTGCTCGGCAGCGTCGCTTTCGCCG
>Ga0181525_10002013_pt1 | contig 16973 bp, 15 predicted proteins | sample PEATcosm2014_Bin_48_FD_121100 | JGI IMG/M metagenome (GOLD analysis project Ga0181525, IMG submission 121100) | Peatland microbial communities from MTU Mesocosm Facility, Houghton, MI, USA - PEATcosm2014_Bin06_10_metaG | ecosystem: Environmental > Terrestrial > Soil > Wetlands > Peat | place...
TCGGTCGAGCCGTCCTTGATCAGGCCGGCGGCGCCGGAGGATGGCGATTGGCCCAAAGCCGGGCCTTTTGGCGCGCTTGCGCCCTTGCCGATGATGGCGTCCATGTTCGAAACCCCTTGCCCCCGGAACCCCCTAGTAAATGGAGGCTCGGAGAGGCAATGGCAAGCGGCTTGGCGCCCGGTTGCCGGCTCAGGCTTGCTTGGTCAATGTGAGGGAATAACGCCCGTCGGCGGCGAGACACTCGGCCTCGGGCAGGCCCAACTCCTTGCGCACGAGGTTGGTGCCCAGAACCATCGCCACCATCTTGTAGACCGCATGGCGGCGGCTCATGCCTTCGCGCCCCATGCCGCAATCAGACGAGATCACCAGCCGCTCCGGCGGCACGTGCTTCAGCGCCGTGCGGATAATCTCCGCCACCTGGTCGGGGCGCTCGACCTGAAGCGTGTGGTGGTCGATGACGCCGATGACGATCTTCTTGTCCTTGACGATCTCGCCGATGGCCTTCAGATCGCCGGTGCCCGAGGAGCAGGTCTCGAAGGTGAGGGCGTCGGCATCGACCTGGGCGAGCGCCTCGAGCGTCGGCTGGTAGCTCTGCACCTCCTTGAATATCCGCTGCTGCGAGGGGTTGCCCCAACAGGTGTGACACCAGACCTCGGTCTTGGCGCGCAAGCCCTTGACCGTGCTGTTGAAGACGTTCACCAGCTCCTTGGTGCCGAGCTTGCCGAAGGTGGGGCCGCGCGCCGGCACCATGTGAATCTGCGGCTCTTCCATCTGGATCACCGGGCAGCCGGCATCGGCCAGCTCGTTCAATTCGGCGTTGAGCGCCGCGGACAGCGCCATGGTGCGCTCGACCGGGTCCTTGTAATGCGCGTCGGCCAGGCCCATCGCCAGCAGTTCGGGCGTGATGGTGCCGAACTTGACCGGCTTTTTGGTGAGACGCTGCGCCACCCGCCACATCGCCGCGTATTGCAGATCGCCGCGGCCGATCGGCCCCACCACCTTCGGCAGCACGCGCGCCTCGACGAAATCATGCAGGATGTGGCCGCGCGGGAACGGCACCGCGCCCACGCTGTATTGGGTCGGCTGGGGCGATTTGTCGAACCCGGCCATGTGCGCGGGCGCATAGCTCTGCCAGCTCATGCCGCCGACCTGCTCGTCGTAATGCGCGTCGCCGTCGGTGCAGATGTCGAGCCCGGCGTTCTCCTGCGCGCGCAGGAAGACCGAAACCGCGTCCTCGTATTGCTCGCGGTGGCGCGAATGGGCCATGGCCTCGAGAAAACTCTGGCTGCCGAGCACCGCCGTGTACCAGGCCGGTCGCGGCAGCGAGCCGATGATCGAGGTCGGCAGCAGGATGGCGGCGGAGGCTTTGAACATGGACGGGGATCTCCCTGGCTGGACGCGCCCTTATGCAACGGCGGAACGCGGGCGGTTTGGCCTATGGTAATGGCGATGGGCAGAAGCGATATCAAGCGCTTTGGCGGGGATGGCGGCCCCAAACCGGGGATCGGGGCAGGGCTTGCGAGGGTTTGCAAAGCCGGGCGGGGTTTGTATCATCGCCCCTCGCCGTCGGGAGCGCGGGCGTAGCTCAGGGGTAGAGCACAACCTTGCCAAGGTTGGGGTCGAGGGTTCGAATCCCTTCGCCCGCTCCAGATTTCAAAAAACGGCGGATTCCTATTGCGCCGCGCGCAGTTTCGCCACATCCGCAGCCGAAACCGCGGACGGCTTCGCGCCGAAGCGGGCGGTGACGTAATTGGCGACGGCGGCGATCTCCGTATCGGAATAAGCCGCGCCGAAGGCCGGCATGAAGACGCGCCCATCCGGGGTTTGCCTTTGCATGCCGGACAAAACGATCTGCACCACATTGGTGGCGGCCGGATCGTTCACCGCGCGCGAACCCGTGAGCGTCGCGTATCCCGTAAGCGAGCCGATCCCCGTCCAGCCGTGGCAGCTCGCGCAGGCGCTTTCGTACACCGCCCGGCCGCGCGGATTGGCATCCGCGGCAACACCCTCTTTGGGCGAGGCCGGCGCCGGCGCCGTTTGGGGTGCCGGCAGATCGGGCGACGCGACCGCCGGCACCGAGCGCAGATAGGCCACGAGTGCGGCGATGTCGCCCGGCGTCAGACGGCTGAGGCTTTTGTCGACCGCTTCGCCCATTGGGCCGGCGGCCGTGCCGTGCCCGTCGGCGTAGCCGACCGCCAAATACTGCGCGAGTTCGTCGTCGCCCCAGCCACCCACGCCGCTCTCGCGGTCGGCGGTGATGTTGTAGGCATGCCAGCCGGCCTGCACCGCGCCGGCGAATTTCTCGCGGTTGTTCAGGGCCTGGAACGGGTTGCGCGGTGTGTGGCATTCGCCGCAATGCGCCATGGCTTCCGCTAGATAGGCGCCGCGGTTCCATTGCGCGCTTTGCGCCGGCACGGGCTCGAAGCGCCGGTCGGGATTGAACAGGAACGACCAGACGCCCATCAGCCAGCGCTGATTGTATGGAAAGCGCAGCGCGTTTTCGGGCGCCGGCGCATGCACGGGCGGCAGGGTGAAGAGATAGGCCTTGATCGCCAGCGCATCCGCATCCGTCATGTAGGTGTAGCTGGCATAGGGCATGGCCGGATAAAGCCGCGCGCCGCCGCGGCCGATGCCCTTGTGAATCGCGTTGAGGAAATCCGCGTCGCTGTCGCCGCCGATCCCGGTCTCATTGTCGGGCGTGATGTTGGGGGAATAAAGCGTGCCGAACGGCAGGACGAAGGCGAGCCCGCCCGCAAAGGGCGCGCCGCCTTTGGCGGTGTGGCAGGCCTCGCAATCCGCCGCGCGCGCCAGATATTCGCCGCGCCGCGCCGGGTCGGCGCCGGCGAGCTCCGGCGGGACGCCGGTGGGATCGGCGTCGCGGTGAGCGGTGGGATCGACGCGCGCGCCGCCGAAATCCATCGGGCCGGGGCCGCGCAGCAGCCATGGCAGGCCGAAATACGCCGCCGCAGCCAGGACGAGGACGACGAGCAGGCCGTAGCGCGCGCGCCCGAGGCTCATGCCGGCTTCTTCCCGGCCAGGATGTCGCGATCAATCGGCAGTTTCCGCAAGCGTATCCCGGTGGCGGCGAAGATCGCGTTGGCCAGGGCCGGCGGCGCGGCGGTCGTGCCGGTTTCGCCGATTCCGCCCGGGGCCTCGCCGCTGTCAACAAGGTGCACCTCGATCTCGGGCGCTTCGTTGATGCGCATCATGCGGTAGTCGTTGAAATTGCCTTGCTGGACCCGGCCGCCGGCGATGGTGATTTCGCCGTGCAGCGCGGCGGTCAGGCCGAAAATGAGACCGCCCTGCAATTGCGCGACGACCGTGTCCGGATTGACGACGATCCCGGTGTCCACGGCGCACACCATGCGCCGCACGCTGACCTCGCCGTTCTCGTCCACTTCGGCTTCGGCGACGGTGGCGATAAAGCTCGCGAACGCCACTTGCGCGGCGACACCGCGCCCGACGCGGGGCGGCAAGGCTTCGCCCCAGCCGGCTTTTTGCGTCGCGAGATCGAGCACGGCCTGAAGGCGGGGAACCTTGCCCAGCATGTCACGGCGAAAGGCGACCGGGTCCTTGCCCGTCTTCTTCGCCAGCTCATCCATGAAGCTTTCGATGGCGAAGACGTTGTTGTTGGGCCCGACGCCGCGCCAAAAGCCCGTGGGCACGGCGGGCGGCTCGCTCCGGACGTATTGGACGCGCAGATTGGGGATGTCGTAGGGAATGTCCACCGCGCTGTCGACTGCATCAAAATCTACATCGTTCGTGTAACCCTGCGGCAACCAGCGCGCGACGACCGATGAGCCGGTGATGCGGTGGTTCCAGCCCGCGATCTTGCCGTCCTTCAGGCTTGCCGTGAGGCGGTCGTAATAGACCGGTCGATAGAGGTCGTGCCGGATGTCTTCCTCGCGCGTCCAAACCACCTTCACGGGCCCGTTGACCCGCTGGGCGACGCGGACGGCTTTTTCGATGCCGTCGGTTTCGAGCCGGCGGCCGAAACCGCCGCCCAGAAGCTGATTGTGGAACTGGACCTTGTTGAGCGGCAGGCCGGTGAGCTTGGCGGCGATCGCCTGGCCGCGCGCCTGAACCTGGCAGCCGGCCCAGACATCGCAGCCATCGGGCCTGACATGGACCGTGCAATTGATCGGCTCCATCGGCGCGTGCGCCAGAAACGGAAGCTGATAGACCGCCTCGTACTTTTCCCCGTCGGCCAGGGCTTGATCGACGTCGCCGACGGTTTTCGCGGTCGCCCCCGCATTATCGCTAGCGGCTTTGATCTGGCGCCACACCTCCTCGGTCGTGATGGCCGCATTGGGACCCTCGTCCCAGGTGATATCGAGCGCTTCGAGCCCCTGCTTCGCCGCCCACATGTGGTCGCCGACCACCGCCACCAGATCGTCGAGCACGAGGACTTGGCGGACGCCTGGAACCGCCTTGGCCGCGCCGTCGTCGACGCGCCCAACCTTGCCGCCGAAGACCGGGCAAGCCGCGAGCGTGGCGAATTTGACGCCCGTCGGCATGGCGTCGATGCCGTAAAGCGCCTTGCCGTTGACCTTGTCGGGTGTGTCCAGCCGCTTGAGCGGCTTGCCGATGAGCTTGAAGTCCGCCGCCGCCTTGAGCGGCGGATCGGCGGGCGGCGTCATATGGGCGGCGAGGGCGACCAGCGCGGCATAGGCGAGTTTGCGCCCGCTGGAGTCGTGGATCACCTGGCTGCTTTCGGTGTGGCAGGTCGCGGGGTCGACCCGCCAGGTCTGGGCGGCGGCCGCGACCAGCATCGCCCGCGCTCCGGCCCCGGCCTTGCGCAGCGGAATCCAGAAGGCGCGGATCGAATTGGAATTGCCGGTCGCCTGAAGGCCAAGGATGGGATTGGTGTAAAGCGCATCGCTGGGCGGCGAGGCTTCAACCGCCACTTGGTCAAAAGCAGCGTCGAGCTCCTCAGCCAGCATCATCGCGTGAGAGGTGTAGACCCCCTGGCCCATCTCGGCCTGGGGCATGACCAGCACGATGCGTCCATCCCGGCCGATGCGGATGAAGGCGTTGGGCGCGAATACGCCCGCAACGGCGTCGGCCGCAGCAAAGGGGATATGGAAGCCCAGCAGCAACCCGCCGCCGGCGGCCGCGCCGGCCTTGAGCACCACCCGCCGCGAGAGCGGGGTTGTCAGGCTTCCGGGCGATGACGTGGTCGAGTCCTTGGGCATGGCGGGTCCTGGGCCGGGCGCGGCGGGCGGGTCAGCCCGATTGCGCGGCCTTCTTGATGGCGGCGCGGATGCGCACATAAGTGCCGCAGCGGCAGATGTTTCCGGCCATTGCCGAATCGATGTCGGTGTCGTCCGGGTTGGGCGTCGCCGCCAGCAGCGCCGCCGCGGACATGATCTGCCCGGGCTGGCAATAGCCGCATTGGACGACTTCGAGATCGAGCCAGGCCTGCTGCACTCTGCGGCCCCCCGGCGTGGCGCCGACCCCCTCGATGGTGGTCACGCTGCGGTCGCCGATCGAGCCGATCGGCAAGAGACAGGACCGCACCGCCTTGCCGTCCACATGGACGGTGCAGGCGCCGCATTGCGCGATGCCACAGCCGAACTTGGTGCCGGTCAGGCCGAGAATGTCGCGTAGCGCCCAGAGCAGAGGCATGTCGCCGGGGCCGTCGATATTCCTGGCTTCGCCGTTGATTCGCAGGGTGATCATGCCGTCATCACCATCCGCCGCCCGCCCGAATTGTGCCGAGATTACCACCTCCGCGGCAAAATAGACGCGGCGTATATGCATATGCGGTTTGAGCGATTAAGAGGGTCTTCCTTCGCCCGCTCCAGATTTCGCCGTCGGCCGGTATCGGGTCGCAGCGGCGCTATTGCGTGGCGTTGAGGCGCGCCAGGCCCAAATTCGCGGCATAATCGGCCGGATCGATCCGCAGCGCCGCGCGATAGTCGGATATGGCCTGGACGAGGAAACCCTTCTTCTCATAAGCGAGGCCGCGATTGGCATAGGCTTCGCCGAGAACTTCTGTCGTTCCCTGGCCCGATTGGATCAAGGCGGTGCAGCCGCCGATTTTGAGATCGAGATCGTTGCTGGCGCATTGCGCCACGGATTCTTCCCGGGTCTGCGCCGAAGCGGGCAACGCCAACGCCACCAGAATTAAACCGATCGCTATCCGACGCATGACCCCTCCATGGAGACGAAGCGGGAGCGGAACGGCGCGAAGATGACACCGGACAGCGCGCCGGGAAAGTTATCCGCAGGATTCACATCATGAGCGGGCATTTTTATCCACTCTTATGCTCGAATTTTACTTAAATACATGCAGCGGAACTTGTTGCCACGAAAATCGCCGGAAGAATTCGGGCTGCTGGGGGGCAACCAAGTCATGTTTAGAACATTTTGTCTGCTGGGATTGCTGGTCGCCGCGAGCGGCTGCGCCGCCGTTACGGCGCCGGTGGCGACGGCGCCGCCTCCGTCGGTGATGCAAACCGCACCGCCGCAACAGGCCGTTCCGCCGCAACCGGCGGCAGCGTCGCAACCCGCGCTGGCGCCGGTCTCGCAATCGGTCGCGGCCCGACAAGCGGCGATCAAGCCGCAGGCGGCGAATGTAACCGCGCCGGTCGCGGCGGCAAGCCGTCAGGCGCCGCAGCAGGCGACCAACGCCGTGCCGCCGGAAGCGGTGGCGACCCCGCCGGCCGCCCAAGCCGAGATCCCGCCGCCGGCTCAGACCGTTGCTCCGGTGGGGGCCGCGGCGCCGATCGCGCCCGCCGCGAAAGAGGCCGAAACGCCGCCCGCGCCCGCTCCGGCAAGTGCGCTCCCCGCCGAGACCGCCAAGCCGGGCCTGTCTCCGGCGGCGCTCGCCCTGGTCGATTATTGGTATATCGGCCTCGGTTTGATTGTTTTGCTGCTGATTCTGCTGTCGCTGTTGGCGCGGCGGCGCGATCCGCCGGCGGAGGAGACCGCCGAGCCGGTGGTGCTCCAGACCGGCGAGCCCGCGCCGGGCGAAGCCATCGAGCCGACGCAAGAAGCGGAAATCGACCCGCCGCCGAGCGAAGCCACCGAGGCGGCGCAACCTGCGGCAATCGACCTGCCGCCGAGCGAAGCCACCGAGGCGATGCAACACGCGGAAACCGACCCGCCGCCGGGCGAAACCACCGAGCCGGCGTCGCACGCGGAAGCCGAGCCGCCGCAGCAGCCCGTCGTGCTTCCGCCGCCGGCTTCACCGGCAAATGGCGGAAATGGGGTGCACGGCAAAAACGGCACAAACGGAGCGCACGGCATCGAGCCGCTGTTCGCCAATACCAGCGTCGCCATCGGCCGCGACAACGAGTTCTGCGCGGTCCGTTTCATCAACCCGGCGCGCGTGCCGACCACCTTCGAAGGCGATTGCCTGGTGGTCGCGGTCGAGCACGCTTTGCCGTCCACCCCCCACTACCCGGCCGAGGCGGTGGAACGCCTGGAACACCCGGTATCGGTCGAAGCCGGGCAGCCCTTCTCGATCAAGCGCCCCAACCGGGTGTCGGCGCAGGATTGGGAACGCATCCAGCGTGGCGAGGCCGCGCTCTGGCTTTACGGCTATTTCGACTACCGCGACGCTCACCAGACCCTGCGCCGCCAGGGCTTCTGCTACGCCTATCTGCCGTCGCCCTCGGCCGCCTCGTTTCCCCCCGGCAATGGCCGCGTTACCACCATGATGGGCCCACGCGCCTATAATTACGTGACCGCCCTGGGGCGCGATGCTTATCCCAAGGAAGCGCTCGACCTTGCCGGCGTCGAACTGCGCGAACACCAGGCCGATTAGTAAACCCTGCAGGTATTCGGCAATGAACGCAGCCCGGCGCTGAATTTCCATGCCCGGCCCTTCGCAGGCATTCGGGCCACCGGATAAGGAAAATACCGTTCTATAACAATGGTTTGACTGGAAGCGGGGGCAGGCTTCTGCGCGGCACAGTCCCGGCCGGCTACCTAGCGGCCACGCTCGCCGCCCTGGGAGCGGGGGAAATCAGCCTGGAATCAAGCGCCCGGCCGCTGTTGAGGCGGCTAAGCTCCGGATAAAGGCCGCTAAAAATGCTATATACCCGGGCCCCGTCATCATCCGTTCCGACCCGATACCCCCGCCCATGCTCGCCATCGACAACCTCACCGTCCGCATCGCCGGCCGCGAAATCCTTGCTGGCGCCAGCGCCAACCTGCCCGCCGGCCGGCGCATCGGGCTGGTCGGGCGCAACGGCGCCGGCAAGTCGACGCTGCTGCGGGTGATCCAGGGCGAGCTCGCCGCCGACGGCGGCAACGTCGCCTGGCCGCGCGGCTGGAAGATAGGATCGGTGGCGCAAGAGGCGCCCGGCGGTCCGGAAAGCCTGGTCGACACGGTCCTGGCCGCCGATGGCGAGCGCGCCCGGCTGATGGCGGCAGCCGAAAGCGAGGCCGATCCGCACACGCTGGGCGAGGTCTATGACCGCCTGATAGCGATCGACGCCTATTCGGGGCCGGCGCGGGCGGCATCCATCCTGGCGGGTTTGGGCTTTTCGGCGGCCGAGCAGCTCCGCCCTTGCGCCGAATTCTCCGGCGGCTGGCGCATGCGCGTGGCGCTGGCGGGGGTGCTGTTCCAGGCGCCCGATCTGCTCCTGCTCGACGAACCGACCAACTACCTCGACCTCGAAGGGCTGCTGTGGCTCGAGGAATTCCTGCTCAATTACCGCGGCACCACCCTGATCGTCAGCCACGACCGCGATCTCCTCAACAAGGCGGCGGAGTTCATCCTGCATCTCGAGCGCGGCAAGCTCACGCTTTATACCGGCGGCTACGACACCTTCGTCGAGACCCGCGCGGCCAGGCGCGCGCTCGACGCGGCCTTCGCCAAGAAGCAAGAGGCGGCGCGGGCGCACATGCAGGCCTTCATCGACCGTTTCCGCGCCAAGGCCTCGAAGGCGCGCCAGGCGCAAAGCCGCATCAAGATGCTGGCGCGCATGCAAAGCGTGTCGGTGCCCTTGGACGAACATGTCACGCCGATTCGCATCCCCGAGCCCAACCCCGCCAACCCGCCGCTCATCACCATGGACGGCGCCTCGGTCGGCTACGAGGCGGGCAGGCCGGTGCTGTCGCATCTCTCGCTGCGCTTCGACCCCGACGACCGCATCGCGCTCCTGGGCAAGAACGGCAACGGCAAATCCACCTTCGCCAAGCTCTTGGCGGCGAAGCTCGAGCCGATGGGCGGCACCGTCACCCGCGCGCGCAAGCTGGTGCCGGGATATTTCGCGCAACACCAGCTCGAGGAACTGGACGGCGAACTCACGCCCATTGAAACCCTCGCCGCATTGCGCCCCAAGCTGCCGATGGAGAAACTGCGCACCCAGCTCGGCGGCTTCGGTTTTTCCGCCGAGAAGGCCAAGACCAAGGTCGCCAATCTTTCCGGCGGCGAGCGCGCGCGGCTGATGCTGGCGCTGGCGACGCTCGACCGGCCCAACCTGCTCATCCTCGACGAGCCGACCAACCATCTCGACATCGACGCGCGCAACGAGCTGTTGAACGCGCTCAACGATTTCGAGGGCGCGGTGGTGCTGGTGAGCCACGACCGAAGACTGCTGGACGCGACGGCGAACCGGCTGATGCTGGTGTCGGGCGGACGGGTCGAGCCCTTCGACGGCGATCTCGACGACTACCGGCGCTTCTTGCTGGCGGCCGGCGCCGCGCCGGCCCAGCGCGCGGCCGCCAAGTCGAAGACCGAAACGCGCGGCGGCGACGGCCGGCGGCGCAATCTCAAGCCCCTGAAGCAGCGCGCCGACAAGGCCGAACGCGACGTCGCCGCGCTGAGCGAGGAGATCAAGCAACTCGACGCGGCCTTGGCCGCGCCCGATCTTTTCCGGCGCGACCCGGCCAAAGCCGCCGAGCTTGCCCGGCAACGCGCCGCCGCCGCCCATGCGCTCGACCTCGCCGAATCGGCGTGGCTTGCGGCCAATGACGAATACGAAAGCGCGGCGGCGGATTAAGGCGTAGCACAGGCCGCGTGTCGCGTAGCACCTGACGTGCGAAGCAAATAAGGAGAAGATTGTGCCGGAGTGCGGCTTTCCACCTATCGGCAATGCGTTAACTTTGCACCATGGAATTGCCTTATTCCCGCGATAGATTTAGACCGCATAAAATCCCGAAACCCCGAAATGAGGCCGCCATGATCCGCAGATTTGCTTTATTCGCTTTGTTCCTGGCCGTGATCGCGGGCACGCCCTTCGTGGCGCCCGTCAGCGCCGTCGCCCAGCAGGGCCAAGACCAGCAGATCCTGGTCGACAAGGCCGCCTCCGTGGTGGCGCCGATGCGCAGCGATCCGAATTTCACCTATTCCGGCAGTCTGCTTGCCCGCGCCAAGGCGCTGATGATCGTTCCCGAATTGTCCAAGGGCGGCTTGATCGTGGGCGGCCAGGGCGGCGCTGCGGTGCTGGTGGTGAAACGACCCGACGGAAGCTGGAGCGACCCCGCCTTCTATTCGATCGGCGGCGGCACGCTGGGCTTGCAGGCGGGATTTCAGCAGTCGCAAACCGTCTTCTTCATCATGACCGACCGCGCGCTCGACCAATGGATGCGCAATCAGGTCAAGTTCGGCGGCCAGGACGGCGTGGGCGTCTTCGTGGTCGGCCAGGAGAACAAGCAGAACTCGCTTACGGCGGAATCCGCCGACGTGGTGGCCTGGGTGCATGCCACCGGCGCCTATGGCGGGATCAACATCGAAGGCACCTCGATCTCCTTCGATGACGGCGCCACGGCGAAATACTATGGCCAGCCGCTGACGCCCGACCAGGTCTTCAGCGGCGCCGGACACCATCCCGGCGCCGGCCGGCTCAGGAACGCGCTCACCGGCAAGTGACGCGGACCTAACCCGGAGCAGAAGGAATAGTCATGGCCGACGAGCACGTCACCGCGCATATCGAAACCCTCGCGCATGAGGAACATGCGCTGTTCGAGAAGGAAGCGGCCGGCAAGGCGAGCGACGCCGACCGCGCGCGGCTGCGCCAGGTCGAGACCCTGCTCGACCAGTGCTGGGATCTGTTGCGCCAGCGGCGCGCCAAGCGCGAATTCGGCCAAAAGCCGGGCGAGGCGCGGGCGCGCGACCCGAAGACGATCAAGAACTACCTCGGCTGAGCCGCGCCGGCGTGGCACTTGACGTGCGAAGCCAAGCCGCGGGATAGCTGCGAGACCTAGCGCAGCGAAAGGCCGGCCCTTTTGAGCGACGACTCGCCGCAGAAAAAATCGCCCAGTTACCGGCTGCCGGCGACGGACACCGATTTCCTGATGCGCGACGAGTTGCGCGCCATCCGCTTCGCGCTCGAATACGCCAAGGCCGAATTGCTGTTGCGCGACTGGGGCATCCGTTCGACCATCATCGTCTTCGGCGGCGCGCGCATGCCCTCGCCCGAGCGGGTCGAAGCGGCGCGCGCCGCAAAAAGCCAGGACCTGGCGCGGCTCGAGCGCCAGGTGGTTTATTACCAAGCGGCGCGGGAATTCGCCCGCATCGCCTCGGAGCGCGGCGGTGCGTTGTCGCCGCACGACCGCAAGCGCGACAACGTGATCGCCACCGGCGGCGGCCCGGGCATCATGGAAGCGGCCAACCGGGGCGCGTTCGAGGCGGGCGCGCCTTCAATCGGATTCAACATCGCGCTGCCGCACGAGCAGGAGCCCAACCGCTATTCGACGCCGGAGCTGACCTTCCAGTTCCATTATTTCGCCATGCGCAAGATGCACTTCGCCATGCGCGCCAATGCGCTGGTGGTGTTTCCGGGCGGTTTCGGCACTTTGGATGAACTGTTCGAGATGCTGACCCTGGTGCAGACGCGCAAGGCGCCCGTGGTGCCGGTGGTGCTGTTCGGCGAGGGTTATTGGCGGCGCGTGGTTGATTTCCAGGCGCTGGTCGAGGAGGGCATGGCCGACCAAGCTGATCTGGAATTGTTCGAATTCGCCGACGACGCCGAGCATGCCTGGCGGATCCTGCAAAGCCACGGCCTCGACGCGCATACGAAGCCCGATAAATAAGATGGATCTCGCGGTCGGGAGCGACGGCTGGGCGGTGTGGAACGGGCGGCGGCTCAAATGCGCCCTCGGCCGCGGCGGCGTCAAATCGGACAAGCGCGAGGGCGACGGCGCCTCGCCTTCCGGATCCTTTCTCATGCGTAGCGTGCTTTACCGCCCCGACCGCGAGGCGCGCCCCGTAACCAAGCTTTCCGCGCGCGCGCTCGCGCCGGCGGATGGCTGGTGCGACGACCCGGCCGATGCCGCCTATAACCGTGCCGTCCTTCTGCCCTACCGGGCGCGCGCCGAGAAACTCTGGCGCGCGGACCGGCTTTACGACCTGGTGGTGCCGCTGGGCTACAACGACGACCCGGTTCAACCCGGACGCGGCAGCGCGATCTTCCTGCACCTTGCCAGGGACGATTACGGCCCGACCGAGGGCTGCATCGCGCTCAAGCGAGCGGATCTGCTGGCGGTGCTGGCTGAGGCCGATGCGGCCAGCCGCGTGACGATCGCTCTTTAGGCCGGACGGGGCCCGAAGATCGCCGTGCCGACGCGGATATATGTGGCGCCCTGGGTTATCGCGGTCTCGAAATCGGCGCTCATGCCCATGCTGAGCTCCTTCAGGCCGTTGCGCGCGGCGATCGCCGACAGCAGGGAAAAATGCGGCGCGGGGTTTTCGTGAACCGGCGGAACGCACATCAGGCCCCGGATTGGCAGGTTCCAGCGCGCGCGGCAGTCTTTGATGAACGGATCGGCCGCTTCGGGCGCGATCCCGGATTTTTGCGGCTCATGGCCGGTATTGACCTGGATCAGGCATGCGGGCCGCCGGCCGGTCTTCGTCATGGCATGGACCAGCGTCTCGGCCAGCCCGGGCCGGTCCACGGTCTCGATCACGTCGAACAGCGCCACCGCATCGGCCGCCTTGTTGGTCTGCAACGGACCGACCAGATGGAGAACGAGATCGGGATATTCGGCCTTGAGCGCCGGGTATTTGGCCTGGGCTTCCTGCACCCGGTTCTCGCCGAAGACGCGCAGGCCTTGGGCCAGGGCCGCCCGGATGGCGGCGGCATCCTGGGACTTGGAAATGGTTACCAGCGAGATTCCGGCGGGGTCGCGGCCGCAGGCCTCGGCGGCCCGGACCAGCCGCGCGCGCACGGCCGCCAGGTTGCCGGCGATGCGGGTTAAATCATTGGATTCTTTCGGTTTTTCCATGTCCAACGGGGTCCGGACGCGCGCTCAAGCGGTGAAGACATAGCGACATGCCGCTTGTCTTGGGTATAAGATTATTTGGTGAACCCGGGCCGGCAAGGTTTCGGGGGGAGAGCGCTTAAGGAGCTGCTGGTCATGTCCGCGAGAGTTGCATTCCTGTGCCTGTCGGCCGGGCTGGTTCTGTCCGGTTGCGGGCTGTTCAGTAGCGACCGCTACGCCCCCGGCACCGATCCGGACGCGCAGCGCCGCGCCGAGGATCCCTACGGCAACGATCCGAAATACATCAACCCCGACGAATACAACCGCAACATGGACGGCAAGAACGCCAGCATCATATCCATGATCTTCTCCGACAACACCACCGCCAACACGAACAACGGCGGCGGGCCGGGCATCGGCGTCAATTCCTATCTGTGGCACGCCACGCTCGACACGGTTTCCTTCATGCCGCTCGCCTCGGCCGATCCCTTCGGCGGCGTCATCATCACCGATTGGTACAGCCCGCCCACATCGCCGAACGAGCGCTTCAAGGTCAACGTCTTCATCCTCGGCCGCGAATTGCGCGCCGACGGCGTGAAGACCAGCGTGTTCCGCCAGACGCGCGATCAAAAGACCGGCAACTGGATCGACGCGCAGGTGGATCAGAATACCGCCAGCGATCTCGAGAACGCGATTCTCGCGCGCGCCCGGCAGATGCGTCTGAGCACGGCGCAGAAATAACCTCAGGCCAAGCGTTCCCACGCCCGATGGCGCGGTACAACGCCAAGGAAACCGAAGAGAAATGGCAGACGGTCTGGCGCGAGCGTAAAAGCTTCGAGGTCGAGACCGATTCGCGCCGCGCCAAATATTACGTGATGGAGATGTTCCCCTATCCCTCGGGGAAGCTCCATGTCGGCCATGTGCGCAACTACACCATGGGCGACGTGGTGGCGCGCTACAAGCGCGCGCAGGGATTCAACGTGCTGCATCCGATGGGTTGGGACGCCTTCGGCCTGCCGGCCGAGAACGCGGCCATATCCTCCAAGGTCCATCCCAAGGAGTGGACCTACGCCAACATCGCCGTCATGCGCGACCAGTTGAAGCGCATGGGCATCGCCTATGACTGGCGGCGCGAGATCGCCACCTGCGATCCCGACTATTACCGGCACGAGCAGAAGATGTTCCTCGATTTCCTCAAGGTGGGCTTGGCCTACCGCAAGGAATCCTGGGTCAACTGGGACCCCGAGGAGAACACCGTCTTGGCCAACGAGCAGGTGATCGACGGCCGCGGCTGGCGTTCCGGCGCGCCGGTCGAGAAACGCCTGCTGTCGCAGTGGTTTCTGAAGATCACCGACTTCGCCGAAGACCTGTTGGCCGCGCTCAAGGATTTGCCGCGCTGGCCCGAACGCGTGCGGCTGATGCAGGAGAATTGGATCGGGCGGTCGGAAGGCGCGCGGGTGTTCTTTCCCCTAAGCCAGCGGAAAGACCGGCTCGAAGTCTTTACCACGCGGCCCGACACGCTCTTTGGCGCGTCATTCCTGGCGGTCGCGCCCAATCACAAGCTGGCCGAGGAACTCGCCGAGAGCGACCCGCGGCTCAAGGAATTCATCGCCGAATGCAACCGCATGGGCACCAGCGAAGCGGTGTTGGAGACGGCGGAGAAGATGGGCTATCTGACATCGGTCAAGGCGGCGCATCCCTTCGACCCAAGCCGGAATCTCCCGGTCTATGTCGCCAATTTCGTGCTGATGGAATACGGCACCGGCGCGATCTTCGGCTGCCCGGCGCATGACCAGCGCGATTTGGAGTTCGCGCGCAAATACGGCCTTGCGGTGACGCCGGTGGTGTTGCCCCCCGGTGAAGACTTGAAGACGTTCTCGATCGGGAATGAGGCCTATACCGGCGACGGCAAGGCGATCAATTCCGGGTTTCTCGACGGGCTCGACGTCGCATCGGCCAAGCGCGCGGCGATCGCGCGGCTGGAAAAGCTGGGATCGGGCGCGGGCGCGACCGTCTGGCGCCTGCGCGATTGGGGCGTGTCGCGCCAGCGTTATTGGGGCTGTCCGATCCCGGTGATCCATTGCGGAAAATGCTGCATCGTCCCGGTGCCGGAGAAGGATCTGCCGGTGACGCTGCCGGACGACGTGACCTTCGACCAGCCGGGCAACCCGCTCGCCCGCCACCCGACCTGGAAGCACGTTTCCTGCCCGCAATGCGGCGGCAAGGCCGTGCGCGAAACCGACACCTTCGACACCTTCTTCGAGAGTTCGTGGTATTTCGCGCGCTATTGCTCGCCGCGCTCGGACAAGGCCTTCGAGCGCCGGGACGTCGATTACTGGATGCCGGTCGACCAGTATATCGGCGGCATCGAGCACGCCGTGCTGCACCTGCTCTATTCGCGCTTCTTCGCTCGCGCGCTCGAACGCTGCGGCTATTGGAAGATCGCGGAGCCATTCGCCGGATTGTTCACCCAAGGCATGGTTTGCCACGAGACCTATCAGGACCGGGACGGCCACTGGCTCTTTCCCGAGGAAGTGCGGCGCGACGAGGCCGGCCGCCTGACCGGCCCCGGCGGCGGCCCGGTTTCCACCGGCCGACTCGAGAAAATGTCCAAGTCCAAGAAGAACGTGGTCGGGCTCGAATCCATCGTCGAGGCCTTCGGCGCCGACACGGCGCGGCTCTATCTTCTGTCCGACAGCCCGCCCGAGCGCGACCTGGAATGGACCGACGCCGGCATCGAGGGCGCTTGGCGCTACGCCAACCGCCTGTGGCGGCTGGTCTCCGAAAGACCCTCGCCCTTGCCGCCGCCCGGTGCCAAAATACCCAACGACCCGTCCGGAGACGACCAGAGGCTGCGCCGCGTGACCCACCAGACGATATCCTTCGTCACCGAGGACCTCGACCGCTTTCATTTCAACAAGGCGGTGGCGCGGCTGCGCGAACTGACCAACGCCATCGAGGAGAACGTCCGGGCTTCGGGCGCGGCGGCGCGCGAAGCCATCGAATCGGTGGTGCGCCTGTTGTCGCCGATGATGCCGCATCTCGCCGAGGAATTGTGGCAGGCGCTGGGGCACCGGGAACTCCTGGTCGACCAGCCCTGGCCCAAGGCGGACCCGGCCCTCCTCCTGGCCGAGACGGTGACGCTGGCGGTGCAGGTGAACGGCAAGCTCCGGGGCACGGTCGAGTTGCCGCGCGACGCCGGCGAGGGCGATGCCCGGGCCGCGGCGCTGGCGCTCCCGAACGTGATCAGCGCGCTCGGCGGACGCGCGCCGCGCAAGACCATCGTCGTGCCGAATCGGATCGTCAATGTCGTGGTCTAGGCGCGCCTTGCTGATCGTCCTGGCGGCTTCGCCGCTGGGCGCTTGCGGTTTCCACCCGCTTTACGGCGGACGCACCGCCGGCGCCTATGATCCCGATCTGGGGGCGATCAAGGTCGTTTCGATTCCCGACCGCGATGGCCAGCTGCTTGCGATGTCTTTGCGCGAGCGGCTCAATCCGCGCGGCGTCAGCATGCCGCAACGCTACGAACTGCGCACGTCGATCACCCTGTCGCGCGGCGATCTCGGCATCGAACGCAACGCCACCTCGGAGCGCGGCGAGATCAACGCCATCGCCACCTACTCCCTGGTGGCGCCGGGCGGCGCCATCGTGTTCAACGGCCGCAGCCATACCATCAGCGCCTTCAACATCCTGGAAGACGGCTACGCCACCCAGGTGGCCGAGGACGACGCGCGCGCACGCGCCGTGAGCGACATCAGCGACGACATGGTGGCGAATCTCTCGCTGTTCGTGCGCAATCGCCGCGCCGCCACGAA
>Ga0181525_10002014_pt1 | contig 16971 bp, 10 predicted proteins | sample PEATcosm2014_Bin_48_FD_121100 | JGI IMG/M metagenome (GOLD analysis project Ga0181525, IMG submission 121100) | Peatland microbial communities from MTU Mesocosm Facility, Houghton, MI, USA - PEATcosm2014_Bin06_10_metaG | ecosystem: Environmental > Terrestrial > Soil > Wetlands > Peat | place...
CGGCCTGGAAGAACGGCGCCGCCGGGCCCCAGGGTCCATCCTCGTAGTCCTTGAACGAGTAGCCGCTGCGGGCGATGCGCAGGCCCGCCGAGACCTTGAGCGCGGGCGTGAGCGCGTAGCTGGCGTCGCCATAGGCGGCCAGGTCGGTCTCGGTGCTGGGGAAGTTGTCGGTGTAGCTGTACTTGCCGTCGACCAGCGACTCGCCCCAGTAGCTCAGCGCATTGCCCGGGCCGTATCCGCCCTGGATGGAGAGGTAGTTCGACAGCGCGTCGAAGCCCGGATCGATGTAGTAGCCCTGCGAATCGGTGGAGGAAACGCGGTAGAACAGGCCGGTCACCCAGGTGAGGCGCTTGTCGGGCTGGTCGGCCGACGTGAAGCGGAACTCCTGGGTGATGCCGCGCTGCGTCGAGGGATACTCGATCGTCACGAGGTAATACGGATCGAAGGGCACGGACGTCGACCCGGTGATGCTGCCCAGCTCGTAGCCGGTGCCGTCGTAGCGCTGGTTCACCTTGCGATCGATGTAGGAACTGATCGACTTGAACGCGAACGCGCCGAAATCGTAGTCGATGGCCAGCGTCGAGAGCGAGAACGAATCCTCGTGCTGCTGCGCGATCTGCGAGGCGATGTTGTAGGTGCCGTTGGCATCGGAGAACAGGCCGACGTCGCCCAGCACGTTCTTCTGGTAGAGGATGCCGGGGGTGATGACCAGGTCCGGCGTCGGCTGCCATTTGAGGTTCAGGTGCAGCACCGACGAATCGCCGGAGTTGTCGCGCGAGGTGATCGGGACGCCGGTGACCGGATTGACCCGGTCGCCGTAGCCGCCATCGCTGCGATGCCAGGCGCTCAAGCGATAGCCCAGCGTGCCGTCGATCACCGGGCCGCCGACCGCCGCGCCGGCCTCGTAGCTCGGGTCGCCATTGCGCGTGACCGCCACGTCGGTGCTGGCGTAGCCGGAGAACTTGCGCAGGCTGGCCTCGGGCGTGATGAAGCGCAGCACGCCGCCCTCGGCGCCGGCGCCGAACAGCGTGCCCTGCGGTCCGCGAAGCACCTCGATGCGGTCCAGGTCGAAGACCTTCGGGTAGGGATTGCTGCCGACGCCCGAGTCGAGGCGCACCATCACCGGCACGTCGTCGATGTAGATCCCCGTGGTCGAGGCGCCCACCGTCGAGATGATGCCGCGGATGGCGATATTGGTGTCGCCGGCGTCGTCGGAGGACTGGTAGGTCAGGCCCGGCACCAGGCGCCCGAGGTCGGCCACGTCCTTGACGCCCTGCTCGTCGAGCGTCGCCTGGTCCATGGCCATGGCGCTGATCGGCACCTTGATCATGTCCTCCGAGCGCTTCTGCGCGGTGATCGTGATCGAGGGCAGCTGCGCGTCGTCGTCGGCCATTGCCGCCGCCGGGCAGCAGGCGATGGCGATGGCGGCGATCAGCCGCCGGCCTGGCGGGAGGGAGCTCCGGTGTCTGCGCATGCTTTCACGCTCCGATCGTCGATGAAGGAGATGACCTGGCGGCCGGCCGTGGCCGGAGCGCGGGGTCGCGGCCCAGGTCGCGAAATAGTACAAGCGTTATATAACATGGAGGCCGGTAAATCGCCATCATTCGCAACGGCAAAGTGTTGCGTTCGACGCTGCTGTTCGGCTGCCGAACGCCCGGCGCGTGCGGGCGCGTTCAGGCCCGCGGCGCCGGCCGGTCGCCGGCCGGGTCAAGCAGCAGGTGGCGGTCCGAATCGATCAGCAGCCAGCAGCCGGCGGCCACCAGCGCGAAGGCGGTTCCGGTCATGAAGGCGCCATTCCAGGCGCCCATGGCCGACAGCGCACCGACCAGCGGCTGCGTGATGATGCCGCCGGTGTTGCCGCCGGTATTGAGCACACCGGTTGCCGCGGCGGTGTCGGCGCGCGCGACGCGCATCGCCGCTGCCCAGTAGGCGCCCTCGTTGACTTCGATTGCACCGAAGGCCACCGCCAGCGTGGCCACCGCCAGGTACGGCGTCGCCACGTGGATGGCCACGAGCAGCAGTGCACCAGCAAGGGGCAGCGAGACCAGCGGCACCAGCCGGTAACCCCAGCGCGCGCCAAAGCGCTGCGCCAGGCGGTCGGAGATCACGCCGCCGCAGGCCGCGCCCACGCCCGCGCCGATCCACGGCACCGCCCCCACCAGCCCGCTCTCGAGCCCGCTGAAATGCCGCACCTGGACGAGATAGAGGAACGACCAGAAGCTCAGCAGGTAAAAGACGTAGTTCATGCACAGGTACGAGAAGGCCAGCAGCAGCACGTTGCGGTCGCCCAGCACGCGCAGCAGCCGGCGCCGCGTCAGCACCGCATCGGGTTCGGCCGATTGCTCGCCCAGTTCGGCCAGCTCCTCGGCGCTGACCGACCGGTGCTCGGCCGGACGGTTGCGTCCGTACCAGCCCCAGCCCAGGGTCACCAGCGCGGTCGGCACCGCGATCGACAGCAGCGCACCCTGCCAGCCCAGCGATTGCGTCAGGTAGACGATGATGAACGGGGTGAGGGCGCCGCCCAGGTTCATGCCCGCCGAGTTCACGCCATTGGTCATCGCCCACTGCCGCGCCGGGAACCAGCGCTCGATCACGGCGGCGAACATCGGGAATACCGGGGCCTGGGCGAAGCCCAGCAGTATCTGCGCCGCCAGCAGCGCGACGAACAGCGTCGTGCCGGCGAGCACGGCCGGCGCCAGCGGGGTGGCGATGGTCGCGGTGAAACCCAGGATCCCGCACAGCACGTAGGTGCGGCGCGCGCCGAGCCACTGCCCCAGCGCGCCGCCGGGAATCTGCGCCAGCGCATAGGCGGTGGTGAAGGCGGCATTGAGCCAGGCGATCTGCATCTGGCTCAGGTTCAGCGCCGGCATCATCTGCTCGGCGGCCACCGCGATGCTGGTGCGCTGCATGTACCAGAGCATCGCGAAGGCGAAGAGGAACCAGAAGATCCACCAGCGCACGCGCACGCCGCGGCGCGCGGCGCGCGGCGCCGGCTGCGTGCCGGCGCCGCCGCCGATCATCGTTGGCAGCGCCGGGGCGCTCGCGGGCGCGGGCGGCCGTTCCATGCTAGCCCCGCAGCCGCAGGCCGCGCGGATCGTAGGGCGGCTCGGCGAGCAGGCGCGCCGGCCGCGCTTCGCCGACCACGTCGACGGTCAGCGGCACCGGCGCTTCCACGCAGGCGCGCTCCACGTAGGCCAGCGCGAGGCTCTGGCCCACGTGATGGCCGTATGCCCCCGAGGTGACGAAGCCCACGCGCCGCCCGTCGGCAAAGACCGGTTCGTAGCCGCCGGGTTCGGCATCGGTGGCATCGATGGCCAGCAGCGCGAGGCGCTGCTCCGGCGCACGGTCGCGCTCGGCCAGCGCCGCGGCGCGGCCGATGAAGTCGCCCTTGTCGAAGTCGATGTAGCGATCCAGGCCGGCCATCGCCGCGGTGTACGAAGGCGAGAACTCGCGCGACCAGATGCCGTAGCCCTTTTCGAGGCGCAGGCTGTCCTGCGCGCGCATGCCGATCGGTTTCATGCCCAGGTCGCTCCCCGCTTCCCGCAGCGCTTCCCACAGCCCGCGCTGCTGCGCCGCCGGCACCGTGATCTCATAGCCCAGCTCCCCGGTCAGCGAGACGCGCGCCACCATGGCCTGCGCCATGCCCACGTCCAACATCCGGCAGCCCAGGAACGGCAGCGCGGCATCGCCCACGTCCTCGGCCGCCAGCCGCGCCAGGATGTCGCGCGCGCGCGGCCCCGACAGCGAGAAGCCGAGCCAGCTCTCCGACAGGTTCGCGATCGTCACCCCCGTCGCCGGCAGGTGGTCGTCGAACCAGCGCCGGTGCCAAGTCTGCAGGCTGTAGGAGCCTACCAGCCAGAAGCGCTCGTCGGCCAGCCGCGTGACCGACAGGTCGCCCATCAGCTTGCCGGCCGCGCTGAGCATCGGCGCCAGGCGCATGCGCCCGGCCCGCGGCAGCCGCCCGGCCAGCAGCCGGTCGAGCCAGGATTCGGCGCCGGGTCCGGTGACCTCGTAGCGCGCGTAGACCCCGGTGTCGAGCAGGCCCGCGGCGCCGCGCGTGGCCGCGACCTCGGCGGCCACGATCGCGTGCGCATTGGAGCGGCGCAGCGTCGGCTGCTCGACGAAGCCCGGATCGCCCGCCACGAAGTACTGCGGCGACTCCATGCCCCAGACCACGCCGAAACGCGCGCCGGCGGCCAGCTGCGCGTCGTAGCTCGGCGTGGTCTTGAGCGGCCGGCCGGCCGGCAGTTCCTCGTTCGGGTACGAGATGACGAAGCGGCGCGCGTAGAACTGCGCCGTCGTGGCGCGCAGGTAGCGGTCGTTGGCGGCGAAAGCGCCGTAGCGGGCCACGTCCATGCCGAAGATGTCGGCGCCCGGGTCGCCCGTGGTGATCCAGTTGGCCAGCACCAGCCCGATGGCGCCGCCCTGCGAGAACCCCGACATGCAGCCGCAGGCGGCCCAGTAGTTGCGCAGGCCGGGCACCGGTCCCACCAGCGGATTGCCGTCCGGCGTGAAGGTGAAGGCGCCGTTGACCCACTTGCGGATCCCGGCCTCCTGCAGGCAGGGAAAGCGCGCGAAGCCGATGGTCAGTTCCGGCAGGATGCGGTCGATGTCCTCGGGCAGCAGCTCCATGCCGTAGTCCCACTCGGCGCCCTCGGTCTTCCAGTGGCGCGGATTGCGCTCGTACACGCCCAGCAGCACGCCCTTGCGCTCCTGCTGCAGGTAGGTGAAGCCCTCGAGGTCGGTGACGCAGGGCATCTCGTCGGCCCGCGCCAGCAGCAGCGGCAGGTCCTCGGTGATCAGGTAGTGGTGCTGCATCGGCGTGAGCGGCAGGTCGACCCCGGCCATGCGCCCCACGCGGCGCGCCCACAGCCCGCCGGCATTGATCACGTGCTCGGCGGTGATCGGGCCCTGCTCGGTGTCGATGCGCCAGTGGCCGCCGGGCAGCTGCGTGAGCGCGGTGACGCGATTGCGCAGGATCACGTCGGCGCCGCGGCGCCGCGCGGCGATCGCGAACGCATGCGTGGTGCCGTGCGGGTCGACGGCGCCCTCGTGCGGGTCGAACATGCCGCCCAGCAGCCCGGCCGGATCGACGATCGGGCAGTCGGCGACGATCTCCTCGGGCGTGGCCAGGCGGGCGCCGATGCCCAGCGTCTGGAAGACCGCGCATTCGGCCTTGAGCCATTCCCAGCGCGCCGGCGTGGTGGCGATGCTGTAGCCGCCGGGCATGTGCATGCCGACGCTCTGGCCGCTCTCGGCCTCGATCTCGCGGTACAGGCCGATGGTGTAGGACTGCAGCGCCGCGATGTTCGGGTCGTCGTTGAGCGCGTGGAAACCGGCGGCGGCGTGCCAGGTGGACCCGGCGGTCAGCTCGGCGCGCTCGATCAGCGCCGAATCGGTCCAGCCCTGGCGCGCCAGATGGTACAGCACGCTGGTGCCGACGATGCCGCCGCCGATGACGACGGCCCGGTAGTGGCTCTTCATGAAACGCGTCTCCCCCGCTCGCGCGACTCGATGATCACCCTCTCCCGCGTGCGGGAGAGGGCAGGGGTGAGGGCCCCAAAATTTATTTATAACACGATTGAGTTTTATTTATAACATGTGTCATGATTAAAAAGACGCCGCCGGACGGGCCGCGCCGGGCCGGAGTAATCTCGCGGCCTTGCGCGCCGGCGTCCGGCGCGAATCCTGGAGTGTTCGATGCCCAAGATCGTTGACCACGCGGTGCGGCGCGAGGAGATCGCGCGACTGGTCATCCGCGTCATCGAGAAGGAAGGCGCCGAGGGCGCCACCGTGCGGCGCATCGCCCAGGCGGGCGACTTCAGCATCGGCGTGCTCACCCACTATTTCAAGGACAAGGACGAGATGGTCGCCTTCGCCTTCCAGTGGGGCGCGATGCAGACCTTCATCTACCTCGACGCGGTGGTGGCGGCGGCCGAACCCGGCCTCGAGCGCCTGCGCGCGGCCCTGGCCTTCATGCTGCCGGCGCCCGATACCCCCAATTTCATCGCGGTCTGGCTCAGCCTCTGGGGCCGGGCGATACGCAATCCGGCGCTGGCCAAGGTGCACGGCCAGTACTACGAGCACTGGCGCCGCACGCTGCGCCGGCGCCTGGCCGAAGCGGCGGCGCTGGGGCAGATCGCCGCGCCGGAGTCGCTGCGCGACGCCACCGACCTGCTGATCGCCGGCATCGACGGCCTGTGGATCGGCGCCACCTTCGAGCCGCGGCGCTTCTCGCTGCGGCGCCGGCGCCAGCTCGTCGACCGCCTGCTGGCGGCCGTGCTCGGGGCGGACCCGCGCTGATGCGGCGCTATTCGGCGCTGGCGCTGCTGCGCGCCGGGCTGCGCGGCGGCCGCGGCTGGCAGCCGCTGTGGCAGCGCCAGCCGCTGCGCGACGGCTACGACGTGGTCGTCGTCGGCGCCGGCGGGCACGGGCTGGCCACGGCCTTCCACCTGGCGCGCGACCACCGCGTGGGGCGCATCGGCGTGCTGGAGAAGCGCCTGGTCGGCTACGGCAACGTCGGGCGCAACACCACCATCGTGCGCTCCAACTACCTGCTGCCCGAGAACCACTACTTCTACGAGGACGCGCTGCGGCGCTGGGAGACGCTGGCGCGCGACCTCAACTACAACGTCATGTACAGCCCGCGCGCCGTGATCGACCTGGCGCTGTCGGACGACGACCTGCCGGCGCTGGCGCGGCGCGGCAACGCGATGCGCCTGGCCGGGATCGACGCCGAACTGCTGGACCTGGCCGCGCTCGAACGCTTCGTGCCGCAGCTCGATGCGCGCCGCCCGCGCCGCTTCCCAATCACCGGGGCGCTGGTGCAGCGCCGCGGCGGCACCGTGCGGCACGACGCGGTCGTCTGGGGCTATGCGCGCGCCGCCAGCGCGCTGGGCGTCGAGATCATCGAGGACTGCGAGGTCACCGGGGTGCGCGCCGCCGCCGGCGCGGCCACGGGCGTGGAGACCAGCCGCGGCTACGTGCGCGCCGGGCGCATCGTCTTTGCCACCGCCGGCCACACGGCGGCGGTGGGGGCGATGCTCGGGGTCGCGCTACCGCTGGAGACGCACCTGCTGCAGGCCCTGGTGACCGAGCCGGTCAAGCCGCTGCTCGATACCGTGCTGGTGTATGTGGCACCGGGACACGGCGAGATCTACATCAGCCAGTCGGACCGCGGCGGCCTGGTGATGGGCGGCCACCTCGACGGCTATCCCTCGTCGACCCAGGAGGGCCAGTGGTTCCGCCTGGAGGACGTGGCGCAGACGGCGGTGGAACTGCTGCCGCGCATCGGCGGCCTGCGCGTGCTGCGCCAGTGGGCAGGCGTCAACGACATGACGATGGACGGCAGCCCGCTGATCGACCGGCTGCGCTACGACAACGTCTTTCTCAATGCCGGCTGGTGCTACGGCGGTTTCAAGGCCATCCCGGCCTCGGGCGCGGCCTGTGCGCGCCTGGTCGCCACCGGCACGGCCCCGGACCTGATCCAGGCCTACCGGCTGTCGCGCTTTGCCAGCGGCCACGTGCTCGACGAGCCCGGCTACGGGCCGTACCCGGCGCGCCAGTAGGAAGCCGCGGATGACGACCCCCGCTTCACACGAGATGCCCGGCGCGATGAAACGCCTGTCCTGTCCCTTCTGCGGCCCGCGCGAGCTGCACGAGTTCCGCTTCCACAAGACGCTGCCGTCGGCCGATGCGCCCGCCTCGGTTTTCCAGCGCGTCTACGAGCGCAGCGCCGAGCGCACGCTCAGCATCGAGCACTGGCAGCACCTGGGCGGCTGCCGCGGCTGGTTGCTGGTGCGGCGCGATCCGTCGAGCGGGGCGGTGCTGGCGGTGCGGCTGCTCGACGGAGCCGCACCATGAGCGCGCCGCGCCGGCGCCGGGGCACGCGGCTCGGCGGCGAGCCGCTGCGCTTCACCTTCGACGGCCGTCCCTACGAGGGGCAGGTCGGCGACACCGCGGCCTCGGCACTGCTGGCCAGCGGCGTGCGTGCGCTGGGACGCAGCATGAAGGCGCGGCGGCTGCGCGGGGTGACCACGGCCGGGCCCGAGGAGCCCGGTGCGCTGCTGACGCTGGGCACGGCGCCGGCGCTGATACCCAACGTCAGCGCGCCGCAATTGCTGCTGCGCGAGGGCATGGTTCTGCGCAGCCAGAATCGCTGGCCCAGCCTGCGCTGGGACCTGGCCGCGCTGCTGCAGGCCGGCGGCGGGCTGTTCGGCGCCGGCTTCTACTACAAGACCTTCCTGTGGCCCTCGTGGCGCACCTACGAGCCACTGATCCGGCGCCTCGCCGGGCTGGGCGCGGCGCCGCGGCGCTGCGACCTGGCGCCGCCGGCCGTCGAGCACGCGGCCTGCGACGTGCTGGTCGCCGGCGGCGGCGCCGCCGGCCTGGCCGCGGCGCTGGCCGCCGCCCGCGCCGGTGCGCGCGTCATCGTCTGCGAGCGCGAACCGCAGTGCGGCGGCGAGCTCGACTTCGAGGAGGCGCGCATCGACGGGCTGGCGGCACGCGACTGGCTGGCCGCGGCGCTGCGCGAACTCGCGGCGCTGGGCGCCACCGTCCACACCGACACGCCCATCGTCGGCGGCTCCGACGGCCAGCTGCTGGCCCTGAGCGGCGCAAGCGCGGCGCACGCCGGCGGGGTGTTGCGGCCGATACGGCCGCGCGCCTTCGTCATGGCCATGGGTTCGGTCGAGCACGGCATCGCCTTCGTCGCCAACGACCTGCCCGGCGTGATGCTGCTGGGCGCGGCCGAACGCTACCTGGCGCGCTACGGCGCCTGCGTCGGTCGCGTGCTCGTGCTGTTCGGTTGCCACGACCGGATGTACGCCAGCGCCGCGCGGCTGCGGGCCGGGGGCATGCAGGTGCGCGCCATCGTCGATACCCGTGCGGCCGACCACGTCGACGCCGACCCGCACATACGCCAGGCGCGTGCCGCGCTGGCCGCGGCCGGCGTCGAGTGCCTGTGCGGACACGCCGTGCGGGCCGCCGTCGGCGGACGCAGCGTGCGCGCCGCGCGGATCGCGCCGCTGTCAGGTTCACCGTCGGCAGCGCAGTCGGCTTCGCGTTCGGCGCCGTCAGCGGATCCGCAGGCGCTGCGCACCATCGCCTGCGACACCATCCTGGTGAGCGGCGGCTGGTCGCCGGAGGTGCACGCCGGCCTGCAGGAGGGCGGCGTGCGCCGCTATGCCGAGGCGCTGGGCGCCTTCGTGGCCAGCGACCAGCCGGCCTGGCGCCGCGCCGCGGGCGCCGGCAATGGCCACCTCGCCTTGCCCGAGGTGCTCGTCGATGGTCACGCCGCCGGTGCGAACGCCGCGGGCGCCGCCGGCGCCGGCGGCAGCGCGGGCGCGGCGCCGCTGGCGCACGGTGATGGCCCGCCCCGGGCGCTGGCGTTCTGGCGCTCGCCGGCCTCGGCCGCGCAGGAGAAGCGCCAGTACGTGGACCTGCAGACCGACGTGACGGTCGCCGACCTGCGCCAGGCGCTGGACGAGGGTTTCCGCGATATCGAGCACGTGAAGCGCTACACCACCCTGGGCATGGGCACCGAGCAGGGCCGCACCAGCACGCCGCTGGGCGCCGCGGTGCTCGCCGAGCTCAAGGGCGAAGCCCTGGCGCGCACCGGGCTGTCGCGCAGCCGCCCGCCCTACCAGCCGGTGGCGCTGCAGGCGCTGGCCGGCTGGCGCACCGGCGCGGCTTTCCGGCCGGCGCGCACGACGCCGCTGCACGACTGGCATGCGGCAAACGGCGGTGTCCTCGATCCCATGGGCCTGTGGATGCGGCCGCGCTATTACCGCGCCAACGGCGCCAATGCCTTTGCCGCCGCGGTGACCGAGGCGGGACGGGTACGCACCAGCGGCGGCGTCGTCGACGCATCGACGCTGGGCAAGATCGAGGTTGCCGGCGCCGGCGCGGGTGCCTTTCTCGATCACCTGTACCTGACGCGCGCGAGCACGCTGGCGCCCGGCCGCGCCAAGTACATGCTCGCCATGCGCGAGGACGGCTGCGCGCTCGACGATGGCATCGTCCTGCGGCTGGACGCCCAGCGCTTCCTGGTGACGACCAGCTCGGGCCACGCCGAGCACATGCTGGCGCACCTGGAGTTGCATCGCGCGACGGGCACCGGCGAGGCCGCGCTGGCCATCACCGACGTGAGCGATGCCTGGGCCGTGATCGGCGTTGCCGGGCCGCGCAGCCGCGCCGCGCTGCAGGCCGTGCTGGGCGGCCGCTGGCAGCCCCTGCTCGAGCAGCTGGCGTACATGCATTTTGCCGATGGCCGTTGGGCGGACCACGACCTGCGGGTGCTGCGCGCCGGCTATTCGGGCGAGCGCGCCTACGAGCTGCATTGCCGGCCCGCGGCCGCCGTCGCGCTGTGGGAGAGGCTGCTGGCGCAAGGCTTGGCGCCTTATGGCATCGACGCGCTCGATATCCTGCGCGTCGAGAAAGGCTACCTGGGCGGGTCCGAGATCAATGGCCAGACGACGCCGCTCGACCTGTGCATGGAGGCGCTGGTGCAGCTGGGCAATCCCTTCGTGGGTCGTGAACTGCTCGAGCGGCCCGCCTTCCACGAGGCGCGGCGCCCGCGCCTCGTGGGCCTGCGCGCCGCCGACGGCCGCGCGCGCTTCCTGGCCGGTGCGCAACTGACGACGGCGCCGCCGGCGGGCGCGACGCCGGTGCTGCCCTGCGGTCATGTCACCTCCACGGCTTACAGCCCTGCGCTGCGCGAGTGGATCGGCCTGGCGCTGCTGGCGCGCGATCAGGCGCGGCCAGGGGCCATCGTCTACGCCTGCGACCCGCTGCGCGGCGCGCTGACGCCGGTGCGCGTCACCGCGCCGACCCACTTCGATCCGGCCGGCGAGCGGATAAAAGCATGACCGCCGCATCCGCATCCGCATCCGCAATATCCTGCCTGGTGCTGCAGGCGCCCGGCCGCATCCTGGAAGTCGTGGCCTGGCAGGCGCTGCCGCCGGCAGCCGCGGCCGCCTGGCCCACGCAGGCCGGCGCGGTGCGCTGCGACGCGAACGGCGAACCGGTGGTGCTGCACTTCGCCCCCGGCCGCTGGTTGGTGGCGGCGATGCGCCCGGGCACGGAACCGGCAAGCGATCCGGTCGCCGATCCAGCCACCGATCCAGCCACCGATTCGGCGACCGCTCCAAGCATCGATGCAAGTGCGGCGGCGCTGGCGCAGGTCGCGAGCTTCGGGATTGCCGTCGATGTCAGCGGCAAATGGCGCGGCCTGCGGCTGTGCGGCGCCGATGCGCAGCGCCTGCTGGCGCGCACGCTCGACAGCGCTGCCGTGCTGGACGGCCGCGCGTGTGCGGCCGTGACGCTGTTCGATTGCCCGGCGGTGCTGGCGCGCGCCGCCGACGGCTATCGCGTCTGGGTGCAGGCCAGCTACCTGGCGCACTTCCTGGCGGTGGCCGGCGCCGGCGCGACCCACCTTGGCGGGCCGCCCGCGGCTACGGGCGGGCCGGCGCCTGGACCTTGAGGTAGCGGTCGAACCAGTCGAGGTAGCGCAGGGCCCGGTCCAGCGCGAAGGCCGGGGTGTCCGGACCGTGGTGCATCTTCGGGTAGATGACGAGTTCGGAGGCCACGCCGTTCGAGCGCAGCGCCTGGTACATCTGCTCGGCGCCGATGCACGGCACGTTGAAATCGATCTGCCCGCACAGGTACAGCGTGGGCGTCGTGATGCGGTCGCTGTGCAGGAAGGGATAGCTCACGCGCAGGTAGTTGTCGAGGTTCTTCCAGGGCGTGCCCAGTTCGAGCTCCAGCCACGCGGTGTATTCGTCGGTGCCGTACATGGCCAGCGCATTGCCCGAGCCGGCGCCGGAGACCGCGGCCTGGTAGCGCTGCGTGGAGGCGATGACGTAGTTGGTGAGGTAGCCGCCGTAGCTCCAGCCGCCGACGCCCAGGTGCTGCGGATCGGCCAGGCCCTGGGCGATCGCGCTGTCGGTGCCGGCCAGGATGTCCTGCACGTCGACGTGCCCCCAATCGGCCGAGATCGCCTTGGAGAAGTCGAAGCCGCGACCCGACGAGCCGCGCGGGTTGATGCCCAGGACCAGGTAGCCGTGCGCCGCATACAGCTGCCACTCGAACTGGAACTCGTGGCTGAACTGGTATTGCGGCCCGCCGTGCAGGGCGACGATGGTCGGGTAGCGGCGGCCCTTCTCGTAGCCGAGCGGGCGCACCAGCATGGCGTCGATGCGCGTGCCGTCCGCGCTCGCAAAGCTGAAGTCCTCCAGCGGCTGCTGCGCCACCTCGCCCAGCCAGTCGTTGTGTCCCGGCAGGAACGCCTCGCCCTGCGCGTCGACGACGCTGATCCGGTACGGATGGGTATCGTCGCCGGAGAGCAGCAGCACGCGACCGTCGGGCCCGACGGCCAGGTCGAAATCGAAGCGGTGGCCGTGCGTGAGCGCGCGCTCGGGCGCACCCGCCAGGTCGATGCGGCTGAGAAAGGTATTGCGGTTCTCCTCGACCAGCGCCAGCAGCGCCTTGCCATCGGCGGTGAACGCCGGATGGGTATAGCCCAGGTCGGCGCGCCCGACGCGCCGCACCGTGCCAGTGGCCACGTCGGCCACCACCAGCTCCCAGGGCGCGTATTCGAGCCACTGCTCCGCGCCGCCCTGCAGGTAGGCGACCTGCCGGCTGTCGGCCGACCAGGCGGGCCGGCTCAGGTGATCCGGATCGTTGTTGACCAGTCCCTCGGTCGAGATCCGCACTTCGGCGCCGCCGGTGGCCGCGTCGATGCAGTAGAGCTGGTAGCCCAGCAGGTGCCCCGGACCCTCGACATGCCGGCTCACATAGACGATGCGCCGCCCGTCCGGCGACCACGCCGGCAGCGTGGCGTCGAAATCGCCGTGCGTGATCTGGCGCACTGCGCCGGTTGCCTGCGTCACCACGAACAGGTGGCGGCGCCGGCCCGCCAGGTAGCCGTGGTCATCGTCCTTGAACAGGTAGCGGTCGATGACGAGCGGCACCCGGTCCTCGTCGGCCTCCTTCTTGCCGTCGGCGCCGGGCTCCTCCGCGGTGACCACCAGGCGCTGGCCGTCGGGCGCCAGCACGTAGTCCTCGACACCCCCGGGCAGGTGCGTGACCTGGCGCGGAGCGCCGCCGTCCAGCGACGCGATCCACACCTGGGTGGTGTGGTCCTCGCCGGCATCGGACAGGTAGGCCACCGCGCTGCCGTCGGCGACGAAGGCCGGCTGCCACGCGCCATGGCCGGCGGCGGGCGCGATCTGCCGCGCCGCGCTGCCGTCCCAGCCGCGCAGCCAGACCACCGAGACGTTCTTGTTGGCCGCGACGTCGGGCAGGGCGACCGTGTAGGCGATCCACTTGCCGTCGGCCGAGGCCGCCGGCGCGCTCAGTTCGGCGAGCCGGTGCAGGTCGGCTCCGGTGATCGGGCGCGGCGCGGCCGCGCGCACCGGGGCGGCGCCCAGGCAGGTGGCCAGCGCGAACAGCAGTGCGGTGGTGGTCTTCATGCGCTATTTCCCGGGGCCAGTGCCTGGAACCGCAGCGCGATTCAGGCGTCGTCGTTGATGAGGGCGGTCTCGTGCAGTCCCAGACCGTTGAAGTTGGTGATGAGGATGTGCGAGTACGCCCCCATCATGCCCAGGTGCAGCCAGTCGCCTTCGCGGATATCGGCCGGCAGCGAGAAGGGCACGCCCAGCGTGTCGACCGAATCGCAGGTCGGCCCGAACACGGTGTAGAGCCGCTCGGCGCCGCCACGCACCGAACCGTCGCGGGTCAGCACGCGCGTGGGCGGCTGCTTCTTCGTGTACGGCAGTTCGGCCAGCGCGCCGTAGATGCCGTCGTTGAGATAGACCGCGTCCTGCTTCACCAGCAACACCTGGCAGAGCACGCTGCCGCCCGGGTGGGCCAGCGCGCTGCCGGGCTCGCAGTGCAGCGCCACGCCGGCAATCGGCGCCAGGCTCGCGTGCGCGGTGCCGATGGCGCCGAAGAAGTCGTCCAGCGAGAGGCCCGCGGGCATCAGCGCGCTGGGGAAGCCCCCGCCCATGTTGACGTAGGCAAGCTCGACGCCGGCCGACTCGGCCACGTCGGACATCACCCGCAGCCCGTCGGCGAAGGCTCCCGGCTTGAGCGTCTGGTAACCCAGGTGGGTGCAGATCGCCGCGCGCGCGCCGCGTGCGTGCACTTCCCGAAGCAGCGCCACCGCGTCGGCGGGTTCGGCGCCGAACTTCGTGTTGAAGCTGATCGTGGCATGCGGATTGGGCGCCGCCACGCGCACCTCGACCACCAGGTCGGGACCGGCGGATTCGAACAGCTTGTCGAGCTCGGCCGGGTGATCGACGACGAAATCGCGTATGCCCCACTCGCGATAGGCCTGCGTGATGGCGCCGCGCGGCTTGACCGGGTGGTTGTACGAACAGTGCGCGCCGGGCAGTATGCCGCGCACCAGGGCGATCTCCTCGAGCGATGCCGTGTCGAAGGCGACGATGCCGCCCTCCACCAGCGAGCCCACCACGGTGGGGTCGGGATTGGCCTTGACGGCGTAAAGGACTTCGCCGGGAAAGCGCTCGACGAAGGTGCGCGCGATCCTGCGGTAGGCCTGCGGATGGAAGCAGAACACCGGTGTGTCGGTCGTCTTGCGTTCCAGGAGTTGCGAAATGCCGGCAAAAGTCTCGCGCTGCATCCTGCTGCCTCTGCTGCTGTGGGTTGCCGCCGGCGCCGCCGACGGCCGGGTGGAAGATAGAACAAGCGTTCTATTATGACAAGCCTGCGCAGGCTGGCAAGCGTTTCCGGGCGTGGCCGATGCCCATGGAATGCGCAGCAGCTTTTTTCTTGATCAGTTGTTATGTATCCCATAATATGGGTGCCGTTGACCCGCAGGCGCGCCACCGGCGTGCGCGCGGCCGCTTGCACCAGGGAAGATCATGACCACCAGCCGACCCAGCCTCGCTCGCATGGAGGCCTCGCTGCCCTCGAGCAGCTACACCAGCGACGCCCACTGGCAGCGCGAGCGCGCGCAGCTGCTGGCGCGCGAATGGTTCTGCGTCGCGCGCGAGGAACAGCTGGCCGCGCCGGGCGACCACCTCGTGGTCGAGGTGGCCGGCGACAGCGTGCTCGTGGTGCGCAGCCGCCACGGCGAGCTCAAGGCGCACTTCAACGTGTGCCGCCACCGCGGCGCTGCCCTGGTGGCCCCCGATATCGATGCCCGCTGGCAGGTCGTCTCTTCGGGCGGGGTCACCGCCGCGGGCACCATCCGCTGCCCCTATCATCACTGGACCTACAGCCACGGCGGCGACCTGCTCACGGCGCCGTTCCTGGTCGAGGACGACGGCGTCTGCAAAGCCGAACTCAAGCTGCATCCGGTGGAGGTCGATGCCTGGGCCGGTTTCGTCTTCGTGCGGCTGCGCCCGCCGGACGCAGCCGGCACGCGCACCCTCGCCGAACAGACCGCGCAGGCCGCGTCGCGTGCCGGCCTGGCCAGCTATCCGATCGGCGCGCTGCGCGTCGGCCACAAGATCGACTACGAGCTGGCGGCCAACTGGAAGCTGGTGGTCGAGAACTTCAACGAGTGCTACCACTGCGGACCGGTGCACCCCGAACTGTGCGAGGTCGTGCCGGCGTTTCGCCAGCACGGCGGCAACGACCTCACCTGGGACGCCGGCGTGCCGCACCGCCCCGGCGCCTATACGTTCACGCGCAGCGGCACCACCGCGCGCGCGCCGTTTCCCACGCTCACGCCCGAAGAGGCGGCGCTGCACAAGGGCGACCTGGTCTATCCGAACCTGATGCTCAGCGCCTCCTGCGACCATATCGCCGCCTTCGTGCTGTGGCCGCTGGCGCCGGGACGCACGCGGGTGCAGTGCCTGTTCCTCTTCGATCCGGTGGAGATGGCCAAGCCCGGCTTCGATCCGATGGACGCGGTCGAGTTCTGGGACCAGGTGAACCGCCAGGACTGGGCGATCTGCGAGCGCGTGCAGCGCGGCCTGCAGTCCTCGGTGCACGAGCACGGCTGGTACGCGCCGATGGAAAACGCCAGCCTCGACATCCGCCGCTACCTCAAGCGCGTGCTGGGCGACAGCTAGGGTGGCGCGGGGCGCGCTCCGGTGCGCGGGTGCCGGCTGGCGGCGGTCCGGATGGGGCGGCCCAACCTGCGCTAAAATGCCGACCTTCGCGTGCCCGGGCGGTTAGCTCAGCGGTAGAGCACTGCCTTCACACGGCAGGGGTCACAGGTTCGAACCCTGTACCGCCCACCAGATAAACCAATAGCTTACGTAGCATTTCCGCGAAACCCATCTCGTCCGGTGCAGTTCTCGGTGTAATTTCCGAGAAATTGCCTTATCCACGGACAAACTCCACGTTCTAATCAGGTCGGTGAACGCGCGCGTCCGGGAAGATAGGACGCGCGGTTTGCTTGGTGCGCCTTTGGGAAGCCGTTGCTTCCGTCGCACCTAGAATGTTTTTGGTCCGATCATCTTTTTGATCGTGGATTTATTGGTTTTGACGGAAACGGTGTCTTACGCGTTTCACCGGTCGCGCATAAGCCTTCGCTGGAAAAGATGGGCGTCCGAGCGACCGAAAAAATACATGTCGGTGCTTTTTCGGAGGGGCAGAGGCGATTTCTTGAGTGGCATCAGGAATATGTCTTCCTGGAATCGAGGCGAGCGGGCTCCGGATAGCGATGCAATATCTCGGGCCGCTGGGCGGTATGAATGCGCCCGTCCTGGAACGCCGCCTTAGGCTGTGCTGTAAAAGTAAGGAATAATAGGTTTTTAGGAGGTTCCCGCACGTCGTATTCTATTAAGCATTAAATAGTAGTTTTATATCTTGTAATCCCACTCCAACGCAATATAATCCTGTTTAAACAGGATTAATATGCGACGCGTCGTACCCACCCCATTTCCTAGCGACCCCCTGCTCAAGGATGCCGCTACGTTCGGCGCAGCTATACGCGCAGCCCGAACCGCCGCTGGAATGACGTTAGCCGACGCGGCAATGACCCTTGGAATATCC
>Ga0181525_10002016_pt1 | contig 16964 bp, 9 predicted proteins | sample PEATcosm2014_Bin_48_FD_121100 | JGI IMG/M metagenome (GOLD analysis project Ga0181525, IMG submission 121100) | Peatland microbial communities from MTU Mesocosm Facility, Houghton, MI, USA - PEATcosm2014_Bin06_10_metaG | ecosystem: Environmental > Terrestrial > Soil > Wetlands > Peat | place...
GCGGTTTTCGATGCGGCATTCGGCAATGCGCTATTCAGCGCTATTCTGCGGCGGCGGCGTTTTCGCGGGCGATCCGGCGAATTGATCGGCTCGCATACGCGCGCCTTTCGCGCCGCTTGGGGCGCGAGCCATCCGGATCTGGGGCCGGCCGTGTTGAAGGCCGAACAATCCAATACTTCCATCGCCTTCGGCAATCGATTCATCCTCAAAATCTATCGCCGCGTGGAACCTGGCATCCATCCGGAAGTGGAAATCGGGACGTTCCTTACGGAGAGAAACTTTCCTTATAGCGCGCCGTTCACCGGCCTGATCGAGTATCGCCCCAACGACGGCGAGGCAATCACCATCGCCTCCTTGCACGCCTTCGTCGAAAACCAGGGCGACGCCTGGAACTACACGCTGGATGCGCTGAGCCAATTCTTCGAAGCCGCGCTGGCGCGCAAAGAGAGCGACCATTCCGGTCCCGACGGCAGCCATCATCCGATCGACCTGCGCAGCGTTGAGGTTCCCGCGCACGCGCATGAATCCATCGGCAGCTACCTTGACTCGGCTCATCTCCTGGGCCGGCGCGTGGCGGATCTGCACCAGGCGCTGAGCTCGGACACAATGGATCCGCAGTTCGCGCCCGAGCCGTTTACCGATCATTACCGCCATTCGATATTTCACGGTGTAATGGGTCTGGCGGCGGAAACCTTTCAACTCCTGCAGCAGCGCCTGAAATCTTTGCCCGCTTCCGTGCAAGCCGACGCGCAAAAAGTTTTAGACGGGCGCGAAGGGATTCGGGCCCATGCGCGCCTGATCTCCGAGCGCCGCATTTACTCCGTGCGTACCCGTATTCATGACGATCTGGGATTAAACCGCGTGCTGCACACCGGCAAGGATTTCGTGTTTATCGGCTTCGATGGTCCTCCCGATCGCACCTTGGGCAGCCGGAGGATCAAGCGAACGCCGCTGCGGGATGTCGCCGGCATGCTGTTGTCGTTCCAATATGCGGCCCAGGTTGTGTTCTTCGATCAACTGCCCGGCGTAACATCGAAGCCGGAAAACATGAACGCTCTGCAATTCTGGGCGCGCTACTGGTCGGACTGGGTGTCTGCTACCTTTCTCAAAGCCTATCTGGACGCGCTGGGCCCGCAGTCCGGGCCAAGCCCACTCATTCCGCCAAACGACGCGGATCTCCGGTTGCTACTGGACCATTCTCTTTTGGAACAGGTGCTCGAGGGTGCGAGCGGGGAGCTACGCAGCCGCCCGGATTGGGCGCGAGTCCCGCTAGGAATGCTCCTGCGGATGCTGGAGGCGCCGCTTCCGTAACGCATCGGTAACCGGGTGTGAAATCTTATTTCTTTATGGGAGTCCCACTAACCGAAGAGGCCGGCATTCTGGATTCTGGCTTCTGACTTCTTGCAATCTATGAAGCGCCGTGAAACGCAACCCGTCTACACACCCTCGGCCACTTATCGTCTGCAGTTCAACAAATCGTTCACGTTTCAAGACGCGGCTGCTTTGGTGGATTACCTGGACGAACTGGGGATCACCGACATCTATGCGTCGCCGTTCCTGATGGCGCGCCCGGGCAGCCTGCATGGTTACGACGTGACCGATCAGTCGCGCTTGAATCCGGAAATCGGAGACCAGGATTCGTTTTTGAAGCTTTCGGAAACGCTCCGGCAGCACAATATGGGAATCGTCGCCGACGTGGTTCCGAACCACATGTGCATCACGCATCCTTCCAACGTCTGGTGGTGGGATGTTCTGGAGAATGGACCCAGCAGCCCCTACGCGCATTACTTCGATATCGACTGGCATCCACCCAAACAGGAATTGGTGAACAAGGTTCTGCTGCCCATGCTCGGCGATCAGTACGGCCGCGTGCTGGAGAACAAGGAAATTCAGATCGTCTACGGGGATGGGCAATTTCACGTTTCTGTCTACGAAACCCCGCTACCACTGGCGCCGCGCACCTGGGGCATGATTCTGGAGCCGGCCGTCGCCAAACTGCGCGAGAAGCTGGGCGCCGATGACGAACACGTAGCGGAGATGGAAAGCATTATCACCGCTCTGGGCCACCTGCCCGGGCATACCGAAACCGACGAAGCCAAAATCCGCGAGCGGCGCCGCGAGAAGGACATCGTCAAGCGCAGGCTGTCGGGGTTGCTGGAGGCGAGCAAGGAAGCGGGCGAGTCAATTGACGCGGCGCTGATGGAAATCAACGGCACGCGGGGCGAGCCGCGTAGTTTCGACCGGTTGGAGCGCTTGCTCGAAAGCGAAGCCTATCGCCTCAGCTTCTGGCGCGTCGCCATGGACGAAATCAACTACCGGCGCTTTTTCGACATCAACGATCTGGCGGCCATTCGGGTGGAAGATCCCGAAGTGTTTTCAGCCGTGCATGCGCTGATCTTCGATCTGGTGCGTCAAGGTCACATCCGCGGGCTTCGCGTGGATCACCCCGATGGGCTGTTTGAGCCGGAGAAGTATTTCCGTTTTCTGCAGGACGCCTGCAAGGCTTGGAGCGCGGCGTCGAATGGCAATGGAAAAAACGGCCACACTCATGGGACGTTCTACATTGTGGCCGAAAAAATCCTGACCGGCAGCGAGCCGCTGCGCACCGAATGGGCGGTGGAAGGCACCACCGGCTACGGATTTCTCAATTTAGTCAATGGGCTGTTTGTCGATCGCACCAAAGAAAAGGCGTTCCAGCAGCTCTATCGCCGCTTCACCGGATGGACTCAGCCGTTCGACGATCTGCTGTGCGACAGCAAGCGCCTGATCCTGCAAGTGGCGATGTCCAGCGAGTTGAACGTTCTGTCCCGCCGGCTGGATCATATTTCCGAACAGCATCGGTGGTCCCGTGATTTTACGCTGGAAAGTCTGCGCGACGCCCTGCGCGAAGTGCTGGCGGTGTTTCCGGTTTATCGAACTTACGTGCGCGGCGATCAAACGGACGTGGACGCGCAGGACCGGCGGCAGGTGAATATCGCGATCCGGGCAGCCAAGCTGCGCAACCCCGCCATCAGCGAATCGGTGTTCGATTTCATTCAAAGCGTTCTGTTGCTGGAGCACCCCAACGGGGTGGATGACGCGCAGCGCGCTTTGCGGCAGTTGTTCACCATGCGGTTTCAGCAGCTCTCTTCGCCCGTAATGGCGAAAGGCGTGGAGGACACCGCCTTTTATCGCTACTATCCGCTTGCGTCCTTGAACGAAGTGGGTGGCGATCCGGCGCGCTTTGGCGTTTCGGTGAACGCATTTCATCGCCGCAATCTGATCCGCCGCGAGCTATGGCCCAACTCCATGAGCGCCAGTTCCACGCACGATACCAAGCGCGGCGAAGATGTCCGCGCGCGCATCAACGTGCTTTCGGAAACGCCGGGGGAATGGTATCGCGCCATCGGCCGGTGGCGGGACGTGAATCGCGCCGCCAAAACCAAGTTAGAAGGCCGCTCTGCACCGGATGCCAATGAAGAATATCTGCTGTATCAAACCCTGGTAGGAACGTGGCCGTTGTATCCGATGAACCCGGACGAGCACCAGGCCTATATTCGTAGAATCGACGGGTATATGCAGAAGGCCCTGCATGAGGCCAAGGTCCACACCAGTTGGGTGAATCCTAATAACGACTACGAAAAAGCTGTGACCAAATTCGTAGAGCGCGTGCTGGAACCCTCGCCGGACAACCGGTTCCTGCAGGATCTGCGCGAGTTCCAGGCGCCGATCGCCAGGGCCGGCATGTGGAACTCCGTCGCCCAGCTTGTGCTCAAAATCGCCTCGCCCGGCGTGCCGGATTTTTATCAGGGCAACGACCTTTGGGCCTTCGATCTGGTGGACCCCGACAATCGCCGGCCGGTGGATTACGAAGCGCGCCGCCGCGCGCTGAAGAGCCTCACCGAGCACGCCGCGTCCGATCGGCCCGCGCTGGTGGATCGGTTGCGCGAAAATCTCTGCGATGGCGTCATGAAGCTCTATGTCGCTCGGGAAGCCCTGCGATTCCGGCGGGAACATCGCGATCTTTTCGCGCAAGGCTCCTACACCGGCCTCGCCGCGGATGGAAATCGAGCCCGTCATGTCGTAGCCTTTCAGCGTGCGACAGGGAATCAGACGCTGATCGCCTGCACTGGCCGCTTCTTCGTGAAATTGTGTAACTCGCACAGCCAGCCCATTGGCGATGTTTGGGGCAACACCAGCATCGCGCTTCCCAGGAAGATTGCGCACAGCACTTTCCGGGATATTTATACCGGCCTGACCGTCACTGCGGAGGAGCGCGATGGTGGGCGCTTTCTCCCCGCCGGCCAAGTCTTTTCGCATTGTCCTGTCGCACTCCTGTTCGCCGAGAGCGCGGGTTAATGGACCAGGCTGGGTTCTGGCGTTTGCGGTACGGCGCAACTCCCATCCCGAACCAAGGCGTGCAATTTCGCGTGTGGGCGCCGCAGGTGAGTTCGCTGGCTTTGCAATTTCCCGATCGGCCTCCCCTGGCCATGAACCGCGATGGCGAAGATTTTAAGCTGCTGGTCCCCGATGCGCGTCCGGGCGGCCTCTATTCGTTCCGTTTTGAAGACGGCCGCCAGCGCCCCGATCCCGTTTCGCGCTCGCAACCGCAGGGCGTGCATGGCCCATCTCAAATCGTCGATCCGCAAGCTTTTGTTTGGTCAGACCTGGATTGGAAAGGTCTTCCGCTCTCCGATTACATCCTGTACGAGTTGCACGTCGGCACGTTTACTCCCGAAGGCACTTTCGCCAGCGCCATCTCGAAGCTTCCGCACTTGAAGGATCTCGGCATCACCGCGGTGGAATTGATGCCACTCGGCGAATTCCCTGGAACGCGAAATTGGGGCTACGATCAAGTGGATTTATATGCGCCGCACTCAGCCTACGGGGGTCCCGATGGATTGAAGAGCTTGGTGGACGCGTGCCACCAAGCGGACTTGGCTGTCGTGCTCGACGTTGTTTATAACCACCTGGGCCCGGAAGGCAACTACCTGGCTGAGTTCGCGCCTTATTACACGGATCAATACCGCACGCCCTGGGGACGCGCCCTCAACTACGACGGCCCCTACAGCGATGGAGTGCGCAGCTACGTCATCGACAACGCGCTCTATTGGCTCACCGAATACCATATCGATGGGCTTCGTCTGGACGCCATCCACGGGATCTTCGATTTCGGCGCCTGTCATATCCTGGCCGAGCTGCGCGACCGTTTTCATGAACAAGCCGAGCGCCTGGGACGTATGGCGTGGATGATCGCCGAAAGCGATCTCAACGATGTTCGCGTTCTCAACTCGCGCGCGCGGGGCGGCCACGCCATCGATGCTCAGTGGTTCGACGACTTTCATCATGCGGTACGCACTTATTTCACCGGAGCCAAGCGCGCTTACCTGGCGGGATTCGGCGAGCTGCGGCACATTCAAAAAGCGATTACCGAAGGTTTCATTTACGATGGCTGCTACTCCTCTTATCGCAAGCGCCATTTCGGCAGTTCTTCGCGAGACCTGCCGGGCTACCACTTCGTCGCGTTCATTCAAAATCACGATCAGATCGCGAATACCAGCCAGGGCGCGCGCTGGCCGCATTTGATGCCGCTCGATCGATACAAAATAGCCGTCGCTCTGCTGTTGTGTTCGCCGTGCTTGCCGCTGTTGTTCATGGGCGAGGAGTTCGCGGAAACCAATCCATTCCTGTATTTCACCAGCCACGGCGATCCCCGGCTTGCGCGGCTGGTGAGTGAAGGCCGCTACAAGGAGTATGAAGAGTTCACGGCGCCAAGCGATTTCGCCGATCCGCAGGCGACGGAAGCGTTCGAGAGATCGAAGATTAACTGGGACCTGCTGCACGCGCCGTACAACAAAGCGGTCCTCAACCTTTATTGCGCGCTCATTGGATTGCGCAAACGTTGGCCCTGCCTGCACAACGGCCGTAAGGATCTTACCCGCGTCCAAGTGGACGAAGCCGCCCGCTGGCTTCTGCTGGAGCGCGCGGATCCCTCCGGCGCCCGAGCCGCGCTGTTTTGCAACATGTCCGACAGCGTCCAATCGCCGGATCTCGGCGTGGGTCGCTGGACGTTGGCTTTGTCTACCGCTCCCGCGCCCGAAAATAGTACCCGCTTCCAGCGCGTCTCTCTATCTCGCCAATCCCTAAGCACGACCCGGCTTCCCCGCTTCACTGTATTTTCAGGTTTCTCGCGTTATCCTGGGCCAGATGCGAGCTCTGGTATGCACCCTGTCCCTGGCCCTGTGTCTGTCCGCGCAGCAGGGCTCTCCACCCGCTCCTTCCGCCGCTGTTCCGGCGCCTGCGGACGCACCGCTCACGCTCACCTTCGCCGCAGCTCTGGCGCGAGCGCGTCAGTATGGAATCGATCTTCAAACCGCCAACATCGCCGCGCTGCTGGCGCGTGAGGACCGCATCCAGGCCAAAGCCGCTCTGTTGCCGCAGGCCCAACAGGTGGACGAGTTTATCTACACCGAGCCGAACCATACGCCCTCCGGCATCTGGGTGCCAAACGACGGCCCGCACGTCTACTACGTCTACGCGCAGGCGCACCAGGACTTCTCGTACATCCGGCGCGCCGAGTATCATCGCGCCCAGGCCTCCGAGGCGCTGGCACAAGCCAAAGCCGATCTTGCGGCGCGGGGTCTCTTCGCTACGCTGGCGCAGGACTACTATGGCCTGGTGATCGCGCAGCGCAAACTCGGCAATGCCGAGCAGAGTCTTCGCGACGCGCGCGCTTTTCAGGATCTCACCCAAAAGCAGGAACAGGGTGGAGAAGCGGCGCATGCCGATGTCGTCAAAGCGCAATTGCAGACCCAGCAGCGCGAGCGCGAGTTATCCGACGCCCGGCTGGCAATTGAGAAAGCCCGTCTCACCCTGGCCGTGTTGCTTTTCCCCGATTTCCAGCAAAATTACTCCGTCCTGGATGACATTGAGCAAACGCCGCCGCTCCAAAGCCTTCAGGAACTGCAGCGGCTGGCGGAGGCGAAAAGCCCCGAGCTGCGCATCGCGCAAGCCAGCCTGAAACAGGAAGCGGCGGACGTCTCGGCGGCGCGCGCGGGGTATTTGCCTGCGCCGTTTTTCGATTATTCGTATGGCATCCAGGCTAATCAGCTCGCGCTTTACAATCGCCAGCATGAGAACAACATCGGTTCCGTGGTGGACATCGGCGTGAATATCCCGCTTTGGACTTGGGGCGCGACGCAAAGCAAAGTGCGCCAGGCGCGGCTTCGCCAGCAACAGGCTGGATTGGAGCTGAGTCTGGCCCAGCGCCAGTTACTGGCGAATCTGAATTCGTTTTACGGCGAGGCGCAACTGGCGCAATCCCAGTTGGATTCGTTGCGCAGTTCCCTGGCTCTGGCCGTGGAGAGTCTGCGTTTAACCACGCTTCGTTATCAAGGCGGCGAAGCCACGGCGCTCGAAGTGGTGGACGCGCAGAGCACGCTGGCCGCCGCACGGAACGCACTCGAGGATGGCCTTTCGCGCTACCGGCTGGCCATCGCCAATCTTCAAACTTTAACCGGAAACTTCTGAACTCACTTATGCGGACGTTCTTCACCCTACTCGCACTGGCCGCGCTGGCGGCCTGTTCCAAGCCCAAAGAAGCTGAAACAGAACCGGTGGCGCCTGTTCAGGTAACCGAGGTTCAGCGCGACTCCATCCGTCGCATTGTCGCGGCGGACGCCATTGTCTACCCGCTGGACCAGGCCAGCGTGATGCCCAAGATCAGTGCGCCCGTCAAAGAATTCAAAATCCAGCGCGGCGACCATGTACAGAAGGATCAATTGCTCGCTACCCTCGAAAACCGCGATCTGCAGGCCGCCGTAGCGGAGGCCAAACAGCTTTATGAGCAGGCGCAGTCCGGGCAGCGCAACACCACCGGAGCGCAGTTGCCGGAAGACGCCTTGAAAGCGCGCCAGGAAGTCGCAGCATCCAAAGAAGCGATGGACGCTTCGCAAAAAGTCTACGAAAGCCGCAAGCAGCTTTTCGAGCAGGGCGCCCTGGCCCGGCGCCTGGTGGATGAGGCCAACGTCGCTTATGTGCAGGCTCGCAGCCAGTACGATATTGCGGCGCAGCATTTGCAGGCGCTGGACCGCGTCAGCCAGCCCGAACAGACCAAGAACGCCCAAGCTCAGGCCGACGCCGCAAAAGCGCACTACGAAGCAGCTCTGGCGCAGCTCTCGTACTCTGAAATCCACAGCCCTATCGCGGGCGTCATCGCGGATCGTCCGCTCTACGCCGGGGAGATGGCTGCGGCGGGCAGCCCGCTCCTCACGGTGGTGAATGTTTCCCGCGTCATCGCGCGCGCCAACGTGCCGGTGTCGCAAGCCGCGGCGCTGAAGGTGGGTGACAGCGCCGTTATCGAGCAAACCGAAGCCGGCATCCACCTGAATGGTAAAGTCACCGTGGTGAGTCCGGCCGTAGATCCGAACAGCACTACCGTTGAGGTCTGGGTGGAAGCCCAAAATCCCGGAGAGAAAGTAAAGCCCGGCGCCACCGTGCACGTCTCCATCCTGGCCGAAACAATTCCCAACGCCATTGTCATTCCCACGGCCGCGCTGCTTCCTTCCGACGAAGGGGGCGTGCAAGTGATGGTGGCGGGTCCGGATTCCGCCGCCCATGAAACGAAAATCGAGATAGGAGCGCGCGAGGCCGACAAAGTCCAGATCTTAAAAGGCCTGGAGCCAGGCCAGAAAGTAATCACCGGTGGCGGCGTCGGCCTGGAAGACGGCGCCAAGATTCGCATCGCCGCCGCGCCCGCGCAGGACAGTGACGACAAGGACAAGGACGACAAGCACAAGGACAACAAAGACAAGGACGAAAAAGGCGATAAGCCTCAAGCCGGCAAAGACGGCAAACCCGCATCGGACGGCAAGAAATGATCCAGCCGCCGCCCAAACTCGAATCCCTGCAAGCCGAACGCACAGGCGCGGACCACTGGAGCGAGCGCTTTGGTAAATCCATCATCTTCGTCATTCTCACGCTGGTGGCCGCCGGAATCTACCTCGCATTCAACATCCCGATCGCGGTTTTCCCCGAAACAAATTTTCCCCGAATTGTCGTAGGGGTGGATAACGGCGTCGCGCCCATAGATCAAATGCTGGTCACCGTCACCCGGCCCATTGAGCAGGCGCTCAACAGCGTGCCGGGGCTGGAGCGCGTTCAATCCACCACCAGCCGCGGCTCGGTGGAAGTGGATCTCTTCTTTTCCTGGAAAGTGAACATGTTTCAGACCCTGGAACTGGTCAACGCGGCGCTGGCGCGCGTACAGTCGTCGCTTCCGCCCACCGCGGCCGTAGTCTCCAATCGATTAACTTTCGCGGCATTTCCCATCCTGGGCTACGCCCTTACATCCGGTACCATTCCGCAAACCAGGCTGTGGGAAATGGCCACCTACGACATCAAGCCCCGTCTCAACCGTGTAAGCGGCGTTTCCACTGTCGTGGTGCAAGGCGGCCAGGAACCGGAGTTTGAAATCCAGCCCGATCCCGCCAAGTTGCTCCAAACCTCCATCACCGTTCCAGGCTTGCTGGATGCCGTGCGCCGCAGCAACATGATCGACTCGCCGGGGTTGGTGGAGGCCAATCATCAATTAGTGCTGAGCCTGGTGAGCGGCCAGGTGCATGACGCTTCCGGGATTGCCGACATCGTCGTCAAGACGACGCCGGCCGGGATACCCGTTCGCATCGGCGACCTCGGCGCCGTGCGGTCTTCAGTGAAGCCGGTCTACACCATCGTGCGCGCCAACGGCAGTCCCGCCGTTCTCCTCAACATCAATCGTCAGCCGGATGGCAATACGGTCCAAGTGGCGGACGAAGTTCACTCCGAGATCGACAGCATTCGAAAGACCCTCCCTAAAGGCGTTACATTGACGCCTTTTTACGATCAGTCCGATCTGGTGAAGGAATCCATCCGGAGCGTGCGCGACGCCATCCTGATTGGTTTGCTCCTGGCCGCGATCATTCTGGTGCTTTTTCTGCGCGACTGGGGCAGCTCTATCGTCGCCGGACTGGTGATTCCCGCCACCATCGCCATAACATTTATCGCTCTGCGCGTGCTCGATCAAAGCTTCAATCTGATGACGCTCGGCGGCCTTGCCGCAGCCGTAGGCTTGGTGATCGACGATGCCATCGTTGTGGTGGAGAACATAGTCCTGCACCGCGACGCCGGCCAAAGCCGCTCGGAAGCGATTCGCAGCGCGATGCGCGAGATCCGCGTGCCGCTGGTAGGCTCCACCCTCACCCCCATCGTGGTGCTTCTGCCTCTGATTTCGATCACCGGGGTGAACGGAATGTTCTTCCGCGCGCTGGCCATAACGGTAGGAATGGCGCTGCTTACGTCGCTTGCTCTCGCGCTCACCTGGACGCCTACCCTGAGCCACTATTTTCTTCGCAAACCGCGCGCCGGCGCCTCGGCTCATCCAGCCGGAGAGCAGCGCGGGTTCTTGGCCCGCGTCATCCGTGTTTACGTCCGCGTGCTTCGAGTGGCCTTGCAACGGCCCTGGGCCACCGCCATCTTTTCTATCGCCCTTATTGCAGCCTCCTACTTTTGCTACAACGCGCTCGGGTCCGACTTGTTGCCGGAGATGGACGAGGGCGGCTTCATCCTGGACTATCTCTCTCCCGCCGGCTCGTCTCTGGCCGATACGGATCGCCTGGTCAACCAAGTTGAGAAAATTCTGCATGAGACACCGGAGGTGGAGACTACCTCGCGCCGCACCGGGCTCCAGCTTGGGTTGGCTGCCGTCACAGAGGCCAATCGCGGTGATTTCACGGTAAAGCTGAAAAGCAATCGGGATCGAGGCGTCGACGAAATTATCGCCGATGTTCGCGACCGCGTGAACAGGCAGGTGCCGGCACTGGATGTCGAATTCGCCCAGCTCTTGCAGGACATGATCGGCGATCTCACCAGCGCGCCCGAACCGATTGTTATCAAAATGTTCTCCGAAAATCCGGACCTTTTGAGGCAATGGGGCCCCCGCGTCGGCGACGCCCTCAAGAAAACCCGCGGCGTGGTGGACGTTAAAAACGGCATAGAAGACACCATCAGCGGTCCGGCGTTGGAATTTCATGTCGATCCCGTGGTGGTTGCGCGCTCCGGTTTTACGCCCGATGAAGTGGAGCTGGATGCCAGCGCGATCCTGCAAGGTGAGCCCGCTCCCGCGCCGGTAGTGGTGAACAGCCGCGCTTACACCCTGCGCGTGCGCTTCCCCGAATACACCCGCAACTCTGTGGAATCGATCCGCAACACGCTGCTCTCCAGCCAAAGCGGCAGCCGCGCCACGCTCGGTTCGCTCGCCACTATCGAAGAACTGCCCGGACAGACTGAAATTCTGCGCGAGAATCTGCAACGGATGATCCAGGTAACGGCGCGTCTGGAGGGAGTGAATCTGGGCGCTGGAATCGCGTCCGTCAAGAAGACCCTCGCGGATTTGAACATCCCTTCCGGTATTCGCATTCTCTATGGAGGCGGATATGAGGAGCAGCAGAAATCGTTTCGCGATCTCGCGGTGGTGTTGATATTGGCGATCGTGCTGGTATTTACGGTATTGCTTTTCGAATTCGGCAATTTCGGCGCGCCGCTGGCGATACTTTCCTCCGCTTTGCTTTCCACCTCCGGAGTATTCCTGGCGCTGCTGATTACCCGAACAACGTTCAACATCTCTTCGTTCATGGGCCTGATCATGGTGGTGGGCATCGTCGCTAAGAACGGCATTTTGCTCTTGGATGCCGATCAGAAATTTCGCGCCGAAGGAGCCAGCCCGGAAGCGGCCATGATTCTGGCAGGCGAGCGGCGTCTCCGCCCCATTCTGATGACCGCCCTGGCTACCGCGGCCGGCATGTTCCCGCTCGCACTGGCTTTCGGCGCTGGATCGCAGATGCTGCAACCCCTGGCCATCGCGGTGATCGGCGGAATCGCGGCCTCCATGGTTTTATCGCTGATCGTGACGCCCGCGGTGCATTATTATTTGCAGAAGAAAACCTAGTCCAGGAAGAAATAGTTAAAACGACGCGCCCAAGGTTCGATCGGTCATCGCCATCAACAGCGCCAGCAATACGATCAGGCCCACATATTGCATCAGCACCGGGTTATCGTCCTCGGCCGGATAATCGTGGCTGAAGAGCCGGTAACCGGCCCCCAGCGCGATCAGCAGCAGAATGGTTTGATGCGCCACGGCCCATACGGCCACCGCGACGGCGCCAGCAATGGCGCGCTGTTTCCTGGTGAGCGCGCGAAAACCGCGGCCGCCATCCAACTGCCAGATTGGAAGCAGATTGAACAAATTCAGCCAGGCGGCGGTGTGCGCGATGGCGTACCACACCGGAAGCTGCGTGGTTACGGCGGCGATCCAGGCCACTATGGCCGAGCCCAAACCCCAGATAGGACCTGCCAGGCCCACACGCGCGTCCTCACCCACGTTCCCCGGATACTGCCGCATCCGCACGAACGCTCCGAAAAATGGAATGAACATCGGCGCGCTGGCGGCGATGTTGTACTTGCGCAGCGCCATCACATGGCCCATTTCGTGGATGTAGATGGACATCACGAAGCCGAGCGCGAATCGCCAGCCGAACAACGACCAGTACACCGCGAAGAACGCCAGCATACTGGCGAAGGTGCTGAGCTTGGTCAACCCCAGCAGCAACAGCTTGCCCTTCGATAACGCGACCAGCAAGAAAGTGCCGACGGGCCCAAGCTTTGCAAGGCGCTTCTTCCAGATATTCTTTTCGGAAAGCTGCAGATCGATATTTTCGATGCGGACTTTGGCGAGGCGATACTGGTCGGAGTCCGGCGGAACTAATTCCAGCGCCCTGGCCCACGCTTGTCTTGCGCCCTGCCAATCGCGCGCCTGTCCGGCCAGTTGCGCGTGCTGAACCAATGCATCAAATTCCTGCTGTTCGGCGAGCGTCATAGCCGATCGAATAAATCGCCCAGGCGGATGGAAAAGCCGGGGATTAAACTGGATTGGAAGAGCTGATTTTCGTTGAGTATCGCATCACGCTCCTCGGAAAACACGAAGGCTCTTCTTAAGTCGATATCGAAAATCCATGCCTCCTTAGTGCCGCACTTGCGATACCGATCAACCTTCTTACCGAGCCTTTTAAACGTGTCGTTCTCCGATACGATCTCGATTGCAAGATCGGGAACGAATCGCTGAACGCGTTTCTTGCGGTCGAACAGCCTGGCCTTCTCTCGTACGACGAACGTTAGATCCGGTCCGTGCGCATTTCCGCCAAAATCGTATTCTTGCTCGCCGACGACTCTGCCGAGCTTATGTTCCTCGACGTAGGGCAAAAGCATTGTAATCAGCAAATCCCGGAGATAGTTATGATCCGGTGTGTTTCCAGACACGTCCACCAACTCTCCGTCCACGAGCTCATGGTAGTAAGCCAGTTCGTGCGGAAGCCGTTCAAAATCGTCAATAGTGAGGGGACTCACCAGCGGCATAAAGGCTTTACTCTTTATTTTAACTCCACCACCGTTGCGCCCGTTCCACCTTCAGCCGGAGTGGCAGGGTAGTACTTTTCCACGTGCGGATTCGTCGCCAGCAATTCGCCGATCACTTTCTTCAAAATTCCCATGCCATGTCCGTGAACGATCCGCACGCGATCCACCGATGCCATCGAAGCGGTATCCAGAAATTTGTCTACTTCCTCGCGCGCCTCTTCGGCTCGTTTTCCAATCACATTAATTTCGCGGTAAGTGACGTCCCAGCGAGGCCCCGCTTCGCGCCGGGCCGCTTCAAACGAAACATTCTTCGGCAATCGCGCGCTCTCAGCCGCGGACGGTAACACTTCCTCGACGTCATCGGTGGTCACCTGCATGCGCATCAAGCCCGCTTCCACTTCCAGGATGCCGCCTGAAAGCTTGCGCCGCACACGTGCGGGTTCGCGAACGCCCTTCAGCCGGACTCGCGCACCCTCCTCGATGGGAACGAAACGCTGTTCCGGAACGGGCGCCGCCCCAAACACTGCAATTCGGGCCTTTTCCTCGAATTCCCGCTTGGTTTTCGATAGGCGGCGCTCAGCTTGCTCCGCCGCTTTGCGCTGATCCGCTCCGGCCAGCACCTTCTGGATGGTCTCCTGGGTTTGCGTTTCAAAACCGGCCAAGGCGGAGCGCAATCGTTCGTCCAGTTCGGCGAATTTCGCTTTCTCGCGCTGCTCGAATTCCTTGGCGAGTTCTTGCTCGCGTGCCTCCAACGCCTGGCGCTGCTCCCGCAGGTCCCGTTCTTCGATCGCCGTCCTTCGCAGCCGCTGATGTAGTTCGTTCAGAAATACCGCAATGTCGCGTTCGCTGGTGGACATCCGCTGGCGAGCCCGTGCGATCAGGTCCTCCGATAGTCCCAAACGGCTGGCGATTTCCAACCCCGCGGATTTTCCCGGAGCGCCCAACTGCAAAACATATGTGGGTTGCAGCGTTTTTTCATTGAAACCCATAGACGCGTTCAGAACTCCGTCCGTGGTGGCGCCATAAATCTTGAGCGCCAGCAAGTGAGTGGACGCGAAAGTGAACGCGCCATGCGCGCGGAACGATTCTAGAATGGCCACGCCCAACGGTCCGCCTTCTTCGGGATCCGTCGCGCGGCCCAGCTCATCCAACAAAACCAGCGATTGCGGCGTCACCGTCTCCAACATTTCGCGCACCCGCGCGATGTGCGCCGAAAAACTGCTCAGGCTTTCTTGAATGGACTGCTGATCGCCCATCTCGGCGAGCACCTGCTCAAATAGCGGGAACTCCGCTTCTTCCGCCGGCACCGGGAGCCCCGCTTGCGCCATCAACGCCAGCAGCCCGACGGTCTTCATCGCAACGGTTTTGCCGCCGGTGTTCGGGCCGCTGATCAGGAGCGTGCGCTGCTTTTCGTCCAGCTCGAGCGAGATCGGAAGAACGGGTTTCTTTTGCCGCCGCAGCACGTCCTGGAGCAATGGATGGCGAGCGCCCTTAAGCGCCAGCCGCCGATTGGCGTCCGCGCTGAACCGCGGAATGGCGCAATCGAAATCGGACGCGAATTCAGCCTTGGCAAACAGCAGGTCCAGCCGCGCGATGGCTTCCACCAGCGCGTGAATCTGCGGCCCGCTGGTTCGCAGCAACTCCGTCAGCTCACGTAGAATGCGCGCCACTTCGCGCTGCTCTTCCTCGCGCAGCCGCACCAGCTCGTTGTTTAGATCGATGGTCTCCAGCGGCTCCACAAAAAGCGTGTGCCCGCTGCCGCTGGCCCCGTGTATCACGCCGTAAACTTTGCGCTGCTGCCCCGCCACCACCGGCACCACGAACCGATCGTTTCGCAGCGTGATGAATTCCTCTTGCAGCGTGCCGTCGTCGCGATGCGTTCGCAGGAATCGCTCCAGCGAAGTCTGAATCTGCCTCTGCTGCCGTTCAATGTCGCCGCGCAAGCGATTCAGGGCCACGCTCGCGTCGTCCGCCACAGCGCCATCCGGGAGAATCTTGCCGCGCAAGTCTCGCAGGATTGGCCGGGGATCGGCAGTGGCCGCCACCTGCGCTGCCAGCCGTGGATATTTTTCCGCCGCCAGATTCAGCGCAGCCCGCACCTCGCCGGCCTCTTCGATCAACCTGGCCAATTCCAGAATTTGCTTCGGCTCCAGCACCGCGCCTTCAATGCGCAGAATGGTAAGCGCGGAGGAGACATCCGGAATGGAATTGAACCGCAGACCAATCGCCGAACCCCGCGCCGCCGCTTGCGGCTGCCTGGACGCTCCCTGATAAGCCATGGCTTCGGCCACGTCCGCCAGCGCGCTTTCCAGCGCCGCCCGATCCGTGCTCGGCTCAAGCTTCTCGAGTTCGGCCCGGCCGGGCGGGCTGCCAATGTACCGCCCCACCAGTTCCCGCAACGCCTCGAATTCCAGTAAATCAGCGCTGAAGTTTTGCAAAGGCTCTCTCAATCACGTCCAGCGTGCCCTCTGTGAGACGAAAGTCGCGCAGGTTTTGTTCCGCCACCCATGCCACACGGCTCGCGTCACTCGCGGCCGCGGGCTCGCCCGTCACCCTGCGGCACAAATAATCCATCAAAACGTAATGATATTCCGGATTGCCTTTGGCATCCCGGATAATTCTCTCGAAAATTTCGAACATACTGTAAGGCTCCACGTCCAATCCGGTCTCCTCGGCCACCTCGCGGCGCACCGCCTCCTCCAGCTTCTCACCGCTTTCGACAATGCCGCCCGGGATGGACCAGTATCCTTTTAACGGCTCCTGGCCGCGCTCCACCAGCAAAATCTTTTGGTCCTCGAAAATCAGCGCACCGACGCCCAGAAACGGCCGCGTTGGATAACGTCTGCTGCCTTGGTTGCTACGAGCTGGATTAATAGGAGATCCCTTTCGCGTCCAGGCGCGCGCGATAGACCGAAGTGCGCGCCGTAATGTACAGCGATCCTAAGTCGGGATCGCCAAAAGTGCAGTTGGACGGCGTCTCTTCAGTGGGAACCGTTCCCAGCAGTTTGCCCTCCGGCGAATAGACCTGAATCTGATTAGCCGCCACATAAAGATTGCCTTTCTCGTCGACACAAATTCCGTCCGGCACACCCTCCATTCCAGATATCAACGTGCGTTCGTTGGATGGCGCGCCGTTCTTATCCAAGTCGTACGCGCGTACGTTCTTCTCATCGGAGTTAGAGACGTACAATGTGCGGCCGTCGGGCGCTAGCGCGATGCCGTTCGGGCGCCCTTTCGGTTTGGCGATCACCTCCAGCTCGCCTTTGCGTGAGATATGAAACACGCCGAAAAAATCCAATTCGCGCGCGTCCTGTTGGTTGCCAAAAGCCGGATCGGTGAAATAAACATCGCCCTCTCTGCGCAGCGCCAGATCGTTCGGGGCGTTGAACCGTTTGCCTTCCCAACCATCCGCCAGCACTTCCACTTTGCCCTTCTTATCGGTGCGCGTGACGCGCCGCGCATGACTCTCGCAGGTATAAAGCCGGCCCTGCGCGTCGAACCGGTTGCCCGTGGCTCCGTTCGAAGTTTCTCGAAAAACA
>Ga0181525_10002017_pt1 | contig 16963 bp, 11 predicted proteins | sample PEATcosm2014_Bin_48_FD_121100 | JGI IMG/M metagenome (GOLD analysis project Ga0181525, IMG submission 121100) | Peatland microbial communities from MTU Mesocosm Facility, Houghton, MI, USA - PEATcosm2014_Bin06_10_metaG | ecosystem: Environmental > Terrestrial > Soil > Wetlands > Peat | place...
ACGATTAGGAAGCTCCACCACGATCCAGACCGATGTGCGGGTAATCTGCGCCACACATCAGAATCTGCTTGAGATGATCGACGAACGCCAATTCCGCGCCGACCTCTTTTATAGGCTCAGCGTGTTCCCTATTGAACTGCCGGCGCTGCGCGATCGCCCCGAAGATATCCGTTTGTTAGTCCGTCATTTTGCGATGGAGTACGCTCGCCGTATGCGGAAACCGATTACTGCCATTGCAGAGCAATTCATGGAGGCTCTTGCGAATCATTCTTGGCCGGGCAACGTTCGCGAGTTGCAAAACTTCATCGAGCGTTCAGTAATCCTCTCCAAAGGTCCTGTGCTAACGGGTTCGCTGTCGGATCTGACGCGCTCCCAGAAGGCATCCGCTCCAGTCACGCTGGAGGAGGCCGAAAGTTCGCACATAATGGCGGCTCTCCGGGAAACGGGTGGAGTGGTTGGTGGTCCGAATGGCGCTGCCGCCCGGCTCGGCCTTCGCCGGACGACGTTGATCTCCAAGATGCGGCGGTTGCGTATCAATCACGGGCAAAGCTTAGGAAGAGTGTACGCAGCGGCCGAAGCCTGACACAGCGCGCTCAAATCTTTCGGCGCAGGAGCTTGCAACGCTATGGACCACTGTCAGGCCGACCGCGCTAGTTAGAAGGCGGAGCAGGCCGTCTGCTTTGTCCTCCAGAGCCCATGAGTAGAGCTTCGATGAGGTGGTGCGTTTGGCCGCTGATTGCCCGGATGCTGCGAGCCGAGGTCTCGGCGTGAGAGCTTGGGTGATCGTGCTCAACGATAGGTCTCCGCTGACGACTACGACCCGACCGCGCAAATCGGCTCCGGACAATACTCAGCGGTCAGGGTGAAACGGCATGCATCCATGCCCCGCACTGGCTGGCTCTGGAGTGGGCAGATCCAAATTGACGACAATCGGAGCCTGTCCGTTTCGCACAACCACAGCTTCGCAGGGCTCATCGGGGCTGGCATTGATCTCCTGGTGCGGCACGTAAGGTGGAACGTAGATAAAATCGCTTGGCCGGGCCTCCTCGCTAAATTCGAGCTGATCGCCCCATCGCATTCGAATTCGGCCCTTCACAACGTAAAGAACGGTTTCCAGTTCTCCGTGGTGATGCGGTCCGGTCTTGGCATCTGGTTGAACCAACATTGTTCCGGCCCACAACTTGCTTGCCCCAGCGCTCCCATGGGTAATCGCGGCCGCTCGAGTCATGCCCGCTGTCTGTGGTGTATTCAAATCAAGTTGATCCGGATGCACGATCTTGACTCCTTCTTTTGCCCAATCCATTGGTGAACCTCGCGTTGTGCTTTGCATTTGTGTTGCCGCCAAATTAGCCAGTTTGTGGATGGCCCCTGCTGCAACTGACAGATCCGGAATTCGGACCGGACGCCCGGCCATATTGTCAGAAGGATGCTGGGACGGCTAAGTGACCCGCAGGCGACAGCGCTGTCGACATAGTGGCGCGACCCATTCCAAGACCAAAGCAATTCCTTGATTTCCAAGGATTGACCGATGGCGTGCGTATTGCCTTATTCGGTCTCGTCAAAAGGAGCCTCTAATATGCCGACCACTCAAGAGAAAGTAGCGGCGCGCCTCCATGACGCCAATGCTACACCCAGTGAACTAGGCGCCGAAGCTGTCAAAAATATCAGCGGCGCTCTTAACGTGCTACTGGCCGATGTGTTCGCTCTGTATATGAAGACCAAAAACTTTCATTGGCACATGAGCGGGCCGCACTTTCGGGACTACCATCTCTTGCTCGATGAGCATGGCGACCAGATTTTTGCGATGACCGACGCCATCGCTGAGCGCGTGCGCAAGCTGGGTGGCGTCACCATTCACTCCATCGGGCACATTGGCCGACTTCAGCGCCTCGGTGACAACGACGCAGAGTATGTCGACCCGTCAGACATGCTCGCCGAATTGCGCGAAGACAACCGGGCGTTGCTTGCCAGTATGCGCGAAGCTCACAATCTGTGTGACGAAGAAGACGATGTCGCTACGGCCAGCCTATTGGAGGTGTGGATCGACGAGACTGAACGGCACATCTGGTTCCTCCTTGAAATCGGACGGACAAGATAGATCCGACGGACGAGCTACAAATTAGGAGAAACGAAATGATAAACGAAAAAACGGTCAGTTCGCAGAGCCAGTTGGGATTCATTGGGCTCGGATACTTGGGCTCTCGCGTCGCACGGCGGTTGGCCGCAGCCGGCTTTCCCATGGTGGTCTACGATCGCGATCACGAAAAGGCAAAGGAGCTTGCGGCCCTCGGCGCCTCAGTTGCGCCGAACCCCGAAACGTTGGCTGAAGAAGTGGATGTGGTACTGTCCTGCCTTCCGAGCGACGCTGGGGTAAAAGCTGTCTACCTGGGCACGGGCAAAGTTCTCGAGAGCGCCAGACCCGGTACGCGAATTGTTGAGCTGAGTACCATCGCTCCGGAGACTTCGCGGCAGGTACACGATGCGGCCGCAAAGTTTGACTTATCGATGCTGGATGTGGCGATCTCGGGCAGCACTCCCGCTGCCGAAACTGGCACCCTGACGCTGTTCGGCGGCGGCGAGCGCAATGTCTTCGAATCCGTCCAGCCGATCTTTGCCCCAATCGCGAGCCAGTGGTTTTACATGGGACCAAGCGGCTCCGGTGTGGCGATGAAACTAGTAGTGAACACGCTCCTGGGATTGGGCATGCAATCCATCGCTGAAGCGGTGGCGCTAGGCTCCGGACTAGGCTTGCCTCGCGAACTGCTCTTGGACGTGCTGGCCAAGACGGCAGTGGTCGCGCCGGCCCATGCCGGAAAGCTGGCCACTGCAAAGCGGAACGACTACGCGCCGCAATTTCCAATTCGCCTGATGTCCAAGGACTTCGGACTGATTTTGACGGCCGCGGCGCAGTGTGGGCTCTCGATGCCTACAACCGAGGCGGCGGCGATTGTGAACTCCCTCGAAGCTGAGACCGGGGGCGAAGAGGACTTTTCGGCGGTAGTCCGACGAATGGAAGAGCAGGTGGGCTTAGAGCGTGCTCTACCACCGGTCGCCTAGGGATATTTCGCACTTTCTAATTAGGGAGACCTCAGAATGATATTACGAACGCTCGGACAAAGCGACTTGAAGATTACGCCGATCGGTATCGGAGCTTGGGCGATCGGCGGTGGACAGTGGGAATTTGCCTGGGGTGCGCAGGATGACCAGGAATCTATCGCTGCGATTCGTGCGGGACTCGATCGTGGAATTAATTGGATCGATACTGCGCCCGCCTACGGGCTGGGGCATTCCGAGACTATCGTCGGCCGTGCGATCAAAGGGCTCGCCAAGCGCCCTTACATCTTTACCAAGTGCAGCTTAGTCTGGGGTGAATCCGGAAAAGATGAATCCAGAAAAATCTCACACAACCTGCAGGCTGCATCTATTCGCCGGGAAGCCGAGGCAAGCCTGAAGCGACTGGGAGCGGACAGCATCGATCTTTATCAAATCCATTGGCCGGCTTGGGCCGGGAATCCCGAGAGTGCTTCGCCTGGCTCGATCGAAGAAGCGGTCGCCGAGATGGCGAAACTAAAGGCGGCAGGGAAAATCCGCAACATCGGGGTCTCCAACTTCAACGCGTCGCAGATGCAGCGCGCACAAAACGTGGCTCCCATTACTTCACTTCAGCCGCCATATTCGCTCCTATTCACGGAGGTGGAAACCTCAACGCTACCGTTCGCGTTGACTCACCATATCGGCGTCATTGTCTACTCCCCCATGGCTTCCGGATTGTTGAGTGGAGCGATGACGCGGGAACGGATCGCTGGACTTCCCGAAGACGACTGGCGAAGGCACAGTCCGAACTTCCAGGAGCCGCTCCTCTCACGCAATCTGCGGCTGGTAGAAATATTGCGCGCCATTGGGCAGTGCCAAAACGCAACACCCGGCGAAGTGGCCATTGCGTGGACCTTGAGGAATCCCGCTGTCACTGGCGCGATCGTCGGAGTCCGCAGCCCGCAACAGGTGAATGGCATCGCCGGTGCTACCAACGTTGATCTCAACGCGAACGATGAGCGTGAAATTGAGCAGGCATTGGCACTGCAACCAGCCTGAACATTCAGTTGCTCTACTTGCCTGGCGGCGTGTAACCATCCGTCAGAGTTTTCAGAAAAGCCACGATCTGGCTTTCCTGTTTTCCGGTGAGCCGCAGATTTCCCAACTGCCTGCGGTTCATCGTTTCTGGGTGCTCCGGCACGGGCCAACAAGTTACTTTCTCCCCGGAGTCGCCAACTTTGCATCTCGGCAGCGTGTCGCGCGTGTTGTAAAAGTGCACTACTTCCTGGAGCGATTTCAGATAGCCGTTGTGCGTGTAAGCCTTGACGAAATCGGGCCGCGGTCTCTTGTCTACGTTGCGTAACGTGGGAGTCTTGTATTTGCCGATGAACGACCTGGCGCGTGGCGCCCACTCACGGTCCGGATCCAAAGGGCCTCCGAGGAACCCGCCGACTCCAGGATCCAGAAACTTGAGCCCGAGCGAATTGGACGCAAATCCAAACTTGTCCGGTGCATTCTCCCCATAAAACGGGATGGAAGGGTTGGCCGGTAGACCCAGGTTCGAGGCGGTAAAGTCGGTGAACAGCGGTTCCTCGCCAGGACCTCCATCGCGATGGCACTCGTTACAGTGCGTGGCCTTACTGCGGAAGAGCGTATAACCCATCTTTTCGTCCGGAGTGAACTGGGCTTTGCCGGCCATCACGTAGTCGTACTTGGAAGAAAAGGGATTTACCTCAGCGGATCCTTCGTACGCGGCAATGCTTTGGGCGATCTGGTCGAACGTCCCTTGCGCGATCCCTCGATCGACAGACGCAAGATGTACTGGCAGTGGATCGGATTCCGGCGCCGGCGCGGGCCGGTCGCAAATCGTTTTCACGTCGCGCGGCCATTGAATGGCGAAGGCTTGTGTTCCCCACACTTGTTCAGCCAGGTGCCGGTAGGGACGCTCAGATAATCGGTACACAACGCAAGCCGCATCGATCATTCCCATCTCATCCGGATCGAGCGGAGGTCCCTGCGCTTGCTCGGCCAGAGGACTGTTGAGACGGAGCCCTGTCGCGCGCATATCCCAAAAAGCTCCGCCGACTAGATCGCCTTGGAGGGCATTGTAGTGCAATACGGGAGCGAAGCTGGCGTACGTGTGAGTTTGCGGGGTGCGCTTTCCGAAGCGCGAACGAATGGAGCCGGGATAAGAACTAGTGGTCTGATTTAGCGCGCTCACCGGCCCCGTGAATCCGGGTTCGGGCATATGACAGAAGGCGCATGCTTCATTCCGTCGAACCGACAACTGCTGATCGTAGAAGATGAGCTTGCCAAGCAGAATGATCTCTTGGGAGGGATCGAGAGGACTGCGCTGCACGTCTGCGAGCACCTGGCCCTCAATCCGGTTGATTTCCCCCTCCACGGCGGAGATCTCCTTCAGCGCCCGCGCAGAGAGCGCGGTGCTCGCAACTGGCCGATTTTCAGATTCAGAACGCAACGCACCAGCACACAGCCAAGCGGTAATCACCCCGGCGGAACACCATGCCAAGTGTAGTTTCATCGTGCCTCCTCGCGGAGTCGAGTGCACATGGGCTGCCACAGGTGGTCCTCGAGTCCGGATCACGGAATGGTTGCTCAGTTGCAGCTGGTTGAGACGGTTACGGAGGTAACTTATGATCTTCGCAAAACAATTAGCCTATATGTTGTCTTTAATTGGGATCGTTACCATGAGGGGTTCTTCAGCGGAGGCATCAGGCGAATATGTCGCGCCGGAGCAGGCCATCCCAAGGGGCAAAGCCCCCAAAATGCAAGTTGAATTACTTAACCCAGGCGAACCGACGAAACAATACGCGGTTATCTTCTATCGAGGAGACGAGGCTTTTTCCGGGCTCCTCGAATTTGCGGAGAAGTACCACGTCACGAGTGCTCACTTCACCGCTATCGGAGCACTCAATGAGGCGACGCTTGGATGGTTCGATCCCCAGCGCAAAATGTACAAGAAGATTCCCATCAACGGTCAGCACGAAGTGATCGCAATGAGTGGCGACATCGCCCTCTACAAGGGAAATCCTGTGGTTCATACCCACATGGTGGTTGGGAGTCCGGACGGAACAACACGGGCCGGCCATGTTCTCGACGCGTACGTATCGCCGACGCTGGAAGTGATGGTTACCGTCGACCCAATAGCAATGCGCAAGCGCTTTGATCCCGAAACGGATCTGACCTTGATTGATCCGGCTTTGCAGTGACCGATCTCGTTGGGAGGCGATGCCGGGACGAGCTGTGTCGACACCGTGACACAGCAACGTCCGTCTTGGGGTTCCTCGTCAAGCTCAGATTTGTCCAACTTATTCATTCTGAGGGCTGGGAGCGGCGCATGTCGGGTCTGCCCCGGAACTTCGCCACCGGCCTTACGAATGCACTTCCTCAAGCGACAGAGGAGATGCAGAGTGCGGGCGAGCGCAGACGAAGAGGTCGCAGAATGGCCAAACCAGATGTCGTGTAGGTACCCCGAACCGTTGCTGTTGCGGAATTGCTTCCAGACAGGCGAAAACGAAACAGGTGTTGAGTTTCGACCAGGGAGGCTTTAATTATCAACCTTCTGGCGATCGGGGTCCGACCATCTGAACTACCGACCGTGAACCAATCGGTCGGCAACGACATACCCTACGCGTTCGAACTAGAGGTGCTTCCGAGCACTTCGCGGTGGAGCGGTCGGAAGTGAGGAGATCATGACGACGGCAGATAACTGGGACGTAATCCAAGGGGACGAGGGATCTAGAGACGGGCACTATCGCGACAAGCAGGATCTGCGCCCGAACAAAATGACCGGCTTAGGTGCAAATCTCGCAGTGGAGTTGGATCCCAACGACTCCACTTCACTTCAGGCGCAAAACCCAACCGATTTGGGCAAGCTTCGGGTCGGATTTGCTTCTGAAGAGGCTGCCGGTATTCCTGCCATCTGGAACACTATGCTCTACGGAATCGGTGAGATGGGTCCGATTCGAGCGCCCGAAGCTTTTTTGAAGATCAACCAAGTCGATGGGTTCGATTGCCAGAGTTGCGCATGGCCGAGTCCCGACAGGAAGAGGAAGATTTTTGAGTTTTGCGAAAACGGCGCTAAGGCCGTGTCCGACGAGTCTACGAAGAAGCGCATTGGGCCGGAGTTCTTCGCTCAGTATTCTATAGCCGATCTTGCGGCGAAATCCGATTACTGGCTCAATCAGCAGGGGCGTCTGACTGCGCCAATGGCACGGCATGCGAACGCTACGCATTATCAGCCGATTACATGGCCAGAGGCATTCGCGATGATCGCGGAGGAGCTGAATGGTCTGGATTCGCCCAACCAAGCCTGCTTCTACACCTCCGGCAAGACGACCAATGAGCCCGCGTTTCTTCTGCAGTTGTTCGCGCGCGAGTTTGGAACTAACAATCTTCCGGACTGCTCGAACATGTGCCACGAGTCGTCGGGCGTGTCAATGGTAGAAACGCTCGGCGTTGGAAAAGGAACAGCCACGCTAGAAGATATGGAGAGCACCGAGCTCATCTTCATCTTCGGAAACAACCCTGGCACAAACCATCCGCGAATGCTGACCACGCTTCAGAAGGCCAAAGAACAGGGCGCCAAGATTATCGCCGTCAACCCTCTACCGGAAGTCAGCATGATGAGGGTGAAGAATCCCAATCCCCAGGATTACAAAAATCCCTTGGAGCTGCCCATTGCGCTGCTTGGTAAAGGCCAGGCCCTTGCGGATCTGTATCTTCCCGTGCGCGTGAATGGCGACGTAGCGGCAATCAAAGGCATTTTGAAGGACCTGTTTGAGCGCGAACGGGCGGGACAAACCTCTGCGATTGACCGCGAGTTTATTCAAAGGTTCACCGAAGGTTTCGAAGTTCTGCTGGCCGATTTAGAAGCGACGAGCTGGGAGGAAGTTGAGGAAAACAGCGGGCTAACTCGAAATCAGCTCCGTGTCGCGGCCGATATGTACGCGGCCTCAAAGAAGACCATTTGCGCCTGGTGCACCGGCGTCACACAGCACCGCAACGGTGTCGACAATGTTTCGATGATCGTAAACCTTCTGTTGGTTGGCGGGCATATAGGGCGCCCCGGCGCAGGCACCGTATGTGTACGTGGGCACTCCAATGTCCAGGGTGACCGCACCATGGGCGTCTGGGAGCGCCCGCCCAAAGCTTTTCTGGATGCCCTGGGAAAGGAGTTCAACTTTGAACCCCCGCGGAAGTCAGGGTATGACAGCGTCGAGAGTTTGCACGCGATGTTCGAGGGAGAAGTTAAGGTGTTTTTTGCGATCAGCGGCAATTTCCTCTCCAACGTCCCTGACACGGTGTATAGCGCGCACGCCATGGAACGCTGCAAGCTTACCGTTCACGCCTCGACAAAGCTAAACCGCTCTCACCTGATCACAGGGGAGCGAGCCTTGATTCTGCCTTGTCTAGGGCGCACCGAGGAGGACATACAGGCGACTGGTAAGCAGTTCTTGACGATCGAGGATTCCATGGGCATTATCAATCCCTCGCAAGGCTTCTTCCCACCCGCTTCACCGGATCTGCTGAGCGATGTAGCGATCATCTCGAACCTGGCACGCGCTACTTTGGGGTCTCGTACGACCACAAACTGGCTTGGCTTTGCGGCGGATTACAACTTGATCCGGGATTCGATTTCCAGGGTGATTCCGGGTTTCGAAAACTTCAACGCTCGACTTGCAGAGGAGAAGTTCTTCTACCTGCCGAATGCTGCCAAACACCGCGTCTTCAAAACGAGCTCCGGTAAGGCGAAGCTAACCGCTTGCCCAATCCCGAAGCATGATCTGAAGCCTGACGAGTTTCTTTTGACCACGATTCGAAGCCACGATCAGTACAATTCCACGATCTATGGATTGAATGATCGCTACCGGGGCGTCTTCGATGGTCGCCGGGTGCTCTTTCTGAACCCACTGGATATGGAGGCAAGAAATCTCAAAGCCGGTCAGATCGTGGACATATACAGCCACTTTGAAGGCGAGGTGCGCAAGGCTCCCCGCTTTGCGATCGTCCCTTATGCGATTGCGCGCCGCAGCGCCGCCGCATACTATCCGGAGACCAATGTTTTGATCCCGATCCGCAGTGTAGCCGCCAAGAGCAATCAGCCTGCCGCTAAATCGATTCGCATTACTTTGTGTCCTGCAGATTCCGGCGAGGTCCTGCAATTTGCAGAGGGGGTTCTTACTCGCAACCTGGATCGCCCTGTGCCGCGTGTTCCCTGATGTGCCATCGAACCGATCGAAATGAACCATGGCCCTTCGGGGAGCCGTGTCGCTTCAGTAACTTCCTGTCGCTCAGACGACACCTAAAGGGCCAGTGAACATAGATACGCGCCCGCAAAATAACAGAGCCAAATAGACTTGCTCTGAAATGTCGGGACTCGGCTGGAGTGGCGCAGGACTTGCTTTTGGGACGGCTGTGAATCGAGGTAAGGCGGAGATGATATGTGGATAGTCAAAATCGCTCTCGAACGTCCCTATACTTTCATCGTCCTTGCCTTGCTGATTCTCATTCTCAGTCCGGTAGTTATTCTAAACACTCCAACCGACATCTTTCCGAATATCAACATTCCGGTGGTGGCCGTCTCGTGGATTTACACGGGTATGAATGCCGAAGAGTTGGAGGGACGGCTTACAACGGTTTATGAAAAGGTACTTACCACGCTAGTGGATAATATCGAACACCTCGAATCGACGACTGTAAATGGAACGGTGGTCGTCAAAATCTTCCTCCAGCCGACGGCTAGTGTCGATCGCGCCAACGCACAGGTCACCGCGGCTTCGCAGACCATTTTGCGCCAATTGCCGCCGGGAACCTTGCCGCCCGAGATTGTTAACTATACCGCCTCAAGTGTGCCGATCCTCCAACTGGCACTGTCCGGGCCAGGACTCAGCGAGGCGGATCTGAACGATCTGGCCCTGAACTTTCTGAGGCCGCAGCTGGTGACGGTTCCCGGCGCGGCCGTGCCCTCTCCGTACGGCGGAAAGCAACGAGAGGTGATGGTGAACCTGGACTCCGGACTGCTTCAATCGAAGGGATTGTCTCCCCAAGACGTGGTGAACGCAGTTGACGCGCAAAATGTCATCGCCCCGTCGGGAACGGCGAAGATCAATCAATTTGAGTACGACGTTGCCACCAACTCGGCGCCAAGAACGGTCGAGGAAATGAATAATCTCCCGGTCAAAGTGGTGGGCAACTCGACAATCTATCTCCGAGATGTCTCACACGTAAGCGATGGCTTCATTCCGCAGACCAACATCGTTCGGCAGGATGGACGCCGCGGCGTTCTGACCACCGTCATTAAAGATGGAGACGCATCCACGCTCAGCGTTGTCCAAGGAATCCGTAAGCTGCTTCCTCGCGTGCAGCAGACATTGCCGCCGCAACTCAAGATTCACCTGCTCGCGGACCAGTCCGTTTTCGTTCGTGCCGCCGTTAGCGGTGTTGTGCGCGAAGCCGGCATCGCCGCCGTACTCACGGCGTTGATGATCCTGGTGTTCCTGGGAAGCTGGCGCAGCACCGTGATCATAGGCGTTTCTATTCCGCTGGCCATCTTGAGCTCCGTGATCATCCTCAGCTTTCTGCATCAGACCATTAACCTGATGACGCTGGGCGGCCTGGCTCTGGCTGTTGGCATCCTGGTGGACGACGCCACGGTAACTATCGAAAATATCTCGCGGCATCTGGAGGAGGGCCAGCCGCTGCACCAGGGAATTCTTGAAGGCGCAGCCCAAATCGCGGTTCCCGCGCTGGTTTCTACTCTTTGTATCTGTATCGTCTTTCTTCCCATGTTTTCTTTGGGCGGCGTGGCGCACTATTTGTTTCAGCCGCTGGCCGAAGCCGTAATCTTCGCGATGCTTGCGTCATACATCCTGTCGCGAACCTTGATTCCAACGCTCGCGATGTACCTCCTGAAACCTCGGGAGGAAAATCCTGCTCCCTCGCGCAATCCTTTTGTAGGCGCACAGAAGGTCTTCGACAGAGGGTTTGAAGCGTTTCGGCTAGGATACCAGCGCTTGCTGACGACGTTAGTCGGGAAACGATTTCTCTTTGTTCCGGTTTTCCTGCTAGCATGCCTTTCGGCGGCCGCGCTCGTACCATGGCTTGGCCAGGACTTTTTCCCGAACACCGACAGCGGGCAATTCATACTGCATGTTCGTGCCAAAACGGGAACGCGAATCGAAGACACTGCGATGCTTTGCGATCTGGTCGAGCGCTCCATTCGGCGCGAGATTCCGAGTAGAGAGCTGGCCACCATCACCGACAATATCGGTCTTCCTTATAGCCAGCTCAACTATATGTACAGCACAAACGGAGCCATAGGCGCCTCCGACGCCGATATCCTGGTTTCACTAAACGAAAAGCATCACTCCACGCCCGATTACATTCGCAATCTCCGAAAGACCTTGCCCGGCGCGTTCCCTGGCACTTCTTTTTACTTTTTGCCCGCGGACATGACCACGCAAATCCTCAACTTCGGACTACCTGCTCCCGTGGATGTGCAGATCGAGGGGCAGGACCTTCAGGCCAATCGCGAGTTGGCCGACAGTGTTTTGAGCCAGCTGAGGCATGTCGCCGGCCTGACTGACCTGCGTATTCAACAGGAGTTCGACTATCCCCGATTTAACGTGGATGTCGATCGAACCAAAGCCGCCCAGGGCGGCTACACGGATCGCGATGTTACCAACAGCCTGCTCGTCGCCTTGAGCGGCAGTTTTCAGACCACGCCGTCGTATTTCCTGGACTGGAAAAACGGCGTCCAATACGAGATGATCTCCCAGACTCCGCAATACCGCGTCCAGTCCCTGCAGGATGTTGGCAACATACCCATCAGTTCCCCGGCAATGATTCATCCAGAAATCCTCTCCAATGTGGCCTCCATCAGCCGTGGGAGTGAAATGGAAGTGCTGTCGCATTACAACATCCGCAGGGTGGTGGACATTTACGGCGCAGTCCAGGATCGCGATCTCGGCGCCGTGGGGCGTGAGGTCACTCGCATCGTGAATCAGAATCAGAAGCTACTCCCGCGAGGAAGTTTCTTCCGCCTACGCGGGCAACTTCAAACTATGCGCACCTCTTACGAAGGTTTGCTTGCCGGACTCGGCTTTGCGATCGTTCTGGTTTACTTTTTGATTGTCGTCAATTTCCAGTCCTGGCTCGACCCGTTCATCATCATCACGGCGCTACCGGCCGCGTTGGCCGGCATCATCGTTTTCCTGTTTCTTACCCACACGACGCTCAGCGTGCCCGGGCTGATGGGCGCAATTATGTGCATGGGTGTCGCCACCGCGAACAGTATTCTTGTGGTGGCGTTTGCCACTGAGCGCCTTGCTGCCCACGGAGACCCGCTCAAGGCTGCCATTGAAGCTGGCTTTACTCGTTTTCGGCCAGTTCTGATGACCGCCCTCGCCATGATCATCGGCATGATCCCGATGGCCCTCGGTCTAGGCGATGGAGGCGAGGAAAACGCTCCGCTTGGCCGCGCTGTGGTGGGCGGCTTGCTCTGTGCGACTGTGGCGACACTCGTTTTCGTTCCCACCGTGTTTGGATTGTTGCATGGAAAGAGCGGGAGTCCACAAGGCACGCAAACGGAGAATCAATAATGCCAGAAACTCAACAGGAGCGAAAAAATGCGAGCCGATTGGCTTTCTTGCTAGGTCTAGCCGCGGCAGTCGCGCTGGGTGTTTTCATCTACTCCGGAATCCACGGCCGCGTTGAGGCGGATTCCAACCTCCAACATGCGACGGAACAGGCCGCGATCGAGGACGTCAACGTCGTTTGTCCGAAAGTAGCCGCGCCCATCGATGAAGTGGTTCTGCCCGGCGCCACTCAGCCTTTCGTCAACTCTCCGATATACGCGCGAACGAACGGATACCTCGTGAAATGGTTCTACGATATAGGTGCAAAAGTAAAGCAAGGCGATCTCTTAGCCATAATTGATACCCCCGAACTGGACAAGCAGCTGGAACAGGCGCGGGCGGACCTGGAGACCGCCAAGTCCAATCTTGCATTGTCGAAGACCACTGCGGAGCGTTGGCAGGGCTTGGTGAAGACGCGTTCCGTTTCGCAACAGTCCACCGATCAGGCCGTGGACAACCTCAATGCGACGCAAGCATCGGTTAATTCGTATGCCGCCAATGTTCGGCGGCTCGAGGACCTGGTCTCGTTCGAAAAGGTCTACGCTCCGTTTGATGGAGTGATCACCGTCCGCAATACCGACACTGGATGGCTCATCAACGCGGGCGCCGGCTCGCCCAGCGCTGAACTGTTTCAACTGGCCCAGACCAGCACTCTTCGCATCTTTGTCGCCGTTCCGGAGGTCTATTCCCGCGCGGCGCGCATCGGCTCCACTGCGACTCTGACGCTTGATGAATTTCCCAGCCAAACCTTCCACGGCAAAGTTACCCGGACCTCTCAATCCATCGACATGGCATCGCGAACCTTGAATACGGAAATAGACGTCGACAATCACACGGGGCAGTTGCTTCCCGGGGCGTACGTGCATGTTCATCTCAAGTTGCCCACTCAGTCTCGCTCCGACATAATCCCTTCGAACACCCTGCTATTTCGTTCCGAAGGTCTTCGCGTTGGCGTCGTTCGCAACGGCCATGCCCAGTTGATTCCGATTACGATCGGCGTGGACTATGGTGACACTGTACAAGTGACTTCGGGTCTGACGCCGGCGGACCAAGTGATTGTCAGTCCCTCAGATTCTTTAATTAGTGGGACGCCGGTTCGAATCACCCGAGCGACGGCAGGCACAACGCCCACGCCGGACACAAAGCAATGAAGAGTCTTCGCCTATGTGCCGCCGTTGTCATGCTGATACTGCTCGCCGGCTGTATCGTTGGCCCCAAGTACCAGAAGCCGCCGGTTCCCGTGACGCCCGCGTTTAAGGAGCCGCCGCCCGATTCGTACAAGGAGTCCGATGACTGGAAGAGGTCTCATCCCGACGCGGCTGCATTGCGTGGCAATTGGTGGGAGATCTTCGGCGATTCTCAACTAAATGCGCTAGAGAAGCAGGTCACGGTCTCCAACCAGGACCTGAAGATGGCCGAAGCACGTTTCCGTCAGGCGCGCACCATGGTTCGCTTTAACCGGGCGTCGGAATTTCCAACTATTGGGATCGACCCTAACATTCAATCCTTGCGGTATTCGCCCAATCAACCCTACTTTCCTTCCAACGTCGGCACCAGTGCCAGATCCGGCTTCACTCTGCCATTCGACCTTTCTTACGAGGTTGACTTGTGGGGCCGGATCCGCCGGACTGTCACCTCGGCCGGTGAGGAGGCGCAAGCTACCGCCGCCGATCTTCAAACCGCCTCTCTCAGTCTGCATGCCGAACTAGCGGTGGATTATTTCGAGCTTCGCAGCGCCGATGCCCAGCAACGCTTGCTGAACGCGACCGTGGATCAGTATGCCGATATGGTGAAACTCACCAAGGATCTGCTGGACGGAGGGGCCGCGCCGGAGTCTGACCTCATTCAGGCACAAACGCAATTGGACACCGCGCGCGTGCAGGACACCGATATCGGCGTGATGCGGTCGCAATATGAACACGCTATCGCGATTTTGATTGGCAAACCACCGGCGCAGTTTGCTCTCGCGCCATCGCCTCTAAACCTGGAGCCGCCGGTTATCCCAGTCGGCGTCCCCTCTCAGTTACTGGAGCGGCGTCCCGACATCGCAGCCAGCGAGCGCCGCGTCGGAGAAGCCAATGAAGGGATCGGTATCGCACGCGCTGCCTATTTCCCGAGCCTGGTCTTAAGTGCCACCGGTGGTCTGGAAGGAAACTCTCTAATGAATTGGTTCGCGTGGCCTAGCCGATTCTGGGCGGTCGGTCCCACTATGCTCGAGACCATCTTTGACGGCGGCAGGCGTAAGGCCACATCAGAAGGCGCGCTGGCGAACTACGACGCCACCGTCGCCAACTATCGCCAGACGACTCTCGTCGCTTTTCAGGAAGTGGAAGACAATCTTGCCGCGCTACGGATACTGGAGCATGAAGCTGCGCAGCAAAAGGAGGCGGTGGCCGAGGCCGAACGTGGAGTTGAGATCTTCACGAATCGATACCAGCTCGGCGCCGACCCATACCTTCAGGTGGTCTCCGCTGAGACTATCGCGCTGCTGAACGAGCGAAACGAAGTGGACATTTTGCGGCGCCGCATGGATGCCAGCGTTCTCCTTATCAAAGCGTTGGGCGGCGGTTGGGACGTTTCCAAGCTGCCCCAGATCAGCTCGATGCGCTGATTGAAGGATTGACGTGCCTCCTAGATGTCATCTAATGGCGCTATTTCGACTCACTGAGCGAGAAGCGTCAAACAAGTGGCGTTAAATCAAAGCCAGGCCGTTGGCGGCTCAGATGCACCTCGCAGGACCATGACGGGAGCACACGATGCCGAGTAGTAGTGGTGCGATTCCTCTCCGACAATTCGGCCGCCACGACGTCAAAATCTCAGCTATAGGTTACGGCGGACATCATCTGGGTGATGCGCCTGACCAGAGCACCGCGGTACGCCTCGTTCGGCAGGCCGTGGATGGCGGCATCACATTCTTCGACAACTGTTGGGAGTATCATCGCGGCAAAACCGAAGTCTGGATGGGCGACGGTTTAGCGGGCTTGCGCGACCGCGTCTTCCTGATGACCAAGGTCTGTACGCACGGGCGAGACAAGGACCTTGCCCTTCGCATGCTCGAAGAGTCGTTGCATCGCTACCGAACCGATCATCTGGACCTTTGGCAGATCCACGGCGTGTGCTTCGATAACGATCCCGACTTGTTCATCCGGAAGGATGGTGCCGCGGAGGCACTGGAAGAGGCCAAGAAACAGGGGAAGGTGCGGTTTGTAGGATTCACCGGCCACAAGGACCCCTCCATTCACCTGAAGATGCTGGCCACAGGCTTTCCGTTTGACTCTGTGCAGATGCCTCTGAACGCGTTCGACGCGAACTTTCATAGCTTCGAGCAACAGGTACTGCCGGAGTTGAATCGCCGGGGGATCGCGGCGCTTGGGATGAAGCCCATTTGCGGCCATGGTGCGCCAGTGCAAAAAGGCGTACTGACCGGCGAGGAAGCACTAAGATACGCGATGAGTCTTCCGGTGACTACTACAATTACCGGGATTGATAAGCCGGAGGCTCTCCAGCAGGCGCTCAAGGTAGCGCAGGGTTTCGAGCCGCTGCCGCCGTCTGCGATGCAGGCGCTGCGCGACCGTTGCCGGCAGTATGCGGTCGACGGAAGGTTCGAGCTCTACAAACTATCGCTCCAATTCGACAACCCCGAAGCGCGCCTCGCTCATGGCTTTCCTCTCGATCTGCAGCAGGTTGAGGTGCGCGAAATGATCCGGATGGCAGACAACAGCGGGCATCCATTCCCGCCGACTAAATAGTATGTCGCACGCATTTGATGTGACCAGAAGAACCTTCGTGGAGGCGTTTATGCTGGCAGCTGCAGGCCTCGCAGCCCGGGGGCAATCCGGAGCGGAAATACCCAAACGCCCGCTCGGCCGCACCGGTCTTCAAGTTTCGGCCTTGGGAATTGGCGGATACCACTTGGGCTCCGCGGACAGTGACGCGGAAGCTACCCAAATTGTCAACGAAGCGTTGGATGCCGGCGTGAACTTTTTCGACAATGCCTGGGAATATCATCAAGGCCTGAGTGAGGAACGGCTGGGTCGCGCGCTCAAGGGCAAGCGGGACCGCGCCGTCGTGATGACGAAGGTCTGTACGCATGGGCGTGATAAGAATGTCGCTATGCGCCAACTGGAAGAATCGCTGACTCGCTTGCAGACCGATCATCTCGATGTGTGGCAGATACACGAGGTAATCTACGAAAACGATCCGAACCTTATCTTTGCTCCGAATGGCGCGGCGGAGGCTCTGCTCGAAGCTAAGCAGCAGGGCAAGGTGCG